>Ga0182019_10000241_pt1 | contig 27478 bp, 22 predicted proteins | sample 812E2MmetaG_FD_120483 | JGI IMG/M metagenome (GOLD analysis project Ga0182019, IMG submission 120483) | Permafrost microbial communities from Stordalen Mire, Sweden - 812E2M metaG | ecosystem: Environmental > Terrestrial > Soil > Wetlands > Permafrost | place: Sweden: Stordalen | collected...
CTGTAGACGGTCGCGAGTCCGAGGCCCCGGGCGCCCTCGGGCTGTTCGCTCCTGACGAAGGGCTCGAATATCCTCTGCCGTTTCTCTTCCGCCATTCCGCACCCGGTGTCGCTGACGGTCAGGCGGACGTAGTTCCTGGCGGTTGCGTCGTGGAACAGCTCGTGCGTCGCTCGCCCGTCCATGGTCGCCGCTTCGAACGAGATCAGCCCACCGGTCGTGCCGGCGGCGACGATGGCATCGCGCGCGTTAAGGCCGAGTGTCAGCAGGCTCTGATAAAGCTGGGGCTGGCTCGCCTGAATGAGCGGCAGATCGGGTCCGCTGAGACTCTCGACCCTGATCGTCTTTTCGATGCTGCTCCGTAGAGAAGCCTCGACCTCGCGCATGACGCCTGCGACGGCAATCGGGATTTGCTGCGATCTGTCTACCTGCGCGAACGTCGCGAGACGTTTTCCCACATCCTCGCCCCGGCGGACGGCGTTTTCCCCTATCTTCACATACTTTTCTGCGACGGGATCTCCTTTAACTTTCGCCCGGAGGAGCGTAAATGCCCCCAGGATGACATTCAGGATGTTGTTGAAGTCGTGAGCGATCCCTCCCGCGAGTTCGCGGAGGCTTTCCATTTTCTGCGCCTGCCGGAGCTGATCTTCCATCTGGCTCTCGAGCGTCGTATCCCGTTTCAATGCGGCATAATTCACAACGGTGCCGTTCGCGTCTCTGACGGGAGAAATAACCATCTCCTCACGATACTTCGATCCGTCTTTCCGTTTGTTCACGATGTTGCCTGACCAGACATCCCCTCTCAGAAGGGTGGTCCACATCTCCCGGTAGAATTCATCGGTCTGGGTTCCGCTCTTTAAAATTCGGGGATTCTTCCCGATGGCCTCTTCGCGCGTGTAGCCGGTGAACCGCTCGAAAGCCGGGTTCACATACTGTATTGTCCCTGCGGCATCTGTCAAGACGATCGCCTCGTACGCCTGTTCGACAACGGAAAGGAGGCGGTTCCGTTCTTCCTCGGCCTGCACACGGTCGGTGATGTCGCGGCCGACGACGATGACCTTTTCGGGCTTCCCACCGGCATCGAGGATGACATTCCCCTGGGATTCGATGAAGCGGATGCTCCCGTCGTTTCCGAGGAGCCTGTAAACGATCCGGCGGCCGATCCCGGTCTCTACCGTTTCCCGGAAGGTTTTCCTCACCATGTCACGGTCGCCCGGGTGGACCTCTTCGAATGAATCGGTCCCGCGGCGCCTGTCCCGGTCGCCGAAAATCGCCTCGTATGACGGGCTGTTGTAGAGCCGTCGCCCGTTCAGGTCCAGCAGGGCGATCAGGTCGTCGATGTTGGCGAGGATGAGGTGGAGAAGCCGTTCGGTCTCTGATGTCCGTTCTTCGTGTTTCATGATGTAAGTCCTCTCCCGGCAGGATTCCCGGAACCGATGACGCTCCGGATGCCTCTGCCTCATAAACAAGTTCGAAAAAACAGATAGTAGATATCCGATGGTTTGCAATATGCCGCAAACACACGGGTGAATCTCGAGGAAATCTCAAATGTAATATAATAGTAGGAAACAACAACTAGTGCAACAGGAAATGACAGTTGTGTCCCGTGGCCGGGAGGGAATGTGGGGATTACGCTTTTCGAAGCAGGTAGACGAAAAGGGGGGCGCCTATTGCGGCCGTGACTGCGCCGACGGGTATTTCGGTCGGGGCAAGGGCGATTCTCGCTATGAAGTCCGCCATGACCATGAATATGGCCCCGGTCAGGAACGCAGCGGGAAACAGGAGTCTATGGTCCGGTCCAAAAATCATGCGGCAAATATGAGGAATGATCAATCCCACGAACCCAACCACCCCGCTCACAGAGACAACCATCCCCGTGATGAAGGAGGCGAGCAGATAGGCCCATTTTTTCAGCGTGCCGACGTTGATCCCCAGTTGCATCGCAGTCTCTTCCCCCGTGGCGATAAGGTTGAAACCTTTGGCCTGCGTGTAGAGGGCGAGCGAGGCGATGATAACAGGGGGGCTGACCACCGCGATAGAGACGGGACTGGCGCCGCTCAGGTTTCCCATGAGCCACAGGAAAGCGCTTCGGAGCTCCTGGTTGACGACTGCCACCACGAGCAGGACGAAGGCGTTGAAGAACGCGCCGATCATCACCCCGGCCAGGAGCAACGTGTATGTATCGAGCTTCCCCCGCCGGTATGCGACGGAATAGACAATACCCATGACGGCTGCGGAGCCCGCGAATGAAGCAAGGGGCACGATGAATATCCCCGGGCCCGCGGTCAGCGTCATCGCAAGGATCGCCCCGGCTGTTCCTCCGCTCGAGATTCCAAGTATGTAGGGTTCAGCAAGCGGATTCCGGAGGAGCGCCTGAAATACCAGCCCGGCGACAGAGAGCCCCGATCCCACGATGATCGCAAGGAGAAGGCGGGGGAGGCGGATTTCCAGTATGATCGTCCTCTCGGCGGCGGGGACGGAGCTGCTTCCCGTGAAAGAGCCGGCGACGTTCCCTATTGATACCGGGACGCTCCCAAACGAAAGCGCGATCAGCGCCGCCAGCAAAAGGGCTGCCGCAAGCCCCGCCACCACGACGAATGTCCGGCGGGGAGTGAGTGGAGAGTGTGTCACGTGCCGCGTTTCCTTCTCCCGGCAACCGGCCGGATCTTCCCCCACATCGCCCGTACGAGCTCGGCGACGCCTGCTCCCGTGACCGCGGAGATGCACAGCACGGGAGTCGTCCCGAACCGGAGTCTCGATAGGGCCTTGATCCCCTGGGCGTCGAGGAGATCGGTCTTTGTGAAGACCGCTATTCGTGGCTTCTTCAGCAGAGCCTTCTTAAAGAGCTTGAGCTCATTGAGGAGTGTCCGGTAGTCCTCACCCGGGTTTTCGCGCGTGCAGTCGATCAAAAATGCCAGGACCTTTGAGCGTTCGATATGCCGGAGGAACTGAATGCCGAGCCCCTTCCCCAGATGGGCTCCCTGGAGTATGCCGGGGATATCGGCGACAACGAAGCTCTCTCCCTCGTCGACGCGAACGATGCCGAGGTTCGGCACGAGAGTCGTGAAGGGATAATCTGCAATTTTGGGGCGTGCGGCTGAGACCACGGAGATGAGCGTCGACTTCCCTGCGTTCGGGAAACCGACAAGTCCGACGTCGGCGAGAAGCTTCAATTCGAGTTCGAGATCCCGCTCCGTCCCCTCTTCCCCCTGTTCGAACTGGCGCGGGGCCTGGTTCGTCGATGTGGCAAAGGAGGCATTCCCTCTTCCTCCCCGTCCGCCCCTGGCAGCGACGGTCTCATCCCCGTCGTTGAGGAGGTCGGCGAGGATTGTACCCGTCGCTGAATCACGGATGATCGTTCCGGTCGGGACTTCGAGGGTCACATCTTTCCCGCTCTTTCCGGTCTTGTTCGAGCCGAGCCCGTGTTCTCCCCTCGGTGCCTGGTAGTTTCTCTTATACTGGAAGTCGAGGAGCGTTGCCAGATGGCGGTTGGCCCGGATGATCACCGACCCTCCGCGTCCGCCGTTCCCTCCGTCCGGCCCTCCCTTGGGGATGAATTTCTCCCTCCTGAAACTGACGCATCCGACCCCGCCGCTCCCCGATGCGATGTGGATGCTGGCAATATCGATGAACTTCATGAGCCGTCCTTCTCCGCATCCAGGTAGCGGCGGTGAATAGCATCCGTGAATTCCACAACGTCGGGGTCGAACGGATCGAGCCCGTTGGTTGTGTAGAGCGTGTTAAGAAGGAATGATGCATCTCTCCATGTTTCGCATCTGTTCAGCGAAGAGATAGCGTCTTCGTACCTCCCTTGATTCCTGTCGAACAGGCGTTTGACGAACCTGCTCCTGTTGTGGGCCTGGATGCGCACGCGCAGATCCGTGAGCCGGGTCGGCGACTCGGATCCTGCAAAGAGCCTTTCATAGGATTCCGGGTTCCTGGTCTCCTCCGCCATGGGCCGGTCGTCTCTCCCGTCCGGCTCTTCGGTGACGGAACCAAAAATCGACGGAGCCTGTGGCTCGATCGGGGGTTCGTATCCCTGAGGTTCGTCCGCAGGCAATGGTGTCTCTGGCTCCGGAGGCTCTTTTCCGTCGTTTGCTTCCTCGATTTCAGCGCCGGCAGGTTGTTGTTCATTCTCCTCGTCGGGCCGGGGGGATGGAGCGGGAGTATCGGCCTGTCCGAGATAAAGGTCTTCGACCAGCGTCGTCAGTTCGTCGAGCGTGATTTCCGTCCGCCGGCGTATGAGGCAGATGCTCTCGATGTAGTCCCTCAGGATGGTCATGCTCTTGTCTTCAAAGAAGACGAGGATCGGTTTGAGGGGAATACTGACGTCGGGGGGGGTATCGCGAAGAAGGAGGAAATCGAATATCGGTTTTGCGAGGAGCGCGAGCTCCCTCGCGTTATGCTGTTTCACGATCTGGTCGTCGATCCTGATCAGGATCGACCGGAATTCCTCCGCGGTGATATCCATGGTCCCCCGGCGCTTCAGGAGTTTCTGGACCAGAGTCCTGAAGTAGGCGTACTCGACGGTGCAATCGAGCTTTGCCATGACGTCCTGCGCGCTCATGCTCCCGCCCGATTCGAAAACAAAATTCTCGATAGTCCACTGGGGGCGGCAGAGGTAGTTCTCCAGGAAATGGATTGCGTTTTCGAGAAGGGAGAGATATTCCTCCCGCGGAAAGGTGTAGAGGGCGGACATTGACGCGATGAACGCCCGTCCGTGGCGGCGAACACCGGGTGCCTGCCGGTCCACCCGGGAAAACCTCGGCGAAGCGAACAGCTCGGTTTCGAGCCAGCGGACGGTCTCCGCCTGCATGTATGTCTTGATGCCGCGCGGGATGTCGGCGACCAGTATCTCCCGGAGCAGGATGGCCTCCCTGTCTCCTATCGTGCGTGCGCGCAGCGTCGCGAGGATCGCGTCGGTCTCGAGTTCGAGCATTATCAGCCTGGTTTTTTCTTCAAGACAGTCCTGACACGATCGATTTCCTTGCGGGCGGCCGACTTGAACGTTTCGTCGATCCCCGCCCGGTCCACGATCTGCTGGTACATCGTCAACGCCTGATCGTACCGTCCCATCTTCTCGTACGACTGGCCGGACATGTAGAGCGAATTCGCCGTCCAGTCGATTTTCCCTTTCTTGGTGACGAGATAGGGGACTTTCAGAAAATCGAGTATCGCCTGCTGGTAATCCCCCTTGTGGTAATTGGCTTCCGCGATGTAGTAGCGGATCTCGCCTTCGAGATCGCTCCCCGCCTCGTCGAGGAGCGACTGGAGGTGCAGCGCGGCCTGGTCGTAGTAGCCGAGGTGATCGTAGAGCATCCCGATCTTGATCTTCTTGTCAAGCGCGTCCTCCGCGTTCGGGTACAGTTCGAGGTACCTCCGCGTGAGGGTCAGGGCCCCGTCGTATGCGGCCGCCACCTCGTACGTTTCGATCAGGTTGCTCATCGCGGACGGAACCAGCTCCTGGTCAGGGTGCGGATCGTCGATAACGATCCGGTAGTGCTTTATCGCCTGGTCCCATTTCTCGGATCCGTAATACAGGTTCCCCAGCGCGAGGTGCACACGCATGATGACGGGTGCCTGCGGATGAGATGCAAGCAACTTCTCGAGGTGGTCGATTGCCTCGAGGGGCTTCTCCGTCGCCTCCAGCGTCTTCCCGATCCAGTACATTGCCGTCGGTCCGGACGGGGAATCCTCGAATTTGTCCGCGACGTGCTGGAGGGCCTTCATCGCGCCGGCGTATTCTTCCCTGCGGAACTGGATTAGCCCCTTTTCGAGCTCGAAGAGCGCGACGTCGTCCTGTGCGTCCCCGTACTTCCTGTCAAACGCCGCAATGGCCTTCTCCGCATTCGGTCCCTCGCCGTTCCGGATCATCGCGAGAATGATCCGTGAGTCAAAGTACTGCCTTTCGGTGTCTCCGGGGGCCGTTCCGGAAAGCTGAGTGTATTCCTTGATCGCGTCCCGGTAATCGCCGTTCTCGAAGAGGAGGTCTGCGATGTCCCGCGTGACGCCGGCTCCCGGGGCGGCGGTCTCTGCGTGGCGGAAATATGATGTCGCAGCTTCTCGCAGCCCTTCGGCGCGGTAGATCAATCCGAGCGTGGTATATGCCTCTCCGGCGATGGGGCCGGTCTGGTCCCTGGCCAGAACCGCCGTCAGAAAGCGCTTTGCTTCTGCGGCATTCCCCGCCTCCCTGTGGAGCTTTCCAAGGGCCAGGAGGATGGAAACCGACGGCTCTCCGTCCCCCATGGGGTCTTCTGTCTGGCGCTCGTAAATCTCGGCATACGCCGCGAGCGCCGCATCGGTGTTGCCGGCCGCCGCGAGTGCCTCACCGAGCTTTTCCTGAGCCAGAAGCGCGAGCGTCGTGTAACCAAACTCGCCCGTGAGTTTCTGGTAGAACCCCGCAGCCGGGAGGGGTTTCTTCTCTGTCATCGCCAGGTCCCCGAGCCTCGAGAGGATCTCGGCCGCGTGCGCGCTCGCGGGGTACGCCGCGAGAAACCGTGTTCCTTCGACAAGCGCCGAATCCGCGGCGTTGAGCCGGAGGAGAAGGCCCAGGCTCCTGTACGCGGCCTCTTCTGCCACCGCCTTATCACTCGCGGTGCGTCCGGCCTCCCCGTATGCCTCACCGGCCGCCCCGAGGCTGTCGGCCTGCTCGTAGAGTTTCCCCATCGTCAACCGGACCACGTCTCGCATGGGGAACGACGGGTTCCGGGCCATGAGCTCCGCGGCGGCATGGCTGCCGGCCGGGAGTGTCGTCGCGCTCAGCCGGAAGATTGCAAGACGTGCCCGGTTTGAATCAGGTGCCGTTGCGGGAGACGCGAGGTAGGCACGGTACGCGTCGATTGCCCGGGGAACCTCCTGCCGGTCCCGCATGCTCAGGTACTCCAGGCTCTTTGCCCTCTTCAGGAGGGCCTCCCCCGCGCGGTCGCCGCTCATCCCGGCCTCGAGAGCGTTCCCGAACTGTTTGGCGGCCGCCGCGTAGCTCTTGAGGTCGCTGAAGTAGATCTCCCCGAGCCTGAAGGCCAGGTCGGCTTTATCCTTCTCCGAGACCACGTCCCCCACGAGGAGGGCAAGTTTCTCCAGCCCGGCGTCCTTTTCCTTCAGCTCGAATGTCTCGAGGATCTCCAGGCGTTCGTCGGCCTCGTGCCGGAACTCGGACGCCGGGTATCGGGCGATCAGTTCCCTGTACGTCTGGAGCGCGCGGTCAAATTCCTTGAGCTGTTCATGCCCGCGTGCCGCCCCGGCCAGGGCATCGTCGGCAACGGCAGACGATGGATAGCGTGCGGCGATCTGTTCGAATATCGACACCGCCTTCCTGACATCGGCCAGCCCTCCGGCACACAGCCCCGCTTCGCGGAGGAGTATCTCCGGAGTCGAGGGGTATTCCGGGTTGGCATCGGTAAAGGCCTCGAAATGCTGCAGCGCCGAGGGGAGGTTCTTCTGTTCTTCAGCATTGAGCGCGAGCTTCAACCGGGCCCGGCGTTTCAAAGTCTCCGCCGCGGCGGATTTGAGGAGCCGGTTGCACGCGTCGTTGGAACGCCGGTAGTCCCTGGCATGTCCCGCGGCGCTGGCGAGTTTCCAGAGCACCTCAGGGGTCCTCTCCCCCTGCGGAACCGCGGCGAGGTATTTCTCGTATGACGCGGCCGCCGCTCCGTTTTCACCGAGTGCCGCCTGGGCGTCCCCGCTGGCGATCAGCGCATCGTGGATGATCAGGGAGTCCGAAGCAGATTTCTCCGCGATCGCCTTCCTGAACCATTCCAGCGCGTCTGCGTGTTTCCCCCCCGCTGCGACAAGCTTCCCCAGGTTGAGATATGCACCCTGGACTGCCGAACTCTTCGGGTATCTCGCGATTATTTCACGGTAGTCCGACTGTGCGTTGTCTGTTCTTCCCGTCGCCTGTGAGATGTTTCCCAGTATGAGGAGCGCACCGGCCCGGGCGTCGGGAGAAGGGTCTCCTTCGATCACCCGTTTCAGCTCGCTCTGCGCCTGGTCGTAGTTTCCCTCCTCGAAGTAGATCTGGCCGAGTTGCGTTCGGGCCGCCAGTACGGCGTCGCTGGACGGGTATTCCTGGAGAATGACACGGAGAGTCCTGCGCGCGTCGTCGTGCGCCCCTGCGAGGAGGAAGTATTTCGTCGCCTTCAGAAGTGCACCGGGGGCGAGCTTGCTCTTGGGATGGAACACCTTGACGCGCTCAAATGCGAGCGCGGCCTCCCTGTGTGTCCCGAGTGCTGCGTAGGACTCCCCGACGTTCCACCATGCTTCCGGCGCTTTCGGGTTGTCCTGGTATGTCAGTGCGAACGACTGGAATGTGAGCCTTGCCTCGTCGAACTTCCTGAGCTTCATCTGAACGAGGCCCAGGTAGAAACGGGCATCGATTCCCTGCGGGGCTGTCGGATAGGCCCCGATAAACTGCTGGAGTTGTTCTGAAGCGAGGTCATACAGCCCGTCGTTGTAGAGGTTGATTGCAAGCTTGAAATCGGCGTTTTCCTTGGAGTTCTGGGCCACCGTGGTACCCGGCCCGGCCAGAAGGAATGGAATTACAAGCAGGTGGAGGATTGCTCGGTGCAGTCGCATGGCGTCGTGTCAAACTTACAATATATTTGCCAGTAGCGCAAGGCGACTTTGAGGCGTTCAGATGAGCTTTGCTCTCAGGTACTCGGAGTTGAGCCTGGCGATGTGCGTGACGGAGATCTTCTTCGGGCACTCCGCCTCACAGGCATAGGTGTTCGAACAGGCGCCGAATCCCTCCGCATCCATCCGGGCGACCATGGCTTCCACGCGCTGCTGGCGTTCCGCGTGTCCCTGGGGCAGAAGTGCGAGTTGCGAGACCTTTGCGGCGACGAAGAGCATGGCCGACCCGTTCTTGCATGCTGCGACGCAGGCGCCGCACCCGATGCAGGCCGCGGCGTCCATCGCCTCCTCTGCTACGGGTTTCGGGATCGGGATCGTGTTGGCGTCCGGGACCCCCCCGGTCCTGACGGAAACGAAACCTCCCGCCGCCATGATCCTGTCGAACGCCGAGCGGTCGACCACCAGGTCCTTGATGACAGGGAATGGTTTCGCCCGCCAGGGTTCAATCGTGATGGAATCGCCGTCATGAAATGTCCGCATATGCAGCTGGCACGCGGTCACTCCTCTCAAAGGGCCGTGCGCCCTGCCGTTGATATAGAGGGAGCACGTGCCGCAGATTCCCTCCCGGCAGTCGTGATCGAATGCGATCGCTTCCTCCCCCTTCCGGACAAGGTCAAGGTTCAGCAGGTCGAGCATTTCGAGGAACGACATGTCGGGGGAAACGTTCGGGAGCGTGTAGCGTGCAAAACGTCCTTTGGAATTCCTGTCGCTCTGGCGCCAGACGTTGAGCGTGATGGTCATGGTTCCTGACATTGCGCGTCACTCCTCATTTATAACTGCGTTGGCTCGGTTTCACGTAATCGAATTTCAGAGGTTCTTTATGCAGCTTCGGCGTCCGGTTCGTCCCTGCGAATTCCCACGCGGCGACGAAGGAAAATTTCGCGTCGTTCCTTTTCGCTTCGCCTTCCTCCGTCTGGTGTTCCTCGCGAAAGTGTCCGCCGCACGATTCGTCGCGCAGGAGGGCATCCCGGACCATAAGCTCGGCGAGCTCCAGAAAATCCGCGAGGCGATGCGCCTTTTCGAGCTCCTGGTTGAAGGAATCCGGCGAGCCGGTGATCAAGACGTCCTCCCAGAACCGCTCGCGGAGTGCGGGGATCAGCTCCAGGGCCTTCTTGAGTCCTGCTGCGTTCCTCCCCATCCCGCAGTACTCCCACATGATCCTGCCGAGCTCTTTGTGGAACACGTCCACCGGGGTCTTCCCCCGGACGGCGATAAGTTTCTTCGTCAGGTCTGCGACCGACGCCTCAGCTTCCTTGAACGCCGGCCCTGCAGCATCGATTTTCTGGAACTTGTTCGAGGCAAGGTAGTCGCCGATAGTATAAGGGATGATGAAATACCCGTCTGCCAGCCCCTGCATGAGCGCGCTCGCGCCGAGACGGTTGGCGCCGTGGTCGGAGAAATTCGCCTCCCCCAGGACGAACAACCCGGGGATCGTCCCCATGAGGTTGTAATCGACCCAGAGGCCCCCCATCGTGTAATGGACCGCGGGGTATATCCTCATCGGTGACTCGTAGCCGTCCTCCCCCGTGATCTGTTTGTACATGTCGAACAGGTTGCCGTATTTCTCGGCGACCCACGCCTGGCCGTTCCGTTTAATGGTCTCCGAAAAATCGAGGTATACCGCCAGCCCTGTGGTCCCCACACCGTGCCCCTTGTCGCACATCTCTTTCGCACGCCGGGAGGCGACATCGCGCGGGACCAGGTTTCCGAACGACGGGTAGAGCCGTTCGAGGTAGTAGTCCCGTTCCTCTTCCGGGATCTGGTTCGGGGCGCGTTTGTCGGCCTTGGCCTTCGGGACCCAGATGCGGCCGTCATTCCGGAGGCTTTCGCTCATGAGCGTGAGCTTCGACTGGTGCTCGCTGGCGACCGGGATGCATGTCGGATGTATCTGCGTGAAGCAGGGGTTGCCGAAGAACGCCCCGCGCTTATGCGCGCGCCATGTTGCGGTCGCATTGCACATCTTCGCGTTCGTCGAGAGGAAGAACACGTTGCCGTAACCCCCCGTGGCGAGTATGACGGCGTCCCCCTCGTAGGATTCGAGCCGCCCGTCGACCATGTTGCGCGCGATGACCCCGCGTGCCTTGCCGTCGGCGACAACGAGGTCGAGCATCTCGCGCCTCTCGTAGAACTTCACCGTTCCCAGTCCCACCTGGCGCATCATTGCGGAATATGCCCCGAGGAGCAGCTGCTGGCCTGTCTGCCCCCGGGCGTAAAACGTCCGCGATACCTGGGCCCCGCCGAAGGAGCGGTTGTCAAGGAGTCCCCCGTATTCCCGCGCGAACGGGACTCCCTGCGCAACGCACTGATCGATGATGGCGTTGCTCACCTGCGACAGTCTGTACACGTTGGCTTCGCGGGCGCGATAATCCCCCCCCTTCACCGTGTCGTAGAACAGGCGGTACACGCTGTCGCCGTCGTTCGGGTAGTTTTTCGGAGCATTGATCCCTCCCTGCGCGGAGATGCTGTGCGCCCTGCGCGGCGATTCATGATAGGAAAGCGCCGTGACCCGGTACCCCAGTTCGGCCAGCGATGCGGCGGCGGAGGCGCCGGCGAGCCCCGTGCCGACGACGATGATATGATACTTCCGTTTGTTCGCGGGGTTCACCAGCTTCATGGCGAAGCGGTGGTTGTCCCATTTCTGCTCTATGGGACCCGCCGGTATCTTGGGATCTAATGTCATGGTCTGTGTCCCTGTTAGTGAGCCAGGAGAAAATAGAGCGGCAGCACGGCGAACGCGATCGGGATGATGAGCCAGAACAGGACCGCGATCGCGGCGATCAGCGTCTCGTATTTCTTGTGCCTGAGGCCGAATGTCTGGAAGGCCGATTGGACTCCGTGTTTCAGATGGTAGGCCAGGAACGCCAGCGCCACCAGATAGAACGTGACGTACAGCGGGCTCTGAAACGCCTCGTAGACGCGTTCGTGCATCGAAAGCCCGTCCGGGAAAAACCGGGATGAGACGAAGAACGTGTTGACGTGTATGACGAGGAAGATCAGGACGAACGTTCCGGTCCAGAACGCGGTCCGGGAAGAAAGCGAGCTGTTCTCCGCCGGCCGGTTCACCGCATACCTGACGGGCCGTGCCAGCCGGTTGGAAATCCAGAGCCACCCGCCGACGAACGCATGCAGCAGGAACCCGGCGAAAAGTACGATCTCCAGCGGACGGATCAGAGGATAGGTCGCCATGAAATCGGCATACAGGTCAAATGTCGATCCGTGGTCCTGCTTCAGCAGAAAAAGATTCAGGTAAAGATGGACGATGAGGAAGCTGCACAGGAAAAAGCCTGTCAGCCCCATCAACAGCTTTCGCCCGACCGAGGATGTAGTGAACGAGGCAATCTTGTTCATAGTGGGTGTCCCGGAACGACGGTGAGGGTGAAGAACTGGAAAGAGTCAGGTTGGAAATAGTGTCCCGAATTTACGAAATATCACGAAGGAGTGCAAATGGACGCCGGGATAGAAACCTCGCTGAAGCAACGGGATCGATTCGCCAGTCCGGCGGTCACCTATTCGGCTGCCGCAGGGCGGACAAACCGGATGACGGATATCAGGCTTCCTGCGAAGCCGAGGAGCATCCCGGTCCCCAGCACCGAGGCGTAGAACAGCGGCGGCATCCGGAGGTAGGGGGCGAACTCTTCAGAGACAAGCTTCGTGGCGTATTCGAAGAGGATGAGCATGAGCGCCGAGGCCGCGAGTCCCCCGAAGAATCCCTGCAGCAATCCCTCGACGATGAACGGGCGCCGTATGAATCCCCGTGTGGCCCCGACGAGCTCCATGGTGCGGATCAGCCTGCGCTTTGCAGTGATCGCCAGCCGGATGGTATTCGCGACGAGGAATATCGCCGTCAGGCTGACCGCGATCCCGAGCCCAAGCATCACCTTGTTCACGCTGGCGGCACGCTGGTCGATCAGTTCCAGGAGCGTCCGTCGGTAGACCACGGTGTCGACTCCCTGGATTGCCGTGATCCGTTCATAGATCGCCTGGGTCTTCGCCGATGTCCGGTAGGGTTCTTGCAGCATGATTTTGAAGGAGGGAGGGAGGGGGTTGAAATCGAGAACCCTGGTGATGTCGTCCCCTGTCTCTTTCTTGAAGATGTTCATCGCCTCGTCCTTGGAGATGAACACGACTTTTTCAATCCCCTCCAGATCCGAGATCCGCGACTGGAGCCCGGTCACCTCATCTTCCGTCACCGGTTCGGTCAGGAACGCCTCCATGTCGAGGCGGCTGCGGAGCGTGTCGATGAGCCTCGATGCGTTGATTGTGACGGCGGCGAACAGGCCGACAAGGATGAGGGAGATGCTGATGGTGGCGACGGAGAGGAGGCTGGAGAACATTGCCCTGCGGAATCCGGAGACGCTCTCCCGGAGCGTGTATGCAAAGCTCATAGCGAAATGTTCAGAAGTTCGATTCGTCGCGCCAGCGGATGATTCTCCACGGGGCGCTGGGGCTGGCGCGCTGGAGCGTCAGGTTCGCATAGCCGGAGATCTGCTCGATGTCGCTTGCGTTGAAGACGACGGTCAGGTTGAAGCCGCGGACGACATTGACGGATGTCGATTCGGCTGAAGTGGAGATCACGTTGTTCCAGATCAGGTCCAGTTTCTGTGCGTTCTGGAACAGCCCGTACGTGCTCCTCATCTCCTCGTCCCTTCCCCACGTCTGGTCGACCCCGAGGTCATAGTCACGATACACAAAAATGAACTGTGCGTCAACAAGGGGACCGTACACCGTGGTGTCGCGGAAGGTGTACGCCGCCTGGAAGCACTGGAATATCCCGTCGACCGTGTGCGGGTCGCAGGAAGCGGCCGCGGCCCCGTCGTCGCGCCCGGGGGCGAACGGATTCACGCAGCCGGCGCACCCGGAGAGGAGGAAGATGAGGAGGTCCCGGAGAAGGATACCCTCCGTTCCCGGTCTCAGTTGCTGAATTTTCCTTTGAACAGGCTCCATGTGATGTCATTGGTGGTCTTGAAATCCGTCCACCGGTAAATCGTCCAGATGTTGCTGCTGCTTCTCTGGAGGGCGAACTGAAGGTTGCCGCTCGCCCGTGACGGGAACCCCGCAGCGGTGTTTTCGAACGTGAGCGTATAATCGTACTCCAGCAGCGCGGAGTCTGCCGCGAGTGAGCGGGTCTTCTCGGTGAGGTCGAGTTTCGAGATGGAAGCGGGGGTTGTGCGCGTCGTGAGATTCTGGAAATACGCCTGTTCCTCGGCCGTCGACCAGGTGCGGAACAGCGAGCCGTACTGGGCGGTACCTTCCGAGGACGGGACGAAGAGGAATATGTGAACGCCCGCCAGCGGGTCGGCGAGGCACTGCATGTAATTGGGCACGCTCTTCTGCTCGATGGCGTCCTGCAGATTGCTTATGACGATGAGGGGATCGGTCGCGGGGAGGAAGGTCTGGCTCGACTGCGTTGGCGCCTCGGGAGGTCTCGGCTCGAAGAGCCCGCAACCTCCGGCGTACCCTGCAAGTCCTGCAGAGAGAAGGAGGAGTGCCGCGCCCCCTCCGGAGACTTTCACAATGAAATCCTCCCTTCCAGCGCCCTGCTCAGCGTCGCCTCGTCCGCGAACTCGAGGTCGCCCCCGACGGGGAGCCCGCGTGCGATGCGGGAGACCCCGACTCCGAGGGGCTTGAGCAGCCTCGTCAGGTAGATCGTCGTCGCCTCCCCCTCAACGTTCGGATTCATCGCCAGTATCACCTCCGCCACATCCGTATTCACCCTGATCAGGAGTTCCTTCACCTTGAGCTCCTCGGGTCCGATCCCGTCGAGCGGCGAGAGTGACCCTCCGAGAACGTGGTACAATCCTCTGAATTCGTTGGTCTTCTCTAGGGCGATGACGTCATTAGGTTCCTCCACCACGCAGATGATCGTCCGGTCCCGCTTCGGGCCCGAGCAGATGGCGCAGGGATCCTGTTCGGTGATGTTGCAGCACACCGAGCAGTACCGGATCCGGTCCTTGACGTTGACGAGCGCCTTGGCCATCCGGACGACCTCTTCCCTCGACTGTTTCAGGACGAACAGAGCAATCCTCTGCGCGGATTTGCGTCCGATCCCGGGGAGACGGGAGAATTCTTCGATGAGTTGCTGCAATGCTTCGGAGGTGTACAGCATGACCGTGTCGTTGAGTGTGCCGGAAGGAATGGAGGGGCGCGAGGGACGGCCGCGGCCCGGGCGTCAGAATCCCGGGAGTTTTAGCCCGGGAATGTTCGGGAGCATGCCGTTCGTGGCCTTGGACATCTCCTCCTGGGCCATCTTGCCTGCGTCTTCGAGCGCTTTGTTCGCGGCGGCGAGGATCAGGTCCTCCAGCATCTCGATGTCCGCCGGATTGACGACTTCCTTGTCGATGGTGATCACCGTGAGGAGCTGTTTGCCGTTGGCGGTCACCTTGACCATCCCTCCGCCCGCTTCCCCGACAACTGTTTTTGTCTCAAGTTCCTGCTGGATGCGGGACATGGACTCCTGCATTTTCTGGATCTGTTTCATCATTCCCTGCATATCTGGAAGTCCGGGCATCGTGATTCCTCTCTGCGTGTGTTGAGTGAACGTCCCTGCTCTATATATATCGGTTTTGAAAGGGAAAGTCAAACGGGGGGGAGGTATCGCGATCTCGTCCGGTGAGAGAAACGGGTGGTGGTCCCGCTTCTTTTGAAAGAAGCGGGGCCGCCCGTTCAACGAGGTCAGTCTGTCACAATGACGAGGTAGTTTTCCTGCCAGAACCTTCCGGGACTCGTGATCGTCAACTCGGAGCCCTTCTCTGGTTTCTGCGTTGCGGCAAAGAGCTCCGCACTCCGCCGGGGGAGTATCTCTTCGATCCGCCCGTTGACCAGGATCGTCGCGTCCTTTGTTTTGTCAATCGGCGTGAAATTTGATTGATCAGCATTGCTGTTCATGATCGTCGTCGAACCGAGGAGTCCCCAGAGGAATCCGCCCTCATCGGTGATGATCCCCTTCTTCCGGAGCTCGTCCCGTGTCCCTATCACGTAGAAAGCCGTGTTCAGCGTCCTCTGCTGGTCGCCGATCGTGGTCTCCTTCTGTTCGAGCAGCTTTGTCTTCTCCGCCATTGTTGCCTGCAACCCCTCGACCTTTGCCTGCAGCTGCGCGATGGATTGCTCGCGCTCCAGTATCGAGGCCTTGAGGTTCTCGACCAGCGTATTGAGTCCCGCGATCTGCCCCTTGAACTGCTTCATGCGCGACTGGATGGCGGCGACCTTCTTCCGGTTTTCCTGCAGCGACGATCCGATTTCGTTGATGTTCTGGATCAGCCTGTCGCGCGACTGAGCGTTTGTGTACTGGGGAGGGCCTTCGACCCCCGTGGCGCCTTTCTTGAGCACCCCTTCCTTGATCCGGGCTTTCTCCAGGTCTGTGTAGACTTCATTGACCGACTTCATGACTTGTTCGAAATACGCATCCCGATCCGTGATGTCCTGCTGCATCGATGTGCGGGCGTTTTGAGCCTCTGCAAGCTGTTTCTGAATCTCTTCCTTCTCCTTATTGTTATTGCACCCGACGACAAGCAGGGCGCACAACGCGATTGCCCCGAGCTGAATCTTCATACTGTCACCTCGCCTTGTGGATTGATGCCCGGTCATTTCGCCGTCCCGCCTCAGGCGGGACTCCGGACGATGCCGGGATCAGGTAGCAGTGTATGTATCTCCCCGGTCAGGAACAATCGGGAACGTGATGTATTCACATCGTCCCCTTGGCGTTTTCTTCCCTAGGGACAATGCTGTAGGGTTCGGGGGGGGGCTCCCTCCCGGCGGGATACGCCGGCCCTTTATGAGCCGGATTTGATGAGTCCGAGATTGATGGCATGCCGGACAAGACCGGCGGTATCGTGAATGTTCAGTTTCTGCATCAGATTGGCGCGGTGAGTGTTGACAGTCCGAAAGCTGAGGAAAAGTGCCTCCGCAATCTGACGGTTCGTGTATCCCTTTGCGATGTACTGCAGGACTTCCATTTCCCGATTCGTCAGTTGCTGGCCTGCTGCGTCGTCCCGTTTCTCCTCCGGATGATTGTGCGTGTTCCCTTCGCTTGCCCTCTTCATAAACCCGTCCACGATGAGCTTCGAAATCCCGGGGCTGAAGAATCGCTCGCCGGCCATCGCGGACCGGACCGCCTCGAATATCTCTTTCCTGCTCGCGTTCTTCAGGAGGTAACCGCTGGCCCCGGCTCGCAGGACGTGAAACGCATATTCCTCGTCCTCATGGACCGTCAGAATGATGACGTTTGTCCCGGGATGGTTCTGTTTGATGAGCTTTGTCGCCTCGATCCCGTCCAGTTTCGGCATCGAGATATCCATGAAGACGACGTCCGGCTTCTGTTTTGCAACGAGCCGCACGGCTTCCTCGCCGTCGGCGGCTTCCCCGGTGACCGAGAATTCCGGGTGGGTCCTCAGGAGCATCCGCAGTCCGCTCCGGACGACGTCATGGTCATCCGCGATGAGTATCCGGGTCTTCTTCACGTGTGGCCTCCACTGGCAATGGTAATGTGACGGTGACGGTTGTTCCCGTGCCGGATGCCGACTCGATGCGAAACGTCCCGCCGAGCAGCTCCGATCGCTCCCGCATCGACATGAGTCCCATGCCGTGACCCTCGCCTCTGGCGCGGGCGGCATCCGTTTCATCGAAACCCGTCCCGTCGTCGGAGACGGTCAGCTGGATGGACATGTCCTGGCGCTCGAGGTGCACTTTCGCGTTGCCGGCATGCGAGTGTTTGGCGGTGTTGGAGAGCGCCTCCTGTGCGATCCTGTACAGGGCGATCTCGATGTGGGTGTCCACGGGCCCCGGGGGGGCATTCGCTTCGCGGAACGAAATGCGGACCGCGTGGAGCTTTTCGAATTCCTTGCAGAGCATCCTGAGCGCGGTCACAAGTCCGAAGTCGTCAAGAACGCTCGGACGGAGATTCGAGGAAATCCGCTGTACCTCGGTGATTGCCCGGTCCAGTTCCTGGTTGATGACGCGCAGGCCCCGGACCATCCGTTTGTTGGCTGGTTCTGCGCCGCCCGCAAGCACCTCGACCCTGAATTTCATTCCGCTCAGCCGCTGGCAAATGTCGTCGTGCAGCTCGCGCGATATGCGTTCCCGTTCCTCCTCCTGGGCGCGCTGGACCGATATCGCGTAGGCACGCAGGCCTGCCGACCGCTCCCGCTCGGCATGCTCCAGCTGTGCGGTCATGAGATTGAACGCATCCCCGAGCGACCTGAGCTCATCGCTTGAGCTGATCTCCACTCTGCGGAGCTCTCCCCCCTGGGCCACCCTGTGCATCACCGATGCGAGCTCGCGTATCGGGGTGGTAATGCTTTTCGTCGCGAGTGCGCCCCCGAGCAGTCCCGCAACGACGCAGGCAAGAACCGCGATGGCTATGCGCGTGTTCGCCGCCGCCTCCGTGCTCAGGACATCCTCTTTCGCCTGAGCCAGGTTCTTTTCCGTGCGCAGTTCGAGCCGGTCGTTCAGGATCGTCCCGAGGTCCGTGTACGCGAGCACAAACGCGGCCAGCTTCTGCGTCCGCTCCTTATGTTCATCGGCGATGACCTGTGCGAGTCCCGTGCAATGCCCGGAGAGGAGGGCGAGCCTCCCCGTCCACTCTTTTTCTTCCGAGGAGATGGTGACATTCCGGTAGATATCAAAGTAGCGCTGGAATTCACTTCCGGCGCGGTGAAGTCGCGATTCGAATTCAGGCTCACCGGTGACGAGGAAACTTCCGAGCGATTTCGTCATCGCGTTGGCGTTGACCTCCATCTGGAGTGCGGCCTGTTCCCGTCGGTAGGCGAGGGGGTCGTCCGCCTTGATGGAGGAGACGATCCTGTCTTTGAGGAGGCCTTCGATCTCGTCCACTTCCTTGAGCAGTGCGGACATATTCCGGCTCTGAAGGTTCCGGAGCTCGATCTGGTCGGCCGCCTGGGCGCAAAACTCCTTGAATCCCTGCCGGAGCTTTACGCCGGGATCGGCGCCGCCGGCAGCCCCGTATTTCCGGTCGGACTCCTCGAATGCGTTCCGGGAGGTCTGGAACGATTCCATGAATCCCGCATCCCCCGTCGAGAGGAAACCGAGCGTGGCAAGTCCGGTTTGTTCGAGACTGGATTCCATCCCGTGAACGGCGGTGTTCACAGGCTCACGCACCTCCGTGATCTCCCTGATCTTGTCGCTCACGACGCGCGACTGCAGGTAGGACACCAGCCCGATGGCGATGCAGAGCATGACCATCGTTCCTATCCCTGCGCCCAATTTTGTTCCGATAGTCGGCATATCTCTCCGCTCTCCGATGAACTGTCACATCGTGCCGCCCTTTGTCCGCCGTCCGCCTCTCATGAATATATGGTAGTTTTTGATGAAACCCTGACACCAGGCAAAGCCGCACGCATGCCCGATCCCGTGATCGACCATTTCCTTGACTTTCTGGGGTAAATCAGTTAAATTTTCAATTCAGGGTCATAACGCCTCCTTCAGGAGACGGAAATTCATCACGCGAGAGTCCATTCCTTGGGAAAAGGTCCACAGCAGGCGTCGGGGGAAGACCTGAAGGTGCAGGAAAAGCTGCGGACGGGTGGTGAAATACCCTGCCATATCGCCATCATTATGGATGGCAACGGCCGCTGGGCCAAGAAACGGGGGATGCCCCGGATCGCCGGACACACCGAAGGGGTCGAGTCGGTACGGGACACGGTGGAGGTGTGCGGGCAGCTCGGCGTGAAGTACCTGACGCTGTACGCATTCTCGACGGAGAATTGGAAACGGCCCCAGGAAGAAGTGTCGCTTCTTATGCGGCTGCTCCTGAAAGCACTGAAGGACGAGACCGACAGGCTCAACACAAACAACGTTCGCATCCAGGCGATCGGCGAGATCGCCGCCCTCCCGCAGGAAGTCCAGAACGAACTCCTGGAAGACATACAGAAGACGAAAGACAACACGGGTCTCACACTGATTCTTGCGCTCAGTTACAGCGGGCGCTGGGATCTCACCCGCGCGGTCAGGAAAATAGTGCACGAGGCCGCCGGGCGCGGGATCACCGCGGAGCAGGTGACGGAGGAGCTTCTGGGCTCATTCCTCTCCACGGCGGGGATCCCCGACCCTGATCTGCTCATCCGGACCAGCGGAGAGTTCCGGATCAGCAATTTTCTCCTCTGGCAGCTGGCCTACAGCGAGATTTATATCACACCGAAATTCTGGCCGGGCTTCCGGCGCGACGAGCTCTATGCGGCGGTGCGTGATTACCAGAAGCGGGAAAGGCGGTTCGGGATGGTCAGCGAACAGGTCCGTCCGGCTCCCCCCGAAGAGGCGCGGTTCAGCAGGCTCATCAAGAGTGTCACAGGACTCTGACATGAAGACGACGGCAATGGTGCTGGTGGTTGCAGGATCTGTCCTGTGTTCCTCGCTCAGCGCGCAACAGAAGGCGCCTCCCCAGGAGGTCTTCAAGATCCTCGGAGTCTCCGTCGAAGGCAATTCACTTGCCGACCCGGCGGCAATTATCGCCAACTCCGGCCTGAAGGTCGGAGATGAAGTCACCATTCCCGGCGACCAGGTCGGACAGGCAATCCGGCGGCTGTGGGGACTGAAACTGTTCGACGACGTGCAGGTCTCGATCGACAGGCGGGCGGGGAACGGGATCTATGTGCCCCTTGCGGTCAGGGAACTTCCGCGGTTTGATCATACGGAATTCGTCGGCCGCAAAGAAGTGAGCGAAGACGATATCAACAAGAAGATCGGGCTTGTCAAGGGGCAGGTCTTCCAGCCGCAGGAACCCATACGTATCCAGAAGGAAATCAAGAAGCTTTACGAGAAAGAAGGATACCTTCTGGCGGTGATCAAGGTCGAGGCGGTCAGGCTGGACACCCTGAAGAACCGCGTCACGCTCAGGATCACGATTGATGAGGGGAACGAAGTCCAGGTCGACCATATCAACTTTCAGGGGAACAGTGCCTTCACCGACGGTGACCTGCGCGGGGCCATGGACGAGACTTCGGAGAAGAAATGGTGGAAGTTCTGGTCTTCTGCGAAGTTCGACAGGAAAAAATACGGCGAGGACAAGAAGAAGATACTGGAATTTTACCAGAAAAACGGGTACCGCGACGCGCAGGTCCTGGGAGATTCAATCTGGTACTCGGAGTCCAAGGAGAACATGGACATCCTCATCCGTGTGAAGGAGGGGGCGCAGTACAGGATCCGCCGCATCACCTGGCAGGGGAACACCGTCTATTCCGCGGACGAGCTCAACCAGCGTCTCGGGATGATCCCCGGGGAAATCTACAATCAGGAGAAGTTCGACCACAATCTCCGCGGCAACGAATCTCAGAATGACGTGGCGTCGCTGTACCTGGACAACGGGTACCTCAGGGTGAACATGGAGCCGACCGAAACGCGGGTGGGTGACGACTCGGTCGATATCACGATCAACGTGTACGAGATGAACCAGTTCAAAATCGGCCACGTCAGCATCCGGGGGAACACCAAGACGCAGGAGAAGGTGATCCGGCGCGAGCTCTATACGAGGCCGGGGGACTATTTCAGCCGCGCGGCGATAATGAGGAGTATCCGCCAGCTTTCTGTCCTCAACTACTTCAACCCGGAGAAGATCAAGCCCGACTACAACCTGGTGGACGACAAGACGGTCGATCTGGCATACGACGTCGAGGAAAAATCGAGCGACAATATCAACGCTTCGGTCGGGTACAGCGGGGCGTTCGGGGTGACCGGGGCTCTCGGGTTCACGATCAACAACTTCTCCATCAGCGAACCGCTCACCGGCGGTGCGGGGCAGATCCTGAACTTCGAGTGGCAGTTCGGCGAGGGGTCGCGGTTCAGAACATTCAGCCTCGGGTTCACGGAGCCGTGGCTGATGGGGGAGCCGACGCTCTTCGGGGTGACGCTGTTCGACACCCGCCAGATCTACGGGTTCGACCTGCAGCAGACCGGTGCGTCGATACGGATCGGCCGCCGCTTCAAATGGCCCGACGATTTCTTCCGGGGTGACTGGATCCTGAACGGCCAGTTCAACAACGTGCGCGCCGGCGAGGGTATCTACAGGGAGGGGGTGTCGCAACAGGTGAGCATCACCCAGATCATCACCCGGAACAGCATCGACAATCCGGTGTTCCCGACGTTCGGCTCCAACGTGTCGCTCTCGATTCAGATGTCCGGGGGGCCGGCCCTTCCCGGGAACATCAACTTCACCAAGTGGATATTCTCGTCGGAATGGTACCTCCCGATGTTCAACAGCACGCGGGTGGCGTTGTACTGGAATTCGATGTACGGCTACCTCGCCCCCATGGGCTCGTCCCTGATCAACCCGATCGATGAGTTCATCATGGGGGGGACCGGGCTCGGGTATGTGGCCACGACGCCGCTGCGGGGATACGACGACCAGTCCATCGGCGTCCGCAACGCCGCCGGGACGGTGGCGTACGGCAACGTGATGACCAAGCAGACTCTGGAGTTGAGGCTTGCGGCGGCGCTCAACCCTATACCGATCTATTTCCTCCTGTTCGCGGAGGGGGGGAACGTTTTTCCGGCCCTCTCGGAGGCGAATTTCTTCGATCTGAAACGCTCGGCCGGCTTCGGCGCCCGCATCCAGATTCAACCGATCGGTTTGCTCGGGTTTGATTACGGCTACGGATTCGACAGCGTCGTGCCCGGCACGACAAACGCATCCGGGTGGCACTTCCATTTCCAGTTCGGCCGTGGTTTCTAAAATCGTCATTGCGAGGCATAGTCATTGCGAGCGGAGCGAAGCAATCTGCGTGCCGAAGCTATCTCGACCAAGTTCCAAACTCAAAATCCAAAATCTCACATTGAGGATCTCGTGAAAAAACTCTCTCTCCTTTTGATCGGCGCGGCATTCATCGCCTCCGCCACTACGGCGGGCGCGCAGCAGCGCATCGCCTTCGTGAATTCGACAAAGATCTTCCAGGAGCTTCCGGCGGCGCAGGAAGCTCAGCGGAGGATCGACGGGATCGGCAAGCCGATGCAGGATTCCCTCGAGGCCATGAAAAAAGACCTCCAGGACAAATATGCGGAGTACCAGAAGAAGGAATCGCTTTACAACGACGCCACGAAGAAGAGCGAACAGCAGAAGCTGCTCGAACAGGAGCGGGCGGTCCAGGAATACCAGTTGACCCGGTTCGGCCAGGAGGGCTTGCTGGCCAGAAGGTCCGAGTCGATCATCAACCCGATCCGCGACAAGATCAAGACGGCGATCGGGGCGGTCGCCAAAGAGCTGAAGTACAATTTCGTGTTCGACAAGACCGAGCAGATCCAGATCCTTCTGTACGGCGATCCGAAAGACGATATCACGTTCAAGGTCATCGACAGGCTTCGTCGCGATTAGCACACACCCGGAGGGGGAAGGAATGAGACGACTAGCGGTGGTCGTGGTCCTCGCGCTGGCATGTGCGGGGGCCGCAGCGCAGATGAAGATCGGTCATATCAACTCCGAGACGATCATGCAGACGCTCCCGGAGGCGATCGACGCCCAGAAATCGATTGATGCGCTCGTGGCCGGCTGGGAAGCGGACCTGCAGAAGATGCAGGCGGACTGGAAGAAGAAGTTCGACGAGTTCGACAAGCGGAAGCTGATCCTCACGGATCAGGTCCGGGCTGACCAGGAGCGCGAGCTCCGCGAGCTCGACCAGAGCATCACCGATTTCCGCAACAAGAAGTTCGGGCAGAACGGCGAGCTGTTTCAGAAGCAGGGCGAGATCATGAAGCCGGTTCAGAACAAGATGTTCCACGTCCTCGAGGAAGTCGCCAAGGACGACGGGTACGATTACATCTTCGACAGGAGCGGCGAGATACTGGTCCTGTATGCCAACGACAAGTACGACCTGACCCAGCGTGTCCTGCAGCGCATGCAGACGTTCGGGAAATAATCCGTCACTCCGCCCATGATGACCGTCCGTGACATCGCGGCCGTGCTCGGCTCCGCCGTCGAAGGAGATGCCGCGACGGGGATCGGGCGGGTCGCCAAGATTGAAGAGGCGGCCCCCGGCGACATCACTTTCCTGGCCAACCCGAAATACAAGAAGCACCTCGAGTCGACGCTGGCCTCCGCCGTGATCATCGGCAGAACCGTGGAGACTCCGGCGCGGACCGGCCGGTCGCAGCCGGTGTTCCTCCGCGTGGACGATCCGTATACGTCGTTTCTGAAGGTCCTCCTCCTTTTTAACCCTCCAGGCGATCCTCTTGCTCCCGGGATCCACCCCACGGCCGTTGTCGAGCCCGGTGTGAATCTCGGCACGGATGTCCGCATCGGGCCCCATGTTGTGGTGGGGGAGAGGTGCCGGATCGGGGACGGAACGATGATCCTTGCAGGGACCGTGATCGGCCGGGATGTCACCGTCGGTGCGCGAACGCTCCTGTATGCCAATGTGACCGTCCGCGAAGGGTGCAGAATCGGTGACCGGGTGATCATCCACCCGGGGGCAGTCATCGGGAGCGACGGTTTCGGTTTCGCGCCGAAACCGGACGGAACGTACGAGAAGATTCCCCAGCTCGGCATCGTGGTGGTGGGGGATGACGTCGAGATAGGCGCAAACTGCACGGTGGACCGGGCAACCATGGGCGAGACGCGCATCGACAACGGTGTGAAGCTCGACAACCTGATCCAGGTGGCCCACAACGTTGTCATCGGCGAGAACACGGTGATTGCCGCACAGGCGGGGATCTCGGGAAGCACAAGGATCGGCAAGCGTAACATGATTGGCGGCCAGGTCGGATTCTCGGGCCATCTGGCCATTGCCGACGATTCGAAATGGGGAGCACAGTCCGGCGTCCACCGTTCGGTCCCGGCGGCCGGGGGGACGTATATGGGGACTCCTGCCGTGTCCTTCCGGCTGGCGTCGCGCATCATGGGCGCCATGCCCCAGCTTCCGGACGCCCTGGCGGAAATCCGCGGATTGCGCTCCGAAGTTGAAGCCTTGCAGAGAGAAATTGAGAAATTGAAGTCCAGGTCGTGAGCGCAATCCAACGGGTCACAGATCACCGGAACCTCCATGCTCGTACAGCAGCACACGATTAAGCAGCCGGTGTCGATCAGCGGCATCGGTCTCCATACCGGGAGCATATCGACGATGACGTTCAAGCCGGCCCCGGAAAACTACGGGATCCGGTTCCGGCGAATCGACCTCGGGGGCTCCCCCGAGGTGCCGGCGGACGTGGACCACGTCGTCGATATTTCCCGGGGCACCACGATTGAGGTGGGCGAGGCCCGGATCCACACCGTGGAACATGTTATGGCGGCCCTGGTGGGGCTCCAGGTCGACAACGTCCTTATCGAACTCGACGCCAATGAGCCTCCCGTGGGGGACGGAAGCGCAAAGCCCTATGTCGATGTCCTCCTGCAGGCGGGCTTCGAGAAGCAGAAGGCTCCGAAAGACTACCTCATCATCGACCAGACGGTCCACTATCACAACGAAGAGAAGAAGGTTGACATCGTCGCGCTGCCGACGGACGATTACCGCATCACCGTCATGGTCGACTACAACAACCCCGCGCTGGGGAGCCAGCATACGGGCCTCTTTAACCTCGAGAAGGAGTTCATCGAGGAGTTTGCCCCCTGCCGGACCTTCTGCTTTCTCCATGAGATCGAGGTGCTGCACTCGCAGGGACTCATCCGGGGAGGGAACCTCGACAATGCGATCGTGATCGTCGACAGGGATCTCGACCAGGCGGAGATCAAACGCATCTCCACGAAGCTCGGGATCAAGGATGCCGTCATCCTCGGGAGCAGCGGTGTCCTGAACAACCGGCCTCTCCATTTCCCGAATGAACCGGCGCGCCACAAGCTCCTTGACGTCATGGGCGACCTCGCGCTCATCGGCGTCCCCCTGAAGGCCCAGATTCTTGCCGCCCGTCCCGGCCATGCCAGCAACATAGAATTCGCCCGGATGGTGCGCAAGCTCTACCAGCAAAAGAAACTCATCCGGCGATATCAGCACGAGCGGAAAGAGGGAGTGGTCTTCGACATCAATGCGATAAAGAAGATCCTGCCGCACCGCTATCCCTTCCTCCTCATCGACAAGATCATCGAGTTCCAGATGGACGAGAAGATCGTCGGTGTGAAGAACGTGACGGCGAACGAGCCGTTCTTTGAGGGACACTTCCCGGGCCGCCCCGTGATGCCCGGCGTCCTCATCCTGGAAGGGATGGGGCAAACGGGGGGAATCCTGCTCCTGAACGGCATCGAGAACCCGGGCGACAAGCTCGTGTTCTTTATGGCGATCAACAACGCCAAATTCCGGAAGCCGGTCCTTCCGGGGGACCAGCTCGTTTTCGAATTGACGATGGTGAGCCGGAAAAGCAGGGTCTGCCAGATGAAGGGCCTCGCCTTCGTCGACGGGACACTCGTTGCCGAGGCCGAGCTCCTTGCGTCGATCGTTCCCCGCAATGAGGGACCACAGGAGGCGCCGGGCGGGAACGCCGGACAACCGGATTCCCTCCCCGGGTCCACCACCAAAATGAACTGACCTCTCATGAGCATTGCCATTGATCCCCGTGCCGCGGTGAGCCCGAAGGCCAGCCTCGGCACGAATGTCTCTATAGGCCCATTCACCATTGTTGAAGCAGGCGCGGTGATCGGCGACGGCAGCACCGTCGGCGGAAATGCGCTGATCGCGCTCGGCGCGCGGATCGGGAAGGACTGCCGTATCCACCACGGCGCGGTCGTCGGCCATGCGCCCCAGGATCTCAAGTACAACAATGAACCGTCGACCTGTGAGATCGGTGACAGGACCACCGTCCGGGAGTACGCCGTTTTGCACCGGGGGACCGGGGAGGGGGGGCGGACGGTGATTGGACGCGACTGCTTTCTCATGGCCTTCTCGCACATTGCCCACGACTGTGTGCTCGGCGAACATGTCATCATGGCGAACGCGTCGATGCTCGCGGGCCATGTCAACGTGGAAGACTGGGTGACGATCGGGGGAATCACGCCGGTTCACCAGTTCGTCAGCATCGGGCAACACGCGATGATTGGCGGGGGTCTGCGTGTCCCCAAGGACGTCCCTCCATACATCCTTGCGGGAGGAGAGCCCGCGGTGTTCGAAGGGCTGAATTCGATCGGACTCAGAAGGCGCGGATTCGTCCCCGGTGTCATCGACGCACTCGATCACGCTTACACGCTCATCTACAGATCCGGGCTCAACGTCTCGCAGGCGGTGGCGCGGATCAGGGAGGATGCGTCGCTTGCCGGTGTCAGGGAGGTGCAGAATGTTGTTGAGTTCATCGGGAAGAGCAAACGGGGGATCATTTCCGCCCCGCGCGCCAGGCACTGAGCGATGCCCTTCCCACTCTGGACATTCATCGATTCGGGCGAGCAGACGGGCGCTGTTAATATGGCATTCGATGAGTCGCTTGCCCGCGCCCTGGCAGCCGGCGGGGGGACTCCGTCGCTCCGCCTTTTCCGGTGGCTGCCGTGGGCGATCTCCCTCGGGCACAACCAGGCGGCGGAGGAACTCGACGCGGCGCGCTGCGCCGCGGACGGCGTCGATATCGTCCGCAGGCCGACCGGCGGACGCGCGATACTCCACGCCGAAGAGCTCACCTACAGCGTTGTGATGCCGGCAGGCAGGAAGAGCATCCTTCAGGTGTACAACGAGATCAGCGCCGCGCTCGTGCACGGTCTCGCCCTCTACGGCGTTGAGGTCGCACTCCAGAAGTCCCAGCCTGATTTTGCAAAGGAATACCGCTCGTCCTCCTCCATCCCCTGTTTCGCAAGCTCCGCCCGCTATGAAATTGAATGGCACGGGCGGAAGCTCGTCGGGAGCGCGCAGCGACGGTTTACCGGGCCGGCGGGCGACGTGGTCCTGCAGCACGGGTCGATCCTCTGCGGGGACGCTCACCTGCGCCTTGCCGGCTACCTGGCGGCTTC
>Ga0182019_10000254_pt1 | contig 26932 bp, 20 predicted proteins | sample 812E2MmetaG_FD_120483 | JGI IMG/M metagenome (GOLD analysis project Ga0182019, IMG submission 120483) | Permafrost microbial communities from Stordalen Mire, Sweden - 812E2M metaG | ecosystem: Environmental > Terrestrial > Soil > Wetlands > Permafrost | place: Sweden: Stordalen | collected...
ATGTGATAAAACGGCAGGGTCTTTAAATAATGAAGAACCTTCTTCAGTTCTTCCGGCGCTTTCTCGATGAGCCCCTTCTGGAAGTCGTCGGGGTTCGGAAGGCGGATGTACTCGCTCCCAAGATAAACGGTCTTGTTGGCAAGACGGTTGGAGACAAAGGAGCGCCAGCCGTACGACCCGTATTTCGTTTTCGCGCCGCACTCGTGCGCGCGCGGTTCCAGCCACCCCAGGTCCACATGGCGGACGTTGGGGCCGTTCAGGACCGCCTTTAATTCTTCCGCGAACGCGCGGTAAGATTCCGTGTTGAAGATGTCACCAGCCATAAATCACCTCGCAAATGCCGGAAGGCCGGAACGCCGGAAGGCCGGAACGCTGGGGGGGAGGGCATGTAGCCGCAGGCTTTATGCCTGCGGGTTGGGAGGCGATTTGGACAAAAGGCGCACCCATAAAGGGTGCGGCTACATTTTTGAGCGTGTCTCCTGCCATATCAGACTCCCTTGCTCGCGATTTCCAGAACCTTGGCCTGCGCCTGCTCCACTTCCATGGCGCCGGAGTTGAGCTGGTACACCTTGGCCGATTTCAGGAGACGGCGCCAGAATCTTTTCTGGAGCTCGGCGCGGTCGGAGGTGTCGGTGAGCCAGTGGGGGTTGTAGAAGGGCTGGTTCTTGACGGTGCCGCTTCCGTAATTCTGCCCCAGCTCCAGTTGGCGCACGGCCTCTTCGGCGTCCACGCGCTCCACGGGCATGCCCAGGGGATCGTTTTTCAGCAGGAACACATACCGGATGTCAATCCGCTTCACGTGCTTGCGCATGCCGCCCAGCCAGTAGGGGTCCAATAGGGCATGGGCTTCCTTGGATCCTTTGTAGCAGTAGGGCGAGCCGCGGTCTAAGCGGCAATCCTCGCCGCGCAGGCAGGCGGCATCCCGGCAATCGTCCTTCTTCGTCACCACGTTTTCGCACCGCGAGCGGTCAAAGAGGTTGGCCAGGGGGCTGAAAGATTCCACGGCGTTTGTCGGAATATAGACTTTCCGTTCCGGATTGTCCGCCGCGGCGAACCCTCCGCCGTAGCGCACCATCAAATAGTCGCCTGAATGGAACAGCACGCCCGGGTTGTTCAAGAGGCCGAAGACGATCTCGGTCTTCTTCGTTCCCGCGGGCCCCACGAACACCACGCCGGTTCCCTCCACCTCCAGCGACATGCCGCGGATGGCGTGCACGTCGAAGAGGCGCTCGCCCACATCCGTCACCAGCCCCAGGGCCATGCTGCGCAGGGACCCGTAATGATCAGAGTTGAACAGGAGGCCCGTCTTGGTTTCGGAGCAGTAGAAGCCGTGGGGCTCGCGCCCCGTGACGCCGTCCACGGCGTAGAGGATGCCGTGGGGCTCGATATCCGATTCCAGTTCCGCCGGATACCAGTTCTCCATCCAGAAGTCGTACAGGTGGGTGATGTTGGTGCGCAGTTGGATGACGACGCCGTTGATGTTGGCGTTCCATTCGTAATAATTGTCGTGCGCCAGGTGGGCCTGGGCCTCGGCCGCCAGGGCGTCGCGCCGTTCGGGGTTGACGCGGGTGTCCACCGGCACGCTCTTCCGCACCCTGGTCCTGAAATTGTTGAGGTAGATCTTGCGGACCTTCTTGGGCGTCTTGAGCTTCTGGAAGGCCTCGATGATGCGGCTCATCCCCTTCTCGAGGTTCTCCATGGAAGTGGCGTAGGAGATGCGCATGTTATCAGGTGCCCCAAAGGCATCGCCCGGCACGATGGCCACATTGGCGTGGCGCAGCAGGTAATAGGCGATGCCGTAGGAATTGCGGATGACGGTGTTTTCGAACTCCTTCCCGTAGTAGGCGGAGATGTTGGGGAAGACGTAGAAGGCGCCGTCGGGCTTGGCGCAGTGGAGGTTGGGGATGGATTCCATGCGGTTCAGCACGTAGTTGCGGCGGCGCTGGAACTCGCTGGCCATGCGGGAGACCTCGTGCTGGGGGCCGCCGAAGGCCTCCACGCACGCCTTCTGGGAGATGGAGGAGGCGTTGGAGGTGGAGTGGCTCTGGATCTTCCCCATGGCGTTGATGATGTCCGCGGGGCCGGCTGCGTAGCCGATGCGCCAGCCCGTCATGGAGTACGCCTTGGAGACGCCGTTCACCACCACGGTGCGCTTCTTCACCTCGGGGCCGAGCGTCGCGAACGAGGTGAACTTGAAATCGTCGTAGACGAGCTTCTCGTAGATCTCGTCGGCCACCACCAGGATGTTTTCCTTCACGATCACTTCGGCCAGGGCCTCGAGTTCCGAGCGCGAATACACCGCCCCCGTGGGGTTGGAGGGGTTGTTCAGCATCAGGGCCTTGGTGTTGGCGGATATGGCCGCCTTCAACTGAGTCGGCGTGAGCTTGAAACCGTTCTCCTCCTTGGCCTCCACGAAGACCGGCTTTCCCCTGGCCAGAAACACCATTTCCGGATAGGATACCCAGTACGGCGACGGGATGATGACCTCTTCGCCTTCATTCAAGATGGCCTGCATGAGGTTGTAGAGGGAATGTTTGGCGCCGCAGGAGACAATGATCTCGGCGGGCGTGTAGGCGAGCTTGTGGTCCTCCTTCAGGCGTTCGATGATCGCCTTCTTGAGGTCCGGGATCCCCTCGTTGGCCGTGTATTTCGTGAAGTTGTTTTCGATGGCCTTGATGCCGGCCGTTTTGATGGCCTGCGGCGTGGGGAAGTCCGGTTCGCCCACGGAAAAATCAATGACGTCTATCCCCTCGGCCTGCATCTGCTTGGCCTTGGCTGCGATGCGCAGCGTGGGCGACGCGGCGATGGAGTTGGCCCGGTCGGATATTAGCATACCTTCCCTCCCCCCTGTCCGCCGGAACGCCGGAAGGCCGGAACGCCGGACCGCGAAAACGGGGACTGGCTCGGAATGGGGTGGAGGGAGGGTGTCCGTGCCTGTCCCCGCTTTCGCTGCAACAGGATGGGATGGCCGGACGGTCGGACAGCCGGACGGCCGGACGGCAAAAGCGCGGCAAAGGCAAGGAAAGTATTTTTTTGCCGCCATGGACGCGCGGATGTGCGGGACATCTTTAAGTTGGCCATAATTCCTGCTTTCTCAGGCGCGCGCGCCGATTTTTATTTGTCCCCCGTGAGCTTGTCCTTGAGGATCTTTTTCACGTCCAAGCCGGTGAGCGATTCAACCACCTCGGGCATCTGGGCCAGTACTTCGGCCACCTGTCCCGTGATCTTTGAGGCGCCCGGCTTCCCGTCGGACCCGATGAGGATAATCTTCTCCACGCGGGAGAGGGGTTCGGCCACGGCCTTGGCCATTTCGGGCATGATCTCCACCACCATCTTGGCCATGGCGGCCTGGTTGTATTGTCCATAAGCCTTGGCCTTGTCCGCGATCACTCCGGCCTCGGCGGCGCCCAGCTTCTTCACCGACTCGGCGTCCACGTCGCTCTGCAACCGCTTGGCCTCGGCCTTGCCCCTGGCCTCCGCGGAGATGCGGAAGGATTCGGCCTCGGCCTCCGACTGGATCTGGTACTTGCGGGCGTCGGCGGGCTTGATCACCGTGGCGTCCAGTTCCTTCTGCCGGCGGGAGATTTCCAGCTCCTCGAGGGCGATGGCGTTTTCCTTCTCGATCTTCCTGACCGCGTGCTCCTCTTTCTTCAGGCTCTGCGCGATCTTGTTCCGTTCCAGCTCGTAGGACATGTCGGCGTGGGCCTTCTTCTGGTTCACCTGCACCTGGCTGTCGGCCTTCTTTCCCTCGTTCTCCCAGGACTTCCCGGCGATGGAGGCTTCAGCGGCCAGACGGGCGACCTCGGCCTGGCGCCGGGCCTCCGCGGCCTGGATGGCGGCATCGCGGTCGGCCTCGGCCTGCGCCACCTGCGCGGCCAGCTTCACCGCGGCGATCTTGGGGCGGGCGAGGGCGTCCAGGTAGCCCTGCGTGTCGGAGACGTCCTTCAGGGAGATGGAAACGAGCTGCAGGCCCATGCGGGCGAAATCGTCGGCGATGAATTTCTCCACGGCCCCGGCGAACCCCATGCGGTTCTTGTAGATCTGCTCCACGGTCATGGTGCCGATGACGGCCCGCACGGCGCCCTCCAGCATGGTTTCGGCGACCTGCCGGATGCCGTCCGCGCCGGAGCCCAGGAACTGCTCGATGGCCAGCGTCAGCGGATAATCCGCGGTATCAATGCGCACCTGCGCGGAGGCCTCCGCCACGATGGGAACGCCCTCGCCCGACATGACTTCGGGCGTCTTGACGTTCACGGAGATGATCTCCAGGGCCATGGTCTCGGCCTTTTCCTTGAAGGGATTGATGTATGCGCCGCCGCCCACCACAAAGCGGTAGCCCACCTGCCTGACGGTGCCGTCGGGGGCCTTCACGGGGTATTTCCTGGAGCCGGCGATGACCAGAACCTCGTTCGGCGCCACTTTCCTGTACTGTTTCATCCGGATCCAGGTTCCGGCCAGCACGGCCACGAGGACCACCACGAGAGCAATCAGAGCGTAGACGAGCATGACGACCTCCTTAAAAAGAAAAAGAAATAATTCCACTCCATTTTAAGTGAAATTATTCACGAAGAGTTTACCCCAAGCCCCGCCGAAGTGTCAAGGGACGCCGCGGACTCCGCTTTAAAAATAGGAATAGGGGGCGCACCGCGCCGCCGGGACAGGCCGCCGGGGCAGCCCTTGACAAGGCCGCCCGATCGGCGTAGAGTGCTTTTTCGCCGAAATCCGGCCGCGGCCGGATGCGGGGGACCCGGGCATCAGGGGCGTATTCTCAAACCGGGCGCGGTTCAGCGCCGGTTTGGAGATAGGGCACTTCCAGGCCCGAGCCCGTCAGCTAACCCCGCAGGGGTTTGGAAGGCCCACGTTTGGGACGATTCCGTTCCCATCCCTCCATGAAGAATCCTTGAAAGGGGCCTGCGCCGGAAACCAAGGAGGTCGTGTTTGCCGGACCGCATAAACACCAACAGGGACCGATCCACCTTCTCCCGCCTTCAGCGGAGCGTTTTCGGCGCGCCCAAGGACGTGCGCGATCCCTCCCTGTTCCACAAGCTCTCCCTGATCCCGCTACTGGCCTGGATCGGCCTGGGGGCGGACGGCCTCTCCTCCTCCGCCTACGGTCCGCCGGAGGCCTACCTCACGCTGGGCTCGCACACCTATCTGGCGCTTCTGCTGGGCCTGGCCACCGCCCTCACCGTCTTCATCATTTCCTACGCCTATTCGCGCATCATCGAGCATTTTCCCTACGGGGGCGGCGGCTACATCGTGGCCACCCACATGCTGGGAAAGGAGGCGGGCGTCATCTCCGGCAGCGCCCTCCTGGTGGACTACGTGCTGACCATCACGGTGTCGGTGGTCTCCTGCGTGGATGCGCTGTTCAGCTTCCTCCCGCTGCACTATCAGGAATGGAAGATCGAAACCAGCTGCGCCCTGATTGTCCTATTGATGGTCCTCAACATCCGCGGGGTGAAGGAATCCATCAAGGTCCTGGCCCCCATCTTCATCCTGTTCATCGCCACGCATATCCTGCTTCTGGCGTACGGGATCGGAAGCCATGTCGGCCAGATCTCCGTCGTGGCCGGCCAGTTCCACGCGGGATGGACCCGGGACCTCGGGATTCTGGGTTGGGTGGGCATCGCGGCGTTGTGCCTGAAGGCCTACTCGATGGGCGCCGGAACCTACACCGGCATCGAGGCGGTCTCCAACGGCCTGCAGATCATGCGGGAGCCGCACGTGCAAACCGGGAAGCGCACGATGGTGTACATGGCCACCTCGCTGGCCGTGACGGCCGGAGGGCTGTTCCTGTGCTACCTGCTCGTGAACGTGTCCCCCGTGGAGGGACGCACCCTGAACGCCGTGCTGGCCGGCGCCCTCTACGGCCATTGGCCCATGGGGTCGCTGCTGGCGTTTCTGACCCTGTTCGCCGAGGGGGCCCTTTTGCTGGTGGCCGCGCAGACCGGCTTCATTGACGGTCCCCGCGTGATGGCGAACATGGCGGTGGATCATTGGTTTCCGCGCCGTTTCGCGGACCTCTCCGGGCGCCTCACCATGCGCAACGGTGTTGTGCTGATGGGCATCTCCTCCATCGCCCTGATCGTCATGACCGGGGCCTCCATCAGCCGGCTCATCGTCATGTACTCCATCAACGTGTTCCTGACGTTCTCCCTTTCGGAATTCGGGATGTCCAAATTCTTCATCCAGCACCGGAAAACGGAGCCGAAGTGGAAACAGCATCTGCCGGTGCACCTCACGGGGTTCACCCTGTGCGCCACCATCCTGGCGGTCACGGTCAGCGAGAAGTTCCGGGAGGGCGGATGGGTGACCCTGGTCATCACCGCCGCCGTCATCGGCCTGTGCGGCATCATCCGGGGCCACTACCTGCGCGTCGGCGCCAACATCCGGCAGTTGGATGATCAGCTGGCGAATCTGCCGGCGGACGGCGAGCCGACGGCGGCGCCCGCGGACCCGGCGGACATGACGGCCATCCAACTGGTGGGGGCATACAACGGCTTCGGCGTGCACACGTTCCTCTCCATCCAGCAGAAATTCCGCGGCCTGTACAAGAACATGATCTTCGTCTCGGTAGCCGTATTGGATTCGGGGTCGTTCAAGGGCGCCGCGGAGGTGGAGAAACTTCAGTCGTCCGTTCAGGCTTCCCTGGACCGCTATGTGGATCTGTCGCGCCGGCTGGGCATCCCCGCGGAGGGACGCATGATGATGGCCACCAATGTGGTGGACACGGCCGTGGAGATGTGCCTTGATCTTTCCAAAGAATTTCCCCGCTCCACCGTGTTCACGGGCCAGCTCACGTTCCGGCTGGAAAAGGCCTACCACCGCCTTCTGCACAACGAGACGGCCTTCGCCATCCAGCGCCGCCTCATCTGGGAGGGCGTCAATGTGGTGATCCTGCCCATCCGCCTGGACATGTAATATCAAAGATTTGGATAAGCCAACCTCAAAGCAGTTTGCGCAGCCAATCGGCCCGGTCCATCTTGTGTGCCAGCAGATCCACGCGGCGGGCGTAGTTGCGGCTGGAACACCCGGGGTGCCAGCGCTTCGGATAGGGAAGGGCCGCGGCCAACCGGGCGGCTTCGCCGGAAGAAAGCTGCGACGCATGCTTCTTGAAATAATGCAGGGCGGCGGCCTCCGCCCCGTAAAGGCCGGGGCCGAATTCCACGACATTCAGATAGATTTCGAGGATGCGTTTTTTGGACAGGGTCCGCTCCACCTGCCGTGTGAGAATCGCCTCCTTGATCTTCCGCAGGGGATTGCGCGACGGCGACAACCAGAGGTTTTTCACCATCTGCTGGGTGATGGTGGAGGCGCCGCGCGGCATCTCCTTTTCCTCCCACGCCTCCTTCAAGGCCGACTTCATTTCGCCAAGATCGAACCCGTGATGCGTGAAGAAATTGAAATCCTCCCCCACAAGCGCGGCGAGCTTCAGATCGTCGCCGATCTTTCCATAGGCCACCCACCGCCATTCCACCTGCGGCGGTTTTCCCAGGCGGATCATCTCCGCTTTGTACAGTTCAATGAAGGCGGTGGTTTTGGGATCGGAGGCGGCAAGGGATTTTACATCCGGCCACCCCAACGCCTCCCATGCGGTGAAGGCCCCCAGCACGGACAGGATCAGCAATAGCAGGATGATGCGGAACCGGCATCCCATGTTCATCCGCCAAAGGATATCATACGCCCGCATTCCCGCCGACAGCTGACCGGCCGACCGGCTGTCCCGCCGTTAAAACAGCGGCTCTGCCGCCTTAGAAGATGTCTCCGGAGAGTCCCCGCAGCCGCTGACGCCGGATGGGGCAGGTCTGCGGACTCGGGCAAGGGAAGGTGCATTCCCCCTGTCCGCCGACTTCCACCGCCAAGGACCGATCCCGACCGCAGCACGATTCCGGACCACCGGGAATCGGGGTTAAATCCTCGGCTTTTAAATCCACAGCCACATGGCGCTGGAACATATCCACCCCGACTCTCAGACGGCATTTGGATCCCACATTTTCACAGGTTCCCTCCACGCCCCGGAGCGGTCCCCGCAACACCCGGACCCTGCATCCGACGGCGAAGCCGTCTTCCCCCTCCGGCAGGGGTTGCTGCCGGAGAATGCATTGAATCCAGGTCAGCTCTTTCACAAAGCGTTCCTGATCGGGGACGGGAAGGAATTGAAGCACGCTTCCGGTTTCAAGCATACCGACTTTATTTTCACTCCCGGTGAAGGAAATATATCCGGGAAAAACCGGAAGGATGGATTTCCGGGGCTTGGCATTGTCCGGGCGCGGGTGGACGCGCAGGGTCAGGGGAAGATAATAGCCCACCCCGGATGTCAGGAGCCGCCAGGCCACGGCTTTTTCATGACGCGGTTTCACCCGTGCCACCATCCACCGGCCAAGATCCTCCCTCAACGGACGGTCGCCGGGAAATCGTTGCGGAACCACTGTTCGTCGTGACGGGCGCATTGCACACCTCCCCCATTCTGCTGATGGGTCTTCATTGAATGTCCTCCAAAAAGAGCGAATGCCTAAGTCTCACAATTTCAACGGAATACAAACCTATCATTTGAATATATTCGTAGAAACGCAACCCACTTGTAATTCGCAAAACAAAGGCTTATAATAGATAGCTATGGAAGCCCGTATTCATTTCGGCGTGGATTTGGTGTCCCGCGTCATCGGTGGAGAGGCGGACGCCCAGTTTGAGTTTTACGCCCTGGTGAATGTCTACATCGTGCGCATGTGCATGAAATTTTACCATCTGGACCATCACACCATTGAGGACATTTCGCAAACCATCTGCCTCTCCCTGCATCGCAACCTCGCCTACATTGAGAATTTGGAAGCATGGCTTGGCGCCGCCATCCGCCGCCGCGTCAAGGACCAGGATGGATTCCGCTATATGACGCTTGATGAGGCGGGCATGGAGGCATCGAACCAGTCCCCGGAACAAGCGATCGCCTTGTGGGATGCCCTGCATCGCCTGAGCGGGCTGTGCAAGCGCATCATCTTTTTCCATTTTATTCACGGGTATTCCCAGCGTTCCATTGCACGGACGGAACAGGTGTCCGAGGGGACGATTCCCCTGCGCAAAAAGGAATGCCTGGGCAAACTGTTCACCCTTTATCATGGAGAAGCCGATGGCGGATAAATGCTACCAAATCGAAGAGATTCCATCCCTCAATGGAAACGAACCCCACCTGACGGCCTGTGGCGCCTGCCGGAGCCTGTTGGAGGAATACCGCGAATTTCGCAGCCTGCTCTATTCCTCCCTGGACAGCACATCGCCGCTTTTCTACACGCTCCGCCAGGAGCGATCGGTGGAATCCCTGATGCGGGAACTGGAAACCCTCATCCCCTCGGCCCGCTTCGAGCACATCCGCCGAAGCGGGGGAATCACACCGGGGCTGGCGGAGGCCGCCTCCGATCGCGCGAAAGCGGCGCTGTTCACAAGCGGCGCGGAAGTCCAGCAGTGGCTTGATGTCGCGGCGCGGATCATTGAGGAATTGAAGGCGGACCCGCGCCATTTCATGCCCAAGGATATATTGTGGGTGGAAGCCTATTATCTAAAAAATAAGCTGAATTTACTTCTGATAAAAGGGAGGATTCAGGAAGCCCATGCCTTGGCTTTAAAGGTTGAAGAACGGTTCATCCAGGCGGATGATCCCTTTCAGCAGGCCATGGTGGCCCGGGGATTGGCCTTTACGTTTTCCAAAATGGGCCGGCCCCGGCAGGCCGTGGGACCCTGCCTGAACGCGTTGAGCGTCTTCCGCGCGCATGGCGCGCGACTGGAATATCTTGGGCTCATGAACAACCTGGCCCTGGTCATGGCCGCTCTGGGGCGCCCGCAGCGCGCCCGATCCATCCTCATGCGCGTCAAGGCGTCACTGGCACTGGATGAGCCGTTCGCCTTCCTGAGCTGGCACAACATGGCCCTCGTGGAGATGGGCCTCGGCTATGAAACGGCCGCGCTACGGCTGGTGGACGAGCTTCTGCATTTCAGCCGCAGCCGAGGATTGCGCATGGAGGAGGGCAAGGCCCTTACCTTGAAAGGGGAGATCGCCCTGTTACAGAAGCGGTTTGAAGCGTCCCTGCGGCTGTTTCAATCCGCGGAACAGCTCCTTCGTGAGGCGGGCAATCCCTTGGATATCGCTCTGATTGAGATTTACCGCGCCAAGGCCCTTCTGGCCTTGGACCAGCCGGGCCTTTCATTGAAGGCGTTGAAATCGGCCCTGCTGTTTTTCACCCGTGAACAATACGGCCCCGATCTCATTGCCGCCCTTGAAGCGTGGGAGCAAGCCCAAATGAAGGCCGGTCCGGATCTTCCGCAGGCGGCCGAACACGCCTTTTATCAAGCCCGCCGCTTCAACCGCCTCCTGCCCACCGATTCGTCCCTGCAGATGCAGATCAACTGAATTTACCACCGGTGGATTGCCGAACCGGTTTTCAATTCCCTTAGGGGTGATCCGCGCATAATCAATATATATGGTCATATGAGACATATGATATATAAAACATCAATAAGCCTGCTTATCTAATTGAATATTAACAACTTAGGCATTCGCTATTTTTCGGGGACTTACTATATGTAAAAACAAAATACAGGAGGTCCTATGAAAACCATTTCCGCTCTTCTCATTCTCGCCCTTGCCTTCGCCCCTCTGACATCCTCGCTGGTGGCCCCATTGGTCCATTCTTTCAGCCACCACCAAATCATGGCGACATCGAGTGCCTCTACACTCAATTCACCCACCGTCTCCAATGATAGCGGTGGCTGGGTGCCCTGCCCCCCCCTGCCTCCTCCCCCCCCCCAGCACCCATAGGCTCCATCTGATCAGCCGGATCCGATCCCCGCACGCTTTCCGGAGTTGCTTTTCCAATTGTCAAGTTTGGAATTGGATGAACCGGTAAAAAGTCCGTCCTCATGCCGAGCGCGGATAAGCGCCGGATTGGGGTGTGGGTGGTGTCCCGAGGATTCCCTCGGGGCAGGCGCCAAGGAGCCGTTTCCCGCCCGGCAAAAAGCCGTTCTTGTCCTTTTTGCGTGGCCTTCAGGTTTGATCATGAAAAAGGAAATGCCGGCCAAGCGTTTGGAGCAGGCGGAAGCGAGATCATCATCGCAGCGGGATGCAAGCAACATCGGCATCCCGCTCCGGTGATCAAAAAGCAGGCGCGGCAGGCGCCGCGCCTCTGATGTCCCAAACCCGCTTTGCCCATCGTTTTTCGAATACGCGATCAGCGGCCCTTTTCAAAGCCGCGTTGGATCAGACCCGCAAACTCCGGACTTGAAGTTTCGCACCTCGGAGGAGGACGCCTGGGTGATTTTCGTCCCTGAATGGACCCGACGGTGATCCCGCTCCTGAATCGGATTTCATCGCATCAGGCCGTCCGCGCAGCGCGCCGACGGTCCCGGACCGGCGTTTCCCCGTATTCCCTGGCGATCTCCGTCCCGGGAACATGGACCACCTGTCCGACCACCTGAACGGTTTCGCCCGATCGAATCTTGTGATGCAGGGTCTGCAATAAACCGGTGGACGCTTCGGCGAGGATGCTCAGGGTTCCGCCCCGATCCTGCGCCTCATATTCCACCACACCGTCGGGCATCAGCCTTCGGATCCAGGAGCCCCCGAAATCCAATCTCACGAATTTTAAGGCTTCGAATTCATTTAACATTTGACCTCCAACAGTCTTGGGACGACGCACGCTATGGAAGAAAATGGCCGGTGCCGACCGCCATCCTATGCGCCCCTTCACTCGGCCCAATGCACGCCAAACCAGACGATCGCCACGCCGCAACACAGAAAAAACGCAAGCAAGATCAAGGTGCGGTGATGTCTTTTTTTCAGGCGCATCTGATGAAAATCCTTGCGGTGCGACCGCCGGCGGTTGAGTCTCCCGTCTTCCTTCTTCATCCAAGTTCCCATGCGCGTCCCCAACCTTCTCGATTTTTATTGTTCCGGCGGGCATCCCGCCGCGCGGCGAACTCGCGCGCGGGATCGGGAATCCTGGCGCGGGCAAGGTTGCCGACGCCGTAGACATCGTCCACGATGCCGCGCTGGCCGATGGAAAAAACAGGGGGGCCGCAGAATCATGGCGGTGCGGACCCGCCATGGAGGGCGATCCCGCGGCCACCCCCGGGATACTCGCGCCTTTCAGAGGTCTGACTCGATCATGCGTCTGCATGATCGTGCGCGGTTCCGGCTTTTTGACGTGTCATGGAAATACATCACTCCTGATCCGTCACACCCATCACCACTCACCGCATGGAAAGGAGGTTTTAGCAGGAAATAATCATGCAAGGCCATCGCACGGTCCGAAAGCAAGCATAATCAATTAAGTGGTTTATTATTAGGGGGTTAAAAAAATTCCATCGGGCAAGGTCTTATACACCTTCGGTTCTCTCAGCGGTACCGTGGATCCTTGAAAAACCGCTGGAAACCTATCCGATCAGTTTGCATGAACCACCTTTATTGTAGACGGAGCCCCCAAGGTTGTCAAGGGGCAGTTACACCTTCCCCCGTCTCAGGCCCCCGGCGGCCGGATTTTCGGGAAATGAAGGCCCATGGGGAAGGCGCGAAGGGATTCTCTTGTTATGATAATGTGAACATGCCAATGTTTGCGGTCAGGCCAATTTGAATGCCGGGCTTCAGACCGTTTTGGAGGAATGGATCCGCCATGATTTAAAATAGAGCGCGGCATTTTTTCCGGAACGCGGATTGTCATGACTATTATTATTAAGGAGGTTCCAATGCAAAAAATCAAGGGGATTTGCGTGCAGACCCAAAGCCGCCCCGGAACCCTCGGGAGGATGACGGCGGCGTTGATCAAAGCCCGCGTCAACATCCTGGCCGTCATCGCGCCGGAATCCTCTGAATACGGACTGGTCCGCATTTTTCCGGACCGTTTCGACGAAGCCTTCCAGTCCCTCGGGAATCTGGGACTTCCCCTGAGCGTGGAAGAGGCCTATTCCGTGGAACTGCAGGACAAGCCCGGAGCCTTGAATGAAATGCTGGAGCACCTCTCCCTCGGGGGGATCAACATCCATTACCTCTTTTGCACCACCAACGGCAAGGGCCGCCTGGAACGGGTGATCCTGTCGGTTTCGGCTCCCTCCCGGGCCGAGGAAATCTGGACCCGGATGCATGCCTGAGGAGGCCGGAATGGAAACGATGACGGCGTTTTCCGGCCTTTGCCGGATAATCCAGTTGACAAATCGCAAAAAAGTGATTTAATGCAATTATGTTTGTCGCAAAAGAGCTTTTCCTGACCCACGGCGTCGGCAAAGCCAAAGAGAAGCTGACCTCGTTTGAAATGGCATTGAGGGATGCGGGAATCGCGGCCCTCAATATTGTCAGGGTTTCGTCCATCTTCCCTCCGGGCGCCCAGCTCATCAGCAAGCAGAAGGGGATGCAGAAGCTGACGCCGGGAGCCGTGACCTTCGTGGTCATGTCCGACAACGCCACCAACGAACCGCACCGCCTCATCTCCGCGTCGGTGGGCGTGGCCATCCCGCGCAACCGGAAACTCTACGGCTATCTTTCGGAACATCATGCCTGCGGGCAGACGGCCAAGTCGGCCGGGGATTACGCCGAGGACCTGGCGGCCACCATGCTGGCGACCATCCTGGGCGTTCAATTCGATCCCGACAAATCCTGGGACGAAAAGCAGGAAGTGTGGAAGATCAGCGGACAATTCTTTAAAACCTGCAACATCACCCAGACCGCGGTGGGGGATAAGAACGGTCTTTGGACCACGGTGGTCGCCGCGGCGATCATGTTGTAATGACCCGGGAAATGCCTTCCACCCATCTTTCCCGGGCGGGAGAGGGCTCCCCCTCTCCCGCCCCGATCAAGGGCATCGGGATCCACCCTCACCCCAAGCCGGGGCTTAACCGCCCCCGGCTTGAGGATGAACGAAAAAACCGTTCATCCTTTTCTTTCTCAACCCCGTCTCTTTGATGATTCCGTTCCTTGCGGTGGACCGCCCCGCGAAATTCCGATGGGTGGTGATCCCCGCGCCCTATGAAAAATCCACCACTTATATGAAAGGCACTTCCCGCGGCCCGGAGGCCGTGCTGGAGGCCACGTCGCAGGTGGAATTCTACGACCAGCGTCTGGGGTGCGAGCCCTGCGCGCGCATCGGCATTGAGACGGACCTGGAATGGAAGCCCACTCCCAAAACCCTCACGCTGGACAAGATCGAAAAGCGCGTGGGATACTGGCTGGACAGGGGCGTGCGCACGGCCACGATCGGCGGCGAGCACACCGTCACCCTGCCCGCGGTGCGGGCGTATAAGCAGCGCGAAAAGGACTTCGGCGTCATCCAGTGGGACGCCCACGCCGATCTTCGGAATGAATACGAAAACACGCCCTTCAATCATGCCTGCGTCATGCGCCGCGTGTGGGACGAGGGCATTCCCGTCCTGCCGCTGGGCATCCGCGCCCTGAGCACGGAGGAGGCGGAGTTTCTGCGCAAGGGGCGCCGCCCCGTCATGTTCTCGCATCAATTGGACCTGAAGCGCTTTGCGCGGATGCTGGACCGCTTCCCCCGGCGCGTTTATCTTTCGGTGGATGTGGACGCTTTCGATCCCTCCGTGATCCCCTCCACCGGCACGCCCGAACCGGGCGGCCTCACCTGGGAGCAGGGCAACGCCTTCCTGGAGCTCATCGCCCGCAAGAAGGAAATCATCGGCATGGACCTCGTGGAGGCCATGCCCGTGAAGGGGCTGGAATACGGCATCTTCGCCTGTGCGCGATTCTTCTACCGGATGCTGGCTGTGGCGGGGATGAAGGGCGCAGCGGGCCGGCGCCGGACCGTCTGATTCATGCTTGATACGACAAGCAACGGCAAGCTCCGCGCCGTCGTCTTCGATCTGGACGGCGTGCTGGTGGATTCATTCGAGGCATGGCGCCTCCTTTTCAATAGCGCCCTTGAAGCCAACCATCAAGGCGCGTTGACGGTGGAGGGGTTCCAGGCCGTTTGGGGACAGGGAGTGGAAGCCGACATCAAAATGTTCTTCCAGGGGCTCACGGCGGCGGACCTGCAACATTACTATGAGGAAAATTTCGAACGCTTCATCGGCGCCGTGCGCGTTTTCCCCGACACGCGCCCCACGCTTGAGGCCCTTCAGCAACAAGGGCTCAAGCTCGGCATCGCCAGCAACTCGGCCCCGCGCATCATCGCGTCCACCCTGGCCATGGCGGACGTTGGAAGATATTTCTCCGCGGTTTTCGGGGCGGACGGGCGCCTGCGCGGCAAGCCCGAGCCCGACACCGTCCAGGCGGCCATGGACGGATTGAAGACGTCACCGGCGGACGCGGTGTTCGTGGGCGATTCCCCGTATGACATCGAAGCCGGCTTCCGCGCGGGCGTACGCACCGTGGGCTATCAGCGTGATGGCGGCGCCTGGCGCATCGAACGACTGGGTGATCTTCTGATGCTTCCCATTCTTAATTCCAAAGAGGAGTAAACCATGCATATCGGATTTCTGCCGCTGGTTCTGGCGGCCCTTCTATTTGCCCCTGGTCAGAAAGCGGCACAGCCCATCGCCGAAAAGACGCTTCTGGGCGGTTGGCTTTATGTTTCCGGCGAAACCGAATTCGAACAGATGGCCTTCGCGTTGGATGGAGCGAAGCGCGTCTTCCATTCCTGGCTCCACGAACGGCCGGAACACCTGGGGACGTGGGAATTGAAGGGCGATCACCTCGCCATCACCATCCCCGAAAATCCGGACTTCAACACAAACGCCAAGATCCTGAGCCTCACCGCCAAACAGCTCAAGATCCAATTTGAAGGGGATTCCAAACCTGCCGTCTTCAAGCGGGTGGCCTGACTTATAAAATAGGGCCGTGGGACCGCTTAAAATCCCATGTTTTGAAAATACGACCATTGAAAAATAAAGGGTAAGCAAAAAGATCCGCCTTGGGAACAGGCACGATCGTGCAACCGGATGAGGGAAGAAGCGGGGGGGGAGACGTGGAGTGGTGCGGATAGGCGGATTTCTTGCATGCCTCCGGGAGGCTTTGAAGCGGGGTTTCCGCTACAGGTTCATCTTCTCCCACACTTCGCCCGGATTGAGGGCGATGATCTTGCTGCATCCCGGCTCGTCCATCGTGACTCCGATGAGGGTGGAGGCGATTTCCATGGTGCGGCGGTTGTGGGTGATGAGGATGATCTGAATGGTCTCCTTGAGACGCTGAAGCAATTCGATGAAGCGCTCCACGTTGACATCGTCGAGGGCGGCGTCCCCCTCGTCCAGGATCAGGAACGGCGAAGGGGATACGGAGAAAAGCGCGATGAGAAAGGCGGCGGACGCCAGCACCCGCTCGCCGCCGGACAAGAGCAGGACGTGCTGTGTGCGCTTGCCCGGGGGTTGGACGAAAATTTCGATGCCGGCCTCCAGGGGATTGGCGTCGTCCATAAGACGGACCTGCGCCACACCGCCGCCGAAGAGATAGTGGAAATATTTCTGGAAATGCTCATTCACCTTGGCGAACGTGGCGTTGAAGCGGTCCAGGGCCGCGCTCTCCAGTTCGCCCAGCGTCGCCTTCAGCGAGGCGATGGATTTTTCCAGATCCTCCTTTTGCGTCAGAATGAAGGTGAGCTTCGCCTCCACCTCGGTGTACTCCTGTTCGGCCAGGACGTTCACCGCCCCGAAGCGGTCCTTCTTCTCCTTGAGGGCCTTGAGCTTCGCCTCCAACTCGGGATCCTCCCCGACGGGACACTCCCCGAGGGGCAGACCCGTCTGTTCGAGGCAGTTGGCCGTTAAATCGTCGGTATGGGCGAGCACGACCTCCCGGCGCGTCCGGGCCTGATGCACACCTTCGAGGACGGCGTCCAGCTTCACGCGCTCCTCCCGCAGGGTCTGTGCCAGCGCGCGCTGGGCCTGTTGCGCCGTCTGGATTTCAGCGGTGCGTTCCATCAGCGCCCGGTTCCATTCCTGCATCCGCGCAAGGTCCGCCTCGAGCGCCTGCTCATTTTCATCCACGGCGGCCCGCCCTTCGCGCAGGGCCGTCCCGATTCCCGCCGATTCCTCGCCCAGCTTGTCCTTCTGAAGCGCCATGGCGGACAGGGTGCCCCGATGCCGGCGCAGATCCTCCTCCAGCCTCTGCCATTCAAAAAGCTTTTTCTGGAAGGCCTGCGCGGCCTCCTGCAGTCCGGCCCGCCCGCGGGCGCGCTCGGTGTCGAAGGCCGCGGCCTTATCGCGCGCATCCCGCGCCTCCGTCTTAAGGCGTTCCTCCTCCCGCAGGGCCGTCTGCAGGGTTTGCCGGTCGGAGGCGGCCCGGGTTTCAAGGACACCCTTTTCCTCCTCAATGCGGGCGATCTGGGCGCGGATCTCCTGGCTTCGCTCCGACAGGGTGGCGCGTTTGAGGCGCGTTTCGGCGGCATCGCGTTCAAGGACGGAAAAATCCTCGAAAGAGCGCCGCCGGTCCTCCTCCAAAAGACGGATCCGGTCCTCCACCTCCGCCAGAAGACGACGCGAATTCTCCACGCGGGCTGTATGTTCCGCCAAGGCGGTTTCAAGACCCGCGATCTCCCCCTCCAGGCGCTGCAGCCGGAGCGTGGAACCCAACAGGCCCCTGCGCGCGTGCGGCGGGACGGCGAAGAGGGCTCCCCGCGCCACGCGGCCGGAGGCGTCGAAGAAGGTGTAATGCGGATGGGCGTCCGCAAGCTCGGCAAGCCGCGTTTCATCATGAACAAAATAGGCGCCCGGAAGGCTGTCCTTCAACCAGGGGGGCGCCGATGCGTCAAGATCGAGCAGGTCCCGCAACGGTGTCGCACCCTCCACGGATTCCGAGGGGATATGCGCCCGGCGCCAGTAGAATCCGGGCGTATCAGGCAGGGACTCCGCGTCCCGCGGGACGGCGGAGGCCACCTCGTCCAGCAACAGGTCCACCATCCCCTCCCACGCGACGGGCGGCTTGAGAACAGGAGCCAGCGCCCCTTCGGGCGGGGTCATCTGGGCCAGGGCCCGGCGCTCCATCTCCCGCTCCCCGAGGCGGCGGTTCAAATCCGCCTGAACCGCTTCGCGCACCTGGGACGCCTCGGCGAGCTCCCGCCCGTGCGTCTGGCGATGTTCATCCAGCCCGGCCATGCGGCGGAGGAGATCCCCCATGCGTTCGCGCCCCTCCTCCACCCTCCGTTCGGCCGTCTCCATGAGGGAATTCAGTTCGCGTTCGCGGATGAGGAAGGTTTCCAATTCGGTCTTGCGCAGCGCCAGAGACTCCCCCATCTTGTGGAGGCGGTCCTGTTGCACGGCCAGATCGGTGCCCAGCGCCTGGCGGGTGCGCAGGGCGTCCAATTCCCGCACGCGCAACCCCTCCAGCCGGTCCCGCTCGCGGATGAAATCCGCTTCGACGGTTTCAAGGGCGGAGCGCAGGGATTGAAGCCCCGCCTCCCCGGCGCGCTTTTGTTCCTCCGAGGCCGCCAAATCGCGGGCCTCGTGTTCCGTGAGCGTCTGAAGTTCCCGTTCCTCCCGTTCCAGCGACTCCGCCTGGGCCGCGATGGAGGCGGAACGCTCCGTCCCCGTCTTGAGCTTGTCGCGGAGGGAGGCGATCACCACGCGCCGCTTTTCCGCCTCGGTCTGGGCGGCGTAGAAGAATTCCTGGGCCTTTTTCTGGTCGTCGAAGAGGGCCACCAGAGCCAGGTCCTTCTCCCCGGTCTGCGCCTCCAGCGCCGAAACGTTTTTCAGGATTTCCGACTGGATCCCCTGTTTCTCCAGCAGGACCGCCTGCAGCTGTTCCTGTTCCCGGGAGAATTTTTCGCGGCTCTGTCCGTAAAAGAGCTTCAGCAGTTCCTTTTCCTCTTCCACCATACGCAGAAAGGCGCGGGCCCGTCCGGCCTGGATCTTGAGCGACCGCACCTGGCTTTCCTGTTCCTTGAGGATGCCCGACACGATCTCGAGATTCTTTCCGGCGTCCTCCAGCTTCAGAAGGGTGGCGCGGCGCTTCTCGCGGAAGCGCAGGATGCCCGCGGCCTCCTCGATGAGGAGGCGCTTCTCGGCGGCGCGCATGGTGAGGACGCTTTCGATGCGCCCCTGCCCGATGACGGAATAGGAGTTGATGTTCATTCCGGCGGAATTCAGGAGGTCCAGCAGGTCCTTGAGGCGCACCACCTTGTCGTCAATGAGGTACTGGCTGTCGCCGCTGGACGCCACCCGGCGGGTGATGCTCACTTTGCGGTTCTCCGCGGAGGCCTCGTCGGGCCGCGACAGGATGAGGGTCACCTCCGCCAGGCCGTAGGGCTTGCGCTGGCTGGTTCCGGCGAAGATGAGTTCCGCCATGTTCTGCGAGCGCACCTGCGTGGGGGCCTGTTCCCCCAGCACCCATTGGATGGCGTCGCACAGGTTGCTCTTGCCGCAGCCGTTGGGCCCCACGATGCAGGTGATGTCCTCATGAAGGCGCACGGCCGTCTTCGACGGGAAGGATTTGAACCCGTTCAGAATGATTTCGCTGATATGGGGCTTGGACGACATCGCGGCATAGATTACCACAGAATAAAAGAAGCCGGAAGGCCGGAATGCCGGAAGGATAAAAGGCCGGACCCCCGGACTGCCAATACGCCGGACGGCCGGAATTCCCGAAGCCGCCCAACGGAGCGCGTTGCCTGCATGGCCGTCCGCCAGGATACTCTCCCCGAAAGATGAAATGCGATACAATGCGCCCATGATCGCTGAAACGGTTCTGCCCGGATGGGCGCCCTATTTTTCCGAGTGGAAAATGAAGGACCCCGACACCTGGGATGAGAGCCTGATTCCGGAAATCCTTGAAAACCTGAAGCGCGAATTCGCCGGGCGCGGACTTTCAGCCGATCCGACGGCGCAGGCGGTGCGGAAATTGTTCCGGCAGGCGGGAACCGATCCCACCAAATACCGCCCCTCCTTTGAGGCCCTGGCCCGCCGCATGTTGAAAGAAGAGCCGTTCCCGCGCCTCCATCCGGCGGTGGATTTCGGCAATCTTCTATCACTTCTTTGGCATGTCCCATGTTGCGTGTCCGACCGGGAGAAGGTGTTTCCACCGGTCCGGATGCGCGCCGGAACGGCGGGCGAAACGGTGGAAAGCCTGCGGGGGCCGTTTTCCCTCGAGGGCAAGCCGCTCTTGGAGGATGACCGGGGCGTTTACAGCACACCCATCACCGACAGCCGGCGTACCGCCGTGCAGGCGGGGGCAGCGTCCATCCTATTTGTCGCGTATTTTCCGGAAGAGGCATTTCATCAAAAACAGGCCGACGCGGATCTGGCCCGTCTCCTGCCCCGGGCGCCGGTCGTCGCCTGTGATTGAAGAGGGCGTATTCCATCCACGACCCAACCGCACCCTGAAAGGAAGCGGCCCCGCCTTCCGGCGGGGCCGCATTGAAACCGGACGATGCGCTGAACCCTGCTTTAGAACGTAAAGTGCAAGCCACCAAACCACTGGCGTCCGGGGGCGGGTTGATAGGAGTTGCCGTCGGGATCGGGCTCGCTGAATCCGACGTATTGCTTGTTCGTCAGGTTCTGCCCGTATACCATGATCTCGACGCTGCTGGCTCCCTTGCTGATGATCTGATAGGCGACCCTGGCGTGAAGAAGGGTGTAGCCGTCGCAGAAAGCGACGTTGGTGGGGTCCACAAACCACTTGGAGCGGTATTCCACGCTGGCGCCCAGCCGCAGATGCTTGATCGGGATGTATTCCGCGTCGAGGTACCCCTCGTTCTTGGGTGAATTGGGCACCACGTTTCCCGTGGCGTTGCCGTAAGTGAGACTCTGATACTCCGTGTATTTGAAATCGTTGTAGGTGTAGGCCAGGCGGAAGGTCAGCGGGCTGACGGGCACATAGGTGAGGGAAACTTCCGCGCCTTCGCGGCGGCTGTGTCCGGCGTTCCCGTAGAAGGTTTCCAGCGGGCGGCTCTCGATGCGGTAGCGTTCGAAATCGTTGTCGGTGTTGAAATAGAACAGGGCCACGTCATAGGAGAACGCTTCCCCCACGATGCCCCGCGCGCCCATTTCCTCGCCTTTTGAAGTGGCGGGGACGAGATTCGTGTTGAAACCGCCGATGGCGTTGGGATTGGCGTACAGCTCCTCCGTGGCGGGGGGCAGGAAGCCCTGGGCCCAATCGGCATAGAGACCGAATTCCGTGGCCGGGTTGAAAGTGATGCCCAGCCGGCTGGTGGTCTTCTTGAAATCGGCGCTTCCGGACAGATTCAGGCCGTCGGCCTGGAGATGATCGGTCAGATCGTTCGTGATCTTGTCCCAGCGCGTGCCCCCGAAGAGACCCCAAACGGGATTCAGCTCGAGGCGATCCATGAGGAAGAGGCCCGTGGAGCGCTGGTAGATGTTCTGATTGGACGTGTACTCCGGCCCTTCCTGGGCGGCGCCCAGATTGGGATGGCTCCAGTCCTTGATGTCCTGATGATTGATGTCCGCGCCCACGCTCAGGTCGTTCTTCAGTGTTCCGGCGCCGGCGGTGAAATCATATTTCAGGCTTCCCTGGGGCTGGTCGTAAAAACGGTGGTCCACCGAAGAGGGCACCGATTCCTCCCAGTTCCAATGGCGGTACAGGAACATGAAATTCAGGTTGTGGTCATCGGCCAGCTTCCAATCGCCGGTGAGGCCGTTGGTGATGCGGTGGGTGTTCTGGAATTCATTGTAGGTTAGCGCATCGGGATTGGGCTGGGTGGGGTCCTGCGCCAACTGGGCGGCGTTCAACCCCTCGGGGTTTTCGCTGTAGAATCCGGTGTAGGACGCGATATACGTGAGATGAAAATCCTTGCTGGGATTCCAATGGATCTTCCCATAGATGTTGTCACCGAAGAACTTGGTGTGAACGCGCCAGCCGTCGCCCATGTCGCGCGACAGGGAGAAGTGGTAATTCAGATCGCCCTTCGTCCCGCCCACCTCGGATTCGGCCTTCCAGAAATTGTTGGAACCGTCCCAGACGTCCGCGCCGCCCGAAGCCGGGGCGGGGCCGCCGTCGCGCGTGATGATGTTGATGACGCCGCCCGAGGAGCCGCCGCCGTACAGCATGGCCATGGGCCCGCGCAGGACTTCGATCTTCTGCACCTGGGACCAGTCCACATCGAAAAAGTCGGGGGCGAAACCCGAGGGATCGTTCAGTGGCAGGCCGTCCAGCAGGATCTGGATGCCGCGGATTCCGGTCTCGGTGAGGATGCCGATGCCGCGCATGGAGATGTGCAGGCGCTCGCCGTTGGCCTGGTTGTCAATGGAAACGCCGGGGACGAGTTTCAGCGCTTCGTCGGCCGAAATGCCCCTGGCCATGTCCTTCAACTCGTCGGAATTCACAATGGTGACGGCGCCGGCGACGTCCTTAAGGGGCACCTCCACACGCTGTGCGGTGATGGTGATGTTCTCCGAGAACTCGGGGGGCTTTTGCTGATCGTCCCCGGTTTGCTGCGCAAAACCCGGAAGCGCGAGCAGGAGGGCCGCCAGCATCACGACCCAATACGGGAACCTCATACCTTGTGCGTACTTCATTCGAACCTCCTTTGGATTATTAAAGAACAAGCAGACATGGCCGCTCGTGCAAAACGGCCGCCGATTATTATACGAACGGATGTTCAAAAGCGTTGGGTTGACATTTTCGCCCCCAACGCTTGAGGAAAATGGCGCGTACAAGGCATCAGCGGGTCGCCTATCCAAGACGGCCGTTTTTTCATTGTGTTTTCAAAATGCAGGAGGGCGGAATTACGTTCCGGAGGCACCTTACTTGGCTTTTTCCGCCAAAACAGGTAAAGTAGGGCATTCCGTTACGAAATAATCGGCCGAATCCAATCGGCAAGGAGGCATGAAAATGAGTTGGCCTTTGATCCACCTGACCATGAACCATTTTCCCATTGTCGGCACCTTTGTGGGCATCCTTTTCTGGGCCGTGGCGCTGATCAAAAAGGACCGGGGCCTTCAGGCGCTGTGCCTGTATTTCCTGATTCTGGTCGCCGTCCTGACGATCCCGGCCTATATCTCCGGCGATCCCACGGGGGAGGCGGTCGAGAAGCTTTCGTGCATCACCAAAGGCGCCATCGACGCCCATAACGACGCAGGGGAAATCAGCTTCGGCATCATCGCCGCGCTGGGGGCGTGCGCCCTGGCGGGGCTCATCGCCTTCCGGAAAAAGGCCGCGTATCCGGGATGGTTTCGAAACGGGATCCTGGCCCTGATGCTCGTGGCCGCGGTTTCGGTGGCGTGGACCGCCTGGCTGGGCGGCAAGATCCATCATCAGGAGATCCATGAAGGCCTTCCGCCGGCCGCGCAGACTTCCATGCCGGCGCATTAGGTTTGTAATCAAGACCGTTTAAAGGAAGTTTCCCGCGGCGCGGAAAGAACATTTCCGCGGCGGTCGTGCTTGTGCCCTTCTGTCTTCCGTGCGGGGAAGGGGAGTTCCGCGACTTCATGGGGCGGGTCTCATGCATTTTTTCCTCCTGTTCCGCAGGGGTTTCCTTTTTTATCCGGTTGAGTCCGTGCTTCCTCCACCTTCCATCCGTTTGCTATAATGAGCGATGCCCAAAGCAAGCGACACCCATCCCGCCCGCCTGTTCCTGCTTCTGATCATCCTTTCCGGACTGTCCTCCATTACTTATGAGCTCCTGTGGCTGCGCAGCTTGAACCTTGTCCTCGGCTCCGATTCCTACGCGCTTGCCGTGACGCTCGCCTCCTTCATGGCCGGGTTGGGATTCGGGTCCTGGGTTTTCGGGCGTTTGGCGGACCGCCGTTCCCCCTTGCATGTATACCGCTGGCTGGAGTTCGGGATCGGAGCCTTCGCCCTGGTCTCTCCCGCGCTTTTTACCGCCAGCGCCCTCCCCTACCGATTCCTGTTCCGGCATCTGTACGGCCACGAAGGCCTCTTCCTGGCTTCGAAGTTTCTGATCGCCTTCCTCGCCCTGCTGCTTCCCACGTTCCTGATGGGAGGCACCCTTCCGGCCGCGGTGCGCATCCTGACCCGCGCCTTCAAGGCGCGCGGCAGGACGATCGCCTTGGCCTACGGCCTGAATACGTTCGGCGCCGCGGTCGCCGCCATCGGTGTCCCCTTCCTTCTGATGCCCCGCATGGAAATGGGGACTATCCTGCACATCGCTGCGGCGGGAAACATCCTGGTGTTCCTGTGTACGTTTTTCCTGCCCGACCCCGAACCCGCCGCCCCCGCGGCCAAGGACCCCGTGCGCGACGGCCCGGCCGCACCGCCGGGAAGGTTGCTTCATGCCACGTTCTTTATTTCGGGATTCATCTCATTGGCCCTGGAAACGGTTTGGAACCGGATCTTCTCCATCTTTTTCACCAGCAGCATCTACACCTTCAGCATCGTTCTGATCCTCTACCTCGTTCCGGTCGCGCTGGGGGCGCTGCTGGCCACTTCGCGTCGTATCCAGGCCCTGTCGGCAGGAAAAGTATACGCCTGGTGCCAGTTCGGAATCGCAACCGGCATCCTTCTGAACCTTCTGTTTCTGGACCAGACGGCCTATCTTCAGATCGCCCTGCTGAAGGCGATTCCGCTCGGCTTCCCGTCCTACGTTTGCACCGCCTGCCTGGTCGTCGGGACGTTCACGGCCTTCATCAACCTGCTTTTCGGCCTTTCCTTCCCTGCCGCGCTGACGTACCTGACGACCTCCCTCCACGCCATGGGGACCCAGACGGGACGCTTGGCCGCCCTGAACACCGCGGGCACTTCGCTGGCTTCGCTGATGGTCACGTTCGTCCTCTACCGGACTCTGGGGAGCTTTTTCACTTTGGCGGCGCTGGCGCTTCTGGCCCTGGCCAATTTCGTCGTTCTTGGCGCGCGCCAGAGTCTGCGTGGTACGCGGATTCTCGCCGCGACGGGCGTGGCCGCGGTGGCGCTGGGCGCCCTTGTGCTGCCCTGGAACCTGAAGGATTTCCATCTGCTGCTGTGCCAGCAGCCGGAACTGGTTCTGCAAACCTCCCGGAACGGCCAGCTGGAATCCTACAAGAAGGGCTTCCGGATTCTTGATTTCCTCGAGGACAAGGAGGCGGTCGTGTCCATCAGTGAGGACAGGCATGGCGACCGCACCCTCTACATCAACGGAAAACCGGACGCCAGCACGCTTGGAAACGATCTGCTGACACAGTACCTTCTTGGTCACCTGCCGTTCCTCTACCGCAGCCCCGCGGGCTCCCCGGAGGTCCTGGTGATCGGGGAGGGTTCAGGGGCCACGACGTATGCGGCGTCCTGCCACGCCCCGAAGAGGCTGATCACGGTGGAAATCTCCCCCGACGTGACGCGGGTTGCCCGGAGCCGTTTTTCGGAGATCAACCACGGCGTGGCGGACCGCTTCCCCGTCATTGTGGACGACGGCCGGAATTTCCTCCAGAACACGGATCAGAAGTTCGACATCATCATCAGCGAACCCTCCAATCCGTGGATCACCGGGATATCAAGCCTTTTCACCGATCAATTTTTCAGGACCGTGAAGGCCCACTTGAAGCCGGGCGGGATCTTCTGTCAGTGGTTCCATTACTATCGGATGGATTTCGAGCAGATCAAGGGCATCGTGATCACCCTGAGGGCCTCGCTTCCCTGCATGAACGCCTTCCACACCAGCGGCGGGGATCTTTTTTTGGTGGCCGGCGAACGGGAGCTGGTGCTGGATCCCGGCGCGCTCTATTCGCCCCCGCCCGACGTCCGCTCTTTCCTGGAGGCGATTGACATCCGCCCACCGGAAAGCGTCCTGAACCTTTTCCTCTGGGACAGCGCCCAGATCCGTGCCCTGCGGTCCACCTATCCGCCCAACAGGGACGCGCGATGCTGGCTTGAGTTCAAGGCGCCGTGGTTCATCTTCCAGGACCGCACCGAACAGAACCTGGCCCTGCTGATGGAGACCGCGGCGGACCCACGGATACCCCTGAACCTCTCCGCCCTGTCTTCGGGCGGACGATGGAACTTCCGGGAGATGGACCTCTTCGTGGGCCCCTACCGGGGCGCACTTCCGGACGTGCGGGACTACGGTGTCGTGAGGAACGTTTTTCATATAGAGGATCATATCGTCATCAATGTGTTTTATTCCGCCCGCCTGTCCTGGGGCGATGGGGAATCCTTCACGGTGCTCAGCCCTATCCTGAGCGGTCCGATGATCGAGAAGAACATCGTCTCCATGCTGGAGGCGGCCAAGCCCCTCATGCCCGGCTGCGGGCCCCTGACCCTGAACCGGGACGGCATGACGTATATGGGCTTGGCGGATTTTTCCCGGCCGCTCCGATGGCTTGGGATGTGGAACTGTCCCTCCGCCCACCGGACCTATCAGCTCTCGCTGGAGAGCGCGCGGCGGATTCCCGATCAGGAGGCCTTGGGGGAATTCATCTCCACGCTCACCTGCCGCCCGTAAATCCCCGGAGAGGGACGGACGGCGAGAAGGGTGTCAGGGTTTTGAAGGGGAAGCCGTCCTGGAATTTTTTGCCGGACGCCCACCGAATAGGCGGGTTCCGGCCCGCATTTTTGATGGCTCAAATGAGGGCGGATGTCGGCGGTGGCAGGATCCCAAACCCCTTGAACCGCTTGACTTTCCCCTTACCGAAGCCTAAAATCTATTAATTGTTTAATTCGATGATTTCTCTATTTATTCAGCAGCGCCATCCTTCCCCGCCGTTCTTCAAAAGCGCCCTTTCCATCACCGGCATACCCCTGAGGGGCCGATAGCATGGGGCGAAAAATAAGGAAGAACGGACCGGGCCCGCGGGAGTCCCAACCACAACCTCCCCGAAGTGAAGCTGCGCCCGGCTCCAACCGGAAGCTCCTCATCGCGGCGATCCTCCTGGCCGCGGTCACCTTCGCGGTTTATGCCCCTGTTCTCCGCTACGGGTTTGTAAGCACGGATGATCCGTACTTCACATCCGGCCGAATCGCGGACGGGCTCACCATGGAAAACATCAAGTGGGCCTTTTCGACATACCACCAGGGCTTTTACTTTCCGCTCACCCTAATTTCTCATATGGTGGATCACCAGTTGTTCAG
>Ga0182019_10000255_pt1 | contig 26928 bp, 16 predicted proteins | sample 812E2MmetaG_FD_120483 | JGI IMG/M metagenome (GOLD analysis project Ga0182019, IMG submission 120483) | Permafrost microbial communities from Stordalen Mire, Sweden - 812E2M metaG | ecosystem: Environmental > Terrestrial > Soil > Wetlands > Permafrost | place: Sweden: Stordalen | collected...
CTTGCGCTCTTATTTTCGAGATCGGGAACAGCCTCGACATCGACACGCTCTAGAAATGTCTGCGGCGTGATGAGCAGTTGGACTGGTCGAACAATGCCGCCATCGTGCGCCCAGTCACTCGATCGTCCTCGGGGCAGCATGTGTTCGTTGAATGCGCTGTCCACGCGCACTGCGATTGTGTTGGCGGCACCCCAGTGAAGAAGATTACTGATGTCGCATGTGAAGGCCGAAGGCCGTGTACCCCTTGCGCGCATGCTCCCCGGCCAGTCGGCCGTTGACCCAAACGGTTGCGGTATGGAACACAGCCTCGAATTCGATCCGGACGGCTGCGTTCAGCCATGAAGCCGGAACATCGAAGCTACGTCGATACCAGGCAAGGCCACGATAATCAGTCCAGGGTGGTTGGACTTGCCAGGTGTGCGGTAGGTCTACTTTTTCCCAGTCGTCGAGAGATTCGTCGGCTCCATACCAGCGCTGTCCGGTACCGGCATTCCCTGCGTCGATGCGAAACCACCACTGGCCGCGGAGGCTCACCGTTTCGGTCGCGGACAGCCCAACGTCGTTCTCAACCGCAGAGAGAGCAGTTGCGCCCAACGTGCCCGCGGCCAGCGCGCCAGCTTTTTTGAGAAAGTTTCTGCGTGAGCTCCTAATCCGAGATCGGCGTACAGACGAAGCTCTGCAACTTATGGATACGTAGCCTAACTCATTTCCAGGTCGGCATACAGAGGGTTCGGAAACATCCGGTGCGGAGTTCGATTGGTCCCGATCCTCAATTGACAACTTTTGGGCATTTTCAGTGTTATGAATCCAAACTCGGGTAACCTACAATGCTGGGCACAGGTTTGCGGTAGCGTTCGAAAAAACGAACACAACAGGTTCCCATGGCAACTGCGGAGACAGAGAATCTCGGAAGCGAAACCGGGCAGGCCGGCAAGGCTGCCGGGGCTTGCGTGATGGTGCTCTTCGGAGCGGCTGGCGACCTGACGAAACGCAAGCTGATTCCCGCACTCTTCAATCTGGTGAAGGCGAAACTGCTCGCCAAGGACTTCGCGGTTTTAGGTGTTTCCGTGGATGACTTGACTTTGGAACAGTTTCGGACACAGGTAACCGGATTTCTTCCGGCTGGGGATCGCGGAACCGAAGCATGGCAGTGGTTCACAGAGCGGCTCTTCTATCAGCGCGGCGAGTTTGCGGATCCCGATACTTATTCCACGCTCGCCAGCCGGCTTAGTGATCTGGATCGGGAGCGTCAGACCGCTGGCAACTACATGTTTTATCTGGCGACCTCGCCAAAGTTTTTTGGGCAGATTGTCCGGCACCTTGGAACAGCCGGCCTGTCGCGCCAGGAGAATGGACGCTGGCGCCGGGTCGTGATCGAGAAGCCTTTCGGACACGATCTCGACTCTGCCAAGGATTTGAACGTCGAGATCAAGGCCGTATTGGATGAGAATCAGATTTACCGCATCGATCACTACCTGGGAAAAGAAACGGTACAGAACATCATGGTGTTCCGGTTCGACAACGCTATCTTCGAGCCTATCTGGAACCGCCGTTATATCGATCACGTGCAGATCACGAATGCTGAGACCGTCGGCGTGGAACAACGCGGCGGATACTTCGATACCGCCGGCACACTGCGGGATATGGTTCCGAACCACCTGATGCAGCTTCTCAGCCTGACCGCCATGGAGTCGCCCGCATCTTTTCAGGCCGACGCGGTTCGTAATGAACAAGCCAAAGTTCTGCGTGCGATTCAACCGCTCGATTCCGACGACGTGCTGAACCTCAGCGTGCGCGGCCAGTACGGCGAGGGCGTATTCGGAGCCGAGAGAGTGCCGGCCTATCGTGCAGAACATGGAGTATCTCCCGATTCGAGGACGGAGACCTATGTGGCCATGAAGTTGGTCGTGGACAACTGGCGATGGGCGGGCGTGCCATTCTATCTGCGAACGGCCAAGCGCATGGCCAAGCGGCACACGGAAATCACCATTCAGTTCAAACGCACTCCCTTCGAACTGTTCGGAAACTCTGCTTTTCGCAAGCTGCACACCAATACCCTCGTCATGCAGATCCAACCCGTGGAAGGGATTTCCTTGAGCTTTGGGGCCAAGATTCCCGGCGCCGTGTTGCGCGTTGGGTCGGTGGACATGAGCTTCGAATACGCCAAGTATTTTGGAGCAGATGCGCACACGGGGTACGAGGTTCTGCTGTATGACTGCATGATCGGCGATGCGACCTTGTTTCAGCGCGCGGATATGGTCGAAGCGGGCTGGAGCGTCGTCGATCCCATACTGGACGTGTGGACCGCGCTGCCGCCGCGCAAATTTCCCAACTATGCAGCCGGCACCTGGGGGCCGAAGGATGCCGACGAGCTCCTGGAACGCGACGAACGGCACTGGAGGAAAATCGAGCCATGATTCTTGCAGGAGAGATCGGCGCAACTCGCACACGCCTCGCCGCATTCGAGAAGGAAGGCAGCCGGCTTCATCTTCTGGTCGAAAGGAACTACTTAAGCCATGAGCATAACGACTTGTCCGAGATCATCAACGCCTTCATCAAAGCGGAGGGGATTGCTGTGCACCAGGCATGTTTCGGCGTCGCTGGGCCCGTTAGACGCGGACGGAGCAAAATTTCCAATCTGCCATGGATCATTGATTCTCGCGACCTGGCAAAGCAACTTAAACTTGACTCGGTTGGAATGATTAACGATCTCGAAGCCTATGCGTACGGCATCGACGGGCTCGACTCGAAGGATTTCGTTACGCTCAACGAGGGCTCCGAGGATGCAGAAGGAAATCGTGCGGTAATCTCCGCGCGCACCGGATTGGGCGTGGCCGGCCTTTATTGGGATGGATTCCGGCATCATCCTTTTGCCTGCGAGGGTGGGCATTCCGATTTCGCGCCTCGCAACGCGCTCGAAATAGAACTGCTGGCATATCTCCAGAAAAAATACGGCCGCATTAGCTATGAGCGGCTTCTTTCCGGTCCGGGGATCAAGAACATCTACGACTTTCTTAGAGATGCGGGGAAAGCGGACGAGCCCCAATGGTTGAAAGATCAGATCGCCGCGGCAAACGACGCCCCGGCTCTGATCTCGCAACTTGCGCAGGAAGGCAAGTCCGCCATTTGCGAGCAGACTCTGTCGATTTTCGTGAGCATTTACGGAGCTGAGACTGGGAACTGCGCGTTGAATTTCTTATCGACCGGCGGCATTTTCATCGGGGGCAGCGTGGCCGCCAAGAACGTATCTAAGATGAAAGAGCCGATCTTTATGGAATCGTTCCTGGACAAAGGCCGGATGGTGGATCTGCTCAAGGAAATACCAGTCACCGTCGTTCTGAACGACAATTCGGGGCTCATCGGGGCGGCCCGCTACACGCTCATTGAGAAAGCGTTTCGGAGCATGAAGCGGGCATAGAGTTGAGTCGTCATCGACGCCATTCGTCGATCAGGTTAGCGACCAGTCCTGTCCAGCCCGTCTGGTGGCTGGCGCCCAGTCCCATGCCGGTGTCTCCATGGTAGTACTCATTGAAGAGCAGGCAGTCACGCCAGTGCGGATCTTCCTGGAATTTGCGGTAGGCGCCGAAGCAGGGCCGCTTGCCATCTTGATTGCGTTGGAAAATTGAGATCATGCGGTTGGCTGTTTCCTCTGCGACCGCAAAGGGCGTGACTCCGTCGCTTCCGGGTTTCTGCGCCGAGGATTGCGAATCCAGCACATCGTTACCCAGAGCATCACCGAATCGCAAAAATGAATGAATCAGCAGGTACGAGGTCGGGAACCACACTGGACCGCGCCAGTTGGAATTCCCTCCCTTGAGTTTAACTTCAGCTTCACCCGCTTCGTAACCGAGCGTGCGGTCCCCAAACTGAAACGGGTGGTGCTTGTGATATTTCGACAGGCTGCGGATACCATACGGCGAAAGAAACTCTTCCGGATCCCAGATGCGCTGGAGCAAGCGCTTGAACTGGTTTGGGTCCGCGATCGATAGCACATAACGTTTGCCGCCGTCGTCCACCGCATAGCACGCATCCCCGACTAGGTCAGGCCGGTTCTGAATGAACCATTCCACGTCTCTCAAGAAGCTCGGGTAAGCCTTGAGTTCCTCGCGGTCGAGCACTTCAATCCCATACAGCGGAATGAGCCCTACCAGCGAACGCAGCCGGAACTTGTGAAACTCGCCGTTAGGGTAGCGGAGCACGTCGTAAAAAAAACCTTCCTTCTCGTCCCACAACTGATACTCGCGGCCACCCATCTTCTTCATGGCAGCACCGATGTAGATGAAGTGCTCGAAAAACTTGGTGGCCACACCTTCATACACGCGGTTCTGTTTGGCTAACTCCAGTGCGATGCGCATCAGGTAAAGACAGAAGAACCCCATCCAGCCCGTCGCGTCGGCTTGTTCCAGGATCGCGCCGCCGGGAAATCGTTCGCCGCGATCCACCACCGCGATGTTGTCGAGGCCCAGAAATCCGCCTTCGAAGACGTTATTGCCCTGGCTATCCACACGGTTCACCCACCAGGCAAAATTCATCAGCAGTTTGTGCAGACACTTTTCCAGAAACTCGGTGTCGCCTTTGCCGGTGCGCTGTTTCTCGGTCTGATAAACGCGCCAGCAAGCCCACGCGTGCATCGGCGGATTCAAGTCGGAGAACTCCCACTCATAGGCGGGGATCTGTCCGTTCGGATGCTGGAATTGCTCGAACAGCAGCACCCACAGATTTTCCTTGGCGAAATCCGGATCGACCAGCGCCAGGCTAATGCACTGGAATGCCAAGTCCCACGCCGCGAACCAGGGGAATTCCCACTTGTCTGGCATGGAAAGAATGCGCATCGAATTCACGTGCCGCCAGTGAACATTGCGAATGCGTTTCCGCGATTCTGGCGGCGGCAGCTTAGGGTTGTCGCCCTCCAGCCACAGGTTTACGTCCCACAAATAAATTTGTTTGCCCCACAGCATTCCGGCCAGCGCCTGTCGCTGAATTTCTTTCTCTTCCGCGGTCGCTTTGGGAGGATGCACGATGGCATAAAACTGATCGGCTTCCTGTTTTCTTTGCGTGACAATCCTGTCCACATCATCCAGAGGTCGATCCATCTTCTCCGGTGTCAATCGCAGGCGAAGGACCGCCGACTCTCCCGGTGGAACAGAGTATTTGTAATGAACGCACGCCTTGGTACCTGACTGCGCCAGGTTTACGCAACTTTCCCCGTTCACGATGTGACGATGAAATGCATCCTTTACGTAGGGCTTGCGATTACCTGCGCTCTGGTAGAGCCACGCCGCGTTGCTTTCATTGTCCGTGAACAGCGGCTTCCCGCCCGCGGGTGCATAGAGGTAGCGGCGGCCCAGCGAATATGGAAACTGCAGATTGTGCAGCGCGGCTGCCTGGAAATCATCCGCGACCAGTGCGATGTGGTCGTTGGCAGTGCGTTCAAGACCGATCAGAGGCTCGCTGCCCGCTGGATCGGTCCAAGCCCAGGTATTGCGGAACCAGAGGTGCGGCAGCAGATGCAGGTCGGCCGCTTCCGGGCCCCGGTTGAAGGCCTCGATGCGAATACGGATGTCTTCCGGGCCTGACTTCGCGTACTCGACGACAACATCGAAATAGCGGTTGTCGTCGAAGATCCCGGTATCGAGCAGTTCGTACTCGGGCGCGCCCGCCTCCCCCCAGCGTTTACGGTTTTCCTCTAGCAACTGCGCGTAGGGAAATTCCCGCTGCGGATACTTGTAGAGCATCCGCATGTAACTATGAGTGGGCGTGTTGTCGAGATAGAACCAGTATTCTTTGACGTCCTCGCCGTGATTGCCCTCGTTGCCGGAGAGTCCAAACATGCGCTCCTTGAGGATCGGGTCACGGCCATTCCACAGAGCCAGGGCAAAAACGAGGAGCTGGTAACGGTCGCAAATGCCCGCGATGCCGTCTTCACCCCAGCGATAGGCTTTGCTCCGCGCCATGTCATGAGTGAGGAATTCCCACGCGCACCCATCCGGACTATAGTCTTCGCGCACGCTCCCCCATGAACGCTCGCTGACATAGGGGCCCCACTTGCGCCATGGGGCAACCATATCGCTGGAGTGCTCGGTCAGGCGCTGATGCTCTGGGCTTAGCGAAGGACTGTCGGGTTTGGCGCTCGGTTTGTCGGACGATTTATCGGGCGGTTTGTCGGGCATTGGGCTAGCGGCTTCCCTTTTCCACCGACAAGAGCGCGCTCACCTTCTGCATCTGTGCCGCAAAGCGGGGTGCGTTGTACGCGGATGGATCGTCGAGCTGCTGGAACAGGCTGCTGATCGCAACCTTAATTTCCGTTTCGTCGAAGTTCTTGGCATTGTGCTTGTACACCGTGAACAGTGAGTCCAGCGACATGGCAGCCTGTCCGGCGGCGCGCTGTCCTTGTTGCGAGATGGCGCGGGAGTCGCCGGCAATTTTCCGCATGACTTCGAGCGTGAAAGCCTGGTCGTAGCTGCGGCTGTTCAGCGCGCCGGCAAGTGAATGGGAAAGCTCAGCGGCGCGATCCGCTGACGCCGCGATTTGTTCACGGTCAGCGCTGAGTTGTCCCATCAATGTGGTGAGAGTTGCCATCTCGGATTCGAGCTTACCTGCAGTCGCGGCGTCTGTCTCCGCGGCGGCGTAACGGAATACCACGAAGCGCGCGGCATTCCACGCGGGAACGCCCGGCGTGCGGCCGTTGTAGCCAGCCTCCTGACGCCAACTGTCTTTCGGAGCCGTCAGGCTGTGATGGCAGGCAAAACAATCGAGCTCGGAATATTCCGGCCACGTGGAACTGCGAGCCCGGCGTGAGAGACGCTGCAGACTGTCGCGCAATTGCATGCCCTGCCCAATCGCCCACTCCTTGGTTCCGAACCAGGGGGTATCGTCGGAGTCCTTCCAGTGCCGCGGCATCACTGCGCTAAAAAGATTGAGTTCGAAGGTCAAGTCAGGATGGCCAGCCGCAATCATCTGGTGATCGACAGATTGGTCTTCCGTTCCAACATGACAATGAAGACAAGTATGGCTGCGTATCGCCAAGTCGCGCAGATCACGCATGCCGACCTGAGCCTTCTGCTCCGAGCTTCGCGTCTCCCAATCTTTAACCGTGTGTGCCCCCAGCCATCCGGCGGCTGGTCCGTGGCAATGCTCGCAGCTGACGCCATCGCTGATGTCAAACGTCTGGGCGCGCATCTCGGGGGAGACGGAGAGCGCATGGCAGGCCAGGCATTTCTGGTTCTGGTTCGGAGGGGACTTCAAATTCAGAATTTTTCCAATGCGGACAGAAACGTCATTCGAAAGCACCTGGTAAGCGCGCGCATGCTTGTCCTGTCCGGCCCAGATGCTGTACTCGTTTTGCGCAACATGGGTGATCGTTTTCGGCTGAATACTCCCATGACAACTGCTGGAGGCACATCCGCCCGGGCCGTTGTACTTGCCCACAACATTGTTCTGGGCTGAGGCTGAAACGGAGACGGCGAGTGTCAGACACGCCGCCAGTCGCCCCGCCACTGCTCCCTTGTTCACCATGCGCATTTTTAGAGCAATGGCTTTGCTTATACCCACTCTTCGGCACGAAATCAATTGGCGGCATGGTACCTCCCCTAAACCGGTGGGCAGGGTCTGTGCGAGTCTTCATGGCCCAAGGTCGCCAATCCCCACGGCGAACCGTTGACGTTAAGATTTCTGACAACCTTTCATTATGCGGAAACAAGGGGATCATGGCGCGTGATCGACGAACTCAGGTCCATTCAGCATCAGTTCGGATACTTGCCGGCCGACCGGTTGCATGAACTCGCCGCGAAGATTCAGGTACCACTCAGCCAGATCCATGCGGTGGCCAGTTTTTATCCCCACTTTCATCTCACGCCGCCAGCGCAGGCTGAAGTGCGTGTCTGCGCCGATATGGCTTGCCACCTGCGCGGCGCTCCCGACCTGAAACGCGCGCTGGACCAGACTTTCGGTGGAGGCGGCCGGGAAAATGTTGCGGTGCGCGACGTGTCCTGTCTCGGACGCTGCGACCAGGCGCCCGCGCTCTCGATCAATGACCGGATCTACAGCAACCTCGACCGTTATCAGGCCGTTGCGCTCGTGCGGGACGCGCTCTCCGGGCGCGAGCTTCCCGCAGAAAAGCACGATCATCGTCGGACGCCAGTCGCTTCCGATCCCTATAACGGTTCTTCCACCTATTCCCTAGTCCGGCAATTTGTCGAGACACCGGATTGGAGTGGGGTGATTGCTACCCTGAAAACCGCTGGACTGCGCGGCATGGGCGGCGCCGGATTCCCTACGGGTAGCAAGTGGGACATCGTGCGCAACGCTCCGGGTAAAGAAAAATACATTGTCTGCAATGCCGATGAAAGCGAGCCCGGCACCATCAAAGACCGTTTCATCATGGAAAACGTTCCGTACCTCGTGATCGAGGGCATGATCATGGCTGGCCTGGTCACGGGTGCCCACCGCGGAATTCTGTACATCCGGCACGAGTACGAACGTCCCAAAGAGATCCTGCAGGAAGAGATCGAACGCTGCTACCGCGAAGGGTTTCTGGGGCCGCATATTCTGGGAAGCAATCTGGCTTTCGATCTCGAAATCTTTGTGAGCCCCGGAGGCTACATCTGCGGCGAAGAAAGCGCGCTACTCGAAGCCATCGAGGGCAAACGCGCCGAACCACGCAACAAGCCGCCCTTCCCCGGCACGAATGGACTTTGGAACCAGCCGACAGCGATCAACAACGTTGAGACCTTTACCTTCGCCACCGTGATTCTTTCGCGCGGGGCGGAGTGGTTCAAGGGGCAGGGGACGAACTCTGCATTCGGCATGAAGTTCGTGGGGATCAGCGGCGATGTGAATCGTCCCGGAATCTTTGAAGTCCCGATGGGCACGAAATATTCTCAGCTGATCTACGAATACGCGGGCGGCATTCCCGAAGGCCGCCCGTTGCTGGCCTATGCGCCATCGGGACCTTCCTCGGGATACCTGCCCGCTTCGATGGTTGATCTCCCGCTCGACTGGAACGCAGTGGCGGCGGCCGGTTCGATGGTGGGGTCCGGAGCGATTGTGGTCTGTGCCGAAGGCCGATGCATGCTCGACCTGGCGCTCAACGCGGTTCGCTTCTACCGCAACGAGTCTTGTGGCAAGTGCGTTCCATGCCGTTTGGGATCACAGAAACTCGTCGAGATGCTCACGGGATGGACCGAAGGCCGCGCCTCAAGCACTGATCTGAAATTGCTCGATGAGCTCACGCATGCCATGAAGCTCACTTCGATCTGCGGACTTGGCCAGGTGGTTCCCGTGCCTATCGCTTCCGTGCTGAAACATTTTCGTGAGGTCGTTGACGAGCACCTGACCAATCGTCGCTGTCCGGCGGGTGTCTGCTTCCCACAAGGAGCGAGGGCATGAGCAGCAAGCCCGCTGCTGAGGTCCAACTCACCATTGACGGTATGCCAGTCTCGGTTCCGGCGGGCACAACGATTTTCGACGCGGCTCGCCTCAACGGGATTCCGATTCCAACTCTATGCCATCAGCAGAACGAGAACCCGGTGGGCGTATGTCGCGTATGCGTTGTCGATGTCGGTCAGCGAGTGTATGCCGCTTCCTGCATCCGTCAAGTTGAACCAGGCATGACAGTGAAGACCTCGACCGATCCGGTGCAAGCGGCACGTCGCACCCTGGTCGAGTTGCTGATGTCGGACCATCCCGCACCTTGCGCTCGCCAGCAACAATCGGGAGACTGCGAACTGGAGCGCCTCGGCGCGGCCGCTGGGATCGGCCCCGGAATGAATGAGCCGCGCTTTCCACGCCGCACCACGCCGCGCGGGAAGGACGACTCCTCCGCCGTCATCGCGGTTGATCACGAAGCCTGCATTCTCTGCGATCGCTGCGTTCGCGGCTGCGACGACATACGCCACAACTGGGTGCTCGCGCGCCGCGGCAAGGGATACCAGGCTGGCATTGCCTTCGACAACAACCTGCCCATGGGTGAATCGTCCTGCGTTTCATGCGGCGAGTGCATGGTTTCCTGCCCCACGGGCGCGCTTACCAACAAACGTGTCGTCGGCACCCAACTTGGCGGGGGAGATGTGCTCGATCCCGCCGAGTTGTTGCATCTTCCGATTTTCCAGAACGTCTCCGGAACATTTCTTGAACTCAACCAGAAGGCAGTCGTAAAGCGGCATTTCAAGGCTGGAGAAACTGTCTGCCGCGAAGGCGAGTTTGGCTCGACTGCCTTCTACATCCTCGCAGGCAAAGCGGATGTATTTCTCTCCAGCCCCATCGCACACGTCAAGACGGAAGGCAGCAGCAAAGGCTTCTTCAGCAAGCTGCAGAGCCTGCTGGCGCCACGCGAAGGAGACCGCCGCAGCGAAGAATCGGACCGGCCTTTCATACCCATCGATGCATCGGTCGATCTGCCTTACGACAATCCCATCGCCGAACTGAACCCCGGCGACATGTTTGGCGAAATGACTTGCATGAGTTATTACCCGCGCTCGGCGACGGTGCGCGCGCGGACCGACTGCGTAATGCTGGAAATGCTGCGCAACGTGCTCGACATTTTGCAGCGCAACAAGACTTTCCGGGCGCAACTAGAGCGCAACTACCGCGCCCGGGCGCTCGACTCACACCTGCGCAGCGTACCCGTTTTTAAGTCGCTCACCCAGGACTTCATCGACCACCTGCGCGATCGCGTGGAATTGTTGCGTTTCAATCCCGGGCAGGTGATTTGCCGGCAGGGAGATCCCGCCGACAGTTTTTACCTCGTCCGCATCGGCTTTGTGAAAGTTTCAGAACAGCGTCCCGGCGGTGAACTAGTGCTGGCCTACCTGGCACGCGGCGGGTATTTTGGCGAGATCGCGCTGCTCAGCGGCATCCCACGCTCCGCGACCTGCACGGCTCTCGATCATGTGGAGGTCGTCCGCATCGCCGGTGAAGATTTTCAGCTCATGCTCGACCGCTTTCCGGAAGTCCGCCAAAAGCTGGAAGCCATCGCCCGCGAGCGTATCGAAGAAAATCTTCGACACACCGTCCAGGCACAAAACGTTCCCGTGGATCAATTTCTGGCCCAGGGATTGATGGAGGCGCAGAGCCTTCTCGTACTCGATCTGGAGAAATGCACACGCTGCGACCAATGTGTCCGAGCCTGTGCCGATGCCCATCAGGGCGTCAGCCGCTTGGTCCGCGAGGGTCTGCGCTTCGATAAATATCTCGTGGCAACGTCTTGTCGTCAGTGTCGCGACCCGCTCTGCATGGTCGGATGCCCCGTCGGCTCCATCCGGCGGCGCAATACGCTGGAAGTGATTATCGAAGACTGGTGCATTGGCTGCGGTCTTTGCGCCACCAACTGTCCCTACGGAAATATCAATTTACATCCCTTCCCGGCGGAACTCGACGACCCCGTACATCCCGGGCACAAGATCGCTGGCGTGCGCGTAAAAGCCACGTCCTGTGATTTGTGCCACGACCACGCCGAGCCGAGTTGCGTCTATGCCTGCCCGCACGATGCGGCGCACCGCGTGAATCCACCGGAGTTTTTTGCCGGCCTGCTGACGCAACCCGCGCCCGGCAAGAGCAAGAACAGGGCCAGGAGCTGATCTCAAGTGCTGATTGATCACACGCATCGCAAATGGTTCGTCGGCAGCGTAGCGGGGCTAGCCGTCGCAACCGCGGTGTACATCCCCTATAGCCTGCACTCGCCGCAAGGAGCACGTGGGGGCAGCGCCTTGGGCTTGACATACGGAATCGCGGGCTTCCTCTTCATGCTTTTCGCGGGATTGCTGGGCCTGCGCAAGAAGGTCCCCGTGTGGCGGGTGGGACACGCGCAGTCCTGGATGCGCGGCCATCTGTGGCTTGGCATTCTCAGTTTCCCGCTAATTGTTTTTCACGGCGGATTTCATTTTGGCGGACCGCTCACACGCGCGCTGATGTGGTTGTTCGTCTTCGTCTGGGTGAGCGGCATTCTGGGCGCGGCCCTGCAACATTTCATGCCGCGCTTCCAAACCGCGCAGCTTCCGATGGAGACCATCTACGAACAGATCGACCGCGTGCGCGGACAGCTGGCAGAGGAGGCCGGCCAACTGGTCGATGAAACGTGTTCCACGTTGGAAGGCGAGGTCTCGCGCGCCAGCGAACGGCAGCGGGCCATGTCCGCCAGCGCCGGAACGCAGGGAGGACTGACGGTCGCTTCCGGTCTGCAAGCCAACCAGCAAGTGAGCACGCAGTTGCGCCAGTTCCTGAACGACGAAATGCTGCCTTACCTGGAGCGGGCCGGAGCGCACGCCATGAACTTAGGCAAGGAAGCACAGGCGCAGAAGATGTTTCAGCAGTTTCGAGTTCTGCTGCCTCCTGAGCTGCATTCGAATTTGGATGACCTGGAAAATATTTGCGAGGAGAAGCGGCAACTGGACAAACAAAGCCGCCTGCACAAGATTTTGCATGGCTGGCTGCTGGTGCACATCCCGCTTTCCTATGCGCTCTTGCTGCTGGGTGCGGTGCATGCGGTAGTGGCGTTGAAGTTCTGAGATTCGAGATTCTGCGATGCTGCGACGAACACGGACAACCAAGAAACTCGCCAAGCGCATTGACCTGCAGTACTTCGCGCAACCACACCCGCTCCGGCGCTGGCGCTTCTGGCTTTCGGTGGCAGTCCCTGTAATCGCGCTGGGATGGTTTGTCACGCAGCGCGCGCAGGACGGCCGGAAGGTGTATTCGAGCGGACAACTCTCCCATGCTCACGCCGTATTCACGCAACAGTGCGCGCTCTGCCACGTACCGCAGGCCGGGGCCTTCGCCGCGCAAGTGACTGACAAGGCGTGCCTCGCGTGTCACGATGCGCCACTCCACCACGCCAATCAGACACTTACTCCAGCATGCGCGACGTGCCACGACGAGCACAAGGGAGCAATGCGCCTGCGGGACACGGCCGATGCGACGTGCACTCAGTGTCACGGCCAGTTGCGTACGCGCGACGATCAACCACACTACCTCACTTCGATTACCGGCTTTGATGGCAAGCATCCGGAATTTGCAGCTTTGCGTTCGGGCATGGTCGATCCAGGCGGAGTACGGCTGAACCACTACGTCCACTTGCAACCGACCTTGATGGGACCAAACAACACGCGTGTGCAGATGACGTGCGATGACTGTCACCGTTCCACGGCCGCAGGTGTGTGGCCGTACGGAGCGGCAGAGGCACATCCGGTTGCAACAAGCGACCCCGGCCCCAATCGCTCCCATGATCAGGCTTACATGTCGCCGCTGGAGTTTGCAAAGCACTGCGCTGCCTGCCACACTCTGCAGTTCGACAAGCGCTTCGGCGACGACCAGGTCCCGCACGATAAGCCCGAGGTCGTACACGCGTTTTTGCTGAAGAGATTCAGGGAATATATTGCGGCTCATCCGAGCGCGGTTCATGAGGTCAGTCCGCCGGATCGCCAGATTCCGGAGCGGGTTCGCCTGCCGCGTGTGGCGCGTGATGCGTTCGAGTGGGTAGAGTTCCGCGTAGATGACGCGGAGTGGCTGCTCTATGCTAAGACCTGCAAGCAATGCCACACGCTAAGGCCAACCAGCGGTTCCCTGCCAGAAGTCGCCAAGTCGAATCTCACCACACGCTGGCTCACGCATGCCGAGTTCGACCATCACGCGCACCGAATGATGTTCTGCACCGCGTGCCACACACGCACGCCCGACAGCCGCGAAACGGCCGACGTGCTATTGCCCGGGATTCAGACGTGCCAGCAATGCCATCGCCCGGAGGGTCCCGCGAAAGAAGCCGCTGAAGGGCGGTGCTTCGAGTGCCATCAGTATCACGATTGGACGAAAGGTAAGCCGACTAAAGGCGGGTTCACGATTCAGCAACTTCGCGGAAGTGTTCGGGCTTCCGTCCCGGAAGGCTGATCGCACCAGTTGCCCATCGCAAGGAGATCATCGCTGCGGATAACCAACGGCCTGCTTCGTCGACGATGCTGCCGGCGGTTCATCGGTCACGGTGAACACCTCTTCGTCATGTGAATACATCCGCTCCATCTCCCGTCGGTTGAAGGGGCGCGCCCCTCGGCGTCCAAATACGGCAAGCTGATTTCCGCTCTCGTCTACGGCACGATCGCGGTCGATCCCTTTCGACACAGCCAGAGCCGGGCCATGCGTGTGATAAGTCGCGATCAACCTCGGCGTGGGACGCGGACTGAAGCCGCCGAATGCCGGGTTATCTTGCGGCGAAAATAGCTGCACAACTCGCAAACCGTTTCGTCCATCCGCCACATAGGCGAAGAGGCTTGAGCTAACCATTCCCAGTTTCACATCATTGGCGTCGCTGATCTCGCCGCCAGCATTGAACATCTGATCGAGTCTGGGTTGCTCGGGGCGCTCGACATCCACGAGGGCCACTCCCTCTTTCCCGCTCGCGACATACGCGTATGTACGGGCAACGTAGATATTTCGCGCGTCCTCTAGCGCGACCACCGCACCCGGCACCGGTTTCGGCTGGGCGAGGTGGGTGACATCCAGAACTTTCAAGCCGTCGCGGTCCACCACAAACGCATATCGGAACTGAACCGCAACTCCGCGTGGATCGTTCAAGAACGGCCGCCCTATTTCAGCAGTTACTTGCGGCTGCAGTGGATTGTCGAGATCGACCACTACCAGCCCGCGCTCACAAAGAATGTAAGCGTAGGTTCCGGCGATGGTGATGCGGTGCGCGCCATTCAAAATTCCACCCGGATTAAACGCCAGGGCTCGCTTGAGAAAGTTATTCGCCGGATTGCCATCAAGCAGCGTCCCCACTCCGGGGCTCTTGCTCTTGAGATCGGGGTTGCCGACGATCACCAGTCCTTCGTACTTGTCGGCAACGTAGAGAAATCCGTACATCAGGTGGACGGATTGTTCTTCGTTCTCCTTACGATGCGAGCGCAACGGGTCCACTCCGAGAGTGGTCGGAGTCGCAACCGCCATGGCGTACTTGGTGGGCAAGTAGAAACGCTGTCCCAGCGGCGAGACCGGCGCTGTGACCATACGCTCGGAAATGTCTTTGTTATCGATATTCGCGCTGTCGTAGATTCGCAGGCCGCGTTTGCCCATCGCGGCGTAGAGATATTCTCCGCGCGCCTGCAAATCCAGCACCTCCGCGCCGGGATGATGTTGTGCCTCCTTTAGCGCGCGATGGTTTTCAATGTGTCTCTTATAGTTGTCGGGATAAGCGATCTTCTGGAAGTCGCTGCCGATCACTGCGGGCGGCTCGTCATGCTCGGTCACTGCGACCGCCTCAAAACCCTTGTCACCAGTGGCGACGAAAACGTACCGCCCCATGAAATTCATAAAGTTCGTGCCCTGGAGGAGCAACTGCGCCATCCAAGCGTTGTTGTCGTTGGCGCGCGAGACGTGGCAGTCGGTGCATCCTTTCGTTTCCTTCCCGCGCACCGTGTGCGGAACGAACGTGCTGAATGCCTGTCCGCTGAAGCCTTCCGCGGAAATGGTTTGCTGTTGATAGTAGAGCCAGTCGCGGTCGTTGTTCTGCGAACTCACCAGCACCGCGCAGGCCGAACGCACTGGCGCCACGCGATTGCCCGTCACCGAGCCGTCAATCCCGAGCGTGTAGATGTCGTCGCGGAGAACCTGAAAATTGTAGGAAGTCCAGTTGCGCGTAGTCAGACCTTCGTTGTGCAGCATCGGCGTGCGCTGGTTGGCGGTCATCGAAAGATGGCAGCCGTAGCACGTCGGCGCCCACGACGAATGGCAGGTGTAGCAGGTGATCCGGCTGTTCTGGTGCGCGAGTTTGGATTCCTCTTCTCTTGGCGGCGCATCGCCCCAGGTTTGTCCGTCCTGCTGGATGGTCTTGGCCAGGCGCGATTTGTCGCTATAGTGCGCGTTGCCGGGAGTGATCGTGTCACGCACCTGCACGATCTCCCATTCTTTGTCCTTATCGAGCATCGAGCGCTGATATAAGCGATCGTCCTTCCAGTAGAAGCGGCGCTCCTGTGAGGGTGTACGCAATCCTGCGAGATTGGTGCTGCCCGCGGGCGCGGCCGGGCCCGAAGTCACGAGCGACGCGCGCTGCTGAATGGTGCCGTGGCAATCCACGCAGTCGATCTCGATGGCATTGCGCGTCTCGCCGTAGAGTTTGCCGTTGCCGTGGCTGTCCTGCTCGAAATGGCAGTCAATGCAATGCATGCCCTTTTCAAGGTGGATATCTTTCAGATGCACAGCCTTTTTCAGTTTGTCGGGATCGTCGAAGGGAACAACCTTGTCATCTGGATCGAGCAAGCTGCCTTTGCGATCGTGCTTGAAGACAGCGCGGAAGATCCAGCCGTGACTGTGAAAATCGGCAAACTGCGTGTGCTGGAGCTGCTGGTTGAATTCCGGCGTCCCGGTTTTTTCCAGAAACGCGGTATCGGACCACATGCCGCGAACGGCCGAACCCTCGGGATTCCGCGTCTGGACGCGGCTCTGCTCGCCGGCATTCGGATGCCGTTGCTCGGCCGGCCACATATGTTCGCCATCCATTTCGTTGTCCCACCAGGTGTATCCGAAATAGGTGGAGACCATATTCGTGCCCGGATGAATGTGGCAAACAATGCACTGGCTCGATGGAATGGACCGCGTGAACTGATGGCGAATCGGATGGCCAGACTCGTTATGCGGAATCGTGGGATCGGAAGTCGCGGTCTGTCCCTGATTGCCGTGGATTGCGTACGCGCCGGAATGTTCGGGCGAACGGTCGTTGGCATAGATGACGTGGCAGGCGCTGCATCCGCTGGCGCGGTAATCGCCGGGCTGATCGTTGGTGCCCGGAAACGAGAGTAGCGGGTCGAGCAGTCGAGTCTTCTGCAGACCCAGAAAAACCGGATCGGTGCGTAGTTCTGTGCCGAAACCGCGCGTGCTTAGCTTGATCTCGGGCTTTCCCGGATCTTCGTCCAGGCTGGGATTACCAACTTCCGGTTTCGCTTTGCCGCCGCGCTCAAACACGCGCAACACGTTTCCGGGCTGAGAAATTTCCCAGCGCTCCAGCGGATTGAGATAGGGCAGGATTCCTTTCTTGCTGGTTTCCTCGGATGTGGGCGGCGGAAAAGTGGTAAGGCGGCGCGGACTACCGTCAGGGCCGTAGCTCTCGCCGAACTGCGGAGTCTTCAATGGAAACGCGCCGTTGTTGTAGAGTGCCGCACCCCAAAGCATCGCCCCGTGCGTCATCATGCTCGTCTGAACCTTGCGCACTTCAGCGGCATGACATCCGGAAGTGCCGCAGGTTGTTTCCGCTACGCGCAAGTCTCCGGGATTTACGAATCGCACGTAGTCCCAGTTTTCCCGCAGCCAGCCGGTATAGGCGCGCCCAGGATTGGCGGAAGATCGTGCGCCCTCGGCATTGCGGGGTCGTGGATGGGCTTGATTCTTTACCTCAGCATACCCGGCAGAATTCTGCGGACTTCCAGGGGCGATGCGCGCCTCGCTATTCCCTCCGTGACAATCGCTGCAACCCAAGCGAACGGTGCCCGTGACGTGCATGGTGGGACTGTCGGTTGCGGTGTGGCACGTCAGGCAGCCGGCGGAAGTTCGGTCGGCGTCAGCTTGAGATTGCAGGAGTAGGACGTTTTCGTTGTCTTGAGCAGAAGCGGAACTGGCGGCACGAGCCCCGACCATGCAGAGAAAGACCGCCACAGTGAGAATACCAACGATGTTGTGAAATGCGAATCTCACATTCCCCCGAGTGCTTTCAAAACTGAACTTTTACATTTGCAAAAATTGAAAACATAACCTTACCGTCAGAGATATCTTGCAGGCTTTGCCCCGGCACCAACGCCGATGCCCCGCCGCGGATTACGATATTCTCGCTCAGCGGCGGGCGGTACTCGAAGCCTGCGCCAAAATCCGTCCCGATACTGTGACGGATCGGACGCTGAAATAACAGCAACTCCAGTGGTTCAGTGCGGTTGAAGCGCAAGTAGTTCGAGTTGACGAACGCTCGAAGCTTCGGCGTCACATCGAAATCCGCTCCCAGATTAAAAACGCAAATCCCCGGGTTGACGAAGTTCGCCTGCCCTTCTTCTTTGCTCGACCGCAGATCGGGCAGCAGGCTCATGGGATTGACCAGAGCCACGCCCGTGGCCGTGAGCCGGATGCCTTCGCGGTCCCAGAAGCTGTTGTCGGTACCGGCAAAGTGCGTGTCGTCCACAATCGAGTCGAAGCCGCGCGCGGTGCCGTCCGTGCGCGAAGCGCCGGAACGATTACTGGAATCACCGGACGCATAAAAGAACGAGGCGCGGTAACGTACCCAGTCCTTGTCCACGGAGAGTTCCAGCGCCGCCATCTGCGCGTTGATGTTGACGCGCCGTCCTGCGATTGTATTGAAGTCGTCGTGCCCCAGCGCCTGATAAAACGCATTGCTCACGTTAAGGCGTCCGATGTGGCCGTTGCCCGTCCATCCCAGATAGTAGGCCCGAATATTGTGCGGATGGACCGTCCCATTGACCACCGCTCCGACCGGCTCCGGACGCACCAGGGAACCATTGTCGTCGTAGTGAATACTGGCATCGTCCCGGTTGTAATGGAAACTGAACTCCGTGGTGTAGCCTTTGGTGAGAAAGTCCTGGACATACAGGTTGGCAACGTAAACTTGCTGTCCGCGCTTGTGAAACGTGTTCAGGCCGCTATTGGTATTTTTTTCGAGAAGATCAAACGCCGCGAGGTTATACGCCAGACGATTGGAACGCAGATTGCCAAAGACTCGCACGCCTGGCTGCTCCTCGGAGAAAAGGAATCCCCGGAAGTCGCTGGTGAACTGCTGGATTCCAGCCCGCACCGAAACAAAATCGTAATTCGGACTGAGGTCGCGCAGTTTGGCTTCGACAAAGGCTTCCTGCAAACCGACGTGCGTGTCGAAACGGTTCGTGCCCTCGCGCGGGTCGACGTTCACGATCCCGCGTTCGCGTGTCTGGAGAAAGTTAAGGTTGATCTCCGGCGCAAAACGAATACGAAAATCCACGGGACGGAAACTAGTGTCGCCGCGAAAGAGGTCGAAAGACAAACGCAGATCCTCGTCAACGAACGCCTGCTCGCCCCGCCCAAAGAATCCGCTGCTGCCGGGATTCACTGAATCCAATCCGCTGGGCAGCGGCAGGCGGCGGCCGTCGAAACCGGTCTCGCTCGTGCCCGTGAAATTAAGAAACCAGCGCTGGCCGAAGATCGGGTAGTCGCCCTTGATTCGGTTGCGATTGAAGGGATCGTACCAGTGACCTTTCACGTACGGGACATCGGGTTGCTTTTCGTAACGGTGCCATTCGGGCATGGCGATGTCCCAGCGGTCAGGGTTAGGCGAGAAATTCGCGGATTCGGGTGGAATTTGCTCCGGCGGGACTGCGGGCGCTTCTTGAGCAGAGGGACTGCGCGTGCCGGGATAAGGCGTCGTTTGACTAGGCACTGCGGGAGCGCATGGGGTGCCCGGCACACCTGAAGGGCACGTAGCGGCGGGAACTACTTCGTCTGACTCGCGCATCTCAAGTTCGAGGACGGTGACCGGTCTGCTCACCTGCAAGCTGGGAATAGTCTGCGTCTGGAATCCCTCCCGCGTGAGTTTGACTTCATAAGCTCCCAGGCGAACATCGCGCAGACGGAAGATGCCTTCTGCGTTCGTGGAAGCGGAGTAATGTTGATTGCCCGTCGTGCTCTGCAGATCAATCTGGACAGCGGGAACCGCGCGCCGCTGCGAATCGCGAATCAACCCCTGCAACGTTGCAGTGTTGGCCGGGGAACGTTCGGGAATACGACGGCTGGATTGTTCTTGCGACGGACGCGCAAGAACCAGAGACGAAAAGAAAAGCAGCAGGCAGGCCGCAAAGCAGGGCAGACATAATACGGACCACCGGAGCGCGCGTCCGCCTGTCTGCACCCGTCAGCACCATCCCCTGAAGATCTATTTCATTTGTTACCATAGCCGCGCATCGCATGCAAAGAAAACCGCCGCATACGACTACGCTTCGTCACTAGCAATCTTTCATACGATGGAGCGACGGGCGTCCTCGCCGCGTCCATCGGGATGCGGGCCGGGCGGGGACACCGGTACTCCACCAACAAGACCTACTTCGTCTTCATCACGTAAACGCCGTCCCAATCAGGCTCGGGCGCGTTTTGCATGAATTCCAATACCCGGTCTAAAAATATTTGCGTGGGACCGTCGTCCGGAAAACGGGTCAGCATTTCTCCCAGCCTGCCCGCGGCTTCTCGCCAGTTCTGCTCGCGATACGCCTCCATCGCGTGATTGAAGGACGAGAGCAGCGGCTCGTATTTCTCTTTCTCCGCGGCGAAATCCAGCAGTTCGTAGATGGTCACCGGTTGGTGTTTGCCCTTCACGCGTATCTTGTCCAAGTCGCGGCAGACAAACTGAGCGGCGATTTCGCGGTGTGTGCCTTCGCTGATCACGATTTTGCTGCGGTATTCCTTGGTCATCCCCTCCAAGCGGGAAGCAAGGTTGACGTTGTCGCCCATCACGGTCCAGGCCAGACGCTTGGCCGATCCCATGTTGCCCACATTGACCGGGCCGGTGTTCAAACCTACCCCAATCGAGATCTGCTTTCGTCCTTCCGCCTGCCATCGGGCATTGAGCTTCTCCAGAGTGGCGACCATCTCTAAAGCACAGACGCACGCGCGGTACGCGTGATCGGTCTGCGGATAGGGCGATCCCCAGAATGCCATGATCGCGTCGCCGATATATTTGTCCAGCGTACCCAGGCTGCGGAAAAGAACTTCGGTCATCTCTCCCAGATACTCATTCAGCAGGAGCACGAGTTCATCCGCCGTCAGACCCTCGGACAGCGTGGTGAACCCCCGGATGTCGCTGAACATGACTGTGAGGTCCTTGGTCTCTCCGCCCGGCCGGATGTATTTCTGGGGATCTTTTTCGATCAGCGCGATCACGCCGGGTGAAAGGTACTGCGAGAAAGTCTTGCGGATTTTCCTTTTCTCTCCCTCCTCGAAGATCATCCGGAAACTGGTGATGACGGCATAGTTGACCACCAGCGTGCCCGCGGGAATCACACAGCTTAACCAGAGTCCCCAGCGCGCGAAGCTGAAATAGATGAACCCGGCAAAGGCACCGAGAGTTAAGAACAGGGAGATGGTCGAATACAGCGGCTTGATGCGGCTGAACCAGAATCCAAAGACCAAGCCAAACAGCAGGATGAACCCGGTATCGATCATTTCCTCCTGCAAGCCGCGCGTGAGGAAACCGCGTCCCTTCTCGTCGCTGTGCAGAAGGTTATCGATGATGTTGGCGTGTACCTCGACCCCCATGTAGCCGGCATCCTGCTTTTCAAACGGCGTGCTGCGCAAATCGCCGATGCCGAGGGCGGTGCCGCCCACCAGCACGATCTTGTTCTTGAATGTGTCTGGTGGCACGGCGCCTCTGAGGATATCCCACATCGAATAGTGCTGGTACGTGTGGTACGGACCCGCGTAGTTGATCAGCACGCTGCCATCGTGCCAGGGTCGCAGATTATGGCGGCCAAACTGGATGCGCTCTAGGCCGTTTTCCGAGATATAAGCTGCGATCTCCTGGTCCGGAATCTTTTCGTATTCGCGCAGCGTCTGCATGGCCAGCGAAGGGAAGAAATCCTGGTCCCCATAACGAACGATGAGCAACGCCCGTCGCAACGTGCCGTCGGGATCGGGGTTCGTGTTGAAGAAACCGTAGGAGGCAGCGGACTCGGCCAGCAGAGCGAGGTTCGCCTCCGCACCCGGGTAGACGTTGCCGCCATTTTCCAGCCAGGCTCGACCCAAATCGAAATCGCGGCCCTTCGATTTGACTTTGAGCACCTGGGGAAACGCTTTAGCCCAGATGATGTTGAAGTACTCCTCCGACCGTTTGGCGTCGGCAGATTGGGCACGCTCCCGGTCCAGAAACAGGTGACCGAGGACTACCCTTCCGGACTGTTGCAGAGCGGCGGCAAACGCGGCGTCGTGATCGCCAGCGGCTTCGAGTTGCTTGATCCTGGCTGTGACTTTCGCCGGAGCCGACGAACCAAGCTCGCGCTGCAATTGCGCAAGCGCCTGCTGGGCCGAATTGCTCTCGGGAGTCGGGAAGGTTACGTCGAATGCGATGACGCCAGCGCCGCCCGCGGTCAGCCTATTCACCAGCAATGCGTAGGAAGTGCGTGGCAAAGGAAAGGCGCCGACGTTCTGGAGGGTTTTTTCGTCGATGCCGACGATGACAATGCGTTCATCGTGCGGCCGCTGTCCGCGCGCGGCAAAACGCATGTCCAGCGAGCGTTGCTCAACATTCTGCAGGAATAAAAAGCCAGCCCGCGTGTTGCCTCCGATCCCGGCAAAGGCAAACAGCATCAGGCCGGTCACGGTGACCAGCAAGGCGAGAGCCAAGTCCACCTGCCGGGCTGAAAATCTTCCCAGCGCCGCTGACCAGCGGGACCACTTTTGTTCGCGCAGCGTCATTACCATCGCGATTACAGGCTAGCGCAACCCGGAGACAGACGATTCATGGAGGTACTGCAGCAACTAACTACCCGCACTTAGGGTCTTGCGGATTGCATCTCGTCTTGGTGGGTGCGTCCGTCTTCAGTTGTGTTATGCCGATCACCCATCCGGCCGCGGCAATTCCAACCGTAAGGATAACGTTGCGCACCAGATGCACATGACGAACTGGTGGAGGTGGCACATCGGGCACAGTCGTGTCCTGAATGCTGGCCCGCTGCACCCCGGGTGGCGTGGACTGAGGTTCAAAACCGGCGGGAGGAATTTCCGAACTGATCACGACCATCTGACCGGCGCTGACCAGAATTTGATCCTGCGTCGATTGTCCAGAATTCTTGACCACCTTCGCATTGCCGAGCGGCGTCACCGAGACTTTTCCGGTATAACAGATGACCGTGGTCTTATTGGTCTCGTAGCCCACAAAGAAGTCTGTGCCGATTACGCCGATTACGGCGTTGGGAGTCTTCATCTCGAACTTGCCGTTGGGCTGCGTGACCTTGACCACCTGGCTCCGTACCTTTCCTAAGTTCATTTCCAGCGAGGTCTGCTGCGAAGCAGCGTCATGCTGCACCACTCGTAGTTCACTGTTTGAACCCAGGCTGAGGATGGATCCGTCCGTCAAACCAGCGCGCAGACGGCCTTTCTGCTCGGTCTTGAGCAGATCATTCCATTCCAGACCGTCGTTAACCTTGGCAGGGTTGGCATTGCGCGTGGCCGCCGGAATCAAAGCCCGAATCTGACCGGCAGGTTGCCCTGCTGCGGCTGGCGCGCACAGCGCAGGCAGCGTCGATAGCAAAAGGCATAGTAATCCAGCGATAAAACGTCTGATTGAAGTCAAGCCGGGCCCCTTCCCCACTTCTGAGTGTTTTATTCTCGGAGGATAAGCGAATTGTTTCATATGAAAACAGAATGTCAACGTTACGAGTCACAAGGGGTGTCAACTGTGGTTACACGAAAGTACCGACCCCCTCGTTTCCACATTGTCGCCGTATTAACATTCCCCTATTCAGGAGTTCTTGAGACTCCTCGCCGCCGAGTGCGTCCCGCAGGCGAGTCTTTGAGGTGGAATGAGCCACTGCCGCTGGGGTCGATCCGCACTGTTTGTCTTCGGTGTTCCGTTTTTTCTGCTGCTTGCGACTCTGCTGCTCTCGTGCGGCAGCAACACCGAGCCTTCCACCGCTCCGCCACCTCCGCCTCCAGCTCCGCTTACTGCAGCCGACGTGCAGCAAGTCGTCGAAGATGCCGCCAAGTCTCTGAATGTTGGGATGGTCGTCGCGGTGGCGGACCGCGCAGGCAAAATACTGGCGGTGTTTCAAAACGCGGGAGCGCCTGCAACCGCGCCCGGCAACTTCGGAGTGGCCGTCGATAGCCAGGAGCTCGCCGTCGCACTGGCCCGCACCGCGGCCCTTTTCAGTAACAACCAGGCTCCGCTCTCTACTCGTACGGTGCGCTTCATCAGTGGAATCCACTTTCCGCCGGGTGTCGCTAACGCCACCAACGGGGATTTGTATGGGATTGAGAACACCAACCGAGGGTGCCCGCTGAACGCCACTTTTTTGCCGGGACAAAGCGTCAACCCGGCCCGTTCGATCGACGGCCTCAGCTTGGGGCTGGGCATCATTACCGGTAAGGCTGACACCATGGACAGCGATCCAACCGCCGTGAATCCGGGAGGGGTTCCACTCTTCAAGAACGGCTACGCGGTCGGAGGCATAGGAGTGGTGAGCACTTCACCAGATATAGCTGAGTTCGCGGCTTTCTCCGGCGCGTCTCATCCCGGCTTCCTGCCAGATCCATCGCAGTTGCCCCCGCCCGGAGTCGTCATCATCGGAGGCATTGCCCTGCCTTTCGTAAATCAGACCACTCCCCCAAACGGCATCGGTCCGGGAACGACCGCCGGCACATATGTTTTAGGACCGCTGAACGGTGGTTTGCCGCCGGAAGGCGATCTGGTGGGACCGGCCGCCGGGACATCCGGCCTGACGCAGAGTGACGTGGCGAACATCGTCAGCCAGGCAGTGGCCACAGCCGAGATCACGCGAGCTGTGATTCGTCTGCCCCCAAGTTCGCACACCAGGATGACGATAGCAGTCACCGACCTTGATGGCACGCTACTGGGCCTGCACCGCATGCCGGATGCCACCGTTTTCAGCATCGACGTGGCCGTTGCCAAGGCCCGCAACGTGATCTATTTCAGCGGCCCCGCCGGAACTCCGGACCTGCCCGGCGTTCCGGCGGGCACGGCCGTAACGAACCGCACGATTGGCTTCGGTGCCCAGCCCTTTTTCCCGCCGGGCATTGACGGCTCCGGGCTGGGCCCCTTCTTCAATCTCTACACATTTGACATCGCGAATCCCTGTACTCAAGGTTCCCAGGCGGCAAACTCCGATCAGAACGGGATCGTCTTTTTTCCCGGAAGCGTACCAATATATAAGAATGGCGTGTTGGTGGGTGGTTTGGGAGTGAGTGGCGATGGTGTAGATCAGGACGATTATGTTACCAATGCCGGCGCGATGGGCTTCGAAGCCCCCGACAATATCCGCGCCGACCAGGTGATCATCGACGGCGTTCGCCTGCCATATTTGAAGTTTCCCCGAGACCCCACCCAGTGATTGGCAATCGAGCCACCACGTCTCCATGCCGAGTGCACCCTCCTCCAGCTCTCCGGAGCCGGGCAGTATAACGACGCGTGAACATTTGGAAGGAGTAGGTCCCTGCTGCTGCAAAGGGGAAGAACGCAGCGGAGGGTTCAATGTGACTGAAGAGAGTGGCGGGGACGACGAGACTCGAACTCGCGACCTCTGCCGTGACAGAGTCGCTCGCCGATGTAACTTGTTGGAACTTAACGGTACTGACAGCCCGTTCTTAATCCTCTAAGGGAACTCAAGGGAATTCTTTGGCCAGCTTATCGGACCCAGATCAGACCCAGATTGGCCGATCCGGAATGAAGCCACTGCCCTGGGTTATGAGTGCAAAGGGAAACTGATACAAAACAACTTACAAGCGCACGGATGACACCTAAGCACCTGTAAGTTCCCGTAAGAAACGCACTGTAGTCCCTCGTTTAGTCCCTCGTTTTTCCTCCGGCCCGTTGGGATCAGCACTCAACCATGCATTCGCCGCCGGTTGTGGGTGAGTTGTCCGCGCCGGATCGTGGCTCTTAAATGTTGCCAGCTGTTACCACATGTGTGGTAGACTTCTACCGAATGCTTAACCTTCGCTCCAAGGCCCGCCAACAACTCCTGGCTTATTACTTCACGAACCCGACGGCCCGCCACCACTTGCGCGACTTGGCGGAGCGGCTGAGCATCGATCCGTCTAATCTGTCGAAAGAGTTGGGACGCCTGGAGCGTGACGGTCTATTTCGGTCGGAAGTGAGTGGCCGCCAAAAGTATTTTCAACTGAACCGCGAGTATCCGCTTTTTGATGAAGTGCGCAAGATCGTTACGAAGACTATTGGTGCGGCACCCCTGATGGCACAGACGCTCAAGAGAATTGAGGGAATAGACGAGGCATACTTGTACGGTTCCTTTGCAAACAACCAGCAGGACGCTGCCAGCGATATAGATGCGCTCGTGATTGGATCCCCGCGTGAGGAAGTCTTGGCACAAGCCGTGCAAAAGCTTGAGCGGCAACTCGGGCGCGAAATCAACTACACGGTTCTAACGCCGAAGGAATTCGAGTCGCGCCGTGCTCGGAAGGATGCGTTTCTGGAAAACGTCTGGCACAATAAGCGCATTTCGCTCATAGGTCGAGATGAAGAAGCTAAAACCGCACGCGGTTGACTGGGCGCAAATCGACCGTTTCCTCGCGAGCGCCGATAAGAAGCTGGCCTCGGCCCGCAAAATTCTCGCTTTTGACGAAGAAGCTTGTCTTCAGCAAGCCTATGAAGCAATGCTAAAAGCGTCGCTGGGGTTCATGTTCAGCCATGGATTCCGTGCAAGAAGCCAGCCTGGTCACCACATCGCCATCATCGATTTTGTGCGGTCACGCATCGATAAGAAGCATGCTGGCCTACTGGTCGTCTTTGATCGTCTCCGCCGGAAACGCAATATAGCCCTTTATGATGACACCGGGTTTGTTTCTCGCCATGATGCCGAACAGGCGCTCGAATCTGCCGGCGACTACTTGAGCGTGGTCCGGGCTGATATTGCAAGCCGAAAGCCTTAAATCGGACTCGGCTGTTCGCCCAAACATAAAACGCTGACTTGACGACCGGCGATAGCTTCGCAGACAGGCACTCTGGAATCACATCCTTCCATTCGCTTGGTCACTGGCAGATCACCTTTTGCTGATTGAGGCTTATGATCGCCTTCTCGGAAAGGCCGGGCTGAAAGCGAGCGTAGACCACCGAATAAGTGTAAGCGTCCGAAGGTGGCCGTCTGGACAGGTGTGTAAATGGAAGGCATGCTCTCGATGTGGACACGAGCGATAGTGTCCACTTGGAGAGATGATGGACACATACACGCAAGCAGGCAA
>Ga0182019_10000259_pt1 | contig 26719 bp, 23 predicted proteins | sample 812E2MmetaG_FD_120483 | JGI IMG/M metagenome (GOLD analysis project Ga0182019, IMG submission 120483) | Permafrost microbial communities from Stordalen Mire, Sweden - 812E2M metaG | ecosystem: Environmental > Terrestrial > Soil > Wetlands > Permafrost | place: Sweden: Stordalen | collected...
CCGCTCACAACCAGCGCCCGAAACCGTTGGTATGGACCGCGTCCGTCGCCACGATCATGGCCAAAGTCGCCCGGGCCCGTACCAGCCTCGATACGACAAGATCAGCGTGAGTCACTACACTAGAATGCACGGGTGAGCGATTCGAGGACCGTCTCCGTCGACGGCATCGAGCTGACCGTCGTCATCCAGCGCAAACGCGTGAAGAACCTCAACGCCCGACTGCACGGGACCACGGTCAAACTGAGCGTCCCGTACCACGCGACGCGGGAGGAGGTCGAACGGGCCATCCCCGAGCTCGCGCGCACGCTCCTGCGGCGGGCGCGGGCAAGCCGGGTCAACCGGGAGGAGGACGCGTTCGCCCTGGCGCGAAAGGTGGCGGCGCGCTTTCCCCGGCCGCCCGAGGTCCGGGGCGTCGCCTTCGTCACCACGCAGCGCTCGCGCTGGGGCAGCTACAGCTCGGCCACCGGGACGATCAGGCTCAACGCGGTGCTTCGTCAGATGCCGCGCTGGGTGCTCGAGGCCGTCGTGGCGCACGAGCTCGCCCACGCCGTCCACCTGGGCCATTCGGATTCGTTCTGGGCGCTCGTGCGGCGCGTCTGCCCCGGCACCGACCGTGCCAACGCGTTCCTGGAGGGCGTGAGCTGGCTCGCGGGAAGCTGGCAGCGGCTGCCTCCGGTCGAACGGGCGCTGCTCGTGCCGACACCGGGCGAGGAAGACCCCGTCTAACGCGCCGGCAAGGCCCAGACGGATCGGACCCTGGCGATCTCTCGCCCGTCGCCCTCCCGCACCAGGGTGTGGCGGAATGCCGGCGCCTCGCCCGGCTCGCGTTGGACCAGGACCGCAATGCGCTCACCGTGACGGCTCTCGGCCCGGAACTCCACCTCGAGCTCCGCGAGCCGCCCGCCCAGCGCGAACTCGTCGGGCAGCGCCTCGAGCGACCAGGCGATCACGCTCACGTTGTTGGCGTGGTCGTTCATGTCGAGGTCGGCGAAGCGCACCTCGACGGTCCTCTCGAGCTCGGGGCGCTCGACCTCCGGAAGCTTGGCGAAGGCGTCGTCTAGGACCCTGGGCGGCGTGCGCCGTCCCATGGCCTCGACATCCTCCGGGGGCCGCACCGGCCGCCGGGTCAAGACGTTGAGGACCACCCACCCCGTGGTCGCGCAACCGAACGGGCTGTCGCCGTCGGTGTGAAGCTCGAACTCGCGCAGGGCGAACAGACGCTGCGCGCCCGCCGGCCAGGTCGTGACCTTGACCTGCTCGCGCCACAACGGGGTCCGGCCGAGCACGAGGTGGAGGCGAGAGAGCACCCACGTCATCCCCTGCCCCATGAGGCCTTCGATCCCCCACCCGAGGTGCGTGGCGTGGTTGCCCGCCGTCTCCTGTAGCCAGTTGCAGACGGCCGCCGTCGAGGCGTGGCCGTGCTTCCCGACTTCGTGCGCCCGCACCGTGAAGCTGTCCGTCCACACGACCTGCACGTCCGTCACGGCTCCTCCCGGTCGCCGATGATACCCGCTCCTCCTCGTACGCGCCGTCGCTTGACCGCGACGCCGCGCAGGGGTAGAACCCGGCGTAGACGTCGCCGCACCACGGAGGCTCACGATGGCCCAGAGGACGCACTGCACCGCCGGCTTCGATCCGATCGCCTGCATCCTGCCGCCGCACATCCTGCGCGCCATCATCGAGCGCGGCACCCCGCAGCAGCGCGCCTGGGCGCTGCAGACCCTGGCGGTTTCCGAGCGCATCCGCGGGCGGCGCGAGCTGCTCGGGGACATCGCGACGGCAAGCGCGATCGCCTCCGCCGGCGAGCAGCGCACCGTGTACGACGTGAAGAAGGGCTCGCGGCTCCCCGGCACGCCCGCGCGCTCCGAAGGCAATCCGCCCACCAAGGACGCCGCGGTCAACGAGGCGTACGACGGGGCGGGCGCGACCTACGACCTCTACCATGACGTCTACGGCCGCAACTCGATCGACGACCGCGGCATGCCGCTCGTCTCGAGCGTCCACTACCGGGTCGGGTACGACAACGCGTTCTGGGACGGCAGCCAGATGGTGTACGGGGACGGCGACGGCAAGATCTTCCAGCGCTTCACCAAGGCGGTGGACGTCATCGGCCACGAGCTCACGCACGGCGTCACCCAGTACGAGGCCGGCCTCGAGTACGCCGATCAGGCGGGGGCGCTCAACGAGTCGTTCTCCGACGTGTTCGGGTCGCTCGTCAAGCAGCGCAGCCTCGGGCAGACCGCCAAGCAGGCCGACTGGCTGATCGGCGCCGGCCTGTTCACCGCCGCGGTCAATGGCAAGGCGCTGCGCTCGATGGCCGCCCCGGGCACGGCGTACGACGACCCGCTGATCGGAAAGGACCCGCAGCCCGCCGACATGACCCACTACGTGCAGACGGCCGACGACAACGGTGGCGTGCACATCAACTCCGGCATCCCCAACCGCGCCTTCTATCTCACGGCCATGGCCATCGGCGGGAACGCCTGGGAGAAGGCGGGCAAGGTCTGGTACGTCACCCTACGCGACCGGCTCCGGCCGAAGTCGGACTTCAAGGGCGCGGCGACGCTGACGGTCGCGGTAGCCAAGGAACTGTTCGGCGCGCGTAGCACGGTCGCGCGGGCCGTCAGCGACGGCTGGGCGAAGGTGGGCGTACTCTAGGCGGAGCAATGCGAGTCAAGCTCGAACGCTCCGGGGGCTTTGCTAACGTTCACCGCTCCGTCACCGTGGACGCGGCCACGCTCGCGCCGAGCCGCGCGGCGGAATTGCACCGCCTCGTCGCCGCCGCCGACCTCGGCAAGTTCCCGGAGAACCCGACCCCGCTCGCGGGTCGGCCCGATCGTTTCACCTACCAGCTCACGGTCGAGGACGGGGGCGCCTCGCACACCGCGACGGTGAGCGAGGACGTGGCCACCGAGGACCTGCAGCGCCTCGTGGACTGGCTGCAGGCCACCGCCGAAGGGTAGTGCGCTCGCCTGAACACGCGCGGGCGGGTCGGCGACCCGCCCCTACTCGGCCCGGAGGGCGTCGACGGGGTCGAGGGCGGCGGCGCGGCGGGCCGGGATGACGCCCGCCGCGATCCCCACCAGGAGGCTCATCGCGAGCGCCGCTGCGACGGCTTCCGGCGGGGTCGAGAGCGGGAGGCCGGGCACGGCGGCGTGCAGCACCCACTCGACCGCGAACCCGAATGCCACCCCGGCAATCCCGCCCGCCACCGCCAGCGCCGTCGCCTCGATCAGAAAGAGGCGCTGCACGGCGACGGCGCTCACCCCGAGGGCGCGCAGCAGGCCGATCTCGCCCGTGCGCTCGTGGACCGAGATCCACATGATCGTGAGGATGCCGATCGCGCCGACAAACAGCGAGATCCCGGCGATCGCGGTGACCGCCGCCGTGATGATCCCGATGATGCGCCCGAACGTGTCGAGCATCTCGGTCTGCGTGGTGACGGTGAAGTCCTCGTTGTCGCGGTGCCGCGCCGTGAGCACCGTCTTGACCCGCGCGACGACGTCCGACACCGCGCCGGCGTCTCGCGCGATCACGTCGATGGCGAGGAGCTCGGTCTGGTTGAACACCGCGAGGGCGCTTGCAACCGGGATGTACGCCGCGTCGTCGAGGTCGAAGCCGAGCAGCTGCCCCTTGGATTCCAGCACCCCGATCACCAGGAACCCCCAGCTCCCGATCCGGACCCGCCGTCCGAGCGGCGACGCCTCGCCGAACAGCTCGCGCGCGAGCTTCGGGCCGAGCACGGCGAACGAGCCCTTGCGGTGCGGGTCGATCGGCGGGAGGAACGTCCCCTGAGAAGCCGTTACGTTCCACGCCGCGAGCATGCCGTTCGTCGTGCCGAAGACGTACACGCTGCGTCCGCGCGCGACGGCCTCCACCCGCGCCTGGCCGAATGCGAACGGCACGGCCGCCCCCACTCCGGGGATCCTCTCGAGCGCCATCGCGTCGTCGATCGTGAGCTGGTTGGTCGTCCCCCCGAACGCGCCCGGCATGCCGAGGGTCTTGACCTTGCCGGGGTTGATCTCCATCAGGTTGGCGCCGAACTGGGAGAACTGACCCACGATGTAGCGTCGCGTTCCCTCGCCCAGCGCGGTGAGCAGCACGACCGCCGCGACGCCGATCGCGACCCCCAGGGCGGAGAGCACGGAGCGAAGCCGGTGGCCGGCGAGGGCGCCGAGCGCGAAGCGGACGAGGTCGGCCCTCTCCATCGGCGTCACCGCCGCGCCAGCGCCGCGACCGGGTCGAGGCGGGTCGCCCGGCGGGCAGGCCAAACGCCGAAGCCGACGCCGACCGCGAGCGAGAGTGCGAGCGAGGCCGCCACCGCCCACGCCGGCGGAGAGGCGGGAAAGCTCGGGTAGATCCCCACGAACACGCGCACGGCGCCGGCGCCGATCGCGAGGCCGGCGAGCCCGCCCATGACGGCCAGCAGCACCGCCTCGGCCAGGAACGCCGCCAGCACCTGGCGGTCGAGCGCCCCGAGCGCCTTCAGGAGGCCGATCTCGGCGCGCCGCTCGGTGACCGAGACGAGCATGACGTTCATGATCCCGACGCCCGCCACCGCGAGCGACACCGAAGCGATCCCCACGAGCGCGAGCGTGAGGGCGTTGAGGATCGAGGAGAACGCCGCCAGCAGTGCGTCCTGGGTGATCACCGTGACGTCGTCGGCGCGGTGGCGCTCCCGCATGAGGGCCTCGACGTCGCGCTTGGCGAGGGCGAGCTCGTCGCGCATCCGGACGTCCACCAGGATGCGGAACAGCGTCGAGCGGTTGAACACCCGCATCGCGGTGCTCACCGGCACGAACACCACCTCGTCGAGGTTGAACGTCAGCGACTGCCCACGCGGCGCGAGGACACCGACGACGCGGAAGCGCCACGGTCCGACGCGCACGATCCGGCCGAGCGGGTTTTCGCCGCGGAACAGCTCGTTGGCCACGGTGAGCCCAAGCACGATCTCGTTGCCGCCCTGGTCGGGGTCGCCCGCAGGCAGAAATGTGCCTGACCCCATCTCGAGGCGACGTACGAGGGCGAAGTCGGCCGTGGTGCCGAGCACCGGCACGTCGCGCCCCCGGTCGCCGTAGCGCACTCTCTCGGTGGCGACCGCCATCGGCGCCGACCGACGAACCCTCGACAGGCGCGCTAGCATGCGGTAGTCGTCGATGGTGAGATCGTGCGTGACGCCGCCAAACGGCGGCCCGCCCGTGGTCTCCACCCTGCCGGGGAACACGATAAGGAGGCTGGAGCCGAGCGCCGCGAACTGATCGATGACGTACTGCCGCGCCCCCTCCCCAAGGGCGGTGAGCGTGACCACCGCCGCGATCCCCACCGCGACCCCCGTCACCGAGAGCGCCGTGCGCAGTCGGTGGCCCCGGAGCGCCCCCGCCGCGAACCGCAGCAGGTCGAGGAACCTCACCCGCCCCCACTCCCAGTCGACAGTTGACAGTTGACAGTTGACAGTAGAAACAGCCTGCCGAGAAGGAGAACCGCAACCTGCTCAGGTAGATCCTGCCGTCTCATCTCGCCCTGTTGCCTCTCTCTTTCGTCGTTGAGTGTCAACTGTTAACTGTCAACTGTTAACTGTCGTAACGATCTCGCCGTCGGCCATGCGCACCACGCGCCGCGCGCGCTCGGCAATCGCGGGGTCGTGGGTGACGACGACGAGCGTAAGGCCGCGCCGGCTCATCGATTCCAGCAGGTCCATGACCTCGAGGGCGGAGTGCCGGTCGAGGTTTCCGGTGGGCTCGTCGGCCAAGAGGACGGCCGGGTTCATCACAACTGCGCGGGCGATCGCGACCCTCTGGCGCTCGCCGCCCGAGAGCTGGTCGGGGCGGTGGGTCGCCCGCTGCGCGAGTCCGACCGCCTCGAGAGCCTGAGTGGCGCGTGCCCGCCGCTCGTCGGCGGGTGTGCCGGCGAACAGCATCGGCAGCTCGACGTTACCGAGCGCGGACAGACGCGGCAGCAGGTGGAAGAACTGGAACACGAACCCGATCCGGTTCCGCCGCAGCAGCGATCGCTCCTCCTCGGAGAGCGCGCCCACCTCGCGACCCTCGAACAGGTACTTCCCCCGCGTCGGGCGGTCGAGGCACCCGACGATGTGCAGCATGGTGGACTTCCCTGACCCGGAGGGGCCGATGAGCGCCACGTGCTCGCCGGCCGCGATCTCCAGGGTGACGTCGCGCAAGGCGTGGACCTCGCCGTCCCCGACCCGGTATGTGCGCCAGACACCCTCGAGACGGATCACAGCGTCCCCTTCGCACGTGCCTTGGCTCCCCCCTTGATCTCCGGCGAGTCACGGGTGACGACCACCCGCTCCCCGGCAGCCACCCCGGATTTCACCTCGGCGAACTGCCAGTTGCGCATCCTGGTCGTCACGGTCCGCTCTTCCAGGCGTCCGCCAACCAGCACGAGGATCTTGCCTCCTTCGGCGATCGCCGCGGTCGGGATGCGCGGGACGCCCTCGCGGCGGGCGAGAACCACCTCGACGTCGGCCGAGGTTCCGGGGAGCAGGGTCGCGGCCACCTGCGGGTCTCCGGGGTCGACCTCGACCTCCACGGTGCGGTTCTGCTCCAGCACGTCCAGCACGTACGGGGCGACCCGCACCAGCCGACCGGCCAGCTTCTCGCCCGGCCGTGAGTCGACGGTGAGGCGCACTTCCTGGCCGGGTTTCACCCGCTCCGAGTCCACTTCGTCGATGGGCGCTGAGATATAGACCGAGCCGGGGTCGATAAGGTCGAGCACCGCCGGGATCGGGACCCCGGGAGGCGACGGGGTGATCCACTCGCCGACCTCGGTGCTGCAATCGGCCACCACCCCGGAGAACGGAGCGCGCACGGTCGCAAGCGCGAGCCCGGCCTCGGCGACTCCGACCTGGGCCCGAGCCTGGCCGAGGGTGGCCTGGGCCGTCTGACACGCCGCACCCGTCTGGTCACGAGTGCTTTGTAGCGTGTCCAGGTTCTGCGCGCTTGCGATCCCATCGGCGGCGAGCGCCTGTCCGCGGTGCAGCTCCCTCTCCGCGAGCTCGGCGCCGAGGCACGCCTGGTGCGCCTGGGAATCCGCGGCCTTCACCTGCTCCTGTGCAAGCCGCACCTGCGCCGCCTGAACCGAGTCGTCCAGGCGGAGAAGCAGCGCCCCCGCCTCGACCCGCGCCCCCTTCCGGTACGGCAGTTCCACCACGCGCCCGCCGATCTGCGGCGACAGCTTCGCGCGCCGGCGCGCTTTGACGGTGCCGGCCCTGGTGTTGGTGATGGTCTCCTCAACCGTCCCGAACTCGACCCGGGCGACCTCCACGAGGACCGGTTTCTGGCGGAACACTACGAACCGCAGGACCGCGGCAGCCGCGACGATGACCACGACCACTACCACCCACCCGGGGGGCCTTCGCATGTCTCATTGTACGCTGCGGTTTAAACTGCCAATTCGCAGAACGTGGTCTCACATGAGCGCTCTTGTCTCACGATCGCTGCTGGTGCATGCTCACGGGCGGGAGGCACCACAATGCGAAGACTCTCGGCGTTTCTCGCAACCGTTCTCATCGCGGCGACGGCCGCGGCGGCCGACCCGGCTCGCCTTCACGTGCTGGTCACCAACGACGACGGCATCGACGCCCCCGGCATCGTGGCCCTCGTCGAGGCGATCAAGGGCGAGTACCGCGTGACGGTGGCCGCGCCGTTCGAGGACCAGAGCGGGATGGGGCACGGCATCACCTACCGGACGCCGGTGCTGGTCGAGGAGAGGCCCTCCACTGACGGCGTCCGCCGGTTCGCGATCCACGCGCAGCCCGCCACCTGCGTTCGGATCGCCGTCACGGCCTTATGCCAGGCGGACCCGCCCGTCCTCGTGCTCTCCGGGATCAACCGCGGCGACAACGCCGGCCGCTCGACGTGGGTCTCCGGCACGCTCGGCGGGGCGCGCGAGGGTGCGCTCGCCGGCCTGCCGGCGGTCGCGTTCTCCGCCGTCGTCGTGCACTCGCAGGATGCCGACTTCGCCGGGGCGGCCCGGTGGGCCGGGCTCGTCCTCGCGCAGCTGCGGGCCGCCGGGTTGCCCGCCGCCGGAAACCTCGTCAAGGTCGAGATCCCGTTCCCGCGGGCCACGGCCCGTGGAATCGTGGTGACGGGCGTGGGGATGGCACCAAACAGGGTGGACCGCTATGAGGAGAAACCGGGGCCGAACGGCGAGCGGCTGTTCGTTTCGCGCTACACGCCCCCGGAGACCGATGCTTCGGGCACCGACGTGCGGGGCCTCGCCGACGGGTACGTGACGATCACGCCGCTCTCGCTCGACCAGACCGATTACCGCGCCCTCTCGCCGCTGGCAGCCGTGCCGTGGAAGGCGGAGCCCCCGGCAGTCACAACGCCCCGCTAGTTGAATCCAGGCCACGCTTCGGCCGGGCACCGCCACACCGGCGGCTCCGAGCCGGTTTGTAACGGCAGCAGCACCGACAGGCAACGGCGCAATCGACGTCCCGGCCGACAACGACCGCTCGTGCAACAACATACGACAATCCGCCTTGTCGCCGGACCGCCCGAGGCGTAATCTTACGAGTTTGAGGTGGGTATGCCGACGGTCGTAGACAAAGTCATCGAAGTCTTCATGGGGTCGAAGCACGAGCGGGAGTACAAGCGCCTTTCCCCGCGCGTGGTCGAGATCAACGCCAAGGAACCGGAGATCGCTGCGCTCTCCGACGAAGCTCTGCGTGAACGGGTCGCCGCCATCCAAACGGACATCCAGTCCCGCCTCGCGGAGCTCCCAGAGGAGTACAGGGAGCGCCGCACGTTGGTCCAGGAGGTCCTGGGCGAGCACCTGGCGGAGGTCTTTGCGCTCGTGCGGGAGGCATCCAAGCGAGCCCTCGGAATGCGCCACTTTGACGTCCAGCTCATCGGCGGCATGGTCCTGCACGAGGGAAAGATCGCCGAGATGAGGACGGGCGAGGGCAAGACCCTGGTGGCGACACTGCCGGTCGTCCTCAACGCCCTTTCCGGCCGCGGCGTTCACGTCGTGACAGTCAACGACTACCTCGCCAAGCGCGACGCGGAATGGATGGGGAGGATCTACAGGTTCCTCGGCCTCTCGGTCGGCTGCATCCAGAACCAGATGGAGGACGCCGAGCGCAAGGCCGCATACCGCTACGACATCACCTATGGCACGAACAACGAGTTCGGCTTCGATTACCTGCGCGACAACATGAAGTTCGAAGTCGACAACATGGTCCAGCGCAAGCACGTGTACGCGATCGTCGACGAGGTGGACTCGATCCTCGTGGACGAGGCACGGACCCCGCTCATCATCTCCGGCCCGTCGGAACTCTCGATCGACCTCTACTACCAGGTGGACTACATCATCCCGAAGCTCACCAAGGGCGAGGAGATCAAGGACAAGTACGGCAACAAATCCACCACCGGCGATTACCTCCTTGACGAGAAGGCGCACACGGCGTCGCTCACCGAGGACGGCGTGGGCAAGGCTGAAAAACTCCTCGGGGTGCCCAACCTCTACGACCCCGCCAATATCGAGACGCTGCACGCGGTGCAGCAGGCGCTGCGCGCACACACCCTCTACCAGCTCGACGACCACTACATCATCAAGGACGGCCAGGTGATCATCGTGGACGAGTTCACCGGCCGCCTGATGCCGGGTCGCCGCTGGTCGGACGGGTTGCACCAGGCCGTCGAGGCGAAGGAGAAGGTCAAGATCGAGGCCGAGAACCAGACCCTGGCCACGATCACGCTGCAGAACTACTTCCGCATGTACGAGAAGCTGGCCGGCATGACGGGCACCGCCGAGACCGAGGCGGATGAGTTCGCACACATCTATGGCCTCGACGTCGTCGTGATCCCGACCAACAGAGACATGATCCGGGCCGATAACTCGGACATCATCTACCGCACCGAGCAGGAGAAGTGGAAGGCGGTCGTCGAGGAGCTCGTCGAGCTGCACGAGAAGGGGCAGCCCGTGCTGGTAGGCACAGTCTCGATCGACAAGTCCGAGCGTCTCTCCGAGATGCTCAAGCGGCGCGGCATCGCCCACGTCGTGCTCAACGCCAAGTACCACGAGCGCGAGGCGGGGATCGTCGCGCAGGCGGGCCGCTTCGGCGCGCTGACGATCGCGACGAACATGGCCGGCCGCGGCACCGACATCATCCTCGGTGGCAACCCCGAAGGGCTCTCCAGGGCTGAAGCCGACCCCCTCAAGGAACCGGAGGCGTACGAGGCAGCGATGGCGAAATACAAGGTGAAGTGCGCCGAGGAGCGCGATAAGGTGCTCGCCGCCGGCGGCGTGCACATCCTCGGCACCGAGCGCCACGAGGCGCGCCGGATCGACAACCAGCTGCGCGGCCGGTCCGGCCGTCAGGGCGACCCCGGGTCCTCTCGCTTCATCCTCTCGCTCGAGGACGACCTGATGCGGATCTTCGCCTCCGACCGTCTGCGCGAGTGGATGAAGCACCTGGGCATGGAGGAGGGCGTCCCGATCGAGTCGAAGATGGTCTCCCGCTCGATCGAACGCGCCCAGAAGCAGGTCGAGGGCCGCAACTTCGAGATGAGAAAACACCTTCTCGAGTACGACGACGTCATGAACAAGCAGCGCGAGGCCGTCTATCGTCTGCGCCGCGACGTGCTCGAAGGCAAGACCGGCCGCGACTGGGTGCTGCGTTCAGCCCGCGAGATCGCCGAGTCGCTCGTCAACTCGTACTGCCCGGACGAAAAGCACCCTGACGAATGGAACCATGAGGCGCTCGAGCGCGAGCTCAAGGAGCTGTTCGGCATGACCATCGCCCAGGCCGACGTCTCGTGGGAGAAGATCAACCGGCCGCAGCTCCAGGAGCGGCTGGTCGCAGCGGTCGAGCAGCGTTTCGAGGAGCGCGAGCGCACCATCGGCGCGGACCAGTTCCGCCAGCTCGAGCGCTATCTGATCCTCTCCGTGCTCGACGCGCAGTGGAAGGACCACCTGCTCGCCCTCGACCACCTCAAGGAGGGGATCGGGATGCGCGCCTACGGGCAGCGCGACCCCCTCGTCGAGTACAAGCGCGAGTCGTTCGACCTGTTCCAGGAGATGATGGAACGCGTCGAGGATCAGGTCGTGCAGTACCTCTATAGGGTCGAGCTCGTGCAGCAGGCGCCCGAGCGCCGTCACCGCCCAGTGGCACACCGCGAGCAGAAGGCCGAGGTCTCCGGACTCCAGGGCGAGCGAAAGGAGGCGCAGCACTCGCCGGGCTCGACCACGCCCAGCACGGTGCGGCGCTCGACGCCCAAGGTCGGCCGCAACGACCCCTGCCCGTGCGGTTCCGGCAAGAAGTACAAGAAGTGCCACGGCGCCACCGAGGGCTCCGCCGCCTCGTAGACCGGAAAAGCAAACAAAGGAGCGGAGCGGCTGAGGGGCCCAGGAGCAAGAAACCGAAAGGTCGTCGCCTGCTCCTCGGCTCTCCTGCCCCTCTGCCGCCGCTATCGGCGGCGCCCAACTTCCCTCCCCGAATGGGATGCGCGTATCCTCATCCCGATGGTTGAGCGCTTTTCCTACTCTGTCGCGGCGCCCGACTGCTCCGACCGGAGCAATGCCTACTTCTGGACGGCCAAGACGATCGTCATGCTCGGGCACCGGTTCCTGGTCCACCCCCACGTCGAGATGGACGAGGAGATCGCGGCACTCAAGCGGCGCGGCGGAGCGGTGTTCCTTTACTGCGGCCTTCACAAGAGCCTGTGGGAGACCAGCGGGATTCTGCCGCCGCTGCACCTGGCCGGCGTTCCCCTCCCGTACATCGGGATGGGCGACAACCTCGTCAGGGGACGACTGTTCCGGTATCTGAGCAAGAAGATCGGCGCGTTCTTCGTGCGTCGTCCGACCAACCGCCGGGAGATGCTGGAGTCGGCCCGGAAGTTGCGGGACGACGTGATGTCGTTCATTGCGTATGGCCACGACGTGATGGTCTTTCCCGAGGGCACGCGGAAGAACATTCCGACACACGGCCGCTACGGTGACTTCTTCCCCGCAGCATTCGACGCGGTTCTCGAGTACGAGCGCAACAAACGCCCAATCCTCGTGAGCAACCCGGAACTCGAGGCACTTGAGGCCTTCATCGTGCCCTTCAACGTGGACTACTCGCGGGTGCGGGAGGCCGAGGAGATGGTCTGGGAGGAGGGCACCAAGCCCCGTACGCTCCACGTGCTCGACTCGCTCTCGATGATCCGCAACATCGGCGACACCTACCTCTCGTACGGAACACCCATCCGGGTTGCGGATCATCTCGACCTCGACCGCAAGGGGCTCGCCGCGCTCGCCAGGCAGCGCTGCCTGGACCTGGTGAAGATCCTACCCGTCAACGTCGCCAGCCGCGCGATCCTGGAACTCGCGCCTGCGGCCGCCGTCTCGCCGACAGCGCTCAATGAGGCCGTCCAGCGAGTCGTCGTGGCGCTGCGCCCGTACGCCGACCGTTTCCGGGGCTTTGGCCTCGGGGATGCACAGGCCACGATCGTCCGCTGCGCCGCGCAAGTGCACGTGGACTTCCGCCGCCTGGTCCCCGAGAACATCGCGCTCTACCGCCTGTACGCCAGCTACATCTCGCACTACCTGGAGGGGTTGCCGGCGACCGCGGGGTGAGGCGCCGAACGCGACCCGCAACGGCCCGCGGCCGGGCCGACAACGAGCCGCCCCCGGCGCTTGCGCGCTGCGCTACAATCCGCCATGCCTGACCACGACATCCCGCTGGCGTTGACGTTCGACGACGTTCTGCTGGTCCCCGGACGTTCGAGCGTTCACCCCGCCGAGGTGGACGTTTCCTCAAGCCTTACCCGGACGATCCGGCTCAACATCCCGATCCTATCGGCAGCGATGGACACCGTCACCGAGGCGCCGATGGCGATCGCGATGGCGCAGCACGGCGGTCTGGGCGTCATCCACCGCAACATGCCGATCGCCCGGCAGGCCGAAGAGGTCGACATGGTGAAGCGCTCGGAGTCCGGGATGATCGTGGACCCCGTGACGATCCGCCCGGACCGGCTCGTGCGCGAGGCGCTCGAGCTCATGGCGCGCTACCGGATCTCGGGACTCCCGGTGGTGAACGAGCACGGCCAGCTCAAGGGGATCCTCACCAACCGCGACCTCCGGTTCTGTACCGAGACCGACCGCCCGATCGCGGACTTCATGACCAAGGACAACCTCGTGACCGCACCTGTCGGCACCACGCTGGAGGCGGCCAAGGCGCTGCTGCACAGGCACAGGATCGAGAAGCTGCTCGTGGTGGACGAAGAAGGCGCCCTCAAGGGTCTCATCACCGTCAAGGACATCAAGAAGGCGCAGGAGTACCCCAACGCCTGCAAGGACGGGTTCGGCCGCCTGCGCGTGGCGGCGGCGGTGGGGGCCGGCTCGGATCTGGTCGAGCGCTGCGCCGCCCTGGTCGCGGCCAAGGTGGACGTGTTGTGCCTCGACTCGTCCCACGGACACGCCGAAAAGGTGATGACCGCAGCCGCACGCATCAAGGAACTTCACCCGGAGGTGCCGCTGATCGCCGGCAACGTAGCCACCTACAAAGGCGCCCGCGACCTGGCGAAGCTCGGGGTGGATGCCGTCAAGGTGGGCGTTGGGCCGGGCTCGATCTGCACGACCCGGGTCGTGACGGGCGCCGGCGTGCCGCAGATCACCGGGATCATCGAGTGCGCCCGCGCCTGCCGCGAGGCGGGCGTGCCGCTGGTGGCCGACGGCGGCATCAAGTACTCAGGCGACATCACGAAAGCCCTCGCCGCCGGTGCGGACACCGTCATGATCGGCTCGCTGTTCGCCGGCGTGGACGAGGCCCCCGGCGAACAGATCCTGTACCAGGGTCGGACGTTCAAGGCGTACCGCGGGATGGGCTCGCTGGGCGCTATGAAGGCCGGCGAGGGCGCTCGCGATCGCTACTTCCAGGGCGAGGAGGAAGCCGCCAAGCTGGTCCCTGAGGGTATCGAAGGGATGGTGCCGTACAAGGGACCTCTCTCGGCGCAGCTCACCCAGTTGGTGGGCGGCCTCCGTTCCGGGATGGGGCTCGCTGGGTGCGCTACGGTCGCTCAGCTGGCGAAGGACGCGCGGTTCATGCGCATCACGTCGGCCGGCCTCAAGGAGTCGCACGCCCACGATGTCGTGATCACCAAGGAAGCCCCAAACTACCGCGTCGAGCGATAGAGCTTCTGCGGTCATGGAGCGACTGTGATCGAAACCTCCGGGATGAGCCGGGAGCAACTTGCAGCGGCCGTCGCGAGCGTCCGCTGGTTCCACCGCATCGATCTCGGTAACGGACTCATCACCCCAGGCGTCGACGACTCGGCCCGAAAGCTCAGCGAGATCGGGATGCCCGCCGATCTCACCGGCAAGACCGTGCTCGACATCGGGGCCTACGACGGCTTCTTCTCGTTCGAGGCGGAGAGGCGTGGTGCCGCCCGCGTCCTCGCGGTGGACAACTGGGGCGAGCCCGAGTGCAGCCCGAACGAGGCATTCGAGCTTGCGCGCCGCGCGCTGGGGTCGCGCGTTCAGGACCGCAAGGCGGACATCCTGTCCCTCGACCCCCGTGAGATCGGCACGTTCGACCTCGTTCTCTTCATGGGCGTCCTCTACCACCTGCATCATCCTCTCCTCGGTCTCGAGCGTGTCGCTGCCCTCGCGAAGGACATGCTGATCCTCGAGACCCACGTCGACCTCCTCGATCTGACCCGCCCGGCGATGGTTTTCTACCCGGGGAGCGAGCTTGCCGGCGACCCCACCAACTGGTGGGGGCCTAACGCCGCCGCCGTGATCGCCTTGCTCAAGACCGTCGGTTTCGGGCGCGTCCGGATCGTGCATTCCACCGCAACGGAGTCGAAAATGCGCCGTGGGCTGCGGGCCGTCTACAACATGATCTCCAAGGGGTATCGCCTCGCCGACACGCAGCGCTGGGCCCGCATGGTCTTCCACGCCTGGAAGTGACGCCCAAGAACCCTCCGCCGCGGTGATCGCGGCCCTTGGTCTCGCTCGACCGGGCCAGTGAGTGCGAGGGATCGGGAGCCGGCCGGTGCAGGGCGCCGGCGTGAGTTCGTCTGCCGCATCGTGGGAGAATGCCCACGTGCGGCGGCTCCCAGTCGTCCTCGCCGGTGTCGCGGTGCTCGCCGGGACGTTGTGGCTGTACGCTCCCGCCCTCCGATTCGAGCTGATCGGCGACGACTACCAGTGGATGCAGCTCGCCCGTGCGGCCCTTCACTGGCCGGCGCTGCTGCTCGCCGATCTCGACACGTTCTGGCGACCGTCCAGCACCTGGACTCTGACCGCTACCCACCTCGCAGCTCCGTTCAGCCCCGCCGCCCATCACGCCGTCAGCCTCGCACTTCACGTCGGCGCCGCGCTCCTCCTGCTCGCCGTGGCGCGCAAGGCAGGGCTCGGCTGGACTTCGGCGACCGCAGTCGCGGGGTTGTGGGCGTGCTCGCCGTTCGCGTCGGAACCGGCAATATTCGTGGCGAGCCGTCACGAGACGTTGCTGCTGGCCGCCTGGCTCGCGCTCGCCCTCGTCTGGCCGCGCACCGGAGGCGCGTGGAGCCCGGGGCGGATTGCAGGGGCGGCTGCCGCGACGGCCCTGGCCATGTGCAGCAAGGAGACCTGGGTGGTCACGCCCGGGATCGTCTTCGCGTACGAGATCGTCATCCGAAAGGGCTCACGACGGACCACGGTGCGGATCGCAGGGCTATTCGCCGGCCTCGCGGCCGTGTACACCCTCGTACGGTTCCTGATCTTCCCTACCCTGCGAAGCTACTTCGATCTGTCGCCGGGAGTGTTCGCAAAGCTGCCTCACGAACTGGCGGCATTTCTCTACCTGGAAGGGTTGATGCCGATCCGCTTCCCGTTCGGCTGGCGAAATCTGCTGGCGCTCTTCGTCATCGGGGCCGCGGCCGCGTTCGCCATCCGACGGCGACAACCGGCGGCCATCCTGGGCCTCGCGTTCCTGCTTCTCCCCACGATCCCAACCCTGCTCGTGCCGTACCTGCCCACGCGGTACACCACCATCCCCTACTGCGGGTTCCTGCTGCTGGTCGCGGGGTGTCTCGCAGAGCTGGTCAGGGCGCTCCCGGCTCCGACGCGACGCTGGGCGAACGGCGCGTGCATCACCGTTGGAGCGCTCGTCCTCACCGCAGGTGTCTTCATGGTCAGAGGTGAGCTAGCGGACGCCGAGGGGGTGTCGCGCCTCCACGCCTCGCTGCTCTCCGAGGCGAGAGAGGTCGCGACCGCTTTCCCAGTCGGTGTTCCGGTGCTGGTCATCCGTGCGGAGAACGACAACCCCGCCGAGACTCTCGCGCTCGGCGCGCGCGGTCTGCCCAAGCTCCCCTACATCCGCCGCCCGGACCCGTACGGGATGGTGGACGCCGCCGGCCTGTTCGACTGGGTGCTGAGACGAGAGGACCTCGAGGTTGTGCGGATCGACGACGGCGAGCGCCGCTTTGCGGGCCGGCCGGGCGCCGTCCTGGTCCATCGCTCGGGCAGGTTCGAATGGCTACCGGGGGGCACCTCCGATGTGGGCGCCCGGGCGAAAGGCGCAGGTCTCGCCGGGTATCAGGTGCGCATCGTCTTGGCCGAACCGTGGCGCGCCCGCCCGAGGACGGGCGGTCTCCGAACGGAGCCTCCCGGCGGGGCTGTACAATCCGAATCATGATCGGAACGAGGGGACAAGCCCTGTGAAGAAGCCCGAAACCTCCGAATCCGGCGTTGTGGGTGTGGCCCGAGTGGCGCGCAGGAGCTGAGCTTGGCCGAGTCGCTTCCCTCCGTGGCCGAAATCACCGTCATCGAGCCCCAGGGACGGCTGGCTGGGCCTCGTCTCCGCGAGGTCTGGGCGTACCGCGAGCTGCTCTACTTCCTGGTCTGGCGCGACGTGAAGGTCCGCTACAAGCAGACGGTCCTCGGTGCCGCCTGGGCGATCCTGCAGCCGCTCGCGACCGCCGCGGTCTTCACGATCTTCTTCGGCCGGCTCGCCGGGATTCCGTCGGACGGCCTTCCGTACCCGCTCTTTGCCTACGCCGGGCTCCTCGTCTGGACGTTCTTCGCGCAGGGGCTTGCGCAGTCCTCGGCGAGCGTGGTCGGCTCGGCGAACCTCATCACCAAGGTGTACTTCCCCCGCCTCGTCATCCCGTTCTCGGCCGTGCTGTCCGGCCTCCTGGACCTGGCGATCGCGACCCCGCTCCTGGTGGTGATGATGGCCTACTACCGCGTGTGGCCCGGCGCCGCCATCGTCGCCGCGCCGTTCGTGCTGGCGCTCGCTTTGCTTGCGGTGACCGGGGTCGGGTTGTGGCTCTCCGCGCTCAACGTGGAGTACCGGGACGTGCGCTTCGTGGTCCCCTTCCTCGTTCAGCTCTGGCTGTTCGTGACGCCGGTCATCTACCCCGCGAGCGTCGTGACCCCGCGCCTCGAGAGGCTGGGGTTGCCGGGGTGGGTGCTCGGTCTCAACCCCATGGCGGGCGTCGTGGAGGGGTTCCGCTGGGCGACGCTCGGCACGGGAGCCGCACCGGTCTCACTGCTTTCGGCGAGCGCGGTTGTGGCCCTCGTGCTCTGTGTGACGGGCGCCTTGTATTTCCGCAGCGTGGAGAGGTCCTTCGCCGATGTGGTTTGATCCGCCCTCAATGGGAAGCGGGGCGGAAACGTGAGCACCCCGACGATCCGCGTCAGCGGGCTGTCCAAGCGCTTCCGCATCGGCGAGCTGGTGCGCTACAAGTCTCTGCGGGAGAGCATCCAGAACGCCGTCAAGGCACCGTTCCGGCGCGGCCGACGCCCGAAGGAGACGATCTGGGCGCTTCGGGATGTCTCGTTCGAGGTCGCGCCGGGCGAGGTCGTCGGCGTGATCGGCCGCAACGGCGCAGGCAAGAGCACGCTCCTCAAGGTCCTCTCGCGCATCACCGAGCCGACCGAGGGCCGGGTTGAGCTCCGCGGCCGGGTTGGCAGCCTGCTCGAGGTCGGCACCGGCTTCCACCTGGAGCTGACCGGCCGTGAGAACATTTATCTCAACGGCGCCATCCTCGGCATGAAGCGCGCTGAGATCGACCGCAAGTTCGACGAGATCGTAGCGTTCGCCGAGATCGAGCGGTTCCTCGACACCCCGGTCAAACACTACTCGACCGGTATGTACCTGCGCCTCGCCTTCGCAGTCGCCGCCCACCTCGAGCCCGAGATCCTGCTGGTGGACGAGGTGCTCGCGGTGGGGGACTCTGAGTTCCAGAAGAAGTGCCTCGGCAAGATGGGCGACGTGGCTCGCGCGGGGCGGACGGTCCTGTTCGTCAGCCACAACCTGGCGGCGGTACAACAGTTGTGCCGGACCGGAATCGTTCTGGAACAAGGCCGTGTGGCTTGTGCTGCCGACGTGGCATTGGCCGTCCGCCACTACACCCAGCAGGTGCGCCGAATCGCCGCGACGAGCGTCGCCGAACGCACCGACCGAGCGGGCAGCCAATGGCTCAGGGTCACGCAGGTCGCCCTTTGCCATGCCGATGGCAGGGAGATTCGCCAGGCGCTCTCGGGCGAGGATGTGGTGCTGAGGTTCTACTACGCTTCCGAAAGGGATGTGCCTGACGCCAGCGTCAACTTCGCTTTCAACGTCCGGAATCTGCACGGCCTCCTGCTCACCAACCTCAACTCGCGAGACAGCGGGAACCTCCGGATGACCGTCCATCGGCGAGGGTACTTCCAGTGCACCTGGCCGCGCTTTAACCTTCGTTCCGGTACCTATGCCTGTGCCATCTACTGCGAGGTCAACGGTGAAGTCGTCGACTGGGTGCAATCCGCGTTCGAGCTTCAGGTAGAGGATGGCGACTTTTTCGGCACCGGCCGACTGATCCACCGCGAGCAAGGGGATATGCTGATCCCGCACACCTGGTCGAGCCACGGGGACCCCGCATGAGGGAGAGGCGCACAAAGCTCGAATTCCTGTGGCGGCTTCTCCGGGATGGGACCCAGCGCCGTCACGCCTTTCGCTGGTGGCGCTCGTGCGAACCTGACTTCCTTATCAAGAACTGCCTGCCTTGGCTGGTTTTCGATGCCGTTGACGCGGTTGCGGCGCTCGATCTCGCGGGCCTGCGGGTATTCGAGTACGGGAGCGGCGGGTCGACCTTGTTCTGGCAGGCCCGGGGAGCGTCCACAGTATCCATCGAGCACGACCCGGCGTGGTTTGCGGTGGTGCGATCGCGGCTAGCTGTGTTGCCAACCGTCGATTACCGCCTCATCGAGCCTCAGCCCGGGAGTACAGCGCAAGTCTCTGATCCGTCCGATCCGGAAGCCTACCTTTCGACCGATGCACGATGGCGGGACGCCAGCTTTCAACACTACGTAGGGGCCATCGAGGATTTTGAGGATGGGACCTTCGACGTCGTCCTTGTGGATGGCCGTGCGCGCCCTTCGTGCATCAAGCACGGCGCCCGAAAGGTCGCGTCTGGCGGCGCACTCATACTCGACGACTCCCAGCGCCCGTACTACCTTGCGAGAACGAGGGAGTACTTGCAGGATTTCGTCGAAACGCGTTTCCTGGGTTCCCGTCCCGCCGTCCCGGAGATGTCCGCCACCTCCATCTTCACAAAGCTGCGCTGAATGGCCACTCTTGTTCAACCCTGCGGGAACCGTTACGACGATAGAAACATGGACGGGACGTTGCGCTACAAGTCGATTGTCCTAGATGCCCTCAAGGAGAAGCCGTGAACCCCCCGAACGGCAGACAGCCCGAGATTCCGGTCGTTCTGTTCGCCTACGCCCGCCCGCACACGCTGGCGCGGACGCTGGCCTGCCTTCGCGCCGACAAGGTGCCTCGGATCATCGCATTCAGTGACGGCCCCCGGAGGGCGGAAGACGCCCCGGCCGTCGGCGAGGTTCGGGGCATGCTGCGCACGGTCGATTGGTGCGAGCTCGAACTCCACGAACGGAACGAGAACCTCGGCCTCGGCCGCTCGATCCTCACGGGCGTGAAGGAGGCGCTGGACCGGCATCAGGCCGTCATCGTTTTCGAAGACGACTTGATCTGCGTCCCCGGGACCTACCACTACTTAGCCGCGGCACTGGCGAGATACCGCGACGACTCCCGCGTCATGAGCGTCACCGGCTGGACACACCCCAGGGTGACTCCCGGCGACGTCGGCGAGGGGCCATACTTCGACGGGCGCGCCGAGTGCTGGGTCTGGGGCACCTGGGCGCGGGGATGGCGCGGCATGGATCGCCCGGCCGCGGAGCTGGTCCGCACATGCTGCGACAGAGGCATCGATCCGGGACGCTACGGCCACGACTTGCTGGAAATGGCCGGGGTCGAGCTCGAGCGGAACATCTGGGCAGTGCGTTTCCTCTATGCCCACATCGCTGAGGGCGGCCTCTGCTTCCGGCCTCCTCGCAGTCTGGTCGAGCACATCGGCTGGGGCGCAGATGCGACGAACGCCTCACTCGAAAGCGGCTGGGGCAATCCGCCACTGCGGCCCTGTCCGCCGATTCCCGAGGTCTGGCCGGAGCCCATCGAGCACCCTCTTTGCGGTCAGATCTGGAGGGCGGCGTGCCCGGAACCGAAAGCCGCGTCGTCGGGATTGCGTCGCCGCTGGTCGAACCGGCTCCGCCGGATCGTGCCTTCCCACCTCCTGCAGCGGTTCATCCGAAGGTGAGCGCGGCCACGCGCCTGCGGTACCATTGATGTGGAAGAGATGAACCGACCACACACGGCGAGCCAGCGTCACGATGCCGAGATCGCTCGGCCGGTCGCGAGCAACCAGGCAGCCAGACCGCGCCTGTTGAACCTCGGCTGCGGCCACCGCTTCCATCCGGCGTGGATCAACATCGACCGCGTCGCGAGCGATCGCGGGATCCTGGCCCACGACCTGACGAGGGGGATCCCCCTTCCCGACGCCTCCGTGGACGGCGTCTACCACTCCCACCTGTTCGAGCATCTCCGCCCGTACGAGGGCCGTTTCCTTCTTTCGGAGTGCTATCGCGTGCTCGTACCGGGCGGGGTGGTTCGGGTAGCGGTTCCCGACCTCGAAGGAATCTGCACCGCGTACCTCGCCGCTCTGAACCGTTGCTTGAAGGGCGGGGACGACACGGCTCGCCTGGCTCTCGAATGGATGAGGTTTGAACTACTCGATCAAATGGTCCGCGAGAGGTCCGGCGGCGAGATGTTGGGGTATCTCGAGAGCCACTCCGAGGAAGAGCTGGCGTTCGCGCTGGCTCGGATCGGCGACGAAGGGCGGTCGATTCTGAGCGCGCGTCAGGCCAACCTGAACCAGCGTGGCGACGGCCAACCGAAGCCCACCCGGGTGACTCCAGCTCCCCGACGAGTGGGGAAATGGGCGCGCGACCGGCTCCTCGAGCTGCTCGCAGGGCGCGAAGCCCCGCGCCTCCTCGTTGCCGCCCGCTTTCGGGAGAGCGGCGAGGTCCACCGCTGGATGTTCGATCGTTTGTCGCTCACCGAGGCGATCGAGGGAGCGGGGTTCCAGGCCGTCACGGTCTGCTCCGCCGGCCAGAGCCGCATTCCGGGCTTCGCTTCCTTCCACCTCGAGATCACCCCTGACGGCGCGGTGGCGAAGCCCGACTCCCTCTTTGTCGAGGCGATCCGCCCGGCAGCAGGCCCTCCGGAGACTCAGCGATGACGGCGTTGCGAGCCCTCAGGCGCCTCAAGAGTTGGATCGCCACCGCCCCACCCGGACCCCCACCGTCCGATGACTACCGGGCCATCGAGGCCGAACAGGCGCTTGACGGCTGGCTCGCGCGCGAGGTCGCAGAGCGCCAGCAGGCGGCCTTCGCCCCGCTCGTCGCCGACGCCCTCGCGGGCAAGCCGAGGGCCGATTTCAAAGCTGCCGCCGACGCAATTCTCGAGACTGGCATGCTCGATCCCAGCGTGGTCGAGATCGGCTGCGGTAGTGCCTACTACGCGCGTGTCCTACCCGCCTTGCTCGGCCGACCGCTCCGATATACGGGATTCGACCTCTCTCTTGCGATGGTCGCCCTGGGGGCGCGTGCCCACGCCGGGGTCCGCCTGGCCGTGGGCGACGCGCGCCGATTGCCATTGGCCGACGACTGTTGCGACATCCTGCTGTCGGGGACCGTGCTGATGCACGTCCTCGAGTATGAGGTGGCGATCGAGGAGAGCCGGCGAGCCGCCCGCACCTGGTGCATCTTCCACACCATCCCGATCCGGCAAAACGGTAGGACGCTCACGTTGAGGAAGCGTGCGTATGGGCTCCCCGTGGCAGAGGTCGTTTTCAACCAGAAGGAAATCGAGGAGTGCTTCGCCGGGAAGGGTCTCGCGATCGCCGACACGCTATCGAGCCTGGACTACGACCTCCAGGCCGTAATTGGAGAAAGAACAACGACGGTAACGTACCTTTGTCGGAAAGTGTGACCGGTGATGTCTGAGTTCCACACTGAGAAAGAACGCCGATACTGCCCAAAGCGAAGCGTTCTGCGCATCCTGATGCAGGCGCCAACCCGCGCGAACCGGCCAAGGGTGGGATGATGGATCGTTTCTTCCGCAATCGGAAGGTGCTCATCACCGGCGGGCTCGGGTTCATAGGGTCCAACCTCGCGCGTCGGCTCGTCGAGCTCGGCAGCGACGTGCTGCTGGTCGACAGCCTGATCCCGGAGTACGGTGGCCATCCGTTCAATATCGCGGGCATCGAGAACCAGGTCAGGGTGAACATCTCCGATGTCCGCGACGTCCACAGCATGCGCTACCTGGTTCAGGACCGGGACGTGATGTTCAACCTCGCCGGGCAGACGAGTCACATGGACTCGATGGAAGACCCGTTTGCGGACCTCGAGATCAACTGCCGCGCGCAGCTCTCGATCCTGGAGACGTGCCGGCGGTACAACCCCGGCATCAAGGTCGTCTTCGCGAGCACTCGCCAGATCTACGGCAGGCCCGAGACGCTCCCGGTCGACGAGACGCATCTGCTGCGTCCCGTCGACGTCAACGGCATCAACAAGATGGCAGGCGAGTGGTATCACATCCTCTACAACAACGTCTACGACATTCGGGCGTGCGCGCTGCGGTTGACGAACACGATCGGACCGCGGATGCGGGTGAAGGACGCGCGCCAGACCTTCGTTGGCCTCTGGATCCGCTGCCTCCTCGAGGGCCGACCGTTCGAGGTCTGGGACGGCGATCAGCGGCGCGACTTCACCTACGTGGACGATGCCATCGACGGATTCCTGCTCGCGGCGGCCAGCGATTCGGCGAACGGCCGCGCCTTCAACCTCGGGGGCGACGCCCCCACCACGCTCCGCGACCTGGCCGAGATGCTCGTCGCCATCAACAAGGGCGGGCGTTTCGAGGTGCGCGCGTTTCCCCCGGACCGCAAACGTATCGACATCGGCGATTTCTACGCCAACTTCACGCTAGCGCGCGAGGTCCTCGGGTGGAGGCCCAAGGTCGGCCTGCAGGAAGCGCTGGAAAAGACCCTCGCGTATTACCGCGAGCATCTTCCCAGGTACGTATGATCCAGGGTGACGTCAAGCGAGTGGCGCAGTCGATCCGGGTTCCTGCAGCCGACCCACGCGCGAGTTTCCTTGCCCACAGGGGGGAAATCGAGGAGGCGGTCGCGCGGGTCCTGGAATCCGGCAGCTACATCCTCGGCGAAGAGGTGGCGGCGTTCGAGGCCGAGTTCGCCCGCTACCTGGAGACGGGCGCAGTCGTGGGCGTCGCATCCGGGACTGACGCGCTCGTGCTCGCCCTGAAGGCCTGCGACGTCGGGCCCGGGGACTCGGTGCTCACGGTCTCGCTCACCGCCGTGGCTACTGTCGCCGCAATCGAGCTGGCCGGCGCCGAACCGATCCTCGTCGACATCGATCCGGCGTCGTTCACGATCGACTGCGACCATCTCGAGAGTACGATCCTCGCTCTCAGGCGCGAGGGTGCGGCCGGAAAGAACGTGAGAGCTGTGGTGCCGGTGCACCTCTACGGTCAACCCGCGGACCTTCCGGGGTTGCTCGACATCGCCCGGCGCCACAACCTGCGGCTGATCGAGGACTGCGCACAGGCCCACGGGGCAAGGACCAACGGAAAACCGGTGGGGACATGGGGCGACGCTGGCGCTTTCAGCTTCTATCCGACAAAGAACCTTGGCGCGCTCGGCGACGGGGGCGCGGTCGCCACCGGGAACGCGGCCCTGGCGGGACGGATCGCCCGCCTTCGGGAGTACGGCTGGGAGCGGCGCAACATCAGCGTCGAGCCCGGATTGAACTCACGGTTGGACGAGATTCAGGCCGCCATCGTGCGGGTGAAGCTCCGCTACCTCGAGGCGGAGAACGCAACCCGCAGGAAGCTCGCAGCAACCTACGTCGAGGGCTTGGTTGGGGCGGGGCTGGTCACGCCCGGACCCCGGGAAGGCTCGCATCACGTCTATCACCAGTTCGTGGTGCGCAGTCCGCGCCGCGACGAACTCCGGGCCTTTCTGCAGGAACGTGGGCTCGGCACCTTGGTCCACTACCCCGTGCCGGTGCATCTCCAGCCCGCGTATCAAGGTCGCGTGCGCCTTGGGCCCGGAGGTCTTCCGCACACCGAGCGGGCCTGCGCCGAGGTCCTCAGCCTGCCCATTCATCCCCAACTCTCCTTAGATGAGGTGCGCGAGGTGTCCGGCGCGATCTCCGAGTGGGCGCGTCGCGCCACATGAGGGCCGGATGTACGAGTTCTGTACCTACTTCGACGATCGGTACCTGGGCAGGGCGCTCGCTCTCATTGGCTCGTTGCGACGCACGTGCCCCCGATTCCGTCTCTGGGCACTCTGCCTGAACGAGGGAGCTCGCCAGGCGCTCGAAATGCTCGCCTTGCCGGAGGTGAGGGCCATTCAGCTGGCTGAACTGGAGCACGCGAACCCGGCCCTCGTCCAGGTCAAGGGCGATCGCTCCCCACTCGAGTACTATTTCACCTGCTCGCCGTTCCTCCCGTCCTTCATCCTCGACCGTCACGAGGAGGTCGGCACGATCACCTATCTCGACGCCGACCTCTTCTTCTTCGCCGATCCGGCGCCGCTCTTCCGGGAAATGGGTTCCGCACCCGTGGCGATCATCGGGCATCGGTTCCCGGCTCGATTGGCCGCCCTCGAGGTCTATGGCATGTTCAACGTCGGCTGGCTCTCATTCCGTCGCGACGCGCGGGCTTTCGAATGCCTCGCCTGGTGGCAGCAGCGTTGCCTCGAGTGGTGCTATGACCGAGTCGAGGACGGACGGTTTGCGGATCAGAAGTACCTCGACGACTGGCCAACCAGTTTTCCGGGAACCGTCGAGCTAAAGAACGGCGGCGCCGGGGTTGCGCCGTGGAATCTCGAAACCTCCCCGATCCGCGCCGCAGGAGGTCGGATCGAGGTTGCGGGACAGCCGCTGGTCTTCTTCCATTTCCACGGCGTGAAGCGTGTTTCAGCCAGGATCTACGATCTCGGTCTTGCTCCCTACGGCGTCCGCGCAAGCAGCTTCGTCGTCCGTCGCGTCTACGGCCCATACCTTCGCGCGCTCGGTGACGCCGAACATGCGCTGGCCAAGCTGGGGGTCTGCGCTCCGGCCCCGCATCGGCGGGGCACTCAGCGCACCCCCGGACACAGCCCCGCGGGGGTCACAGGTGATCAGGTGTGGACCGGTCGGCGCCGGCGGGTCTGGTTGTCCACCAAGGAGATCCTCCGCCGACGGTACGCGCTCGTCGTTGGTGGATTTGTCCCTTGATCCCCACGTCGAGGACATTGGCCGTGCATACGCCTCGCCGGGTGGCGAGCGAGCGTCCGCAGTGGGACTGCAGTATCAGCGTCGTCTCGTAGCCGGCCCGCGGAGTCGCCGGCCACCGCACCGGGCGTCACAACTGACAAACACGACCCAAACCGCCGCGATGGGATCGTGTCTACTCGGCGCGACAAATGTGAGTTGGCTTCCTGTTCTTCGACGACACTAGGATTGAAACGGTCACCGCCGCGATCCCAGGCCGGCCGGAGCTGTCACCAAGCGGGAGCGCCACATCTGGCCTCACCTAGGCGCCACCAGGGCATTCTCAAGTAGGACTGTCGTCCCTTTCTTCGCGAGCAACCTGGAATGGGCGCCGAGGATGGCCTTCAGAACCTTCCTCAGGAACGGTCGGCTCGCGATTCCCGGAGCCGAGGCGATGACGAGGCGATGCGGGACGAACGCCGGCTTCAAGTCAGCACGGGCCGCCATCGTGACCAGCGTCTTCCGGGTGAAGCAGTTGATGTGTTCCAGCGGAGCCACCGGATTGAGGGAATCGTCGGACCCGGCCGCCGCCTCCCAGTTCCACCGCCACAGGTTTCTTGTGGCGTTCCGGCCGTCCGGGACGCTGATCTTGAGAAGGCCGCCCGGCTTCAGCGCCCGCCGGAGATGGCGGAGCGTCTCCAGCGGCTGGGGGATGTGCTCGAAGACCTGATCCGCGTTGATTAGATCGAACTGATGGTTGGGAATCTCCTCCCAGCGCAGCACCTGGATGCTTCGCCTGACGGCGTTCTCGATGCGGGTCGGCGAGATTTCGACGCCGTACGCCTGGCAGCCAAGCCCCATCGCCGTCCGACACCAGAAACCCCACCCCATGCCGAAGTCCAGCACTCTCAGACCGGCGGGCGCCATGTTGAAATGCTGGATGAGGTTGGCGATTTCGTCCGCGAGGGCCAGGAAGTAGGCAAGGTCGCGGGGCGCCTCGTACACCTCGAACGCCTTCTGCGGGTCGATCCACTCCTCGTAGAGCTTGAGGCTCAAGGCAGGGCCCGGGATCTCGGACTGGTACACCAAACCGCACTGACCGCAC
>Ga0182019_10000260_pt1 | contig 26616 bp, 45 predicted proteins | sample 812E2MmetaG_FD_120483 | JGI IMG/M metagenome (GOLD analysis project Ga0182019, IMG submission 120483) | Permafrost microbial communities from Stordalen Mire, Sweden - 812E2M metaG | ecosystem: Environmental > Terrestrial > Soil > Wetlands > Permafrost | place: Sweden: Stordalen | collected...
AATAGGAGTCCAGCAATTGAATTTAAGAAATCCTGCTTCTTTTCCAATGGCCCTATAATGTAATACACAGTCGATAAAAGGAATATTATATCTAGAACGAAGTTTATACAAAGTAGCACTAGCAGTAAGTTCTTCATAAGTAGCTTTACCGTCTATATATTTGGGTGTTGGTTTAGGTAATTTTTTGTGGTCATATAAATAATGAGCTACTCTTTGCCAACTCCCAACTGTTTCGATATCATACCCGATAAGTAAGTTTGCAATCCTAAGTAATTGTTTCTTTTTCCTTTCAAGTTCTTCATAATACGCTCTTTTGTAATCAAGAGCGACATTAATCCCCTGGAGGGACTGGAGTAAGTAAGGGCGAATGAGTCTATTACCGCGTTGTATTGAATTGTGCAGATTTCTATTTTGAACTTCTTGTTCAAGCTGACGGTGAATAATACACAACAATGCAACATCTTTTGCATTATAGCGCCATAGTTTATGTTCTTGTTCTTGGTTGTGTGGATTGAAGACATTTTGGTTTTTATGATATTCTTCATGGCTATATTGACTACCACAATGACCTAAAGATTTTTCTGTTTCAGGGGATAATCTATGCACCATTACCATAGTGTCAATTATATTTTCACTAGGAGGAGGATTTATTCTATAACGCCAGGCGAGAATGAATAAATCAAATAAAGCATTGTGGATAACAATTCGATTACTAGTAAAGCACCTAGACAAAGATCGAAAAATTTTACATGTTTGCAATAGGTCATAGGCCAATTCGCCATTATATCTAGTAATAGGAATAGTATAAATACACTCCCAAGAAGTAGAAAAACTAAATACTGTGATATTGAATTTTTCATTTGTTTCTATGTCGAAATAGATTGTCTCACCTACGTAACTATTTAACCGATTAATTACTTCAACTGAGGTAGGAAAGTAATTAATTTTACTTAAACTAAGTAATGGATTGTAACCATTCTTTGTAATATCAACTGCTTTTCTAATGTCTTTAGTAAACCAGTATCTCCAATTTTTCCTTCTTGTAGGTGAGTGATCTTTTTCTTTCCCTGCTTCAATATCGTTTTCTTCTTCTTCGTCAGTTGACGAATCATCACCCTCGAAGTGATATTGTTTTCTATCCATACAATCTTGAGGAGCATAAGTAGAAATATAGGTAGGGCCAATACCTTTGTTATAGCAATAACCTCTTGCTTCGTTTAGTGATAAGTCAGGGATATAAGCACGTTGCGCTTTTCCACCTAGTAGGATTACCACTTTAGTATTACTAGGAAACGGTGAAGGATCATCTAAGGTTTTAATACAAGAAGCAAACCTAGATGTTTTATTAGAATTTAATACTTGATCGAAGAACTCTCCTGCTCTAGCTGATATGAGGCGATCTTTATCATGGCGTGAAGGTTCACTTAGTATAAAACAAAGGCCATTATAGGGTAGGATTGGAGGGTGAATCATACATAGTATACTGCTATACTATTTTAAACTGCTCTACCTTACATATCAATGTTCCCTTTAATTCAGCAATAGATGCATTATTTTCTATAATGCAATCCCATTCTTTAAATGAGTCTAATTCTGTTTCACTAACATGAGTATCATTTAAATTGTATACTTCCCTACGAACAATACGCCATAAATAACCACCTACTTTTTTAATAGCATTAGCTTCATTTAGAAAACGAGTATCTGGAACTATTACTATGGCTTCGTCACTTAATGTAAGTAGTTTTTTAAAAGTTAGATTTTTCCAGTAATCTTCACCATTCAATATACGACGAAAATCTGTGCCCCAACCTTGCAGGATTAAGCGAAAATTAGCTTTATGTTCTTCTAAATAATTATGCGATATCCCACATGCTTTACATACTTCTTCTTTTAGACTATCTGCCCATGAAATTATATGTATATCAGCATTAGGATTTTTACGTAATATGATGTCTTTAATTAAATAGGCTATAGTAGTTTTTCCACTAGATTTCTTACCTGACAGAGCTATAATTTTCATAGTTTTTTAAATAGCGTAATCTATAACAAAAGGTTTTTTTACTTCTTCATTATCTTCTTGACAAAATTTAATCCTTACACTACCGCATCTATTACAGTGCATAATAGATTCATTAAGGTTTCTAATAGTAGTTACTTTAAAACATTCATTACACCACCAGAAACCTGACTTAACTTTAGAAACTAAACGAAACTCTTCTAGCATATTTTCAGTTACGTTCATATAATTAGAATCAAAACCCTAGCTAACCCCTAGTAGACTCGCTACAGGCGAATATAATTTACACGAACAGCATTTTTTTGCACTGCATAGTAACTGCACTTAAGTTTAGTTACTATTACCCTTTACTGTTATATTATATTGGCTAGGATTTTGAAATTAGTTAAAGGTTAACGATTATTTATTAAACTTATCCTTCGGCAATCCTACAATCCCAGGAATAAAAACTCCTAGTTTATTAACCAAAGGATCTTCGATAGGAATTGCTATAATTTGTTTATATAATTCAACAGTGCGTTCACCTTCTATATAGCGATTAACAAACGGTTGGACAAACTTATTATAATAGATGAAACAATTATATCCTGGTTTACCCTCGAACTTTTTTAAGTGTTCTTGAATTTCAGTGATATGTTGTTCTAGTTTAGACCAGTCTAAAGTTACAGTTAGTGGTGGTGCTGTTTGTTTAATGGGTTCTGGAGTCATATATTAATGTAGAAAAGAAAGCACCTAAAAATACTTTACTAATGTAAGGTAAATCTAGGTGCTTTTTTGTTAATGACTATTGTTTATTGACGCGGAAAAACATCACCAATTTTATACTGATAGAAAACTACTGGCTCACCAGTCATTGGATTCTTGATTGGTTGTTTAGTAATTTCATCAATTTGTGGATCAGCTTTACTATAACCAATAGCGAAAAACTTCTTACCAATTAAGAACGAAGGATCAGGTTTTACTAACAATTCATTGATTGTAATATCAGTGGGTAACCCACATGCGTTAAAGAATTTCTTCACATTACCCTGTGCTTTTTCAGTGAGACTAACCCAAAACTGTGCTTCAGTTCCATTAGGGTCAACTATCATACCTGGATTCTTAGTATCAGGATAACCAGGATGATCTACAATTTCCACTGTTAGAGTGAACATTGGGTTATTGCTTGACTTACTCATTCCATATTCTGCGTCCTTAACATTGTGCCAATATGTCGATTTTGGAATGTAAACCCTAGCAGGATCTGCTACTTCACTAAGTTTCTTATCTAGGTTTGGGTTCTGATGTTTCGCTGATGTATCGTTATTACTCATTTTGTTTTGTATGTTTATATAGAATCTTAGTTATTTAAGACAGCAAGATTCTTCATTTAAGACCTGTCTGCTTTTAGTTAGTGAAGATTACCTAGAAAAGCTAATAGGTAAATTTTAGTAAATTATAAAACTCCCTCTTAAATTTATTTAGTTATTTAGTATCCGTAGGCAACTACTCAACAGTTAGTATAACCTCCTTCAATTTAAGAGAGAGTTAAAGTTAGTAAATTAAATCTTTCTACCTAATTCTAACTCAATTGCTTCTTTTGAGTTATAAATGTAGTTATATAACTTTTCAAACTTAGGCAGTTTGATCCAATCCTGATCCCATAACCAAGCTAGATAATTAGCACTAACATCTTGCATTGGTGTGCCATTATATTTACCAAATGACATTAGGTCTGTGTCTAATAAAGCAGGCTGTTTTTTATCTTGAGTGGTCATACTCAGTCTAACTCGATAAAATTTAAATTGGCACGTTCATCAAATGCGACTTTTTTAATTGGATCAAATCCATCATCAAATAATACAGCTACTTCTTTTTCTGGATCTAATTTTTGTAATGCTTCAATTAGTTCTTTAGTATTCATAGTTATTTATTAATTAATGGTAATTCATAATACTTTTTAAGTTCCTCGATTACCATGTTTAAATCATTGTCAATTAATTTATCTTTAAATAAATCCATTGGTGTTTTTGCTGAGCAAATTCCATCTGCATTTGTGATGAATTTATATTCCATTTCGCCAACTTTACTGCCCATAGAAGGAGCTTGTCTTACTTCTGTAAATAAAACTATAGTAAATTCTTTCTCTATTGTCCCACGTAACTCACGACCTTCTACTTTTATACGGCGAGTAGTTTTATTACTGCCATCTGGTTGAACTATATCATAAAGTTCATCTAAACCTGTAAAAATAATCCATTTAGGTTGTCGATGAATTTCACTGTTTTGCTTGAATTGAGTCTCAGTTAGATTTTTACTAATCGCTATTATGTCTCTTACTTTCTCGTTATGTTTAGCGTAGATTTCATAACCATTATAAGTAGTGCGGCAAGACTTAACTATTGATTCATCCGTTGACGTGAAATCGTCAATTACGATTATGTCAATAGCAGGATTTATGCCAAATCCTAGTTGTAATTCTTGACTAACGTCGCCATAGTTAGAAACCATTTTATTATATTTAAACTTTTGTGCTCCACGAAAGGGCAGAGCTTTACGATTTACATTTATTATAGCAGTTTTTTCTGGCGGCAAATTGCGAAATGAACTAGTTTTACCACTACCACTAGGACCAACTATAAAAATGTTAGGAAGTTGAATACGCTGTTGTAGTATAGTATCGGGAGGCATTATATTACTTCCTTTACATAGATTAAATCATTTGAAGATTCATGGGTTAATGCCATATCTTTTAATCTATAAGCAAAACCAGTTGATTCACAAATCCAAAACTCTCTTGGTTCTGGTTTAATACGATATTTAGCTAACCCAAAATTAAATGTTTCTTTGTCACTTACTACAAGATCATACCAAGTATTAGTAAATCCATTATATGTTTGAATTTGTTTTCCATTTATAGCAGCACTAAGTATATCAAATTGTTCTTGCAATGATGGATTCATAATTAACGCACCTTTCTCAATGAGAAAACACTCATTTGTTTAGGTCTAATATCATCATCAAATAATACTTCAACATGCCTAGAGTCCTTACCAACCACGACTCCTTCATCGTTTTTATCGCCATTTGGTAATATATGAACTACAATATCACCTATGTGGAAATCGCTAATTGATAGTTGTTCAATGTTATTCATAACAACTTTTTAATAGCTTCTTTTTGTTCGTCTATTAAGGGTTTAAAGGTGTCTTTAATAAATTGATTTATTTTTCCAATAGCATCAGGTAATTTACCACTTAAGGTATCATCTCTTGTGCCATAAGTAAGAGTAACTTCATTTAATATATCTTGCTGACTGCTATCAGCATGTAAATGCATGCCTTGCTTTTCGTAATTGTTGTCCCTTGAAATAATGCATAATCTAAGCTTAGGCGACTCTAATGCTTTTATTACATTCAATCTAGCTTCAATTTCTTTAAAATCATTCATAATTCCTAATCGCTAAAAACACTGGATTCAAAGGTATACCATCTTCACTGTAGCCATAATGTTTGACTGAAACTATTGCATCAATTAAAAATTTATCATGAAGCAAGAAAAATTTCTTTCTTTCATCGTTAGTAAATCCAGTTCCTACACTAAATAATTTACCTTCATTTGTTTCGCATCTTAAAGCCCCTAAACAATTTAGATATTTCCCAGTGCCTTTCTCTACACCAATGCAACGAAATTCTTCGTCTTTAAATAACTTCATTTTTAATTTATATTTACTATGTGCATCATTAACATAAGGTGCACTACCTTGTATAATAACTATGCCTTCGTAACCTTGTGTAATGTAATGTTCAAATATCTCATCTATTTGCGAATAGTTATTACATAACGAGCAAGCTATAGTTAATGGTAATGCAGAATGTTTTAATGTTTGAAAACGTTGCCCAAAATCCATTGTTAATAAAGGATTCCAGAAATCAAATATAGCAAATTCCACCATTGAAGTTTCATCAGTTGGTTCTTTTAAGTTAACATTTATATTACTGATATGCCAACCTAAGGGTTTACCGTGTTTATAGAATTGTCCTTGCAACATAGTAGCATCATCTACACCAGCATTTAACAACGAGGTAATTAAATGTTGCACAACATTTCCACGCCATTCTTTACCAGTGCGAGTGTAGAATTTTCTATTGTAAAAACGCGCATCTATTCCATTTAATTTAGGTTGAATTAAACAAGGAAATTTTACATTATGAGGTTTGTATAACTGACAACCCATATATGGCAAATCGCGAGGAATAATAAGTTCGTTCATAGTTTAGTAATATTATTAAGTTTACTAGATAGCTTGATACGCATTCTACATAAAGGAAATAACAAATCTACCATAGATGGAGTTTGATTACACATAATCAGCCATCCTGGATATTCTATATCATTTTTTCTTGAACTTACTTCAATTATTTCACCTTTTTTAAGCGCTTCTTTAAATCTTTTTTTAGCTCTTTCATTGAATTTAATTTGTTGAACAGAAGTTGTCATAGTTTTATAGTGATAGTATTAGTGCCTAAATATTTAATAGCTTTTTTCTTACTAATATGAGTTATATTTTTAGTTTTAATTCCTTTATTTAACTCATCACTAGTAAATGTGCCAGTAATTAGAATTGATGGATAAATATATATACAGTATGGCATATGTGATTCAGGTTTAACTATAACACAGTTAACTAATCTTTCTGTTCCTGCCATTATATAGAATTTATTTTTCATATTTATTTTTGAAACTCCGAAGGATCATACAACCTAGTTTTAAACATTACTTTTTGTTTGTATTCTCTGGTAGGTAAATCATACTCTCTACATAATGCTCTAAATTGGCAACCTTTATAATCCCCACAACGATTAAAATTAGGTGCGTGAAATGACGTAAGCCACGAGTTAACTATCTGCTGAATTTTGTTACTCATCCATAGTTCGTAGTCTTTAATTTGGCCTTCTGTAAAATATATCACCGCTGAACGGATAAACTCAGCACCATTCCAACCATCTACTGCTACACGTTTACCGTTTACATTTTTACTCTGTGTAGGTTTTTTAATGAATATCCCTGTTATCATTCCTGGTAGGTATGTAGGAGTAATGCCGAATTTTTTCAGTAGGTAAGAGTAGGTAATTAATTGAGGATCTAGGTCATACTTTGCCAAGTATTCCTCTTTACTCCAACTAGCAGTTACCTTATAGTCGTTAATTATTTCTTCTCCATTAATATACTTACCTAAAGCATCTGCTGTTCCTGTTAGCATTATGTCATATTCTGCGCAGGTATACCAAGGAAATGAGAATTGTAATTCAACTGCTGGTTTACTGTTAATTACTGAGGGTTTAAATAGATCTATATCGCGATTAAAGCAGCCTTTAACATAATACTGCATAGTCATTATTAAATGATCTATTGTTCTGAAATCTCCTTCTGGGGCATTAGTGCATTTAAACAAATAATGTTGTGCACCTTTTTGCATTGATTCAGGTATATCCATACCCGACGTATAAGATGCTACGAATTTATGAAATGCAGTTCCATAGTCTGCTTCAAATGACTCTTGAAGGGTAGTTAAACCTTGATTGTGAATATAGTCTACCTTACGTAGACAATCAGATTGTTTCAATAAAGAAGCATCTATTAGGAATAGTTTTTTAGTTGACATAGTTTTTAGTAGTTTTTTTAATTTCTTTTTTCGTAGCAGAGCTTTTTTAAGGCATCATAGTTAATGCCTTTTCTAGTAGATAAATCATCACTAATATTTTCTGCTTGAAGAACAAAATTAATCCAATAATCTTGTTTACGATATTCTTGCTTTAATGGATCTACTGGGTATCCTGGACCAGAATAAATTTTTAAGAACTTAAGTTTCATAGTTTATTTTTAGGTTGCTGTAAATTCATCTGCGTTTTCATCATGTCTAACATTGCATTAATAGAAGCGAGATCTTTTTTCTTTTTTTCTACTGTATCTTTAGTTACAATAACCTTAACAGTAGCCTTACCTATTTCATTTTTAGCTTTTTCTATCAATCTTTGTTGTTTGAGTTCTTCTTTTTTCGCGAGCTTATCTAACGCCAACTTAGCTTTTTCCTCATTAACTGTTTGAATATCTATGGGAGGACAGTTTTTAAGGCAAGGCCCTAAGAACTCTAACAGATGTTGATCTGACATTGCTTCTAATTCAGAAGCACTACATTCTAATAATTCCTCGAAGGTCATTTTAATTAATCACTTTGATTAGAGTTAAAATAATACCATAAATAGATACAATAGATAATATAGAAAACGCAAATAAAGTAGATTATCATATTGTTAAGTATTAACTAATGGTCTAATCATTGCAATAATACGATTTGGTTCTATATCAAAAGTGCATTGAGGAATTTGCTCTAGTAAATTACTAACCCATGCCTGGTCAGTTAGAGTTAATTGTAGACCTTTTAATTCATAAATCTTACCACTTACTTTATAAGTAGGTTCTTCAACAAATTCTTTAATTAACTTACCTTTCCAAGCATTAGGATCTAAATTTACAGTTGCTTGGATTTCGCGAACTTTTTCTTGGTCAGTTAAAGGAACTATTTCTTGTGCTATAATTTCGTTAGCAATTAGTTCATTTTTTAAAAAAGCAATTCGAATTTTTAATTGACTGTGGTCATTTTTATCTTCCATTGCTTTAAATTTAATTTGTCCCCTTAAAGCAGCATAACTACCTTTAGTGTGCAAATTACCTAATAAATCAGTATGTTCTTCGTCTTGATAAATCATTAACCATTTTAAAGCATCACTACATTTAGTATGAAATGACATTGGTGAGCCCTTAATGGAGATAAATCTATCTTTACCATCCATGATACACATGTCAAATATTCTTTTGAAGCGGGCTGCGTTTACTGAACTAAAAGTTGATCTACGTTTGTTGGGCATATTATTATATTAAGGTAATCTACTAAATCTAGTAGCTGCTTCTTCAAAAATTGATTTTTCTGTTTGGCTTAAAGATGGTTTATATGGAGTAGTTTGTAAAAACTTTTGTATCTCTCTTATTTTACCATCTATTAAAACTCCACTATTACTCCATTCTATTGACTCTTTTACTGCTTCTTTAATTATATTGTCTGAATAAATTTCTAAGCAAGTCATATTGTTACTCTCTTGTTACTCACTAAGCAGTTAACTAACCATTATGTTACAAATGAAAATTGGTGCTAGTAGTGGGACTTGAACCCACACGCTTTTTAATGAGCGAAGGATTTTAAGTCCTTTGTGTCTGCCAATTCCACCATACTAGCATTTTAAATACCACTAGTTATATCTGTTAAATAATTATTAAGTACTGACTTCTAGCAATATAACTTATAATTATTTAATTATAATCTAGCCTCTATATAATAAATGAAACCTTACAACAAGGTAGCTATCTGTTTAAAATAGCGTTTTCCAGTAGTGGTAAATTAGAAATTAGAAATTAGAAATTAGAAATATGCCAGTTACGTCTATGGCACTACCAGTTTAGCCCGATAAAAACTATGGAAAATATCGAGAACTGTATTTATTGGTCGGGAAGACCAAATTACCCTTGTGCAACAACCACATCAACTTGCAACTGTTCAGACATCTGTTTTTGAACTTCCATAAGCATGGCAAATGCCTCTTGCACTTTACCTTCTTTCTGAAGTTCCGCAACCTTACGCATCATACCTTGGATACTAAGATCACGTTCACCAGGAACCCACTTTTCTGCATCTTCTGGACTTAATAAGCAAGAATTTTCATTTAATCGTTTTACACGAGTAGCCTCTCTCTTTTCTTCTTCAATAGACAAAATTTCTTGTTGCGCTTTAACCCTTTGTGAAGCTCTTACGGCTGAATTAACTAATGCAATAAGTTGCTTCGAGGACCATTTGGGTTTACTCTCGGGAATAGTAACTGATCCATCAGGGCCAATAACTGCTGGATTACCAGTTAAAATACATCTGACACTTTCATCTGCTTCTGCGTCTGTTCCAGATTTAAACTGTAAAACATAATACCCCAACTTATCCAACTTACCACCGAAAATATTCTCTTCGAGAATATACGGCCCTTTGTCGATAACTTGAGTTTGTTTCTTAGTTTCATTTTCTGTAGTAGTAGTTTGACCATCAGGCATAACTGTAACTGTAGGTGTTTCTTGCATACTGTTTTTTACTTTCTAGGTTTTAGGTTTTAGATTTACTGCGATAATAGACTAAGCTTCTAGTCTAAATTTAAAAGTTAGCTAATTAATGAAACCACAATGAATTACTTGAATAAGTTCTTTGTCATCAACTGTTTTAGGTGTTATACAAAATGGAGCTTTAATTAGTATATCTTCATGAAGCTCACTTGGTTTGTTATCTGACTCAGGACCAAACATTAATTTACTTAACTCATCCACTATAACTCCTTCGTCTGAATTGATATAAAGATTATTATACTTAACTAAATCTCCATCAAATAAGTAAAATTCTAGTGGCTCATCAGGAATCTGTTCAAAAATCATCAATGTTTTCATTATAGTTTTTTAGTTAGGTTTAACTTACCAGGGCAGATGTGATATAGCAACTTGCATGCCAAGGTAGGGTGGATATTATTTTATATGTGTTTCTATAAACTTAGTAAGTGCAATTAATACATCTGGCTCAAGAAAAATTATATTATGTTCGCCATAGCCATTATCTAAGTAAAGTTTAGTTTCTTTTAGTTCAGGATCATGGGCAATATAAACTGAATCACCGAGGTATTCTTTTATGATTTTCATAATATCTAACTATTCAAACAAATCCATTCTTCTATTAAGTTTTTAAGTTCTCTTATATTTCCTGGAAATGAAAAATGTATTATATCATTTATCCATAATTCAATTAGTTCTTTAGGGATTTTACTCTCTGTGTCATAGTATTTAACTATCAACTCTATATCTTCTCTACGTTCACGTAACGGAGTTGTTTCTAATAGTGTCCCACGTAGACGATAGTATAAATCTTGGCGAAACTGTTTATCTTTTAAGTTAAGGTTTAACTCATTTGTAGCCGACAATATGCGACAATTAATTTTAACTTCATCTACAGATCCCACACGACGAACTATGTGCTCTTCTAATACCCTTAATAATTTACCTTGTATGTCATAAGGTATTTCAGAGATTTCGTCTAGAAATATTGTGCCATTTTGTGCTTGTTCAAAATATCCTTCCCTTGAATTGATACAGCCAGTATAAGCTCCTTTTGTTACTCCAAAGAATTCAGATTCAAATAGCTCACGAGGTATTCCAGCACAATTTACACCTATAAATTTACCTTTTCTACCATTATGTAATGCCCTTGCAACTAATTCTTTACCTGTGCCAGTTTCGCCTATGATTAAACATGGAATATCTTTAGCTTTAAGTTTAACTATTTTGTCTTTCAACTTAAGCATTCCTTGGTTATTAGTAATAATACGATCTAATTCTAATATAGGTGGTTTGGCGAGGCCTTGAATTTGATTAAGTAGTTGTTGTTGTTGTTCTATAGATAAGCCACATTTAGTAGATTGTTGTTTTAGTATCTCTGCTAGATACTGAGGAGTCATAGTAAGATTAGCCATAAATTAATCAAAAGCTATTTTATATAATGGATAATCTTTACAAAATGTTAATACATAATATCCGGTTTTTCCATCATTGAAAAACTGACGACTAATTCTATGCCACCAACATACTTGAAAAGTTGATTCTTTTACTGGAATCCAAGGTTCAGGTTGATGTGCTATTATCCAATCATAAACATCTTTTAAAGTTGAAGATGGTGTAAAATATAATTCTGTTGTGTCTAGTGGGATAGAGTGCATAGTTTAATAAATATCTAATCGTTCTCCAGTTATTACTATTTGATTTTCTTTTATTTTAAATCCTTCAGTATTTAATTTAATTTGATCTATGTCTTTAATTTGGTATCTAAATTCTTCTTCATCACAATAACATCTTTCATCCCCACCTGCATGGCCACAACAATTAATGTGAGTTTCACTAAATACTACTTCTAAGTCTGGCAAATTAATTAGCATTGAAATTAATTGAGAATTCTTCATAAATTATTAATATTTGACCCACTCATTTATCTCTGCTTTTAGATAAAGAAATTCTCTATTTAAGTATGTGGGAAACGCCATTTTAGGTGTTTGTATTTTGCAATCTATAACTAACCACAAAATTAAGATTAAGGGTAATAAGGTTAGGTATTTCATATTTAGGTTATTCTTTCACCACTTGTTCTTCATTTTCTAACTCACGAATACGGTCTTCTAATTTAATAATTAAACGCAATAAATCTATTTCACAGCTTATGGCTAATACAGTAATATCAACACCTGTTAAATGACTAATAAATGTTAAACTATTTATTAATGCAGGTGCCAATTGTTCATCATTATTAACTCTAGCGCGTTCCAATAATCTTTTCAATGATAAATCATGTAATTCTTTTGGAGTCATAGTTTTATTTTAGATTTAAAGTTTAACTAATTAACTAGTTTCAAACAGTTCATTAAAATTAAGCCAAATACAATTATCAGGATTTGCTAATTGTGTAACTTCTGCTCTGAATTTTTCGAAATTCACTCCGGTTGTTATACAAGCCATCCAAGTAGTTTGGTTAGAACTACCGACTGTTACTTCTACAAAAACTATTTTATCTTTATGAGGATTTTTAACAGGTATTAGATTCATAGTTTTATGTCAATCATTTTTGTTTTCGTTTAAAACTTCTGCTTCGTCATTATAGATTCCACCACATAAACATTGGTAATAAAGAACCTTTATTAATCCAGATGTTTCAAAAATTGTTCCAATTGGGTAAATTTGTATTGTTTCTTTATTGGTCCCTTTACCATAAGTAAAAACAACTTCTTTAATTAGTTTAATTTTCATATATTTACTACTTCTAGTTCTTTATTTACTTTATCATCGTTTTCATAAGCTTCTACAGCAAATTCTTCTACTTGGTGTTCGTCTCCTTCGTCAGTATCAGTTGATTCTTTTAGGGAGAGTTGCTTTAATTCATCTATATTAGCTAAATCTACTCTCCTAGAGAATATATCTGACCAGACTTCTTTTTTACTTACTAATTCTCTAAGGCAACCTAGTTTACGTGAGACTTTAGTAGCAACTTCTTCTTCTATTGTTCCGCGAAACCAAACTATGTCTTGGTGAGTTGTTGAGATAGAATTAATACGATGTGCTCTACCTAATGCTTGCACTAACTCAATCGCGGACCATGTAGGAGGTAATATAACGTAACGAGGTTTACATGTATCTGCATTTTTAAGGTAATGATGTAATGATAAACCTACTCCACCTGATTTTAAAGTAAATAGACAATATTTGGCTTTCCCTGTTTGATATTTTGTGATGTTTTCTTGTCTAACTTTTGTAGATTGACCACCAATGATGATTGAGATTTCGTTATCGTTTACTCCTAGTTCTAGTAATTTAGCTTTGATTAAATTCAAAGGATTAACATAATTACTAGCTAGGATAACTTGTTTATCTTGTTCGTTTACTACTTCATATGCAATACGGGCAAGATAAGGAGCTTTAATTGTTTCACACCTTATCCTGAACTTAGTTTGTGCTACCCATATAGCAGCAACGCCACCGGGTTCGTCTTTGTCTATTTTGCTTAATTCTTCTAGGTAATCAGTATATGCTTCTGAATACCATTGAGAGTCTTCTTCACAGGCAAAATCAATTAATTTACAATGCGTGATAGTGCGTTTAGCGAATTTTACGTTTTTTACCCTTACTATGTTAGGCTCTAATACTCTAGTAAGGCGCTCTACAGCTTCACTATTCCAGTCTGTTGGACAGCTACGACTACCAGCTATTACGTTACTAAAATGTTGCCAATTTAAGTCCTTAATATGGCCAAATCCTTCTACGTGAGGTTTAATAGCTAAGGTGCAGAATCTACCTTCTGACACACGAGTAAATGGTGTTGCTGAACCTACGATTACTTGACCACCTTGTTTTACATATTCAAGCATTATTTTTGCCTGTAAAGTGTTTTCGTTTTTACAAGCTTGAATTTCGTCGCCTATGATCACATCAGGCATAAATTCTTTGCGCCATAAAGGCTCAAGCCATTTATCTGTTAAATCCCTACTGTAGCGCTCTTGCCATGAAATAAATAAGTCCCCTATCGTAGCACGTAATTGATCGTAGTTAGTTACGAAAATTTTATCAGGAGGTAAATGATAATCCTTGAATAATACCTCACGAGTTTGAGGTATAACTGAAGATTTAGTTAAGTAAAAAACAGGGAAAGGTTTAGTAGAATTTGCGAACCTGCCACTATTGAATAATTTTTCTAGTATCTCAGCGAATATGTAAGTTTTACCTACTCCAGTAGCACCTATCAGTAATGCACTTTCTTTCCTACTAATAACAATATCCTCTAAGTCTTTAGAGGCATTTTGTTGAAATGGATAAAGGGTGATCATAATTAATCTATAATATTCAAGTCTAATTTAATCTTGTCTCTTTTAGAGATAGCAGCTAATAAATTAGGATGATTATCTTGAATACCACCGTGTTGTATAACTAAATACATAGCTAATCTTGAATAAAAACCATAGATATTGCGTTTAAGTTTCGCTATTGAATATCCATCTCTCCACAAGTCCATTGGATATTCAATAGTTATAGCATATTCTTTTAGTTGTTTTTTAGACATATTATTACTTATTCACCAAATCCTCCACCCCTAACAAACGAGCTATGTCAGGCATTAAACCCTTAAGTATATAACTATTAAGCATTACCTTGCTAGTAGCATAGTCCATTTTAAGATGCTGGCACAGTTTAGTTATTGCCTGCAATTCACGCTCTCTAATTATACATAATAACTTAACTTCCTCATCTCGTCTAGCTTTTTTCTCAACTTGGGACTTATACATTTCTTGCCAGACATCCAACTTGAACATCTTATAGTAATCCCCCGGTAGGATATTACCCCTTAGTAAATTTAATGCTTTCAACTCATTAATCTCATCTCGATCTAATGGGTTAATTGCAACATATAATTGCCAAGTTGAATGTTCTTGAATCGCGGTGAATTGCTCCTTAGTAATAAGGGTAAATTCATTGGACAACAAAGGCGAACGATTAGCTTGCCCTATTAAGGCAATATAATCGTTTAATGAAACGTTGGGCATAAATTGGTTAGTTAGTTAGGTAGATAGGTATAGGTTATTTAACTAACTCAAGAGTAATTTTGGTTAAATATTTTCTGATAAATCGAGTCGATTCGTATAAGCTTTTAATTGCTTTATACCAATTTTCAACTTCAATGGTTTGTGTCATATAACTACCATCTAAATGAACTAAAGTAAGTTTGAATTTCATAGTTTCTAATGTTTAATTAAGGTTTTAATTGAATTTAACCTTTACTTAGTTATTTACTAAATAAAGGCTATTGTTCAATTAAAAATTACTAAGGTTACTAAGGTATATACTGTCTCTTTTGCTGCTCAATCCAATTTAGTCTTTGAGTATACCGTTTCGCTAGCTTTTCATTAAGACAATCCATGCAACATATTGAGTCTGGCTTTGTGTTATCATTAGACAACTTCCATACTTGGCAATCATGTTGAATGAATGGGTTTAAATCGTCATCGGCGATCGTTGGGATTTCGCTATCACTATCATTCCATCTAAATTGATAGTGACCATTAAGATGAAGTATTTCAGGTTTGGTGTAGGTTTGCATTGTTTTTTTTTGTTTCTGGGTTTAGTTAAGGTTAATAGTTAACACTGAATTGAATTACCTTAGTCTAGAGGATAGAACTACTAGACTAAAGTAACTCTACTCAAGGTTATTCCTTAGATTGTTCCTTACTTACTTGCTTCTAACATCGCTGCCATCATTGTTTGTGCCTTACCCATCCATTTGAATGCCTCTACGTCACGTTCCATTTTGCTTTTGTCTTTCCACTTTTTATCTGTGCCTGAGATAATAAGAGTAGCTTTACGCATGCAGTATTCTGGCGTGATCTCACGTCCGGAGAGATTTTCATCTGATACATATTCTAGGAATTGCTCTTTCCTAGGTTTCATGTCCTTAGTCAATACTGGAATTTGCTTGCCAGTAAGATTACCTTTGTCGTCTTTCTCGGCCACAGTAGCTATAGTTCCATCAGGTTTAACTATTGGCACCATTTCCTTACTTGGGGAGCGTTGGAAGTAGAGTAATTGAAACTCCCTACACAGTGAGTCAATCGCCAACTGTTGCAACATATCGTCTCCAAATATGTCAACAAGTTGTGTGTAGGTCGCTTCTTCTTCTTTGAACCATGGGTAATACTTAGCTGGCTCTCCTTCTGATTGGCGCTTAAGTTGCGTTGCTACTAAAGTGAACTCCTTAGTTTCCCCGTTAAGGGTATGGCGAGCTTTAATTGTCTCATCTTGTTTCATAGTTTATTAATTGTAGTTGAACTTTGTTTTAGCTTTCTCTAGGCACCTTACCTAAGAGCATATCTGAGGCCAATCTCTCCAACCCTTGACTATCAACCACTTACAACTTTGCCCTACAAAGCCCTATGTTGAAAGTGTAAACTTCCCTTACATGGAAACGCGAGACGTGTTGCTAATCAACCCTTTATCAATGTAAACTATTTCGACACACTTTACACTTCCCACTGTAAGCATTTTTCATGCCAACTTTCTAACTAGAATTACTCTAACTCTAATCTATATCTATTTTCCCACCATTTACCTATTACCCATTGGCAACCTCTATTACCTATTGGCAACTCAACTTACCTATTACTACCTCTACCCTTCACCCGTTACCTCTATCAACTTACCCTCTATGGATAGTAAATGGCTAAGGTTAGTCCCAACTACTATCCATTTACTATCCTTTTACCCCTATGGCTCCGTTTTGCCTAGGTACATAAACATAACTAGTGAGTAACCATACTAACCATTTTAAACGATTAGTTTTTTACATATATATATCCAATTATATATATAAATAAATAAGTAATAGTCCATGAAAACTAACTATTATTTTACCTTAAAAAGAGCTAAAAGTAAACTATTAAGGTCATTCTACGATTAGTGGATAAGGGTAGGATAGTTTACTGTATACGTGGTAAGGGAAGGTCATAGGGTATAACGCATAGTATTTGGGTCTAACCTTAGTCTAACCTTAGCTTAATTGGTTAATTTAAGGTTAGTTTAAGGTTAGAGTTAGTAGATAGAAAGGTAGTAGATAAGGGTAAAAGGTAGCGTTTACTATTATATCTAGCTACTATTACCCTTACATATAACTAACATTACTCTTATGCTACAATAAAGGAAACAATTTATCAGAATAATTAATAGGTAAAGAAACCAGAAATAAAGTTAAAAATGGAACTTACTATCTCTCATAAAATTTCTAAAAATAGAGAATATTAAATGATACCTTAATTATACTATATATAATTGGCATAGAAATTGCTTTCGTAGTATAAGAGCAAGAAAATAATATAAACATAAATTATGAATGAGTTATTAGATAAGATGATTAGTGAAGGATATAGTGAAAAAGCGATATTGCATTTTAAGGAAAGTAGTTTATATAAATTACTTAGTTAGTAATGTTAATGTTAATGTTAATGATGTGTTACACGATTAAGAGCGTATTCCGTTAGATATTAATAATATCTACAATTAAAGTGTTACACAATCTATTGCATATTCCGCTATTTAATAAAGATGCAGTTAGCTAGACCACGATTACCCACAAACTCTTAAATGAAGATTTATGGTTAATACTTCTAAAGAACACACAGATCTGGAAAATATCCAGATCATGCAACTTTACGATCAAGGTGCTACTGTTGAACAGATAGCCCAAGCGTTAGGTAAAGATCCTATTGCGTTAAGTTTGATGCTTAAATCAAGGGTTAATAGTAATCGTAAGTTAACCTTAGAAGAACGCTATGGTGATCTTAAAGATATTGCTATATTAGCTTTAAAGGAAGTTGCACAATACGGCGAATCAGATAGTTCCCGTGTTGCGGCAAGTAAGATTCTAATTGATGAAGTAGATGGTAATAATGGTCACACTGGAGGTTTAATTCAATTTGATTATGATAAAGTAGCTGAGAGATTAGCTACTGCCACTGGAAGGGTTAATTTAGTAAGAGATAAGATTAAGTTAGATAAACTAAATCCTTCTCCTATTAAATCAGACTTAAATCCTGCTATCATAACTGATGAGTTAGAGTTTACTACAGTTAGCACTTAAAAACAATATGGAATCGCGAAGAGGTTTCTTAAGTAAGTTAGCATTAGGTCTAACCGCGTTTACCATATTACCTGGTGCAGGTAGAATATGGAAGGCTAGTAATAAGGTAATTGTTCCTTCGTGTTTTGAATCTCCTTATTTTAAATTCTTACCAGGATTTCAAGATTTTATTATTGAAACACAATATCATCCTGAATGGAAAATCTGGGATAATTTACTTAATCAAACTAGCTGGAAACCTAACATGGGTTCTACAACTCATGCTATTTTAGTTGAACCAGAACCTATTAGGAAACGCGAGATATTTAGTTTAACTTAACTTATCGTGGTCAATCAAACTCGCCAATTTCTAAATTTTCCTTCGCCTGCTGATCTCTTGGCTCACTATGACCAAGATATCTTAGAAGGTAGAGTAGAACTATATCCATGGCAAGTTGAAGTAGCAGATAAATTTGCACAAGAGAATGAAGATAAAGGTAGAGTAAACGAGATAGACTTAGTAGCTGCTAATGAATCTGGTAAAAGTAAAATGGTGGTTGCACCATGTGCATTATGGTCTGTATGTCAATTTGATAAAGCTGAAACAGTTATTACTACTGCCTCGGGATCTCAACTAGATAGACAAACTGGTAGATATGTCAAAGACTATGCTGCTAGGATGAATAAAGTCCATGGTGGAGATTTGTGGACTATACAACATCGCCTATTGAAGTTTCACCCAACAGATGGTATAATGGATTTATTTGCAACTGATGAAGCAGGTAAAGCAGAAGGTTGGCATCAAAGAGATTTTAATTCAGCGTTTTCTATTATAGTAGATGAAGCTAAGTCTGTAGATGATGCAGTGTTTACTGCACTAGATAGATGTCATGATGCACAAAGAGTATTAAGGGTATCATCACCAGCAATAGGCACACAAGGTTATTTCTATCGCGCTGTTACTGGGGGTGAGAGTTGGGTTCGTAGAGTTAGTGCATATGAATGCCCACATATTAGTATTCATCAGATTAATAAGATTATTAAACGATATGGGTTATTTTCACCTATAACTCGTTCAATTATTTTCGCGGAATTCTCATCTACAGATCAACAAGTTGTTATTACTTATGATTCGCTGTTGGCCTTATTAAAGAGAGAAACTAAACCTTTGCTTAACATAGATGGTCAACCTATACGTGTAGGTGGCGATTTAGCTAAAGGTGGCGATGAGGATGTAATATCAATTTGGAAAGGAAACTTACAATTAGGTCTAGAACCATTTCGCGAAAAAGACACTACTTTAACTACAATTAAAATAGAATTCATTCTAAATAAATATAAAGTTCCTAAAGATTCAGAACATATATTTATGGATGATGGTGGTGTTGGTGGAGCTATTATAGATCAATTAATGGCTAGAGGATGGAATATACAAAGGGTATTAAATCAATCTCAAGCAATGAACACAGCGATGTTCTCTAATAGAGGTGCTGAGTTGTGGTTTAATTTTGCTACTTTTATAACAAACGAAGAGTTAAGATTTCTAGAACCTATAGATGATACCCTCGTCAACCAACTATCTAATCGTTACTATCGTCAATCATCTACAGGTAAAATTCTACTAGAGTCAAAGCGTGATGCTAAAGCACATGGCCATCCATCACCTGATAGAGCAGATGCTACAGTGTTAGCGTTTACTGGGTTATCTGCTCCATTATACTCACTGGTATCTGGTAAAGAAGAAAAGCAAATTAAATCTGCTGCTAATTTAACTGCTGCTGAGTTAATTGAGATGATGGACTCATTGAGGTATAGAGATATGGCGGGGTATATAGATACTCAAAGTGCCTCTAGGGGATTGAAAGAAATAAACTATTCAATGAATGCTTTGTTGAGCCAAGGATTAGATTGTCAAAATGATAGTGAATCATTTAATGATGTTAAAGAACAATTAGAAATGTATCATCAGATAATTAGAGGAAATAAATAAAGTTATGAAGAAAAATCTATTAGTTAGTACGGTAGTTGGAATGTTAGCGTTATCCACATTACCTGGTTGTTCTTTTCTAGGTGGAAAGAATCCAGTAGTTAGTGTTCCTTTGTTGATTCCAAATGGATCAGCTGGAGAATTAGATAATGTTGAAATAACTACTACATTTGGTTCTGCAAAAATTGGACATATGTATTGGACTGGCACTAATGGTTATCAAGTAAATCCAGGTGGGCAATATACTAATACAGTAATTCAAGTTCCTAATAATTCTACATTAAGGATTAGATAATAGTTAGTGAAAACATTCTACAATAAATTACTTATGCCTATTCAAAAATCTACAGTTGATTCTAAAGTGTTATTCGACGAACAATGGGATATTGCTCAGTTGTTAGTTCAAGCAATGAATAGACCATTAACTTTTGATGAAGTAAGTGGTGAGATTAAAAAACTAAGGGTAGTAATTGATAGTGCTGAAATTAGTTGGATTACAGGAGAATAATATTATGCCACAAAATCCTAAAGAAATAGATAACGAAGCTACTAGTGAAAATGAACCAGCTACAGAAGAACAAGGTGAGTATCAACATATTGATTCATTTGTAGCAGGATTAGATGATAAGGAATTAGCTTATCTTAAGGGATGTTTAAAACATCATCCTGGTAATGGTGAAGGTGATCCTAGCAAAGGAGAAGATAGCACAGTAAGTGAGGGTGATTTTGAAAATGATTAGTATTTAATTATGCCTACCGAAACTGGCTTACCTGGTTCTAACTTAGATGTTTTACCTTCTATAGATAAAACATTTTTAAGTGCAGATTATGAATATCCTAAAGATCGTATTACACGTTTACTAGGTAGCTGGGATTTAGAATTCAAAGCTACTGATTATCGTCGCAGAGCAAGGAATATAACAGTAAATGTTAATGACTTACGAACACAAGGTAAGATTAAACCTGATGAAACTATTATTCCTATTCGTCTAATAGATACTAATATTAAACGTGAAGAACCACCTAAGTTAGCTTACCTTAAACAATCTCGACGCCTTGGTATATTTAAAACAAAAAACATAGCGAAACCCCAAAATGTTCAATTACTAGAAGAAGAGTTTACTAGAGTATGTCAATATCAAGGTTGGGAAATAGATTTCATTCGCACTATTGATGGTGCTGCTAGTCATGGTTGGGATTCTATTGAAATATGTTATGATCCTTCATTACCTGGTGGATTTTGTTTCGATCATATTGGACATGAGAATTTAATCTTTCCACTAGATGCTAAAACATTAGAGGCATGTGAGTTTGTTATTAGGGTTAGACAAGTTACCGTTTCTCAACTTAGAAATTTTGTAATTAAATATGGATTCGATAAGGATCAAGTTCAATATTTAATTGACTCTACTCAACCTATCAGGCAATCGAATACTATATCATCGCAGTCTGTCCCAATAGAAGATTCTTTAAGGGAGTTGTTTAAAGTATTCTTCAAACAAGATGGTATTGTATGGGTAGGTTGGTATGCACGTGAGTCAAATGATTGGATTAAACGACCAGAGAAATTATTCTTAGGTAAGAAGAAACAGGTAACTAATTATGTTACACAGAATGTAAAAGTAAAAACTGGCGTTACTCAATGGGGTTCACCTATACTAGAAGATGTTCCTACTCAAATACCTCAACAATCATGGCAACCTGTATTTGAGAAATCTTATCCTATTAAGATTCTAACTTATGAGGAAAATGAACAACCACATATTAAAGATCGTAAGGGTAGAGTATATAAAGATGATTATAAACAAGAAGCTTTATTAGCTTTATGGTCTTCGTTTATTAATGGTTGCATTCGTGCATCTAATGTTCATGCTGCACCTAAAAATCGTACTACAGGTGCGGCGCCTAAACAAACTAATGTTATTATTGAACATGGCAAGATTTGGAATGAGCCTATTGATTTCTTTAACACTCCTTGGCCTGATCCTTTAATATTAAATGCTGCCCAAGCACTGGACATTCAGAACACGCAAGAAACATTACAACTTTCGTATGCTGTCTCTAACAGACAAGATTCGCGTAAAACAGCAGAGGAAATTAAAAATGTTCAAAAAGATCAATCCCTTATAACAGGAGTTCAAGTTACTTTACTTTCAGTATTTCTCCGCGAAACCATCAATGCAGTTTGGCAAATTGTACAATCTTTAGCTTTACAGGAATTGATTGTATTTTGCGCACAACTAGATCAAGAAGGTAATACTACTAATAACGAAGAACTAATAGGTGATGATTATGATCTATTTCCTGCTGGTGATGTTGATGTTATTCAACGTGCAGAGAAATTACAAAAGCAATTACAGTTTTTACCTATAGTAGCTAACACAGCATTAGGGCCTGAGTTTTTAGTTGATATTATTAAAACAGCGTTTCCTGATGAAGCTAGTAGGTATGAAGTAATCTTGCGTCAAGGTTTCCAACAGCAACAACAACAGCAATTAATTAATAAGCAAAAACAAGATCAGCAAGAACAAATGATACAACAAGGAGTTGTTATGCAAGGTGCTGTTAATATGCGTAAAAACTTAGCTACTGCTAAGAAGGATGAGTCTATTGCTACGAAAAATTTTCAAGAAGCACAAGAGCCTAACTATGCAACAAGTAATGAGTAATTTATGCCACTTAAAAAAACTGAACAATTTTCTTTTGAGTGCAAGTCCTCAAAAGATCACAAGCAAATAACACATCACGACTTGAAAAAAGTAGAAGAGAAAATAATAAGGAAACTTAATATGTTAGTAAGCCAAATTACTCAAATGATTATTGATCTTAAGAATCAATTAATCAAAGCAAAAGACGAAATTATTGCTAGGATTACTGTGTTGGAAAATGCAGAAACTGATGCTGCATTTGACGCGGCTGCATCTGATCTAAGGGATACTGTGCAGAAGTTAGATGACATTATTCCTGATGCTGCTCCTGGTACTACTACTAATGCTCCGCAGTTTGTTCATGGTTCACAGACACAAACACAAGCAGATAGATTGAGGCCGTTGTCGAATAGTGGTAGAGATTATCCTAATAGGATTGTTGGTGATTCTGATAGGGATCAAAAGTATCCTGCTGGTGTAACTGATCCAGGTTATACCGAAGTTCCTATTAAGGACCCTATGATTACTACAAAGGTGCCAGTTAATAGTCCTGCTACTAATCCAGTTAATCGTCCTTCTAGTAATCCTCAAGTTAAGAAGTAAGTTTAAGTGTTGACGTAAATTGCCTAGTTTAGATTTAAATATTTAAGCTAGGCAGTTATTTAAAACTATGCCTTTAGATTATCATACCCTGTTAAAATCTGAGCAGGAATTAGATCAGGAAAAGATTGTAGAATTTAATTCAGAGTTAGATAGAAAAGAGGGATTGTTAGCTAGAAATAATTGGCTCGCGTTTCAACAAACTCAAAAATATCTAAATGAAGTTGAAGGCCAATTAATTAAGTTAAATGATAATTTATTAATTAGTGCACAAGATTCTAAATTAATAAATGAGAATTTTCGTCAGTTAGCTGTAGAAGTAAATACCATTAGAAAAATATTAAACCTATTAAAGTATGGCAGATACACCGACCATCAGTCAGAACTTAGCTCCTAGTAGTGCTCCATCATCAGCGCCAACAGTTATACCTGCAAGTAAAGTAGGTGCTGTTTCGTCAGCTATTAATCAAGCCACGCCACCTAATAGACATGGGCAGGAACAAAATCTTACTCAAAGAGAAGATTTTCAACAACCTAAACCTAGGGAGAATAAACCTGTTGATAAGGAAATAAGTTTAGATGATTTTACTGATAATGGTGAACATGAAGAGAATCCATTTACACCTGAATCAGAGGATAGTAAGATTGCGAAGGCTAAAATTGCTAAAGCTAAAGTAGATCCTACAGTTGCTAAGACTGAGAAAAAAGTAAACAAAGAACTTAGTGATGACGATAAAAATGATCCAGCTAGTAAAGTAAAAGATGAATCGGATAACAAACTTGAACTTGAAATTAACCTTGATGAAAACGCAGATCCTACTAAATTATTAGAGGTTAAAAGTAAGTCAAGGGATTACTCAAAATTTAAACCAGAACATCAGGAGTTTTTAAAACATTTACCTAATGCTGCATTTTTAAAAGCAAGTTCTGAGTTAACTAAACTATACGAAATTGAAGCTGAAAATGGTAAGTTAAAAAATGAATTAAAAGAAAGTGCTACTGGTAAATTACCTGCTTCGTATTACGAACATCCAGAAGGATTTAGATTAAGTTCTCAGTTTAGTGAGTTATCTAATGAGATGCAGTATTATGATTTTGAGGTAAGTCATTGGAAAAGTCAATTAGCTAATATTAAACGTGGTCAACCTTGGTTAGAATTACTAGGTTATGATGAGAAAACTAGACAACCTAGATTTCGCAAAATTGAACCATTAACTATTACTAATGCTGATGGAGAAAAAGTAGTTACATTAGATGTAGATAATGAGCAAAAGGTTAGCGATTATATACAATCTGTAACTGAGGGTAGAAAAGAAACAATAGGTAAATTAGAACAAATTAAGCAACAACATATTAATGATTATCAAAGATCTAAAGAAGGATTAGATAGTCTTGAAAAACAATTCTTTTCTAATTTTGCAGATGAAACTAAGTTACCTAAAGCAGTAAAAGCAGATATTCAATTAGCTAAAGATGCTATTGATAAATCTACTCCTGCGTTTTCTAAGAATCCTATGAGTAAGCTTTTAATTTATTCATATGCAACAATTAAGTTTCAGCAACGCCAAATTCAACAGTTAGCTCAGTTTTTAAATAAAGAAAAAGAAAAGATGGAAAATAGTAGAATGGCTGGACCTAGTAGAGGTGAATTTATTACAGGCGGCAGTGGAGAAAGTGATCGTATTATTAGTGAGAAGGATTTTGATGATTAAGTAATAATTACCCTTAATCAACCACGAAAGTCCTAGTTCTATTAAGTTAGAATTAGGGCTTTTTTATTATTACTAATGTTGGCATAAAAATTGCTTTCTTAAACTTAGTGACACTTAGGATATACTTTGGAAACCAATGGTTTAAGCATATTCTAAACTAAGTGGCTATAATGTAGTCTTTAGTTGTGGTGTTAATTATTATGTTTTTAGGTTCTTGTTGAACTTAAAGATTTAACTTTAACGTCAGTTTTAACTAAACAATAGGACTACAGTATGCCAGTAGAATATAATCTTCCAGCAGCTTCTAAGTTGTGGAATCAACAGGAAGTTGATCGCTACAACAAACTTCCTTTTTATCTCGCACTCCAACAGGCTAAGTATTTTCCTGAATGGACTGTGTGGAATAAACTAATTGGAACTACACAATGGCAGCCAAACATGGGTAATACCATGCGTGGAGTTATTGTGGAGCCTTCTCCAATTAGTCGTAGTTTCTTTAATCCAAATCCTATTACGCAACAAGCTAAGAAGGATGTTATTTCACAGTATGAACGTACGAACGACGCTGTGTTATATAGACACAAGTTTGAATCTCCACAGATTAACTTCTTACCTAGTTTTACTGATTTCCGCAAAAAGCAAATCAATGCGGCGATGCTGGATATTAGTAGGCAGATTACAGTTGCAGATGATATTTTTGCGCGAACTGCAATCTTCGATCTTTCACCTTATGTTTTCATTAGTGGCAAAGGTAAAGATGCTGATGGAGCGTTTGAACTTATTAGTGCGCCTTCTAGTTTAGGTGATGATACTCGCACAGCAGGTGGTAAGACTACTGCTTTCTTGCAAAATTGTGTTAGTTTAGTTGGAACTAACAAAGGTAATTTATCACTTAAGGTTTGCAAAAAGATCCTCGACATTGGACGTGAGGATATGCAGATTCCAGCATGGGAAGGGATGGTTAATACTCCTAAGGATAATGAAACTATTAAGGGTAATTATGTTCTCCTTCTTTCTAACGAAGCCCAGAGTGCATTTACCTTTGATGAACATATTTTGCAATATAAGCCATTAGGTATGGATTTATTGCATGATGAGTTTGATGGTAAGTTATTTAATAGGATTGTTACTAAAGTTGTTCGTTTTCCTCTTAGGATTCAAACAGATGGAACTTGTCCTCCTCCACAGCGATATGAAGCTTCTCCTACTGCATTTAATCAGTATGAAACAATTCCTAATCCTGATTATGTTAATGCTCCATTTGAAGTAGCATTTTTCGTTGGCGCTAATCCTTATGATAAGATTAATGTTGGTCCTCCGCCATCAGAGTTTGCTGGTGGTAAGATTAGTGAATCTAAGTTTAATAAATTATTCTGGAATGGTGAGGTTCG
>Ga0182019_10000262_pt1 | contig 26358 bp, 21 predicted proteins | sample 812E2MmetaG_FD_120483 | JGI IMG/M metagenome (GOLD analysis project Ga0182019, IMG submission 120483) | Permafrost microbial communities from Stordalen Mire, Sweden - 812E2M metaG | ecosystem: Environmental > Terrestrial > Soil > Wetlands > Permafrost | place: Sweden: Stordalen | collected...
GCGGATTCTGTACCAGTTTTTTTGACAACCCGAGCAGAACATAGTCGGCTTCCCTTGGAAGGTGCTCATGTCCAAGGATCCGCTTCAGCAGCTGCTCGACAATCTTCACGCGAAAGGAGGCAGAGCGCTGCCCACGTCGTCCCTGGGGCGACTGCAGAGGACTGCATCAGCGGCAGCGCGGATCGGGATGGGCGCACTGGCTGGGCGGATTCGCGGCGAGGGATTCAACCTCGGTTCGCTTCCGCCCGAAGCGGTGGCGAGGCTGGTCGAGACTTTCGGCGAGCTCAAGGGCGTGCCCATGAAAGCCGGCCAGATCCTCTCCTATGTGGATGGCTCAATATCCCCAGAGGCGCGGCGCCTGCTGGCGGTATTGCAGGTGATGTCGCAACCCACTGCCTTCACCCACATCCAGCGGACCATACTGGAGGATCTCGGCCCGCGTGCCCGGGCGCTGCTCGCGTGGCTAGCGCGAGAGCCCGTGGCCAGCGCCTCGATTGGCCAGGTCCACCGCGCGGTTCGCGAGGACGGCACGCGCGTCGCCGTCAAAGTTCGGCATCCCGGCATCGAAGAAGCGATCCGCGCCGACTTCAGGACTGCCGCAGTCGGCACATTTTTCGCTCGCCTCGCGGTTCCCGGCGCGAACGTCGAGGGGTTCGCGGCCGAGGCCGAGGCGCGATTCCTTGAGGAATGTAACTACCCGCTGGAGGCGCGCAGGCAAGTTCGTTTTGGCGAGATTTTCGCCGGCCACGCGTCGATCACGATTCCTGCCGTACACCTCGACGCCTGTGGCCCGCGCGTGCTGACTTCCACCTGGCACGACGGCGCTGGACTCGATGCTTTTCTCGGCACGGCCGTCTATGCAGCGGAGCGAACCCGGGCAGCGCGCGCGCTCTATGAATTCTACGTCGGCACCCTCTACCGCCACGGGCTCTTCAACGCCGATCCACACCCGGGCAACATGCTCTTCGCACCCGATGGCCGCGTGACCATCCTCGATCACGGCTGCGTGCGCGAGTTTGAGCCAGAAATGGTCACCTGGCTGGCCCAACTGTCGCGAGCGGTTCGCGCGGACGATGCCCGCGAGATTCAGACCGCCCTGGTGGCGATCGGCATGACCCAACCTTCGCGCGATTTTCAGGTAACCCGCGCCATTTTGCGCGAGTTCTACGCGCCCCTGCTTGAGCCTGGACGGCACCGGGTCGAACCAGAGCAGGCCATTTCCATGGGGCAAGTGGCGAGGTTGCAGAAGAGCCTTCTGCGCCTGCGCCTGCCGGGCAGACTCATGTTCCTGTTCCGCGTTCGTGTCGGCTTGTACGCCGTGCTGGCGCGCATCGGTGCCAGACTCGACTGGATTGATCTCGAAGAAGAGCTGGCCGATTCGGCGGCGCAGCCAGTCGCGCGGACGGCAGGATTGACAGAGCGAATCCCGCCGGCGTGGAGATCAACAAACTGGCGACTGGAAGACTTGCAGCCATCGGCATGAATCGGTGTCGGTCGGAACGGATCGAGCGGGAGCGAGCCAAGCAGGCCTGCTGAGCCGCCCATCCTTTCGAAATCACAGCGTCCGCGCGGGTCATCGGTGTTGGGCACAGGGCGCGGGATCTCTGTTATGATGTGGCTACGGAGGAGAGTGCCATGATCGAGAGCCTTGGCTCGAAGTGTTGGTTGTCTGTTTCGACGATCTGCGTTTGCGCCATCGCTGCTGCCGCGCTTCTCGGCGCATGCGGTTCAGGGGGAGACAACGGCAGCGTCGTGGTGCCGATCCAACCTGGCGAACCTGGCAATCCCGACGGAAAGTGTCCGATTCCGGTCGAGGCCCAACTCGAAGACGTGTCGAATCCCACCACGGTGGTGGGCACCGGCACGCCGAACAGCTGTACCCCCGAAGCATTCATCGCCGCCGTCGCGGCAGGTGGAATCATCACGTTCAACTGTGGTCCGGATTCAGTGACCATCACGCTGACCCAACCGGCCAAGGTGTTCAACGACAAAGGGCCGAAGATCGTCATCGACGGGGGTGGCAAGGTCATCCTGAGCGGTGGCGGCACCACGCGCATTCTGTACATGAACACCTGCGACGAAGACCAGGTCTGGACTAGCACCCGCTGTGACAATCAAGAGACGCCCCAGCTCACGGTGCAGAACCTGACCTTTGCCAACGCCAACTCCAAGGGCGAAACCAAATACGACGGCGGCGGCGCCATCTATGCCAGCGGGGGACGTCTCAAGGTCATCAATTCGCGCTTCATGAACAACGTATGTGCCGACAGCGGCCCCGATGTGGGCGGCGCTGGAATCCGCGCATTCGAGCAATACAACAACCTGCCGGTATACGTTGTGAACAGCACCTTCGGCGGGTCCGACGGCGTTGGCAACGTATGTTCAAACGGCGGCGGAATCAGCAGCATCGGCGTGTCGTGGACGATCCTGAATACCCTGTTCAGCTACAACCAGGCCATCGGCAACGGCGGCAACCCGGCGACCTCGGGCACGCCAGGCGGCGGCAGCGGCGGCGCCATCTACAATGATGGCAATACCATGACGCTCAGCCTGTGCGGCACGCGCATCGAGTACAACCAGGTGAAAGCGTTTGGCAGTGCGATCTTCTTCGTCACCGACGATCACAGCGGCAACATCGTGATCGACAGTTCGGTTATCACCAACAACATCGGCGGTTCGTGGTACCCGCAGTACCCTCAGATTTCCGAGTTCGACGACACGCCGACCACTGTCACCAACTCGACCATCCAGTAATCCTCGAAGCGAGCCGTGGCCTGCCGTTCGTGCCCCCGCGCGTGCTATCCCTCGATTAGACTCTTCAGGCGCAAGCTGCGCGATGAGTGGCGCAGCTTGAGCAGGGCCTTGGCCTCGATCTGGCGGATGCGCTCGCGCGTGACATCGAAGTCCCGGCCCACTTCTTCCAGCGTGTGATCCGACCGTTCGCCGATGCCGAAGCGCATGCGCAGCACCTTTTCCTCGCGCGGCGTGAGCGTGGCCAGCACCTTGCGCGTCTGCTCCGCCAGGTTCATGGCGATCACGGTCTCGGACGCCGGAATCACGCTCTTGTCCTCGATGAAGTCGCTCAGGCGCGAGTCCTCTTCCGCACCGATCGGGGTCTCCAGCGAGATGGGCTGCTTCGCGATGGCGAGCACGTTGCGGACCTTCTCGATCGACACCTGCATTTCCTCGGCGATTTCCTCTGCGGTCGCCTCGCGGCCCAGCTTCTGCACCAGATGGCGACTGGTGCGAATAACCTTGTTGGTGATCTCGACCATGTGCACTGGGACGCGGATGGTGCGGGCCTGGTCCGCAATGGCGCGCGTGATCGCCTGCCGGATCCACCAAGTCGCGTAGGTCGCGAACTTGTAACCGCGTTTGTACTCGAACTTGTCAACCGCCTTCATCAGGCCAATGTTGCCCTCCTGGATCAGGTCCAGGAACTGCAGGTTGCGGTTGGTGTACCGCTTCGCGATGGAGACCACCAACCGCAGGTTGGCCGCGACCAGTTCGGCCTTGGCCTGCCGCGCCTGCCGCTCGCCGTCCTGGATCTCTCGCACGGTCTCGCGCAGACCTTGCTCGGTCATGGTGGCCTCGTCCTCCACCTGCTTGACCTTCTTCTTGGCGTTGTCGATGACCCTGGCCGCCTCCTCGATCTCGTCGAGGCGCAGACCCAACTTCTTGGCCACCGCACGCTGGCGCAGGGGCGAGGAACGGATCTCGCGTAGGGTCTTGCGGAACCCGCGCTGGGGCATGCCAACCCGCTGCTCGCAATCGGCGATTTCGCGCTGGGCGGCTTCGATGCGGGACACCAGGCCCTTCAGCCGGGCGACGATGTGATCGATCTGCTGCTGCTTGAGGCGCATTCTCTGCAGGGCATCGATCATCTCGTGCTTGATTTCTGCGACCCGGTTCTTGACTTTCTTGCGGGCAGCTTCGCTTGCGGTCTTTCTCTCCTCGACTCTGTGCAACTCCTCGCGCAGCCGACGTACCTTCTGGATCGCCTGGCACACCCGCTCGACGTGCCAGTTCTCATCGAACTCAGCGTCATTCTCGTCGGCGTCCCTGACCACCTCCTTGACCCGAATCTTCTGCTGTCGCAGCCGGTTGCCCAGATCCAGGGTCTCCTCGATGGCGACACTGGAATTGAGCACCACCTGCAGCACACGGCGCTCGCCGTCCTCCATGCGCTTGGCGATCTCCACCTCGCCCTCGCGGGTCAGCAGCGACACCGAGCCCATCTTGCGCAGGTACATGCGTACCGGATCGTTGGTCTTGGAGTAGCTGTCCTCCTCCTCCTCCTCGGCGGCCCGGACCATTTCCGGCTCGACCTCTTCCTCGGGGGCGGCTTCGCCCAAAACCGACTTCTCGGTCCCCTTTGGCTGGGACGCGGACTCCACAATTTCAATGCCCTCACCGCCCAGGGTCAACAGCCAGTCATCGATCGGGGCGGACGAGTCTATCTTGCCGACGGGTTCGGCCTTTTCGTCGGCCTGGCCTGTGTCGTTCGGTTGCTCGTCGCCATCTTCGATCATGTGGTCAGGATCCTTTTCCGCCAGCCGCCGCTAATACGCCAATTGGAGATTGCCACTGAGGTCAATCACGTTTCCCGCCGGCAAGTAGTCGCAGACCCAGACCTGTGGGAAGCTGCCGCTGCAGCCCGAGGCCACGCCGCATCCGACCGTGATGGTAGTGCGCCAGACAATCTGCGTGTAGTGCCCGCATTCCGGGCAAGTACTGCAACTGAAAGTCGCGGAGGTATAGGGCACTCCATCGCAGGTGTTGGCTGGGTAGGCATAGTTGGCTTGTTCCGAAGCCCAGGCCTGGACTACCTCTGCCGGCGGAGAGAAACTGCCCTGGCTGGTGAAGAACATGTTTTCGCCAGCGGTCTGGCCCTCAACCGTACGATTGGGGTTGTGCCCGGTCGGACAAGTGTTGGCATAGGCTTGGGCGAAGTCCGCCAAGGCGGTGTCCCAGGTCATGGGCGGAAGCGCTGGATTTGCACCCGGCGCGGCCGCGCGAATGGCGTTGTGCGCGGCCACCATGCCGCACATCGCTGAGACAACCTCGGGGCAGTCGCTGCTGGAGCCGCCAGACATCGAACCACCTGCTGGGATCCCACCGCCAGCACCTACGCCTCCGCCATTGCCGGCACTGGCACCTGACGCGCCACCCAGGGTGGCCATCCCACCGGATGCGACGCTGCCACCCCCACCACCATTCGACGCTGGAGCACCCCCAGACCCAACCTTGCTTCCGTCGTTCGCGCCACAACCCAGGACGGTGGCGATCGTTGTAGCGACGAAGGCCCCGAGTGTCTTCGTGGTGGTCACTTTGGTTTTCCCGACTCGCATCGACGGTCATCAGGCCGGCGACGCGCGGGACCAGTCTATCCGCAAAGGGTCGGCCTCGCCATCCCGATCGTCCGTGATCGGTTGGCCTATTCAGTACCGCGCCAGCCCAAACGCGAACTGCTCCCAGCCCCAAGACGCGGCCGGCTCTCCCCTGGGGCAGCCGGCTAGCCGCCGTCCAGCTTGGCCTGAACTACGAATTGCGAAATCGGGAGATTGAGCGCCTGGACTCCCAGCGCCACCAGTCGCGCCATCTCATAGGCACCGTGCGCCTGGTAGTGCAATACGTTGGGCTGGCCGCCTGAAACCAAGACTATTGTCGTCTGCACCACCGTAATTCCGATCTGCGTGTAGTAAGCGAGCGCCATGGTTTGCAGGTCGATGAGAGGTGTGTTGCTTGACGCGGCTACCGCCGCATCGGCCTGGCAATAGGCCACATAGTCATTGTTGAAGACGCCGTTATTGTAGTCCAATCGCGGTGTGGGAGTGATGATGACTGGTATTGCGTTCTTGCTGCGGGCGCCGTCAATGTACTGCTGCAAATACGTCCTATAAGTGGTGGCAGGGTTCGTGTAACGAGTCGTATCGCTCGTGTAGCGATCGTTGATTCCCCATGCGGCAAAGAGGTAATCCCCTTCCTTTATCACCCCCAAGATCGCAGTCAGGTGCCCTTCGTCAATGAACGACTTCGAGCTTCTGCCGCCAATGGCGTCGTCCACCACGACCACATCGCTGGTGAAGAAGTTCTGCAACTCCTGGCCCCACCCCTCCTGGTTGTTGGCGTTGGGGGCGTAGTACGAGACAGTTGAATCTGACGCCAGATAGATGGTGGGTTTTCCCGAGGACACCGGGTAGGTTCCCGTGGCTGGAGTGACGACTGCACCACCTCCGGCTGAGCCGCCGGCTCCTGTCTTGCCGCCAGAACCGGTACCGCCAGCGGAAACTCCGCCGGTGGTGGTGGTGCCGCCGGTAACTCGTCCGCCGGTTGCACTGCCGCCGGCCAAGCTTCCACCCGTGGCGCTGCCACCCTTGGCGCTTCCACCCGACGCGCTGCCGCCGGCCAAACTGCCGCCCGTCTTGCTGCCGCCGCTCTCGCTGCCGCCCGTGTTGCTGCCGCCGGTCTCGCTGCCACCCCTCGCGCTACCACCGCTGGCAGCCCCGCCGCTCGCGCTCCCCCCCGAGGCGCTGCCACCAAGAGCCGACTTGCCGCCCGCATTGGAGGTGGCGCCACCGGTGCCCGAGCCCCCTTGAGAAACCGAGCCACCTTGCGCCTGCCCGCCAGATGCGAGTGTGCCTCCGCTGGGCTGTGCGCCCCCTGAACCAACCGAACTCGTGGTGGAGCCGCCGGTGCTCACCCCGCCGGACCCTGTGAGCGCACCGCCGGTGCTTCCTCCAGTGCCGGACTGGGTTCCGCCAGTCTCGGAGCTGCAGCCAAGCAGTGAACAAGCAGCCAGAACAAGAGCGCCAGCGAAGATTCGGGTGAGGCATGGTTTCATCATGGTAAGACTCCTGCTCAATGCATCATCGCGATCATGAGGGTGGGCTCGTTGGTATAACGGCTTTGACCCGTTCTGGTGGGCAGCTCCCCCTTAGTTTAGTTACGTTACGGCAGTGGGTGAGAGTGAGTCAAATGGCTCACGAAATCGGATGCGCGCCGCGCAACCGTGATGCCGCTCGCGCGCAGGCTACACGGCAGCGCCTGTCACAATGACTTCTGCGCTATTCTCTTTGTCTATGGGCGACGGAGAGAAAAGCCTTCCTTCTCTCGACGCGACGATCCTGGTCCGCAACGCGGCTGAGGCCGAGACCAGGGTGTCCGCCGAATCATTGGAAGGCACGCGCCTCAAGCACTTCGAGGTCGTGCGCCAGCTCGGCCGCGGTGGCATGGGCGCGGTCTACTACGGCAACGACACCTCACTGGAGCGCCCGGTGGCCATCAAAGTTTTGGCGCCAGAATTTGCCAACGACGCGGACGTGGTCGCGCGTTTCGAGCGCGAGGCGCGCGCGCAGGCGAGGCTGCGCCATCCCAATGTCGCGCAGATCTATTTCATCGGAGAAGATCGCGGGGTTCACTTCTTCGTCATGGAGTATTTGGAGGGGCCGGGGCTGGACTCGCTGCTGGCTCGGTCGGAACCTTTGCCCTGGGCCCAGGCCTTGGAATACGCCATCGCGGCCGCGCGCGGGCTGCGTGCGGCCTCTGCCCAAGGCTTCGTCCATCGCGACGTCAAGCCATCGAACCTGATGCTCGATCGCGAGGCGGGCATCAAGATTCTCGATTTCGGGCTGGTCAAGAGCATGCACGGCGACTCTCAGCTCACCCGCGACGGGGCCATCATCGGCTCGCCACTTTACATGTCGCCCGAGCAGGGACGCGGCGGCGTGGTCGACCTTCGCTCGGACATCTACTCGCTCGGCTGCGCGCTCTACCACATGCTGTGCGGCCAGCCGCCGTTTTCCGGCCCGTCGCCGGTCGGCGTGATTTCAATGCACGTCACCGACAAGGCCACGCCGGTGCGAGTCGCCAATCCCAACGTGCCCGAGGTGCTGGCCCGTATCGTCGAGCGCATGATGGCCAAGGAGCCCGATGCCCGCTTCGCCAACTACGACGATCTGCTGGCAGCGCTGGAGTCGGCCCGCGCCGACCGACGTGAGCTGTCCGGGCTTCGCACGCGTGGGATCGCGCTGACCATCGATGCGCTGCTGCTGGCAGCGCTTGGGTACTTCGTCCAGCTGTGGGTGATTCCTGCGGCGATAGCGTACTTCGTGCTTTTCCACCGCCTGCTCGGGCAAACTCCGGGCAAATGGCTGCTCGGTATCCGCGTGGAAGATCCGGCGGGAGGCAGGATTTCGTGGAAGGCGGCGCTGATTCGCTTTCTGGTTTTCGCCTGGGGCCCGCTCGCCTGGACGGTGCTGGCCACCATCGTGTATTTCTTCCACCGCGACCAGCGCGTGGCCTTTCGCCTGGCCAGTCTGACCTTACCGCAGCTAGCGCTGCCTGCCCTCTATGTCGCGCTGGCGACCGTGATCCTGGTGGCGTACTTGGCCGGGTTTCTCCTGGTGCCCTTCCATCCTCGACGGTTGGCCCTGCACGACATCCTGGCGCGCACCGAGGTTCGCTTCAAAGCGCGGCCACCGGCCGAACAAGTGGTCGAGGCAGTGAAAGCGACGACGTTTACCCGGCGTCCGCGCTAGCGCCGTTGCTGCGCGCAGAGCCGTTCTTGCCCGAACGCTTGCCCGCGCGGGACGGCTTGCTGGCAGGGAGAGCACCCGCGGCAGCCTCGCGCAGCGCCTCGGCCCGGTCGGTGCGCTCCCAGGTGAACTCGGCGTCGCTGCGGCCGAAATGACCGTAGGCCGCAGTCTTGCGGAAGATGGGACGGCGCAGATCCAATTCGCGGATCAAGGCACCCGGGCGCGCATCGAAGTTGGCCTGCACCAGCTCGGACAAGCGATCGTCGGGCAGGGCACCAGTGCCGAAGGTCTGCACCAGCAGCGAAACCGGTTCCGCCACGCCAATGGCGTAGGCAAGCTGCACCTCGCAGCGACGAGCCAGGCCGGAGGCCACCAGGTTCTTGGCGATGTAGCGCGCGTAGTAGCAAGCGGATCGATCGACCTTGGAGGGATCCTTGCCTGAAAAGGCGCCGCCGCCATGGCGACCCATGCCGCCGTAGGTGTCCACGATGATCTTGCGCCCGGTGAGGCCCGAGTCGCCCATGGGGCCGCCCACCACGAAGCGGCCAGTGGGATTGATGAAGTACTTGGTCTTGCCCGACACCAGGCGGGTGGGCAGCACGGGCTTGATGACTTCCTCCATCACCACCTCGCGCAGGGTCTTGTACTTCACGCTCTCGCTGTGCTGGGTGGAAATGACCACGGCATCAATCGCGACCGGCTGGTTCTTCTCGTCGTAGCGAATCGTCACCTGGCTCTTGCCGTCGGGACGGAAGAAATCCACGATGCGCTTCTTGCGCACATCCGACAGCCGCTTGGCCAGCTTGTGCGCCAACATGATGGGAGCCGGCATCAACTCGGGCGTCTCGTCGCAGGCGTAGCCGAACATCATGCCCTGGTCGCCCGCACCCTGTTCGTCGTGGGTGTAGACGCCGCGGCCGTCCACCCCTTGCGCGATGTCAGGCGACTGGCGCTCGATGGCCACCAGCACGCCGCAGGTCTTCCAGTCGAACCCCATGGACGAATCCTCGTAGCCGATGCCCTTGACCACGTCGCGCACGATGGCGGGAAACTCGACCTTGGCAGTGGTGGTGATCTCGCCAGCCACCATCACAAAACCAGTCTTGGTGAGGGCCTCGCAGGCCACCCGACAGGTCTTGTCTTCGCTGATGATGGCGTCGAGCACGCCGTCCGACACCTGGTCGCACAGTTTGTCGGGATGGCCTTCGGTAACACTCTCGGACGTGAACAAATACTCAGACATGCGGATGGTCTCCAATGATCGGTTTCGGGGCTGGACGCGCAAGTCTCCCAGCCGAGGCCCGATCCGTCAACGGAGATAGTGAAGACGGCAATTCGGAATGGTCCCGTTTCTTCCGCATGACGTTCCGTGGAAGGGGGCGGGCCGCCGAGCCGATCCGTCTGACGGACTGTTCTGGATTGGTGTCCTGAGAGATGACGCTTCGAGCTGGGAAGCCAGCCGGCGCGAAACGGTTGACGACACCTTGGCGCACTTCGGCTACAATCGACCGCGCTCTTTTCAAGGAGGGTCGAACTCGATGCGCAGTCGTTCTGCCTGTGCCCTGAACGCCAGGAATCAGGCCGTGGCCGCCTTGCTTTTCTTGGCAGTCGCCGCTGCCCTGACTTCCGTGCCGTCGCCAGCACGCGCCGACGATGAAGCGACAGAACAGGCGCGCCAGCACTACCTGAAAGGGACGAAGTACTTCGATCTTGGCCAGTGGGAAGATGCCATCGCGGAGTACCGGGAAGCCTACAAGCTGCGCAGCGATCCGGCCTTTCTCTTCAACCTCGCCACAGCGTATCAACGCAAGGGTGATCTGCAACCCGCGTTGGACCTGTACAAGAACTACCTCATCGCGAATCCCGACAGTCCCAAGCGCAGCGACATCGAAAAGCGCATCCGGACGCTGGAAAAGGAGATGAAGCATCGGCCGCCGGCAACTGCGGTCGCAAGGCCGAGCGAGCCAGCGCCGGCGCCACCTGCGATCCCGGCTGCTGCCCCGGCCCCGGAGCCGGCCACGACTCCGGTTCTGGCTCCGGTTTCGGCTCCGGCCCTGGCTCCGGTCCCGGTTCCGGCGTCGGTTCCAGCTCCGGCTCCGATTCCGGTCCCGGCTCCGGCTCCAGCCCCGGAGATCGCCCCGCTCGCCCCAGCCGCCTCCGTTGCAGAGGTCACTCAGCCCGCCGCTGCCCCTGCTACGACATCCTCGGGCCAAGGCCTGCGAGTAGCGGGAATCGTCTGCGCTGCGGCCGGGCTGGCCTCCATCGGCACGGCGATCTATTTCTACACCCGTGCTGTCTCGCTCTCGGACAAGGTTTCCAATTCGGACGCGCCCGACTCCGACTACCGCTCGGGCAAGAGCGCCGAAACCATGCAGTGGGTGTTCTACAGCGTGGGCGCCGGCGCGCTCGCCACTGGAACCGTTCTCTATCTCCTGGGATGGCCTTCCTCAGCCGCTGGCCAAGCAGCGACCGGGGTCACGCCAATGGTCGGATCGGGAATTGCGGGACTCTCAGCCCAGGGGACATTCTGATGCGCGGCCGGTTGGTCATTGTCGCTCTCTTTGCAGTCGCGCTGGCGGCAGGCTGCGGCTTCAACCCTCACCCAAAGGACGGAAGACTGTCCTGCAGCGAGGGCTGTCCATCTGGCTACGAATGTCGCGCCGACAATTTCTGCTATCGCACCAGTGCACCGCTTGCTGATAGTGGTAGCGATAGCGCGATCATCAGGACGGACAGCGCTGCCCCTGATCTTGGGGTTGGCGGCGCGGATGGCCCTTTGGCTGAGGCAGGTAGGGACTCTTCGGCGGACAGCAGCCGCGCAAACGATGTTGGCGGCACCAAGGATGCCGGCAGCACGGATACCGGCAGTGCCGATACCGGCAGTTCGATCGCTGACGCCCCAATTGGCGCTGGCGGAGCTGGTGGCAATAGCGACGCGAGCGGTTCGGGGGATGACAGTGGCACCGGCGGGACCCGCAGCGGCGCGGGCGGAACGACGGCCACGGGTGGAATGACCGGTAGCGGTGGCACCACGAGCACGGGCGGCACAGGCGCGGGCGGCGTGCTCGGCGGCGCGGGTGGCGTGACCAATGCGGGCGGGAACTACAGCACGGGAGGGAACCACAGCACAGGCGGCATTCTTGCCACCGGCGGCGCCTCTTCCATGGGCGGCGGCACTGAACCCACAGGTGGCATCTCCAGCGCGGGCGGCATTCCCGGAACAGGCGGTGCCGCTGGCAGCACTACCCCAACCGGTGGCACTGGACCTGCGGGTGGCACTTCCAACACAGGTGGCATCTCCATGGGCGGCGCTGCTGCTGACGGTGGTCCTGGCACCGGTGGCGCAGACGCTGCAACGGATTCGCCGCCGACGGCCTGCACCCCATTTTTCGGCGGCGCCGTCACCTCCAACTTGACGCTATTCAAGGCGTGCAGCCCGTACACCATCTCAGAGAATATCGAGGTCAACAGCGGCGCCGTCCTCACCATCGAGCCAGGTGTCACGCTGAGCTTCGCAGGCTCCTTCGGGCTTGACGTAGGCAGCTCTGGTGCGGGCGAGCTGGTCGCGGTCGGAACCGCGCAGAATCTGATCACACTCACCTCGGCCGCGTCCCCGCCCTTGCCGGGGGATTGGCTGGACATCCATTTGTGGGGTGGCACCATGTCTGGCACCCAAATCGCGTACGCGAAGGTAGACTATTGCGGCGCGGATCGCAGTGGCTGCATAGTCGGTGACGGCGTGCAGCCCACCCGCGTGACAATCGATCACGTCACAGTCGATCACGTGGGTCCTAGCTCCGACGGTATCTTGGAGCACGACGCAGCATCGAACTTCGTCATCACGAACTCGACCTTCAGCAGTATCCCGAACGGCCAGTATGCCATCTCGGTCCAGGCGTCCTCGTTTGCTGGCATCGGTGCGGGCAACACTTTCAAGGGTGGCACCATGATCGAGATCGGCGGCGGGACAATCAGCTCCACGACGTCTTGGGTCGATCCGGGGACGCCGGTGGCGGTCACCGGCAGCGTGTGGCTCGAAAGCGGGAGCGGCAACCCGGTATTGACTATCAGCGCTGGCATGACACTCATGTTCGCCGCAGTCAATCCGCCGGTCGAATTCAGCGTCGGCTATGGAGGCGCGGGCAGTTTGGTGATCGCGGGCACTTCCGCCAAACGCGTGACCCTCACCTCGCGTGCACCCACGCCGGCTCCGGGCGACTGGGTTGGCGTAGAGGTGTGGTCTGCCGGCAACGCACAGATCAGCTTTGCCGACATCTCCTATGCCGGCAGCGACGGCGTCAGCGGCGGGGGCGACCTCATTCTCGAGAACGGCAACTCCCCCGCCGACATCGCGGTGGACCACTCTTCGTTCACATACAGCCGCGGCTACGGCATCTACCTGGACTGTGCTGGTGCTACCATCACCCAGTCCACGGTGGAACTCAACGCCGGCATCACCTACGCACACAACGAAAGTGACCCGACCAACTCAGGCCTTCCGAGCGACAACGTGGGGCCTGGCCTAACCGGCCCCGACTGTACATTCCACTGATTGCACTCTGGATGGGTGCCTCTGGATGGGTGCCAGAGTCGTATTCAGAAGTGCGTCAGACAAATAGAGAATGCAGGGCGTAGCCAACTGCATGCAGTTTGCACCTCAACCGCAGGTGCGCTCGACAAATGGGACGCGCACGAATCCGCTGGATGGGTGCCAGAGTCGTATTCAGAAGTGCGTCAGACAAATAGAGAATGCAGGGCGTGCCAACTGCGTGCAGTTTGCACCTCAACCGCGGGTGCGCTCGACGAATGGGACGCGCACGAATCCGGGGACGGCATCGAATCCGGCGTCGAAGGTCGCAACCGGGCCTATGCGTCCTTCCTTTTGCAAAACATTGGCGTCGAGGACGCACTCAGCCATCGTAGAGGTGCGCGCAGTCTTCGAGAGCGTCTCCGCCGAGGGTGACGATACCCTCCAGGCCATGCAGACGTTGCCAGGCGGCCGTCTTCTGGCTCTCGTGGGCAGCCCTTGGCCCTCGACGACTCATCTCCGCGAGGACGGAAGTTCGATCCTCGGGACTCAGAGCTGCCAGTTCCTTGGCCAGTTCTTCTATGCGTGCGCGTGTCGTGGCCATCTACAAACAAGCGTAAACCCATTCTCTACGAGGGGCAACCGAACAGGTTCCGAATGGGTGCAGAGTACGACGGCTGCGCCCACCAGGCCGCCCTGTGCTAGCCTTGAGAAACGGTGGAACAGCTCAAGAAGTCGCGGCGGTCCGGTCTTGAGAACCTGGTCAGGTTCGCCAAGGAACTTCCTGTGCTGTCGCCGCGTGAGATCTACCGGCGGCTTGAGGAACTCGGCTACCGCGGACAGAACGAGGCGCGCCGGGCGGTATCGCTCATGGCCTACCGCCACGTCCGCCGCATCAAGCGCATCTACGTCGACGGGGTCAAGCGCGAACACCTTCTGCCCAAATCCAATACCCTGCTCATCGGACCCACCGGGTGCGGCAAGACCTTTCTGGTCGAATTGCTGTTCCAGCAGATCCTGCACCTGCCCACTGTGATCATCGATATCACCACCTATTCGGAAACTGGCTACGTGGGACAGGACCCAAGCACGATTCTCACCCGCCTTCTGCATGCAGCCGACGACAATCCTCTGCTGGCTGCCATCGGCATCGTGTGCCTGGACGAGTTCGACAAGATCGCATCCGGGCAGAACAACGCCGTGTTTGCCGGCGCCGGGACCACCAAGGACGTCACTGGCCTGGGCGTGCAGCGCGAGCTGCTCAAAATGCTGGAAGCTTCCGAGGTGGTGGTGCCACTTGAGTTGACCCATTCCAGCTTCAACGACCACGTCTTGATGTCGACCGCCGACGTGGCGTTTATCGCCGCCGGGGCATTTTCCGGTTTTCACCAGCTCGCACGCCGTCGTGCCGCCGGCGATTCGATCGGGTTCGGCCGCACCCCCCTCGGCGGCGGCTCGCCCGACGCAGTTGCGGTCAGCTACAGCCCCGACGAGGTCGAGCAGGTGGCCAATTTCCAGGCCTACGGCTTCCTCCCCGAATTGCTGGCGCGTTTTTCGCGCTTCGTGCCTTTTCAGGCGCTGGACGCGGCCACCCTGACCGACATACTGGAATCGAACGTCGTGGACCGCCTGACCCGGGAATTCGAAGAAGAGGGTTTCGAACTGCAAGTCGAAGCGGCGGTCGTTCAGAAAATCGTGGCCGAATGCCTGAAACGCGAAACCGGTGCGCGCGGCCTGCAACAGGTGCTGACCCGCCACATCGAGAACGCCGCCTTCGAATCCTTTGCCGAGGCGTCGAGCGGCCGCGTGCGCGTGTATCTGGACAGCGGCGCGATCAAGGTGGAAGCCCAGGTGCAAGGGCAACGGGCCAAGGACGACGAATCCAGTCAGGCAGGCTCGGAGGAAAGCTAGTTAGCTGTTTCTCACAGAGAGTACAGGGGACGCAGAGGTCGGAAGAGAAGAAGGGGCTCGGACTGGAAGGGAGCCAACCCTTCCTTCTCTCCCCTCAGCCTCTGTGGCCTCTGTGGCCTCTGTGAGAAACAGCTAACTACATCCCCGGTTCTTGCAGCAGATAGCCGGGCGGGGGCGCGAGCAGGAAGGCGTCAGCCGGGAAGACAGGGTTCACTATCCGGTCACGGACCTTGATCTCCACGCCGTCGTCGAAATCGCGACCTGGCTCGGCAAAGCGGGTAAACCCAGGGAACGACTGCCCGTTGCTGCGCTGCAAGTCCTCGTAGGAGACGCGCCAACGGTCCCGAGCGAGCGCCGGCTGACCCGCGACCGCGACCACATCCCAGGCGGCCGCCAGCGGCGCTGGCCTGTGCAGACTCACCCAAAACTCGGCCCCGTCCGGCGCCTGCAAATGCAGCACATCCGCGCCCCGGTCCCACCCGATATCCAGCGCCTTGCTTCCCTCAGGGAGAAACACGTCGCCCAGTAGGATGGCGGCCACGGCCTGGGCAGGCAGGGGGATGCGAATCAGGGAAGCCACGTTGCTCGGGGTGGCGGAACCCTGGCGAACGGTCTTCTTCTGGTGGTCGACAAATACGAAGCTGCCGTCGTGAACCGCCAGCGCGGCCACTGTGCCCTGCAACGTGACCTCCGCCTCGAAGCGCAAGTTGCCGGCGCGCTCAACCAGCATCTGAACCGTGCCGCGCACACGCTGGCCGCCCAGCCAGCTCGTGGTGCGTGTCTCCAAGTTCAGACTGCGCGCAGCGGCCTGACGCGCGCGCAGTGCCGCCAGCAGCTCATCGGCGCTGGGAACCGGATACCTCCGTTGCGCCGGTACAGTCGCCGCGCAAGCAGCCAGCAGAAGGGAAATCGTGAGCAGGACGGTGCGGCCGAGCAACCCGTCGTAGCAACAGCCTGTCGGGAAATTTCCGGACATCGCAGGTTGGCCAGCGTGCCCGTGAGCGATAGCGTGAGCGGTAGCGACCAGCGTGGTGCGGCTTGCGTGCGCGATTTGCGTGAGCGTGTGCGGTGCGCGGAACGCTCTTCGCCTTCCCGCAAAACGCACACGAACTCGCTCACCCTCACGCTCTCGCCCACGCGGCCCGCGAGCCGGGCTTTCTGGCGGCCCGCAATGTTCCGACAGGCCGTAGCCATGCACGGTCATTCGCTGCATCCGCTACCGCCCGGCAGCGCGCTGAGATTCGATGCCCGCCAGGCTCTCCTCCAGCCGACGGCGCAGGCGCTCCTCGGGTTTGTGGCTCAATGCCTTGCGATAGGCGGCCGCGGCCCGCTCGGGCTCCGATCGTTTTGCGTAGAGATCGCCCAGGTGAGAAAGGATCTCGGCGTCGGCAAGGTCAAGCCGTCCGGCCTGCTCCAAAAAGACACCGGCCTTGTCTAGTTGGCCCGCGCGAAAACTCACCCAGCCCAGGCTGTCGAGCACCGCGCCCGTGCCAGGCTCCAGAGCCGCCGCGGCTTGCAGCCGCCTACGCGCCCTATCCAGGTCGTGGTTATGGTCCGCGGCGACGAAGCCCCAGAAATTAAGCACCTCAACCGAGTTGGGCTTCTTCTTGATGAGCGGCTCGACCAAATCCAGGGCACGCTGCCAGGCGCCTCGTCGTTCCTCGATCATGGCCAGGCTCAAGGTCAGGCGTGCCTGGTCCGGCTGGCTGGCCTGCAATGCCTCCAACCTGTGCGCGGCCATGACCGCATCGCCCCGCTTCTCGTCGATCAAGGCCAGCGCAATCGCCGCATCTAGCTTCTGTCCCGCATTGTCACCGGCCGCGGCCGCGGCGCTTTCTGCCAGGCGCGCCGCCTCTGCGGTCTTGCCTTGCTCGCGTAGCAGCTCCGCCGCCCGCAGACGCGCCTCGAAAAACAACGGCGAGGTCTTGGGCACTGCGACCAGAGTCGCCAGCGCCTCGTCGCTCTGATCTAGCTCTTTGAGCAGCGCGGCCGCAGTCAGCGTCAGCCGCGCCTTGGCGTCGTCGGAGATGCCTGCCTCCTGCGCCTTCTTCACCAGCGCCAGGGCGCGGTCGAGGAGGTGCGCCGAACGCTGCAGTTCAATGCTGCCCGCCAGACTCTCAGGATCCGAGCCGGCTAGGGGAGAAACCAAATCATCGGCCAGCTGCTCGGCGGCCTTGCCCTCGCCGATTCCGACGAGAAAACGTGCGTAGGCTGCCGCGATTTCCAGGGAGCCCTCTCCCCTGTCCAGGGCCTCGCGAAAAGCGCGCCGGGCTTCGTCGTTGCGCCCCTGGGCGGCCAGAAGCCACGCCAGGGCGGTGAGTGCCTCGATGTGATTGGGCTCCTGGGTCAGGGTCTGGCGAAGCTGCGCCTCGCTTTGTGCCATGTCTCCCAGCGCCCAGGCCACCGCCATCAGGCGCATATGCCCGGAAAGCGACGCCGGTTCGCGGTGACAGAGATCGGCCAGGGTGCTGGCTGCCGCGGGAACGTCGAGCGCCAGGATCTGCGCCTCGGCCAATTCCAGATAGACCGCCTCGGCTGTGTCAGGCTCGTCGGCAAAATCCACCTTGCCCACTGCCTGTCGCAAGGATTGCACCGCGCCGGCCACCTCACCCTGGGCCTGGCGCAGGTGCGCCTGGGCCATCAGGCCGTCGGGCGTGACTTCGATCTTGAACGAGGCGTGGATGGCCGCGGCCGCATCGGACAGGCGCCCGAGACGCATGAATATCTCGGCCAAATGCGCCTGTAGCTCGGGCGATTCGTCGTCGAAAATCAATGCCCGCTGCAGTTCAGCCGCGGCTTCTTGCCAGCGCTCCTCCTCTTCGTAGAGGAACGCTCGGCTGGCGTGCTCGTAGGCGCTGGCATCCACCGAACGCGTGACGATCTGCCGGTCGTTGACCAGCTTGGTTATGGGCGGTGCCTGGGTGGCGCAAGCGCCCAGACATGCGGCGGCCAGGGCAAGGAAAGTTTGCCTGGCGGTTCGCGGGATCACCAAGTGAGGGTAGCACAGGGCGGAGCCAGGCGAAGGGTGCTGTCTGGAGTATCCTTTGGGATCTCCACTCCGAGCATGGCGCGCGTGATCTTGACGTCGTCGATCGTCACGTCGACGTCGTTCGCCGCAGCCACTTCCACCCGGACGCGCAGCCGGGGAATTCGAGGTTGCAGCTCAGCAAGCTCTTTCTCAGCATCTGCTTGCGCCCGCCGATAACGGCGGTGCGGACGAAGTGGATTCCGACTCATCGGGATTCGCGAGGATCCAGTTCCAGGCGAGCCCGCGGTATACTTGCCCCGGCGACGTCAGGAGGTGCCGATGCCCATCATCCGTCAAATTGTCCTGGTGCTCGCGGCTGCAGCCACGGCAGCGTGCACAAACGATCCGCTTCAGCAAAAAGCGATACCCGACGCCTCGACTGGCGCAGGCCGTTTGGGGATCGGCGAGCTCTGCGACCTGCTGGTCGATGCAGGAGCAAACAATTCCGTCTACAACAACCAGGTGCTTCAGTGCCCGAGCCGCATCTGCCTCAAGCCGCAGGATCAGGTTGGCGGAGTGGATACCGCCCCGCTTTGCTCGTCCGAGTGCTCGCAAGACAGCGACTGTCTCGGTCAGACTCGGGACCCAAACAGCCCGAGTGATAGGCGCTGCAAGGGCGGCTTCATCTGCGGGGCGGCGTTCAACATCGGCCCGCTTTGCTGCAAGAACCTTTGCCTGTGCAAAGACTTCTTCGCGAACCCTCCGCCAACCGCCGCGACCTGTGTCCCCTACCCGAATAGCGGAATGGGCTGCCCATAGATCTCTGCGTCCGCTTTGGTGGAAAAGCTAGCCAGCGGCGTTCTGGATCGGGTTCCGCGAGATCCTGGTCAGTCGCAACTCCCGCAGCATGGAACCCATGCGCCCGGAGGGGCCGTGATGTTCATGCTGCCGGCCGTAGGCGTGCTGGCTAGTGAACCACCCATGGGTCTTCCGGACTCCTCCTCTTTGTGGCGGGCGTTGGACTTGTCGGTCGTGAGGCCGACACTCGTGGCAGCTTTCCAATTGGCGCCACCCGATTCACCACGCGTGAAGCCGCCCCAGCGTCAGCGCTGATGGCTTGGACAGCCACCGATCCCGCATCCGCGCGGGCAGTCCCGACTGAACCGGCAATCGCGCCGTCCGCCGCTGCAGCTACCAGGGTGCCTGGCGCTATCGCAGAGTCGGGACTGGATCGCACCCACAGAAAAAGCGCAAGCCCAGCCACGGCCACTGCACCGAATGCAAAGATAGGCCAAAGTCGATTTCGCGTGGCGATCAACTGTGTGTCTTCAACGTCCGCCGACCCTGCCTCACCGGTCGCCCGCGAAAGCGTGGTGATTGACTGGACAGCAGCGGCCCGCTCAGCACCTGACACCGGGCCTTCCCCGAACGTCGGCAGATCCCCCGAAGACGAGGACCGACCCAGCGCAGTCGCGGCCCCGCCGGCATCACCCCGCAGCGCTCCTACGAACGCTGCAATACTGTCAAAACGGTCTTCGCGCGCCCGAGCCAAAGCCCGCGTGATCGCGGCCTCGACATGGGCAGGCAAATCGGCCACCAACTCGCACAAGCGTGCGGGCGTCCCAGTCAAGTGCATGACCAGCATCTCCGTCCCCGTTGCCGCCACATACGGCGTCCTGCCTGCTAGTGCCTCGTAGATGATGGTCGCGAAGGAGTAGATGTCCGAGCGCAAATCGACGTCCGCGCTGTCTTTGCACTGCTCTGGCGACATGTAGGCCGGGCTGCCCATGATCAGTCCGGCTTGCGTCCGCATGGTCCCGCCCGTGCCGCCAACCCGCCTTATCTTCGCGATGCCAAAATCCAGAATCTTCACCCGCTCGCTGTTGGGCGCGGTCGGCTCCGGTACCAGAAACAGGTTCTCCGGCTTGAGATCTCGGTGAACAATCCCGGCTGCATGGGCAGCGCCCAGGGCAGACCCGGCTTGGCGGGCCATTTCCAGGACCTGCGGCAAGGGGAGAGCACCCCTGTCGGCCAAGCGTTTCTGCAGGGACACCCCTTCGAGAAACTCCATGAGGATATAAGGCGCGCCCTCGGGTGTAACGCCAGCGTCAAAGACTTCGATGATGTTGCGATGCCGGATGGCGCTGGCAGCCCGGGCTTCGTTGAGAAAACGCCGAACCAGTTCCTCGTCCCGCGCCAGGGCGGTATGCAGGACCTTCACAGCGGCGCGGCGTTCGATGAGTGGGTTCTCGGCTAGGTAGACCTCCCCAAAGCCGCCTTCGCCGAGTAGCCGAACGATGCGGTAGTTGCCAAAAGATTGGCCAGCCTGCAAGGCCATGCGTGTTTCCTCGACTAGGTTACTCCTAGCCGCAGTGCGAACAAGTGGATTTACAGGTCCCGCGCTTTTTCTGAAGGCAGCGAAGCGGAGCGAGACCCGATGGTCCGATTCGCTTCATCGCGTGTCGCTTCATCGCGTGTCATGGATGATCGGCCACAGGCTTGGCCAGGTCACGCAGCAGCGGGCTGCCTTTGCTGCGCAGCTCTTCCATGGCTTTGGCGTCCGCAGAATCGGTGGAATTGGCCAGGCAAGCCAGCATCTCGGCTGCGTCTTCTGCCGGCGTGCCGGGCGCCAGCACCAGCTCGCGCAAAGGCCGGGCGGGCACTAGTGACGGCGTCGGTTTCGTACGCTGGGCGAGTTGCTGCCGGCACAGGGCCACGCCCGTGGCTGCCACCACGCCTAGATCCGCATCTTTGCTCGCCTCGCGCAAGGCCAACAGCGTGCGCGCACCGCTCGTTGGCAGGACCAGAATTGCAGCGCGGCGGATGTCAGGGGAGGCATCATGCATCAGCGCCGAGAGATCGTTTCTCCCAGCGCATAGTGCGTTTGCGTCGGCCAGGCTCTGCAGGGCGGCCAGCCTAGCGTCGACTGCCCGATCTGCCCTGCCAGCCGCTGCGGCCAAGATCCGACACGCACGCTGAGCGACCTCATCCGGCACTTCCCACTCGTCGAAGAGACCCGGATCGACGTCACCCAGCAGCGCACCGAGCGTGCGCAGTGCACGCTCGCCAAGCTGTGCGTCGGCCGAAGCACACTGGGCCAGCACGGCGTCGAGCAGCAGCAGCCGATCCGGCAGGTAGAGCACGCTGTCGAGCGCGGCCAGCGCCAGGCTGCGATCCGGGTCAGCCAATGCCTTCGCCAGCCGCGCCACACCGATGCGTGCCGCCCAACGGCCCAGCTCGGCCCGATCGCCACGTTCGGCCGCCTTGCGCAGGCCCTGCAGGGGCACCTCGAGCAGGCCGGTGCGACGATTGTAAGATGGACGCTCGGCCGCGGCTGCCGGCGCGATGAACAGCAACGCGACGGCCAGAACCCAAGCTGCAGCGTTGTGCTTCATCGCGACCTCCACGCTAGCCGAGCCAGGGTCGCCGTGCAATTGTTGGCCTAGAATCCGTATCCGTTTGTCACGAATCTTCCGGTTTCGTCTGACCTGGTAGACTGGGACTCTATGAATCGCTGCCGTGCGCTCGCCCTGACTGGGCTTTGCTTGGCTCTCGGGCTGGCGATGGCGTGGACAATTCCCGCAGCGCGCTCGCTGCCGGCGAGCCGCCCGGCGGGTGACCCTCCCCATTCCCCATCGTCTGAGCCCGTGCCGGTGCCGGAATCTGCCGATGTCAAACAGCGCGGGGTGGCGCTGGGGCTGTTTGCCGAGGATGTCAGCTTTTCCTACGCGCCCTTGCTCAACGAGATCGCAGCCCTGGGCGCGACCCATGTGTCACTCATCGTGCCCTTGTACCAGAGCAATGCGGCCTCGACCGCGCTCAAGCTGCACACGCGACTCTCGCCCACCTTGGAAGCTGTCGCGGATGCCATTCGGCTTGCGCGCCGGGCCGGCTTGGAGGTCACTCTGTTCCCCATCGTGCGGCTGTCCGAGCCGCGCAGCCCCAAAGAATGGCGGGGCACCCTGGTTCCCGCGGATCGGGATGCGTGGTTCGCCAGCTACGGAGGCTTGCTGGCCGACTTGGCCTCGTTGGGCGCGCTGACCGGAGCCTCGCGCCTGGTGGTGGGCAGCGAGTTTTCGTCGCTGGACGGCGACCTTGCGCACTGGCGACCCCTGGTCGAACGCATCCGCGCCATCTTTTCCGGCACGCTCATGTACTCGGCCAACTGGGACCACTATCAGGACGTTCGCCTCTATGAACTAGTCGACGAGATCGGCGTGGTTGCCTACTTCAACCTGCGCGAGCCTGACGGTCCGAGCGATGTGCCGGCCCTCACTGAACGCTGGCGCAGCCTGCGGCGCGAGATCGAGTTCAGCCTGGCCGCGTACCAGAAGCCGTTCGTGTTCAGCGAATTGGGCTACCGCTCGCGGACTGGCTCGACTGCGGCGCCCTGGGACGAGGTGCAGGGTGGCGTGCCCGACGTGGATGAGCAGGCGCGCGCCTTCCAGGCTTTCCGGCAGGCGTGGACCGCACCCGGGCACCCCCCCTCGCGCCTGGCCGGCATCTATCTGTGGAACTGGTACGGCTACGGCGGGCCAGAGTCCACCGGCTACACCCTGCGCGGCAAGCCTGCCGTCGATGTCATCCGGCAGATCCTGGACGAGATGTAGCAGCGCAAGGCTACAACTTCAGCTACTCGATCGGCGGGTAGTCAGGCTCGGTCTCGGGCGGGAGTTCAGTTTCCGGCGGCGGGGCGCGCCGCGCTCCTGGGGTCCATATCTTCAGCTGGGCCGACAGCCCCCCCTCAAGCACCACGGCCACATCCCAAAAACCAAACAGCGCACGAAACTCAGCGGCGAGCGCAAGGTAGTTGGTGAAGTTGTACACAAGGCCGCCGCCCAGGCCGGCCACCAAGGGCCCGCCGTTCACAGTGTCGCTGCTCTTGAAGTTGTCAGAAGGCGCCACGAAGAGACGAAAGGCCGTACCGCCACCCAGGGTGCCTGTACCGAACGCCTGCAGGTTGCTCGCGCGCCCGAAAAGGCCATCGCTCAATAGATAAGCGCGGCCGAGCACGGCCCAGGCATAGGTATTCGGATCCCGGCAAGCGGGAGGGAGACACCCAGCGCCGGCTTCCGTGTGCACAAACTGATAGCGCCCCTGCAGGGAAAACATGATGTGATCGGTCCACTGATAGCCAATCTCGGGCAGAAGGTGCAGCACACCGCCGAACGACCAACTGCTCGGCAGCCGGGCGCCCTGGCTGCCGTAGTTCTCCGGATCTCTGGCGGGAAACCAACCCCAGCCTGTACCCATGCCCAAGCCCAGCCACCAGCTCCGCACTGCACGCCGGCGGCCCTCGTTCTTCTCGGCATTTGCCGCCGCCAGCTCCCCGTGGATGCGGGCCAGCGGGTCATCGTCCGCCACTGGTTGATCTGTGCCGCCAGCTCCGGCCTCGCCTGAACCACCCTTTCGGATGAGCAAGATATTTGGGCTCTCATCGTTGCCGTTCGATGCCGTGACCTTGTTATTCGCGTTGTACGCCTGAGCAAAAAACTGCAGCGAACTGCCCTTCACTTCAGTGGCCGGGATCTTTGCAACGTACCAGCCCTTGGGCGAGTGGTTCGCGTCGGTTGTAACAAAGCGGTCGGTACCCGAGGGCCGGTATTGGAGAACCACGCTCTTGGTGGCCAGCACCGGCTTGGCAGCGCAACGGATGATGAGTTCGGTGCCTGCCGGCACCTCGGACGGGATTGGGCAAAGAAGCCCGTGCGGAAAACGGGTCGGCAGGTCAGGCTCGGGCGGCGGCGGCGGCGGCCCGGGCGGCTTCTTCTTTGTCTCCACCGCAGTGGCTTTCTTCGAAGCCTTAGCGGAGTCTGATGATTGTGCCTTTGCTTCGTTCTTGCTGTCGCTCGACGATCCCGCGACGGCGGCCTTCGCTGCAGGCGCCTTCTTGTTGGTCAGGGAAGAGTTTCGCCGGGAGGTCTTCGAGGACGTCCCGCAGGCTGACGCAAGCAGCAAGAACGCGCAGCTACCCAGCAGACAAAATCGAATGGTCAGTTTCAAGCCCACGATGGCCTCTTTGCGGATGGTGGATTGTGATGTCGTCTTGCCACTCAGTCTCCCGTTTCCCCCTCCCCCCCGGCTCAACCTTGTTATCGCGTGGGCAGCCGGCCGGCTTCGCCGGTTCCGCGCTCCATCGCGGGAGGGTATAGGAACCTTCTGAGGGTTCCCATATGAATTCGAGGTAAGCATTTGTAGTCACCATCAATGTATTTGACTACTTGGCTAGTCCGCTTACTCCCCGTCCTAGGACACTAGGCCTTGCCGAGCGCGCGGCTCTCAATGATCAACGGCCGCCAAGCTGGTCAATTCTCTTCTGTATCAGCGTGCGGTCAGCCGCGTTGGGTGAGGCCTTGAGGTATAGCTTGTAGTGGTGCACGGCCTGCGCCGCATTGCCAGCCTGGGCATAGGCCATGCCCAGCCCACGCTGGCTCTGGACGTCCTTGGAATTCAGCTTCAACGCCTCGGAGAAGGCGGCAATGGCCTCGACCGGTGCGCCGTTGAGCAGCTTGGCATTGCCCCGCTGATAGGCATCGGTGGCCTCCTGCGCCTTGTTGGTGGCAGGCGAGGCAACTTGAGATTGCTTCTTCTCGGGCCTCGGCGCAGCCGGCTCGCTCCATGCTCGGTCGATAACGGGTTTCTCGGCGGCTGGCTTGGGCGCCGCCGCAGGCTTCTGCGCGACTGCGCGTTCGGCCGGCGCCGGCTTCTCGGCCGCGATTTTCCTTTCCGGCGCCGGAGTTGGTGCCAGGGCAGGCTTCTCTGGCTGAGCCGGCTTCTCGGCTGGGGCAGCAATCTGCTCGGCCGCTGCCGGTTTGTCCTTCGCCGGGGCCGGCGGCTTCGCTTCCGCCGCGGGCTTGGCCGGTTCCACGGCTGCGTCGGGCGAGGCCGGCTTCTGGGCGATCGCAGGCTGTGGGGGCGCGGCTGCCTTTTCCACCGACCTGACCTGGGCCGGCTTCTGGTCCGGACCGGATTGCTTCTTGCCACCACCCGCAGAGATGGCTATCCCCACGACCGCCAGCACCAGTACGACCACGCCGCCAGCGGCAAGCAGGAGGTTGCGCTGACCTCTGCCCGGCGCGCCTTTCATGCCTGCTGCCAAACCCACCGATGGCGCCGAGCCCGCCCATTCGGGGACCGCCTCGGATGTCCCACCTGCCCTGGGTGCTTCTTCTCTGGCGCGCACTTCGGGTGGTTCATTCTCAGCCCTGGCCACCACATCTGCCTCCGAGGTTGGCTCAGCGGAAGCAGTTGCTGCCGCGGCCGTGGCAGCAACTGCCGGAGCTGCGCCGTGATCGAGCGACACGTTCGCCGCCGCCGAGGCTGGACCGGCTGCATCGGCTGCGGGACGCTGCAGGAGACGCGCAGCCATGGCGGCTGCATCGGCTGCGGGCGGAACAATGGTTGGGGCCATTGCAAATTCCGCGGTCGCAGCTCGACGCTTGATCGCTGCTCCGGCGGTTGCCACAGCCGACCCTGGTGGCGCTGAGGCACCTGCCGGGCTGGCGGGTGCGGGCGGCTGGGCCGCCGGCTGGCCGCCAGCCGGCGATCGGGCGATCGCCGGGTTGGGGTCTCCGGGAGTCGTTCCAGAAACCGGCCGGGACGCGACGGACCCTGGCACGCCGGACCCGTCAGTTGCCAGAGCGCTGGGCCGCGAAGACGCGGCGACTGATGACGGGACGACTGGCTTGACTGGCAGCCCAGGCACGGGACCGCCCCACATCATGGTCTTGGCGGGCGAGATCGGCTTGTTCGCGCCAAGCCGGCCTGCGACTGGGGACGCGATGACAATTGCCCTGCCACATGCCTGGCAGAGAATCACTGGCTGTGTCGTTTCCGGCTGGGTGGCCGGGAGCGGCGCTTGGCAGTAGGGGCATTTTGTTGGCGTCATTGGGCGGGCGACGTGGGTGAGGGTTGTGCAGGCGGAGCGAATGTGTTCCCGGCTGGCGGTGGCGGTTCCGGCGCCGGCGGCGGTGTCCATCCCGGTTGCGGCTGCTGTTCAGGTCCAGGTTGAGGTCCCGGTGCGGATCCCGGCGGCGGTGTCCATCCCGGTTGCGGCTGCTGTTCAGGTCCAGGTTGAGGTCCCGGTGCGGATCCCGGCGGCGGCGTCCATCCCGGCTGCGGCTGCTGTCCAGGTCCAGGTTGGGGTCCCGGTCCCGGTGCGGATCCCGGCGGCGGTGTCCATCCCGGTTGCGGCTGCTGTCCAGGTCCCGGCGGCGGTTGCTGTCCCGGTCCAGGTTGCTGTGTCCATCCTGGCGGCGGCTGCTGTCCCGGTCCAGGTTGCTGTGTCCATCCCGGCGGCGGCTGCTGTCCCGGTCCAGGTTGCTGTGTCCATCCCGGTGGCGGCTGCTGTCCAGGTCCAGGTTGCTGTGTCCATCCCGGTGGCGGTTGCTGTCCAGGTCCAGGTTGCTGTGTCC
>Ga0182019_10000267_pt1 | contig 26067 bp, 25 predicted proteins | sample 812E2MmetaG_FD_120483 | JGI IMG/M metagenome (GOLD analysis project Ga0182019, IMG submission 120483) | Permafrost microbial communities from Stordalen Mire, Sweden - 812E2M metaG | ecosystem: Environmental > Terrestrial > Soil > Wetlands > Permafrost | place: Sweden: Stordalen | collected...
GCGCGGCGGTAGTGAAGGTGGCGGGACAGCTCCCGCTGAAGGTCATTGTCGCGCTCGCCTGTGGGGAGCCGCTGGGCGCAGTGACGGTGTTCGTGAGCTTCAGCGTCGCCGCCGGCGGCGGGGGAGCACCCGCTTCGATTTTCACGTTTGCGACCTGGTGGTTGTCGGTCAGCGAGCCGTTCGCGCCGCTGAAGCCGAGCAGCACGGTCGGCGAGAGCGCGATCGCCCTGGAGAGCGCCTGCGTGCCATCGATCGAGACCGTGAGCGTTCCGCTCTGCGCCGAGACGACGATGTGGTGAGTCCCGACCCGCAGCGGCGGGATCGCGGTCGAGGTGACGGCCCAGGCGCTGGGGATGCTCTTGGTGCTGTCGGCGATGCCGACGAAGTTGCTCGAGGGCCCCGTCGAGGTCTTGTAGGTGTCAAAACCGACGGCTGCGCCGCGGATGCCGTAGAAGCCGAGCCCCGCGCCACCCGAGCCCAGCGATGCCGAGGTCGCAAAGGCCGGATCGGCGAGTATCACCGCCAGGCCATCCGCGCCCGTCCCGCCGCCGATCGTCTGGTCGTAGGACACCGTCAGGTGGCCCGATTCCAGCGGCACCTTGTAGAAGCTCGAGCCGACCGTGTTCGCCGTCGTGCCTGTGAGCTTCAGCACGCCCGAGGCGATCGTCGCGGAGCCGCTCAGCGACCAGGCGGGGGTCGCAGGGGGCGGGATCACCCCAATGCCGGTGAAGCTGACGTTGTGCAGTCCGCTTGTGTCGTCGCCGTTGATCGTCCAGCTGCCACTGGCCGCGCCGGTGGTGGTGGGTGTGAAGCTGACGCTCTCCGTGACGCTTGCCCCCGGGGCGATCGTGCTGCCCTCGGCGAGCGCCGTCGTGGCGGTGAAGGCGCCCCCGATCGGTGGCTTGGACTTGGTGATCGTGACGGTCGTGCCGCCCGTGTTCGTGAGCGTGAAGGATTTGCTCGCGCTCGTCCCGAGCGTGACCTGGCCGTAGTCGTTCGTTTCGCCCGAGATCTGCAGGGCGCCAGGTTCTCCGGCGCTACCCGACAGGCCTACGGCGACGTTGCCGCCCGTCGTTTCAAGTTCGATCTGGTCGCTGAAGGCTCCTGTCGCGGTCGGGTCGAAGCTGAGCGTGATCGTGACCGCGCCGCCGGGAGCGATCGTCGAGCCCACGCCCGGGGCGCCGCTGACGCCGAATGGGGCGGAGGGCAGATGAACCGCGTTGACTGTCAGCGGCGAGGCGCCGACGTTACGGAAGGTGGCGCTCCCGGACAGGTGTCCACCGACGGTCGTGCCGCCGAAGGTCACGAGCGGAGGCGTGGCTTCGAGCTTGGCGCTCGCCGCCTGGCCGCTGCCGGCCAGCGAGAAGGTAGCCGTCTTGCCGGTGCTCGTCGTGGCCGTGAGCGTCGCCCCGAGCGGGCCGGTGGCGCTCGGCGAGAAGGTCACCGGCACCTGGATCGTCTGACCGGCCGGCAGCGTTGCCGGTAGGGCGGGCACGGGGGTGCCGAGCACGAACTGCGATGAGCTCGAGCTGAGGCTCGTCAGCGTGAGCGCTTCGGTGGCGGTGAGCGTCACCGTCTTCTGTGTGGAGCTGCCGACGGTCGTCGTGCCGAAGGCCGTGGCTGAGCCGCTGAGCACCGGCGTGACCGGGGAGCCAAAGCCGAGCACGTGGCCGTCGCGTGTGCCCACATAGAGGCGCCCCGCACCGACGCCGGGAATCGCGAACTTCGAGGAGGTGCCGACCGGTCCGCTCCAGCGCAGCACCGGGTGTCCGCCGATGGGTACCGGGTCGTAGGCGCGCAGCTGCGCGCCGGTGCCGGCGCCGTTCGGCGCCCAGACCGTCCAGATCAGAGCTGAGCCAGAGGTGGTGCCGTCGGACGTGATGACCGGAGCGCTCGAGGAGAAGCCGAAGGCATCGGTCGAGGTGCCCTGCAGCGACAGCGTCGGCGTGCCCGAGCCCGAGAGTCCGTACTGATAGACGCGCAGGTTGCCCGAGGAGCCGGATGCGCTCGTGCCGCCCGAGGCGGTGGGGATGTAGACCCAGCCGCCGTCCCCCGGCCATACACCCGGCCGCGACCAGACACCCCCGTAAGGGCCGATGCGCTGCACAACCTTGTCGGCGCCGGAGGGTCCCTGGGCGATGCCGCCGAGGGCGTCGCGGTTCAGCAGATAGACGTAGCCCTGCTTGCCGACCGCGACTGCGAGGTGCGGGATCGCGAGCGTGCCGAAATAGGCTTCGGGCAGGCCTGTGACACCGCCCGAGGCGAAGTCGGCGTCCCATGTGTCGAGTGAGGCGGCGTCGAAGGGCGCGAAGAAGTCGGTCGCTTTGAGCGAGCCATCGGGCTGGACGCGCAGACGGATGACCGACTCACCGAGGCTCGCGGGCGGGGTCGTGCCGGGGGCAGCGCTTGCCGGGGCGCCGCCGTTGCCGGTGCTCAACAGGATGCTGCCTGCCTGATCGGAGGTGAGCCCCGCGCCCGACTGCCAGATGCCGGCGCCGCTGCCGCTTGCCGTCGCCACCCAGCGTGCCTTGAGCTGGCCGGCGGTGGAGACGCCGAAGACCCAGCCCTGCCAGGGCGGGGTGTCGCAGTCCGAGCCAAAGGCCGCGTAGATGACGCCTTCCATCAGCAAAAGCCCTGGGCGCTGCAGCTCCGTAGTCGGCTGGAAGGTCTGACCGGGAGCGTTCTGGGCGGTCCCGCTGAGGAGCACCGGGAAGCCGGCCTTCTCGGTGCCGGTGCTCATGTCGAGGGCGTCGAGATACCAGCGAGCCACGCCGGAGGTGCCCGAGGCGTAGGTCTTGTGCGTGAGGTATGCGGTGTTCGTGGTCGGGTCGATCACCGGCGTGGCGGTCACGCCGATCGTCGGCGCGAGGTCACCGCAGCCGATGTCGGCCGCCTTCCAAGGCGTGCCCAGGTTCAGCGGTTTGGCCCATTTCGAGGCGCCCGTCGCAGGGTCGAGGCCATAGACGAGGTTGTTCTCGGTGGCGACGAGCAACGTGCCGTTCGCGAGCAGTGGCTGCGCGTAGACCTGGCCGCTGACCGCCGTTGACCACAGCTGCCCGAAGGTGCCGCCGCTGACGAGCTGGGGGGTCAGGGTCGGCTGGTTGGGATACCAGCCGGTGCGCAGGTCATCGGCTGAGTTGGTGATCCCCGACGCGAGCGCCTGCCCGGCGAGTGCCAGCAGCGTGACGGTGCAAATCAGTGAAAGCGCGCGAATCCGGCGCAAGATCCATTCCCCTCCATGGTCGCCCCGAAATATCGGTGCGCGGAACTTTTGATCGGGGGAGAGTAGCGGCAAAATCCGGAAAAGGCCAGCGGAGCGCCGCGGCCGGCTGGGCGCAATAGGCTCCATTGATGGGGCGCGAGGAGATCACCTTTGCTTCCGGGGAGGCGCATTGTGCGGCCTGGCTCTACCCGCCCGCCTCGAACGGAGGCTCGTGCGTGGTGATGGCGCACGGCTTCTCGCTCACCCGCCACGACGGGCTGCTCGCTTATGCCGAGCGGCTCGCCGCCGCGGGGCTGGGCGTGCTGGCCTTCGATCACCGCTATCTGGGTGACTCCGGCGGAGAGCCGCGACAGCGCTTCCGCAAGGGCGCGCAGCGCGAGGACTGGCGCGCCGCTGTAGCCCACGCACGCAGCGTCGATGGGGTTGATCCCGAGCGGATCGTGCTGTGGGGTTTCTCCTTTGCGGGTGGTCACGCGATCGAGACGGCCGCAGCCGACCCGAGGGTCGCCGCGACGATCGCGCTATGCCCGCTCGTCGACGGTCTTGCCCGCGCGCTTGCCACACCGCCGCGACTCAGCGCCTGGCTCGTGCCCCGCGCGCTCGCCGACCAGCTCGGACGACACAATCTGGTACCAGTCACCGCTCAGCCCGGGGAGCGCGCGGCGATGACCCTCGCGGGCGAGGCCGACGGCTTTCATGCGGTTGTGCCCACGGGCTCGCCCTGGCGCAACGAGATCTCACCGGGGGTGTTCCTGACGGTGGCCCTCCATCGGCCGCTTGCCCGCGCGGCCAAGCTCAAGGCGCCGCTGTGGATCGGCCTCGGTGAGGAGGACGTCTCCGTGTCGGCACGTTCGCTGAAGCGACTTGAGGCGAAGGCGCCGCAGGCCGAGCTTCACCGCTATCCAGGCGATCACTTCGCGCCGTTTCTCGGCGCGGCTCCTGAGCTGATCGCGGCGGAGCAGATCGACTTCCTTCATCGCCAGGGACTCGCCTAAACACGCCGTTGCATCTCGGGTATGGTCATCGTCGCGTGTCCGGCAATCGACTGAGCGACGCTCGCCGTGCCTGAACGGCGTATTGCCACCAATGGGATCGAGTTGGCGCTCCATGACGAGGGGGAGGGGCCGCTCATCGTCCTCTGCCATGGCTTTCCCGAGCTTGCCTATTCCTGGCGCGCGCAGATTCCAGCCCTGACCGCGGCGGGCTACCGCGTGATCGCGCCGGACATGCGCGGCTTCGGCAACAGCTCGGTGCCGCAGGAGGTTGAGGCCTACGACGTGATCACGCTCTGCGGCGATCTCTGCGGAGTGCTAGACGACGTTGGCGAGGAGAGCGCGATCTTCGTCGGTCACGACTGGGGCGCGAACGTCGTCTGGCAGCTCGCGGTCACGCAGCCCGGGCGAGTGCGCGCGGTTGCGGGGCTGAGCGTCCCCTTCGTCCCTCGGGCCCCGGCTGCGCCGATCCCGATCATGCGTCGCCACCTCGGCGAGGACTTCTACATCGTCTGGTTCCAGCAGCCCGGGGTCGCCGACGCTGCGCTCGCCTCAGACGTGCGGCGCACGTTGACAACCTCGCGCCAGTGGACCGCCGACTGGGCGCAGGAGGACGGCGCCGAGCTCAAACGTGCGCCCTGGATCTCCGAGGAGGAGCTCGCCGTCTATATCGATGCATTTGAGCGTACGGGCTTCACGGGCGGGTTGAGCTGGTACCGCAACATCGACCGCAACTGGGAGCTGACCGAGCCTTTCGCCGAGCGGCGCATCGAGCAGCCCGCGATGTATCTGACCGGGGAGCTCGATCCGGTGCGCCGCTTCATGCCGGCCGAGGCGATGCAAGGTTGGGTCACCGACCTACGCGCCGAGATCGTCGTGCCGCAAGCTGGACACTGGGTGCAGCAGCAGGCGCCCGAGGCCGTTAACGCAGCCTTGCTTGAGTTCCTCGCCGGTCTCTGAGCCAGCTCGCGCCGCCGTGACCGGCATTCGCATAGACGGAAGGGGGATGCGCCTTGACCCGATATGCACGCGTGCCGTTGGAGCTGTCCCTTCGGGCTGAGGCGCCTCATGGGGCAGAGCTCGATTTCCTGTTCCAGCAGCACACGCAGCTGTTTCTGGGCAAGTGCGTGCGAAAGCTGAGCGGGATTCAACGCGGCACCCAGCGGCAAGCGAGGCGAGCGGGTGCAGGGATCTACCCGTCGCTTAGTTCGACCGTGTCCCGATGGATCACATATGTCCATCAAACCCCTCACCTCTGTTTTGGATCGCCGCTGCCTCGCCGTCCGCTCGGACCGGCCTGCCCGCCGCCTATCCCTACGCACACTCGTTCTGTCCGGGGCGCTCGCCGCGAGTCTCCTCGTATCGCTCCCATCCGCGGCCCTTGCATCAACATCCTCGATCGTCGACAGGCTCTCCACCGACAAGAGCGCTGTCGAAACCGTCTCATTCCCAGTCGGCACGAAGCTCGTAAAGGTCGCCGTCATGAAGAACTTGACCGGCGAAGGTGTCACGTACAAAACCATTCCGGTCACACAGGTCCGCTACACGCCGACCAGCGGCTATCCGGTCGTCGACCTCCAGGCTGCGACGAGCACCGGCTCTTCGATCGGTGGCTGGGCCGGGCGCAAGCTCACCTCGGCTGCGGAAACCAAACAGCAAGTCGAAGCTCGCGAACTGAAAGAACGCGAAGCCCGCGAAGCGGCCGAACGCGAAGCAAAGGAAAAGACTGAACGCGAAGCCCGCGAAAAGACTGAACGCGAAGCCCGCGAAAAGACCGAACGCGAAGCCCTCGAAAAGGTCGAACGCGAAGCGAAGGAAAAAGCCGAACGTGAAGTCCGAGAAACAGCAGAACGGGAAGCCCGCGAACGCGAAGAACACGCGAGCCCCTCTATGCGCGTCGGGCTGGACTCCGGTGGCTGGGCCTGGGCCTCGGCTGTCAAAGATATCGCCGGTGCTGTGCGGTTTGTCCGCTCGGGCTACGGCAACTACAACAGCGACAGTCAGATGCAATTGCTTTCGAACAACGGCATCACGCTGATGCCACTGTTCAGCGGCGGTTCCTCAATCGGTGCGATCAACCGCGCAACCTACACGAGCAACCTGCTCAACTGGTTCAAGCACTATGGCCACGGCGGGACGTTCTGGGCCGGCAAAGCCGACCTCGGCGCCACCACCGCGGAGATCCTCAACGAGCCGGGGAACCCCTACTTCTGGAGCGACCCGGGCAACTACTCAAGCTACGCGGGACTGATCGAAGCGGTGCAGACGGCGCTGGCGGTGCTTCCCACGGCAAATCGCCCGAGGCTGCTCGTCTCATACGACGGAGGCTTCGGCGGTGACAGCTATGGCCGCGCCCTGGTGAAAGCCGACTCGAACCTGCTGAACCTCGGACTTGGCTGGACCGTGCACCCCTATGGGGGGAAGAGCTCGACGAGCTCGAGCGCGCTCGGCAATCGCCCGCGCGTCACCGAAGCCTACGCCGACACGCATCAGCCGGTGTACGTGACGGAGGTTGGCTGGCCGACCGCCCTCGGCAAAGAATCGACCGGCGACTCGCTGCAGTGGAGCGAATCGCAGCAGGCCACGAACATCAAGGAATTCGTGCTCTGGACACGGAGCCTCGGATACGTGGATGCCGTGATCGACTTCAACTACGCCGATTACGGGACCAACAACTGGTACGGCATCGTTGACACGAGCGGGACCAAGCACAAGCTGGCCTACTCGACTCTGCGAAGCCTCACCGCCGAAGCCTGAGCAAAGCGCCGTGACGGCGAGCCCTGGCTCCTGGTCCGGAGTCGGGGCTCGGAGCGCTCGCGCTCAGCAGAAGAGGTCGTCATGCGTGCAGAAGCTCTGTGGCGTTGGGCGCCCAATGCCGGTCCACGTGATGTGGTCGAGTCGCCGGACACCGGCTTCGCCGTCCCAGTAGACGCCGCCGCCATCGGGGACGATCGAGGTGATGCTCGACTCGCTTGAGCTCACGAACCGGTAGCGAGCACGCTGGGCCCTCCTGGTGCGCACGTCGTAGCGAGTCCAACGGTCGAGGTTGGCAGCCGACGGATCACAGACGTGCAGGTAGGCGTAGAGCTGCTCACCAACGATCGTCGGGGAAAGCAGCGACGGTAGGCACACGTTCGCCTCGCCCGCCGTCGTCTGGTCGATCAGTCGCGGGCCCTGGCCGAGCCGCTGATACCAGAGAGTGAACATGCTGAGCGCAAAGCCCGATGACTGGATCCCGGTCGCCGTGGTGTAGGCGAGCGCGCGCCCGTTCAGAGTGAGGCCGCTGATCAAGCCGGTGAGGCCGCGCGGCCAGCCTGCGCGGCGTTCGCCCTTTGATGCCGGCAGCAGAACCCGCTGTGGCCTCGCGCTGCCGCGCCTCCATACGAACAGCTCGTCCGGACGCCGGGCTGTGGGCTGCGCAGCGTCCTCGCTGCCACCCGACGGGTTGCGATGCAGGAACGCCACACGTCCCTGCCAGATCGCCGGCTCGTGCAGCGAGCCGCCACCGGGAACCGCGAGGATGTGCTCGCCCGCTTGGGTTTCGCCGAGCTTGAGCTCATAGACATGGCAGCCCAAAAGCGCGGTGTAATCAGTGCAGCGCGAGTACACCGCGGCGACGCCCGATTCCGTCGGGCCCAGCTCGACGTCGAACGGGGTTGGGCGCTCGGGGACGGGGGGCAGAAGCTGCGTGCCCGCCGGCGAGCGCAATACGAGCGAGAACTGTTTCGTGGCAGCGTCGTAGCGGCTCCATGCCGCCCAGCCGCCGTAGGCCGAGACACCCTCGCCGCTTGAATCCAACGACGTCGGCGTGGCTGCGTGGACGCCAGGTGTGACCAGCGCGGCCCAGAGCAGGCAGATGAACGTGAGCAGCGCCAGGCAAGCGGTTGCTCGACGGATGCGGCGGGCATCTCGCGCGGCCATGGTGGTCGCGATTCTAACTCCTGGACAGAGCCGACGTCCGGGATCGAACCGGAAACCTTCGCTTTACAAGAGCGATGCTCTACCAGTTGAGCTACGTCGGCGAGACGCTCTCATCGTACCGTTGCGGGGGACGCCGTTGTGCTGTCTCGCTGAGGTTCCGGTGTTGTCGTGGCCGGGCCAGGTTGGCGCGAGTGGGTTGGGTCTCGCTCGCACGCGCAGCCGATCTAGCCCGCGTCGATGCTCACCGGCGTTCCCGGGCCGACTTGTACGGCCAGCCAGTCGATGCCGGCTGTGTCGATGCGGATGCAGCCGTGCGAGACAGCGGTACCGAGCGTGCCCCCGAGGTTCTCGCGTCCGTGAATCGCGATCTGGCCCGGGCCGCCTTCGAATTCCTGCAGCGTGTTCGAGCGCGCGCTGAGAGCCAGCGCGAACGGGCCTCCGGCCTCGCCGGCGGGTGTGCGCAGAGTCTCCTCGACGAAGAAGCGGCCGGTGGGAGTAGGGGTCGAGGGCTTGCCGACCACAGCTTGAGCGCTCCTCACGATGTGCCCGTCGCGGTAGGTCATGACCCGTCGGCGGGCGAGGTTGACCACGATGCGCCACGGCGTCACGAGCGGGCGGGTGTCCTTCTGTGGGATCCAGCCGGTCGATCCGTTGGGCCGGCCGGGGAGCATCACGAGCAGCCATCTGTCCCCGGCGGCGTCGATCGAGCGCGAGAGCACGGGCAGCGTGGTCTGCTCACCGGTGATCGGCCGACGAGCGGCTACGAGCGCGATCCGCCGCGATCCGGCTGAGGGAGTCGCCTGTGCTGTGTGTGCGGTGAGCAGGACCGCGAGTTCCTGCGTCGCCTGTACACGGGTCGAGATGCGGGCGCCGGCCGCGGCGCTCGACGTGACGGTGGCCAGGCAGCTCGTGGCGAGCAACGCGAGCGCGCGAGGCCCGAGCACCGCTCAGCCTGTGAACGATCCGCGTTTGTGCGGGAGCGCTGGTCGCGCAGACGAGCGCCTTTTGGCTGCACGCCTTTTCCTGGCTTTTTTGGTGGCTTTTTTGGTGGCTTTCTTCGATCCTTCGGGGGCCGACGGGCCCGTGCCCGGGGTCACGCCGGAACCGCCTGTGGCCGTTTCCGTGCCGCCGCCGCTGCCGGTCGTGCTGGAGGCGCAGTTGGACGTGGTGATGGTGTTGGTGTCCATGTTCACGGCGCCGGTTCTCGCGAGCAGCCTGCCGTGGATCGTGGCGGCCGTCCTCGCGGTGATCGTCGCCAACGCCATGATCGTGCCGACGAAGCGCGTGCCCGTCCCGAGCGTCGCGGAGGAACCGACCTGCCAGAACACGTTGCATGCCTGTGCGCCGTTGACGAGCGCCACCGATGTGCCCGATCCGGTAATCAGCGTCGAGGCGATCTGAAAGACGAACACCGCGTTGGGGTCGCCCTGAGCGTCGAGGGTGACACTGCCCGAGGACAGCAGCAGCGAGCTGCTCGCGCTACGAACGCCGGGTAGGAACACCTGGCCCGCGAGGTCCGTCCCGGCTGAGCCGTTGCTTGGACGAGATGCGGCGTCGTTGTACGCGGTCGTGAGGGCGTTCTTGGCGCCGATCGCCACTGCGTCGTCGACGTGCGTTTGCCCGAGCACGTGCGGCGCGCCGGTGACCGAGGACCCCGGACTGAGACCCAGGTCGCCGAACATCGTGGTGGGACCGGTATTGGTGACGGTCGAGCCGCCCAGGACCGAGAAGCTTGCGGCGGTACCCAAGCCCACACTCGCAGCGGCGCCCAGGGCGCTGCTCGCGAAGACGAGGGTGGACAGCAGCCCGAGCGGCAGCAGGCATGCTCGAAGGGCCCTGCGGCCAGTCCGAACCGGACCTCCGCCCGTTGCCGGGGAGTCGCTCCCAGGCGACTCATTCGTCTGTGGGACCCCACTGTTCATGGTGTCTCCTCGCTGCGGCTTGGCTGCCGCTGTAGAAGCCGGGCGAACCGATAGTACGACATATTCAGAGAAATGGACTCCCGGCTTTGGGGCGACGCGCTCGCTTCGCTCGACCTCAGGCCACGGCCAGCTCGGCCATCTGCTGGAAGGCCACCAGCGGGTTCAGCGGCTCGGATGTCCCGTCAAGCTCTGCGTAGATCGAGGCGATGTTCACGACCAGGCGCTCGCTCTCGCCCCAGTCGGCCCAGCGGTCGAGCGCCATCGAACGGGCGGCCTCGAGCGTGCTCATACCCTCGACATGGCAGGCGCGGGCCTGCTCGTAGAGGTACTCGAAGTAGGCCTTCAGCTCTCCCACGGCGCTCTGCTCGGCGAGCGGCCCGTGGCCCGGCACGATCACATCGATGTCCATCGCGAGGATGCGATCACAGGCGGCGATCCAGTTCGAGACCGGGCCCGCCCAGGCGATCGGGTGGGCGTTGTTGAAGAGGATGTCGCCTGTGAAGAGCACGCGCTCGCGCTCCAACAGGGCGAGCGTGTCGCCCCGGGTGTGGGCCGGACCGACCTCGATCAGGCGCACCTCGCGGGAGCCGACGCGCATGCTCAGCTCGCCGCTGAAGGTCTCATCGGGTAGCACGAGCTCGATGCCCTCGAAGTCGAAGGCGCCGAAGCAACTGAGGAAGAAGGCGCCCAGCTCGCCCATCTCGGGCGCCTGCTTGACGAGCGCCGCCATTGCCGCGGGGGGTAGCTCGGGCATCTCGGCGGCCGTGCGCTCGGAGGCCACGATTCGTGCGCCCTGTACGAGGCTGTTGCCGTAGCAGTGGTCGCCGTTGGCATGAGTGTTGACCAGAGTGTCGATACGCGCCGCCGCAGGCACGGCGCGGCGCATCTCGCTCAGCATCTGCTCGGTCAGGCGCAGGTCATAGAGCGTGTCCACGAGCAGCGTGCTCTCGCCGTCGACGATCAGCCCGGCGTTGCTCCAGCCCCAGCTCCCGTCGGGCTGCAGGTAGGCGTAGAGGCCGTCGCCGATCTCCTGCAGGCCTTTGTCGTAGTCGCGTCCCACCGCTGGAGTCTCCCTCGCTCTGAGCTCGCCGGCCGAGCGCGAGTCTTATCGCACTCGGGCTTGCCTTGCCCGGGCCTGTAACAAGGCGCCTGGCAACGGTGTACTCGAGGTATGGACAAGCTCCACAGCCGACCGACCCCTGTCGCGGATGAGACGGCCGCGTCAGCCGAGGTCGATCTCAGCGGTTTTCGCGAGCGCGCGCTGAGCAAGGGCGTCAACCCGATCCTCTATCGGGTGCTGCGCACGCTGCTTGTGCCGTTCTTCCGCATCTACTTCCGCATGGAGCGCATCGGGCGCGAGCATCTGCCGCGCACGGGCCCGCTGCTGCTGGCCTCCAATCACCGCAGCTTCCTCGATCCGTTCGTGATCGGCACGATGGCGCGTCGCCCCGTCTACTACATGGCCAAGCGCGAGCTCTTCGAAAAGCGCTGGCAGGCATGGGTGCTCAACGCGCTCGGCGCCTTCCCCGTGGACCGTGGCGCCGGGGACACCGACGCGATGGACACCGCGCGGGCGATCCTCGAACGCGGCGACTGCGTGGTGCTCTTCCCCGAGGGCACGCGTGTGCGCAACGGCCCGCTGGGCGATCCTCGACGCGGCGTCGGGCGGCTCTCGCTCGAGACCGGCGCGCCGGTCGTGCCGATCGCCTTGATCGGGACCAACGAGGTGCGGCGCGGCTGGCGTATCCGCCCGCGGAAGGTGCGGATTCGCGCCGGGCGCGCGCTGTTGTTCCCGACCGTCAAGCGATCCTCACCGGCGCTCGCCGCGGGGGTAACCGACAGGATCTGGGCTTGTGTGCGCCTGCAGTGGGATTGGCTGGGCGGCATCAAGGCATCTCCGCAGGAGCCGCCACGCGAGCACGAGCCGCGCGAGATCTCGCGCGCGGCCTAGAGATTGCGGCAAGGCGGCTAGGGTGCAATGAGTGGCCGAGCAAGTCTCTTCGAAGTCAAAGGCGCAGCTCGACGCCGAGTTCTCCGAGCTCTACAAGGCGCACCTGCGCGACGTCTACAGCTATGCCTACTACCGCGTCGGCGACCATCACGATGCGGAGGACCTCACCGAGCAGACCTTCCTGCAGGCCTACCGGCACTTCGAGCGTGCCCAGCGCGAGTCGCGCGGGCGTCCGCTGCGCCCCTGGCTGATCCGTATCGCGCACAACCTCGCCGCGAACCTCTACCGCGACCGCTCGCGCAAGCCGGCCTCGCCGATCGACGACTCGACGACGCTCGCCGCGATGCATACGACCGAGCAGCTGGTCGAGGGGCGCGACGAGCTCAGCCGCATCCTCGAGGGGGTCGGCAAGCTGCCGGACGACCGCCGCGAGGCCTTGATCATGCGCTTTGCGCTCGGTATGGACAATCGCGAGATCGCTCGGGCGCTCGGACGCTCGGACGGGGCAACGAAGGTCCTCATCCACCGCGCGATCAAGCAGTTGGAGGAGATCGTGGGCGACCGCGGCGAGAGCAGCGGTTCAGAGTCGCCCAACGGTCGCGCCAAGATCGCGCTCGCGCCTCCCGCGAAGGAGGGCAAGGCCGATGAGTGAGGCCGCACACAGCTTCGAGGGTCTGCTGCGCGAAGCGCTCGCTCCCGTCGAGCCGCCCGCCGCGATGGCCGAACGCCTGGAGAGCACGCTCACGAGCATCACCGCGATGGCCGCCGATGAGCTCGAGGCCTGGGAGCTCTCGGCGATGCGCGACCCGCGCAACTGGGCGCGTCCCGCCGCAGCCGTGGTCGCCGGGGGCACGGCCGGAGCGGTGCTCGTGCTGCTGCGGGCGCGGCGCCGCGCGAGCGGTCCGACGCCGGCCTTGGAAGGCATGCGTGACAGCGCCGAGCGCGCCGTGCGTGACATCGCTCGCGAGACGCGCAAGCTCCTCGGCGAGCGCTAGCGGCGGGAGCCCGTGATGGGCGCCGATAGTCTCTGACTCCCCGCATGGCCACCTGCTATCGCCATCCCTCCCGCGAGACGGGGGTCTCCTGCTCGAACTGCGGGCGCCCGATCTGCCCCGACTGCATGACGACAACGCCCGTGGGGATGCGCTGTCCGGAGTGCGCCAAACAGAGCACGCGTGTGGTGCGCATGCGCGACATGGCCGCCGGTCCGCAGCTCACGATCGCGCTGATCGTGATCAACGCGATCGCGTTTTTCGCCGAGGGGAACCTCTCCTTCGGCGGCAACCCCACGAGCAGCCTCTACCTCAAAGGCGCGCTGCTCGGCTCAAGCGAATTCCCGGGGCTCGCGGGCCAGGGCGTCGCCCACGGGCAGTGGTGGCGGATCATCACGGGCGGCTTCCTGCACGAGAACCTGCTGCACATCGGCTTCAACATGTACGTGCTCTACATCCTCGGGATGCAGCTCGAGCCGGTCCTTGGGCGTGTGCGCTTCGGGGCTATCTATGCGGTCTCGCTGCTGACGGGCTCACTCGGCGCGCTGCTCGTCACGCCGCACTCGATTACCGTGGGCGCCTCGGGCGCGGTCTTCGGGATCATGGGGGCCTTCGCTGTCGAGATGCGGATGCGCCAGATCCCGATCATGCAGGGCGGCCTCGGCGGCGTCGGTGGACTGATCCTGATCAACCTCGTGATCAGCTTCACGCTCCCGGGGATCTCCTGGGGCGGGCACGTGGGCGGTCTGCTCGGGGGCGCCCTCGCGGCGATCGTGCTGCAGCTCGGCGAGCGTCGCCGCATGCCCGCGCTGGCCCTCGGCGCATGTGCGTTGATCGGTGCGGGCGCGATCGCCGGCTCGCTGGCGACAGCCAAGTCCACCGAAGCCGAAGCACCCGGCGGTGGCGTGCAGACGCTGCTCGCGCCCGAACCCTGATCAGCTGAGCACCAGCTCCACGGGCAGCGCGAGCGCCTCGGCGGGCGGTGGCGGTGCGAGCGTGGGGTGCATGATCTGGGCGAGCAGCTCTAGGCCATCGATCAGGCGTGGTCCCGGCCGAGAGAAGTAGGCCGAAGCGTTCACAGCCACCACTCGCTGAGCGCCGAGCGAGGCGAGCGCCTCCGCGTAGTCGAGCGCCTCGGCCTGTGCGCGTGTGGCGTCATAGCCGCAGGGCATCACGATCACGAGCTCGGGCTCGGCCGCCGCGACCCCCTCCCAGCTCACGACCTCCGAGGGTTCTCCCGGGAGGCCGAGCACGTCGCGCCCACCGGCGAGCTCGATCAGCTGCGGGGTCCAGTGGCCGGCCACGAAGACCGGATCGAGCCACTCAAGCGCGGCGACGCGCGGGCGGGGTTGAGCGCGCACGGCGAGCTTCACACGGTCGACACGCGCGGCGATCTCGCCGACCAGCGCCATGCCGGCCTCGCGACGGTCGGTGGCCTGCGCCAACGTGCGCACGTCACCCAGCGTCTCGCCGAGGGTCTTCGGGTCCAAGGCGATCACGCGCGGCTTGGAGGAAAGCTCGCGGGCGAGCTCTGCGACCTCGTCGTAGGAGACAGCGCAGACCGGGCAGAGCGCCTGCGTGACGATCAGATCCGGCGCCAGACGAGCGAGCGCCTCACGATCGAGCGCATAGATCGCCTCGCCCTCGAGTGTGCGCTCACGCACGGCCGCGTCGATCTCGGCGGCGCTCAAATTCCCCGGCAACACGTCGCGTGTGACGCGCGGCAGCTCGAGTGCCGCGGCGGGATGGTCGCACTCGTGCGTGACCGCGACGAGCTCGGGACCGAGGCCGAGCGCGTAGAGCAATTCGGTGGCGTGGGGTACGAGGCTGACGATGCGCACCCCCGAACTGTAGGCGGCGGGAGATTGGATAATCTCGGGTCGAGATGAGCAAGCTCACCGAGGCCGAGGTTGCGGGGCGCCTGAGCAGCGCCGGAGAGTGGCGGGCTGTGCCCGGAGAGGCGATCGAGCGCGAGCTGCGCTTCACGGACTTCGCGGCCGCGCTGGCCTTCGTCAACCGCGTGGGCGAGCTCGCCGAGGCGAGCAACCACCACCCAGACATCCAGCTGTACGGCTGGAACAAGGTGCGCCTGACGCTCTCGACGCACTCCGAGGGCGGTCTCACCGATGCCGACTTCCGGCTCGCCAACGAGATCGACCGGCTCAGCTGATCCGCGACGGCCCCGATCTCGCTTCTGACCATCCCCCTTGCTACCTTGGGGATGCCGAAGAGCGCATGAACGACGAAGAAGAAGATCACCCCCGAAGTAGCGTGGCTCTCGCCGGTCCCGCGTGAACGGGCTCAAGCTCATCCTCGCGGCGCTGCTCGTCGCAATCAACGCCTTCTTCGTAATCGCGGAGTATGCGCTCGTGCGCTCACGGCGGGCACGCCTGGAAGTGATGCGTGACGAAGGCGCCAAAGGGGCAACGCTCGCGCTCAAACAGCTCAGCAACGTCAACGAGTACATCTCGGCAGTCCAGATCGGGGTCACGATGACCTCGATCGGGATCGGAGCACTTGGCGAGCCTGCGCTCGCGGAGATCCTCAAGGGCGCCTTCGGCAGCACGATCAGCCACGGCGTGGCGGTGGCGGTGGCGGTGACGGTCGCCTTCGTGATCATCGCCTCGGCGCAGCTCGTGGCGGGGGAGATGGTGCCGAAGTTCTACGCGATCGACCGCGCCGAGTCGGTGGCGCGTCGCGTCGCGAGGCCGCTGGGCGCCTTCAGCCTCTTCTTTCGCCCGATCATCATCGCCTTGACGGCGGTCTCGGACCGGATCCTGCGGCTGCTCGGTGTTGACATGACGAAGGAGGCGCGCGGCGGCTCATCAGATGAGCTCAAGCGCCTGATCGCGGAGTCCCACGAGGGCGGGCACATCGACCCGGGCGAGGCGGGCATGCTCACGGGCGTCTTTCACCTGCACGAGCAGGAGGCGCGCCAGGTGATGACGCCGATCCCGGCGGTGGTCACGATCGACACCTCCCAGGACGTGGAAACCGCCTTGCGTCTGTGTGTCTCGAGCGGGCACACGCGGCTGCTGGTCACCGAAGAGGAAGACCGCGACCGTGTGCGCGGGCTCGTGCACGTCTCCGAGCTGGTGCGCCGGCTGATGCAGGACGGACCCCGCTCGACGGTTGAGCCGGTCGTGCACGACGCGCTGATCGTGCCGGAGACGAAGCCCTTGGACGATCTGCTCGCGGACCTGCAGCGCCAGCGCACTTCAATGGCGGTCGTCGTGGATGAGTATGGGCGCGTGGTCGGGGTGGTGACGGTCGAGGACATCATCGAGGAGGTCGTGGGTGAGATCTCCGATGAGACCGACCCGAGCACCGGTGAGATTCGTCGCCTGGCCAACGGCGACTGGTTCGTGCGCGGGCACGTCGCGATCACGGACCTGGCCGACTACGGGCTGGATCTGCCCGTGGACAGCGACGCCTACAACTCGGTCGGCGGCTTTGTCTTTGCGGAGCTTGGGCGCCTGCCGCGACGCGGTGACACGATCGCGGCGGATGGCTTCTCGATCCGGGTCGAGTCGGTCAGCGACAACCGCATCGAGGCGGTGCGCATCCGCGAGCGTCGTCAGGTGCCCCAGCGAGAAGCCCGCGAGGAGCCTTAAACACGTCCGGCCCGCGGGGGGAGCGGACCGGATCGTGTGCACTGGGAGGAGGCGGGTGTGCATGCGACGTTGATGTCGCAGTAACCAGTATCTCCATCAGGATGAACCGCAGCTAAAAGCTCCGTGAGGATGAGGGAACTCTTACTTGGAACTGGCGGCGCCTCAGTAGCTGTGCAGGCCGCGCCCGCTCTTGCGCCCGAGGGCGCCTTCGCCGATCAGCTGCTCGACGCGCGGGGGTATGGGCTCGCCGATCGTCTCGCCGATCGCCTTGGAGACATCGAGGCCAACGAGGTCGAGCAGTGCCAACGGGCCCATCGGGTGCCCGGCGCCGAGCTTCATGCAGGTGTCGATGTCGGCGGGGTCCATGCCCGTCTCTTCAAGCAGACGCACAGCGTTGAAGAGATAAGGGAAGAGCAGGCGATTGACCACGAAGCCGGGCACGTCTGGCACCTCGACGGGGGTCTTCTCGAAGTTCTCGCAGAGCGCCAGAGCGCGCTCGCGCGTGCCCCGGCTGGCCGCCTGCGGGAAGATCAGCTCGACGAGCTGCATCTTCGTGACGGGGTTGAAGACGTGCAGCCCGACGAAGTTCTCAGGGCGGCCACTGGCCTCGGCGAGGCGCTCGACCGATAGCGAGGAGGTCGTGCTCGCGAGGATCGCCTCGGGAGCGAGGATCCCGTTCAGCTCGCCGAGCAGGCGCGCCTTCACCTCGTGATCCTCGACGACGGCCTCGACGACGAAGGTCGCCTCGGCGAGCAGGGTTGGGTCGGTGACGATTTCAACGGAATGGAGCCCGCCCACCCCGATCTCGGCGCCGAGACGGCTGAGGGTCTTCTCGACCGTGGCGCGTGCGCGGTCGGCCGACTCCTCGGAGCGGGCGAGCAGCAGCACGGGGCCGTGATGGGCGGCGGTGGCCGCCAGACCACAGGCGATTGCGCCGCTTCCAGCGACCGCTAGACGTTTGCTCACTGTGCTCCTTTGCTCTCTGTTCGGGGGCCGGCTTCGTCGTTGACTGACCAGTCAATCTAGAGACCGTGAGGCGGTAGAGTACCGGGGTGCAGGGTCCGGGCATCTCTCAGAAGCGTCTCGACGTCCTCGGAGTGGGCGGGCGGGCAACCGGTCCCTCTCAATATTCCGCCGGGCAACTCACCGTAGGAGGACCGCTGACATGAGGCAACCAGAGGGCCGCGAAGTAGTGATCGTGGAGGCAGTGCGCACGCCGATCGGGCGGGGGCACAAGGAGAAGGGCTACTACAAGGACACGCACCCGAACACGCTGCTGGCGAAGACCTACACCGAGGTGATCGAGCGTGCGGGTATCGACGCGGCAGAGGTCGAGGATGTGATCGCGGGCTGCGTGCAGCAGTTTGGCGAGCAGGGCTTCAACATCGCGCGCAACGCCTGGCTGCAGGCGGGGCTGCCGATCGAGACGCCGGGCACGACGGTCGACCGCCAGTGCGGCTCGGCGCAGCAGGCCGTTGGTTTCGCCGCGGCGCTGATCGCCGCGGGCGTGCACGACGCGATGATCGGCTCGGGCGTCGAGCACATGGGCCACCTGCCCTTCGCGGCAGGGATGAAGACGCAGGAGGACTTCGGCTACGCCTTCACACCGGAGCTGATGGCCAAGCACAACATCGTCGGCCAGGGGCTCGGCGCGGAGATGATCGCCGATCAGTGGGAGATCCCCCGCTCAGAGCTCGACGAGCTGGCTGTGCGCTCACACCGGCTCGCGCAGCAGGCGACCGAGGAGGGGCGCTTCGAGCGTGAGATCGTGGCGATGAGCGTCGGCGGCGAGCAGATCGTCACCGATCAGGGCATCCGCCCCGAAACGAGCCTCGAGACGCTCTCGCAGCTGAAGCCGGCCTTCAAGCCGGACGGCAAGATCACGGCGGGTAACGCCTCGCAGATCTCCGACGGCGCGGCCGCGGTGCTGTTGATGTCGGCTGAGAAGGCCAAGGCGCTCGGGCTGCGGGCCCGCGCGCGCATCGTCGATCAGACGACGGTGGGCTGTGACCCGGTGAAAATGCTCGAGGGGCCGATCCCCGCGACGCACAAGCTGCTCGAGCGCAACTCGATGCAGATCAACGACGTCGACCTGTTCGAGATCAACGAGGCCTTCGCCCCGGTTGTTGCCGCCTGGCGGCGCGAGTTGAACCCGGACATGGACCGCGTCAACGTCAACGGCGGCGCGATGGCGCTAGGGCACCCGCTCGGCTCCACCGGCGCACGCCTGATCACGACGCTCTTGCACGAGCTCGAGCGCTCCGACAAGGAGATCGGTCTCGTCACGATGTGCTGCGGCGGCGGGCTCGGCACGGGCACGCTGATTCAGCGAGTCTGAGTAGGACGTTTTAGGGGCCGGCCTTGAGGGCCGGCCGGCGGGTCGCGGGGTGGCGCCGACAGGGCGCCCCGCGGCCACGCGCCTGGACTATGTACCCAGCTCGTCCCCTTCGCGCGCAAGCTCTTGACAGCCCTCGCGCGCGTCGCGAAATTGGGAGCGTGAGGGATCCGTTCGGAGAGCCGCCTCCACCGGTGTGGAGCCGTATGCGCAGGCTGCTGTTCGCCAACTCTCCTAAACACGCGCCCAAGCGCCAGCTGACGATCGCCGGGATGATCGGACCGGTCGCGGTCTGGTTCGTGTCGCCGCCACACACCCTTATCGGCGCGCTCGGCGTGGCACTGCTGTTCGCCGGGCCGTCTGCGCTCGTAGAGGCGTGGTGGAAGGCCCGCCACCGCCGCCGCGAAGAACAGCTGCTCCCGCGTCCTGAGCATCAGGCCTGCTCAGCCTTTGGGACCTCCGCCGGCCCAGTCGACCGCGACGGGAGCTAGCAACCGAGCTCGCCAGCCTCGATTTTGCGTCTGATCTCGGTGGCGCCTGGCCATTGTGGCTCGATACCTGCGCTGCGTAGTAGGTCATCGCGAATGGCAAGGAACTGCTCCGCAGTTTCGCCTGGGCTTAGGGCGAAGCCACAGGACCTTCGTGTGTGATCGGTGAGCGACGCGTCCCCCACGCTATGCGGCGGCGCTGTGCGGAGCAGTCGGCTGGGGCAGCGCTTCGAGCAGAGTCCGTGGAAGGCGGGTGCTGGCGTCCCAAATCTCAATCGCGACAAGAGCGTGGGTTGTGCGGTCGTACTCACGCAGGCCGCCAGGTACGCGCTCGCTGACCACGTCGTCCGAGTTGCCTGTTGGAAACCAGGCGATGTCGGCCTCTGAGTCGTAGTACGCGAACATTGCTTGCCCGAGATTACCGCGCCGGGTTACAGGAGTTGGCTCACTCGCCATGCCGAGATAATTCGGACGCTCGTCTCATCGTCGCCGACCGGATGGTCGTAGATGGCTTCGAATGGCACGCCGAGCGACGTGATGCCGGTTAGCAGCCAATCGGCCTCCCCCTCGTTGACCTGTCGACCCTCGTGTCCGGTGCGAATTGCCTGCTCGACATCGGATCGCGTGAGCTGCCGCTGATCGAGACGGAGCAGGGCGTGCGAGGTCCATACGAAATGCTCCACCGACACGACACGCGAGTCTAGTTTCGGCCCAAGACAGTGGAACCGTGACGTCGCTCAGCCTTTGGGCCCGCCGCCCGTCCAGTCGACCGCGACGGGAGGTAGGGCCAAGAGCGCGGCCCAGGTCGCGGCGTCGGTCACGCCGCTGGCGGGAATCCCGTGTTCAGTTTGGAAGGCGCGCAGGTTGGCGCTCGTTTCAGAGCCGAAGGCGCCCGTGGTTTCCTGAATGGGGATCGCGCTGGCGAGGTGCTCCTGCATCCACAGCACCTGGTCGCCTTTGCTGCCGGTGTGCAGTTCGGGATAGGTGGTGTTGGGTGTCACGTTCGCGAGCGGTGTCAGCGGCGTGGCGAGCGTGCTCCAGCCGGAGGGGGTGGTCTCCTGCCAATCCCAGTAGGAGGCGCCGGTGGCGCCGTAGAGGACGGCCTCCTCGCGGAAGCGCAAGAGGTCTGCGTTTGAGACCCCGCCGTAGGTCTGCCCGAGCGGGAAGATCGGACGGCCGTAGATGCGGTTGGCGATGTAGGTGTTCGCGAAGACCGTATCCACGGAGACACCGATGTCCTTCCAGTACATCTGCGGAGCGTTGTACTGGGCTGCACCAGGCGCTAGGAAGACCGAGTAGGGGAAGGAGGGGTGGTAGGAGACGTAGGGGAAGCTCGCCAGCGCGATCGGGTAGTTCGGCCCGACCGCTGCGCGTAGTGCAGTGATGTAGGTCTGCGCGGCCGAGTAGTGCCCTTCGTACTCGGCCTCGGCGTCGATCACCAGACAATCGGCGCCGCTGGCCGCGGCTTTGGCGCCGAGCGCAGCCTCGCCCGTCGGGCCCGAGCCGTAGACGTACTGCCAGGCGCAGACCTTCAGGCCGCCGGCGTGCAGTTCTGCCACGAGCTGCGGCGAGAACTGGTTCCAGTAGTTGCTCGAGCCGTCCGAGCTCTTGATGAACACGGTGCTGATGCCCGCTGCCTGCGCCTGGGCGAGGATCGCAGCGGCGGTGCCGCCGGACTTGCTCACGTACCAGATCCACATGCCCTGGCCGTCGAGCGCCGTGGCGCTGGCGGTGCCGCCGACGACGGCTGGCACTGTGGCCTTCGGGGCGGGTGGGTGCAGCGCGTGGCGGTAGACATAGATCGGGCCGTAGGAGCTCGTGTAGCGCCCGTGGCTGAGCAGCACCATGATGTGCCCGGAGTGCGCCGCCGCGGGCACGGTCACGAGCAGCCCCGCGCTCGCCTTGCGCAGACGCGCGGCCGGGGAGCGGCGGCTGATGCGTGCGCCCGGGGCCTGCGGGAACGCGAGCACCATCCCCGGCTTCAGGCCGGCGCCGGCGATCAGCAGGGTGCCATGGGTGGAGACCTGGCGGGGGTTGCCGCTGCAGCGGCTGGCAGGGGTACAGCTGACGGTGGAGATCCGCACGGTCGTGACGTGCAGGCTGGCCTTACCCGTCGTGGGCGCGGTGCTCCCAGCCGGTGTCTTGACCGTCGAGTCGCCGGCGGCCCGCGTGCCGCCGGAGCTTGACGCGTGGGTCGCGGTTGCGGGGCCGAGGGCGAGCAGGAGCACAGCAGTCAGAGCTGCAGCGAGGTACGTCCTTGGCTTGTAGGCGGCGCTGCTCGCCGACATCGCAAAACCCTTCTGCCGAGCGGTTGCCGTGCATGCTGAGCGGGAAATCCCGCCCGAGTGGCCGGTTTTGACGTTAGCGGCTCTGTCTTGGCAAACGTAGATACGGCACAGAAGTTGCGGCACATTCGTGAGCTGCCCCCCGGCGCTGCGGTGATCGGCAGCTCAGTAGCAGCCTAACCAGGTATGTCGATAACGAGCGGGATGCCTGCATCGAACCAGTAGCTGTGGAGCTGTTTGATCCTGGCCCTGGTCGGCCATCCGCGGGCGTGAAAAACGTACTCGAGATAGTCGAACACGTTGAAGCTATCGCAGTAAGCGCGTAGCGCCTGCTCGCTCTCGGCACCCTCGACCAGCTCGCGTGCGATGCCTGCGTACCGTTGTCGGCCAAGCCGTATGCCCACACGGGGATCGCCGCGTATGTTCCAGAGCCATGCCGAGACCGCGTCCGCTTTCGGCCTTGCGAGGATCGCCGGTGCGAGCATCACCAGATACGCCTTGTTGCCTCGGCGAGCTACGCGCACGCAGGTAGACCGCGCCTCCTTCGTGCGACGACCCGTCGTTGTGAGCACCCCAAAACCATGTGGCGATCTCACCGCAAAGCCGGGCAACATCAGGGCATTGAGAACCCGCCCGCCATTCCGCGATTTTGTGAACGGATTGCGGAGTCGCCGCCTCGGTGCTTCGCACCCTACCGTCGCCGTTTTGGACATGCGACCTTCTTCGTGACCGGGACCGTTTCCCCGTTGAGAAACGAGAGTTCGGCCTTCTCGGTGTAGCCGCCCTTGGGACAGCTGGTCGGCAGGGTCATGTAGGAGATTAGTCTCTTGTTCTTCGTGTACGCAGCGCCTATGACGATCCTCAGTCGCTCCAGCGACCCGTCGAGTGCTTCGGGTGCCGACAGGATCAAAGGCACTTCGCCTGTGAAGAGCTGACCAAACGCTGGCCCCGCATTGAGGATCGTGCCCTCGGACATCAGTTCGATCAGCGCCGGACTCCCGCCGCGCACGAAGAAGATCAATCCTCCCGGCCGAAAGAACACATGGACCGTGGCCGTCTCGGGCACTCGCGTGCCACCGAACGTGACAAAGCCGGTGCCCTCGCCCCAGCCTGCGAGCGAATGCCTCGGACATCCGTCGACGCCCCTTGCAGAGAGGATCGCCTCTGAGCAAATGGCAAAGCTCTGCGAATGCAATTTCACGCCGACCGGGCTGTAGACCTTGATCCACGTGAGCGGCGCAGGCGCACCTCCGTATTCGGTGCCGCTCACCCTCCATTCGGCTTCGCCCGCCGCGCCGGCTCCGAGGATGTTGCCCGTTCCTGGATAGGTCGCGCCGTGAGGATTGCTCGGGTCGATGGGTATAGGCACAGCCGCGGCCTTGAACTCGACCACAGGTCGGGCCAGCGCGGCAGGCGGCATGCCAGCAAGCGAAAGCAAGCAGATACCAACGAGCAGCGCCCCCAACGTCGATGCATAGCGACCCATGACTCCTCCTTCGCCCGGTGTACAGTCCGATACGGATCGTCTTTTTTATATAGTATGAAATAGACGGTTCGAACAGTACTCTAGTCTTACGACCTTGTCAAGCACACGGCTGAGCGAGACCTCCTACATCGTGCTCGCCTTTCTCAACCGCGTGCAGCCAGCCACGCCCTATGACCTCAAGCGGCTCGCAGAGCGCAGCACCATCGACTTCTGGAGGGTGCCGCACGCCCAGCTCTACAACGAGTGCGCCAGGCTCGCCCGTGAGGGCCTCTTGAACGTGGAGCAAGAGCAGACTGGGCGGCGCCGACGTAACTACAGCCTCACAGACCTGGGAAGCGAGGCGCTGGAAATGTGGCTGGCTACGCCCATCGAGGAACTCGAGGAAGTACGCGACCTCGGCATTCTCAAGCTCTTCTTCGGCGCCGATCCAGCTCAGCTCGCGAGCACACTGCTGCCCATGCACGAAGAGCGACTGAGGCGCTACGAAGAGTACGCCGCGCTCCGCGACCAGGTTCGAGCCGCCGGCACCGATGTGCCACGCGGTGCTTGGCTTGCCCTACAAGCCGGAATTGGACACGAGCGCGAGTATGTGCGCTTCTGGAGAGTGCTTCTCGAAGACGGGATCCCATGAGTCGACCGGCCGTCCCTGGCGGGCGACTGCCGAGCCGAGGGCACGATTTTCGTAGTCCCCCTGGACCAGTGGCTCGAGCAGTGGAATCGAAGCGCTGTCCGGGCTTCAGCGCTGAGTGGGCAGCCGTCCTCGCCGCGACTTCAGCCCCAGCGAAAGCCCGTCGCGGAGGGTGTTGGGCGCAGCGGGCTCGTCGGCAGCCCGGGGGCCGGGCTGGGCAGGTTGAAGCCCGTTGGCGCGACATCGTTGGGGGCGTCGGCGTGGAACATCGAGGCCAGGTACTGGTTCTGGCCGCGCCCGACCCCGAGCTCGAACTGACCGCCGCCGTAGTTGCCGATCCCGCGCTCGGCGCAGTAGTCGTATGCGTCGAGCAGGTTGCGCAGTCCGCCTAGACGTGAGGGCTTGATGTTGACCATGCGCGGCGGGTAGGGGAGGGCCTCGATGTCGGCGATCGAGTGGATCGTCGCGTCCCAGGAGAAGCGCTCGCGATAGGGCGCGAGCACCGCATCGGTCTCGGGCGTCAATGCGGGGTCCTCGATCCAGGCCTCCGGAAATGCCTCGGCGACACGCTGGTAGAGGACCGGGTCGGCCGGCTGGTCGACGATCGAGCCGGAGTAGTAGCCCTTGAAGTCGACCGAGTCGACCACGCCCGTGGCGATGAGCTCGGCGATCAGGGCCTCATCCCAGGAGCTCGTCGGGTCGAGCTTGAAGCGCAGTCCCGGATAGTGATCCAGGCGTCGGCGCAACGGCTCGAGCGTCGGCGGCTCGCCGAGTCGTAGCGAGACCACGAAGCGCACCGGCTGCGGCTCGCGACGGAGCACCTCGTGCAGCGCCGTGCCGGCCTGGCGCAAGGCCAGATCGAGCGCAGCCGATTCATAGGCCCAGACGCGGTAGCGCGCAGAGACCTCGCGCTGTGGCGGCTCGAGGAACAGCGAGATTCCGCTCAAGAGCTCGCTGAAGGAGCCCAGCGTGTGGCTGCCGGCCAAAGCCAGCACGGGCCCGGCTGCCTGCATGATCTCCTGGTCGACCGCGTCATAGGTGACGTCCTCGCCGAGGCCCTCCTCACCGTGGCCGCGCAGATGGATCACTGTGCTCTTGCGCTCGAAGTCGCTTGAGACGCTCTCCTGTAGAGGCTCGAGCGCGTAGTCCTCGATCACCACGGGCAGCCCCTCAAGTAGATCCCAGGTGCTCACGCGCCGGCCTCGACTTCGAGGCGCGCTACGAGCTCACCGAGGCGCAGCTCCTCAAGCGCATTGCCGACCGCCGTAAGCTGTCCGGCGCAGAGCTCGATCAGGCGCTTGCCCTCACCGACGAGCTCGAGCGTCTCGTTGAGGCTCGCCTCGCCCGAGTCCAGGCGGCGAATGATCTCCTCGACGCGTGCGGCCGCCGCCTCGTAGGTGAGGCCCTCGGGTGGGCTGGCGTTCTCGGGCGTGCTCACGAGACCTTCGCCTTGAGCGTGCCGTCGGCGAAGCGCAGTTGCAGCTCTTGCGCGCGGGCCGCCTCGGCCGCGGTCGTGAGCGGTTCTCCCTGCGCGGAGGTCGCGAGCAGGTAGCCGCGCTCGAGCGTCCGCTGCGGGTCATGGCTGATCAGCGCGAGGCGCAGGCGCTCGAGCTCGCGTGGTCGGCGCTCGCGGCAGTCGCGCAACGAGGAGTCCGTCTTGCGCGCGAGCACGATCGCGCGGCGCTCGCCGAGGCGTCGCTCGCCCTCAAGGCGTCGCCGCGCGCCCGCACGGATCTCTCGCGTTTGCTGGTGCAGGCGTGTGCGCTGGCGCGCGAGGTGCTCGGCCGGCGCGCGCGAGAGCTGTGTCAGCTGGCGCGCGCGGGAAAGCACAGCGCGGCGGCCGTGGTCACGCAAACGCGCCGCGGCAGCGGCCTGCTCGATGCGTGCGCGATGGCAATCCACGCCGACGGCGGCCTCCGCGGCGTGCGTCGGTGTCGAGCAGGAGACAGCGGCGACGTCGTCGAGCAGCGTGCGATCGGTGTGGTGACCGACGGAGGCGATCACGGGCACCCCGAGCAGCGCGACCGTGCGGCAGAGCGTCTCATCGCAGAAGCACAGCAGGTCTGCGAGTGAACCGCCGCCGCGCGCGACGATCACAACCTCGACCGCGGCGACCGCGGCGAGGTCGCCGAGCGCGCGCACAATCGCTGGCGCGGCGTGGCGATCCTGCACCGGTGTGAAGCCCCATACGAGTCGTCCCGCCCAGCCGCGGCGGGCGAGCGCGCCGAGC
>Ga0182019_10000268_pt1 | contig 26033 bp, 16 predicted proteins | sample 812E2MmetaG_FD_120483 | JGI IMG/M metagenome (GOLD analysis project Ga0182019, IMG submission 120483) | Permafrost microbial communities from Stordalen Mire, Sweden - 812E2M metaG | ecosystem: Environmental > Terrestrial > Soil > Wetlands > Permafrost | place: Sweden: Stordalen | collected...
GGCGATCCGCAGCGGACGGTGGTCGTGTTCCTCGGGTCGCCGGCGCGATCTGGCGGGGGTGCGGCTCGGCTCGGGGACTTTCGGCTCCGGGGCTTCCGGCTCCGGGGCTTTCGGCTCGAGCGGCTTAGGCTTGCTCATACTTCCCAGTATCTCCCGGTCCAGCCCCGCCGCCGCATCTCGTTGCGAAGCTCGATCAACGGCGTGTAGCCGGAGAGCACGACCAGTCGCCGATCGGCCGGCAGCCCGCCCAGCGCGGCCTCGAGAGCGTCGCATCGATCCTCGACGACGGTCATCTTGCGCGGCGACAGGCCGGCGTACTTGAGCCGGTTCGCCAGCTCGTCCGCCCGGGTGCCGGAGACGACCGCCCGTTCGACCCCCGGGGCCATCGATTCGAAGTCGACGTCCCACAGCCAGCCGAAGTCCTCGCCGTCGACCAGGGTGTTCGAGGCGGCAATCAGCAGCTGACGCGGCTCGCCCTCGGTCGCCAGCGCGCGCAGCGTCGTGTTGTACGAAGTCGGGTTCTTGGCGAAGGCGAGGACGATCGCTCGACCGTCGGCGTCGATCTTCTCCAGGCGGCCGAAGGCCGGGCCGACCGAAGCCAGCGATTCGGCGGCATGCTCGAGCGGGACGCCGAGCCCGACGAGGATCGCGATCGCACCGGCCGCGTCGTAGGCGATGTGCACACCCGACTGCGGGATATCGAGCGCCAGGTTGCCCGAAGGCGTCCTGATCTCGCAGCGCGTGCGATCCAGGCCGGCGACCTCCAGCGAAGTCACCGCGACGTCAAGCTTGGGGCGCGCAAAGCCGCAGGCGGCGCACCGATAGTCGCCCATGTGGGAGAGGTACACGTGGTTGTACGTCAGGTCCGCCCTGCACTTGGGGCAGCGGATCGTGTCGGCGGCGCGGGTGATCTGGTCGGTCGAGCGGTCGAGCTCGAGCCCGAAGGTGACGCGCACGCCTTCACGCTCGGACGCCATGGTGGCGACCATCGGGTCGTCGGCGTTGACGATCAGGGCGGCATCGGGCGGCAGCGCGACCGCGACCGATTCGATCGCGTCGGCCACGGCGTAGATCTCGCCGAATCGATCCAGTTGATCGCGGAAGAGGTCCGTCACGAGGAGTGCCCGCGGCGCCAGCTCCGGCGCGACCTTGGGCAGCGCGCCCTCGTCGACTTCGACGACGAGAACGCCTGTGGGGAGCCGGCCGCGGATGCTGGCATAGCTGACGGCGAGGCTCGTAACGCCCTGCACGAGGTTGGCGCCGGCCGAATTGTGGCTGACGGTCACGCCCTCGCCGCGAAGGAGCGCGGCGGTGAAGCGGGCGGTGGTCGTCTTGCCGTTGCTGCCGGTGATCGCAACCACGGGCTCGCCGCGGTCGAGGACGACCTTCCGGAGGATGTTCGGATCCACCCGGCGGGCGATCATGCCCGTGATCGCCGTGCCGCCGCCGCGCCCCGCCAGCTGAGTGGCGCGGGCGGCCGCCTTACCCGCCGCGAGGGCGAGGAACGCGCGGAACGTGAGTGACGTGTCGGCGCCGGTGGGACGCCGCCTGGTCTGGCTGCTCATCGCCGCGAGTGTAACGGGTCTCTTGGCCGGGTCTCGTTGGCCGGGTCTCGTTTGGATGGTCCGATTGTCGGATACCCGCGGCTCCCGGGGGTCGACTACCCTCCGGTGTCATCTGCACGCGCCGCAGGCTCGATCCGATGACCCGGCGCCCGGGCCCGAACTACTCCGCCCCGGTCACGCTCCTGCCCTCGCAGCCGAACCGCAAGTCCCCTGAATCCGAAGGCCCCTCGTTCGAGGGGTCTTCCGGGTAGCTACGTGCCGATTGCCGCGGATTATGCGATGGTGATCGTCGTGGTGGCCGTCGCGGTGAACCCGTTCAGCGTGCAACTGGCAGTGACGGTGTAGTTGCCAGCAGCCCACTGCGCGGCGTGCGGGACCCATTCGGCGGAGCCAGTCGTCTGCGAGCTCGCGCCGCTGACCGTCAGCGTTCCCGAGGTAGCCCCGTTTGCAGACAGGGTGCAACTCGAGGTTCCTCGAGACTTGATGATCACCTCGAGGTGACCGACAACGTTGTAATGCGTTCCTTTAGCCATCGTGTAGTTGGCCGTGTTCGTGCCGTCACTTGCGCCCTGAGCGTAGAAGGTCACGAAGTCGACGGGCGTCGGCTTCGGGGTCGGCTTCGGCTTCGGCTTTGCGGTCGGCTTTGCGGTCGGCTTTGCGGTCGGCTTCGGGGCCGGCTTGACCGTCGGTTTGGCACTCGGAGACGCCGAAGGCGTTGGATTCGCGGCCGTGCCGGTCGAGTTCACGGTGCCGCCGGGCGTCACGGTCACCGCCTCGGTGGCCGTCGGGTCGCCGCCGGCGATGACCGGGGTCGCGGTGCCGCCGGCGGACGGGTCGCTGCTGGAGGACGCCATCGAGGGGAGGACCCACCCGCCCAGGACGGCGGCGCAGTACAGGACGACGAAGAAGCCGGCGAAGAAGAGCCAGAATACCGGGACCCTGCGGCGCCTGCGCTCGGTGGGGTAGTCGCCGGCCTCGACCGGGACGAGCTGGGCGGCAGGTCCGCGACCGCCGATCCTGCGGACCGACGACTTGACGGCCCCGGCAACGGCGCCGGCGGTCAGAGCCAGACCCGCCCGAAGCGCGACCAGCGCGGAGGTGAGACCGGCAGCCGCCGAAGACCCGCCGAGTCGACCGGAGGCGACTCCCGAGGAGCCGGCCTTCGGGCCGGACGGCGGCAAGTCGACCACCGATGCTCCGCCGAGGTTCTCGGGCGCGGCAGTAACGGCCGATCGACCGGTCGGCAGATGCGCGACGACGCTGTGGCCGAGGGCCGCGCCGGCCGCTGCCAGTGCTGCGACGATGGCGCCGACGATCGCGATGACGCGCTGGAAGATGTTCCGATAGTTCGCGCTCGACCGCCGGACGATGCCCTCGTTGGAGAAGAGGGGCTCGCTCGCCGGGTAGATCTCGGGCGCGGCCTCCAAGGACCCGGCCGGGGTGATGCCGGGCTGGATCGGCGACTCGATGTCTTCGAATCGGGTCAGGCCGGCGTGTATCGGCAGGTCGGGGTGCTTGCCACCGACGAATCCGGGACAGCTCGGCTGTAGCGTCTCCGCGGCGGCGGGGGCGACCGCCAGCGGGGCGGGCGCCGGAACGGGCGCGGGGGCGGGGCTAAAGGCGGCAGGGACGTGGCCGGCGCGGGTCGCGGGGAACGACGGGGCGGCGAAGACCGGGAACGCGTGGGCGGCCTTCGGCTCGACGGTTGGCGCGACCACGGCGGCGACTTCGGCCGCGGCAAGCTTGAGCTCCGGCTTGGGCGCGGATCCTGGCGCTGGCTTCGGCGCGGCTGCCCCGGCGGCGGCCACCTGCCTCTTCCTGGCCGCCGGCGCGGGCCTGGCGGTGGTGGTGGCCGCGTCCGTTGCCCTGGTTGCTGCCGTGGCAGCGATCGCGGCGCTGACCGCGGCGACGGCGGCGGCCGCGGCGGCTGAGGCGGCAGCGACGGCGGCATCGCTTTCGACGCGGGCAGACGAGGTGGCTCGCTCTGATTTACTCGTGGCGGATCCGGAGGCGGCCGCTCCTGCCGCGGCACCGGCGGCGGTCACTCGACGGTGGGAGTCGCCGCTCGAATTCAGGTGGCGGCTCTCGTCGGCGCTACCCGCAGGCTCGACCGAACTCTCGCCCGGCTGGTCCGAGACGGCAGCGCCATCGCTCGTAGCATTGCTACCGGACTCGGCCGCGGGACCCGGCTGCCGGTCGCGGGGAGTCTTGCCGCTCTTCATCTCGCCGCACCTCGACCGCTGCTTGGCTGCGCGTAGAAGTCTCCCGCTGTGCTCACAGCTCGCAATAAGACAATGGTCATGAAGGCCGAAGCCCCTTCGTTAGGTTTGGTACCTTCGGGTACGGTCAGGTGCGGAGCCGGGGTAGGCCAACCCACACGGGAGACACCTACATAACGCAAGCCGGCTCGAATCCTTACATCGAGAGTCTGCCGATACCCTCAGATTCGGGAACTGGCCGTCCAGAGCAGGCCGCGATATGGGCGGCTTCGGACGAGACGCGTCGCCAAACGTTCCTGCGACCGCCGCTGGTGCGCTGGCGGTCGCAGGAACGCAGACCCATTTCACGGCGCCGCGCGAGTTGCGCCGCGCGAGCCGAACCGAACGTGGCCGTTCGGGGCTTCGCAGCTTCAGCTGGTCGTGGTCTGGGGCGTCACGGAGCCGTAGTCGTCCGTGTAGATCTCCGCCGAAGCGAGGTCCACGGTGCCGTCATCACCCCCGACGATGAGGACGCTGCCGTCCGCCAGCAGGACCGCCGCACCGAATTCGCGGGCGTCGTTCAACGGCGCCGTGGGAGCGAAGACGGCGGTGGTCGGATCGAACGTCTCCGCCGAGTCCAGGATGGTGTCGCCTGTGGCGCCCCCGGCGATGAGGACCGAGCCATTCGACAAGAGCGTCATCGTGCCGTAGGCACGCGGAGTGGTCATCGACCCAATCTTGCTGAAGGTGCCGGTGGCCGAGGAGAATATCTCGGCCGAGTCCAACGCGACCAGGTCCGTGTCGACGCCGCCGGCCACGAGGACACGGCCATCGTTCAGCAGCACGGCCGTCGTGTACTGGCGTGCGTCCGACATCGAGCCGGTCTTGGTGAACTTGCCGATCTTGGGGTCGTAAACATCGGCCGCGCCCAGCGCCTTTGCGTTGTTGTTGCCGCCCATGACCAGGACCCGGCCGTCGGCAAGCAGCGTCGCCGTGTGCTCGACCCGCGAAGCCGCCATCGAGCCGGTCACGGTGAAGTGACCCGTCTTAGGGTCGTAGATCTCGGCCGAGGCCACGCGGTAGTGGCCGTCGGAGCCGCCGGTCATCAGGACGCGGCCGTCCTGAAGCAACGTCGCGTCCTGCCAGACCCGCGCCGAGTGCATCGAGCCGGTCGCGGCAAAGGCGCCGATCTTTGGATCGTAGATCTCCGCCGTGTTGGTAGCTTTGTCGGTGGCGATCCAGCCTCCGGCGACGAGAACTCGGCCGTCCTGGAGCACGGTTGCGCTCTCGCTGGCGCGGGGATTCGCCATCGCGCCAGCAGCGGCGAACCTCGGGGGAAGCGTCGCGGCCGGCGTCGGCGTAGCGGTGGGGAGCGGCTTGAGCGTGCCGATCGCGCCGGGCATATGGCTCGCGGCCGAGACCGGGTTTGACGACGACTTGGCGGATGGCGCCAGAACGCCGGTGGCCGCCAGGCCGGCGACGATCACGACGACCAGGCCGATGCCGAGGACGACCAGGAGCGGGAACCGATTAGAGCGGCCGGTAGTCGGCGCGGCGGGCGGGACACCGCCGGCCAGCCAGGGCGAGGCGTTAGTGGGAGGCTGGGCCGGTGCCCACGGCGGTGTGCCGGCGGGCTGGCCGGTCGGGGGCCAGGCGGATGCGACGGGGGTGGCAGCCGGCGGCTAGGCTGGGGCCGCGGGCGGAGCGGGCGGCATCCAGGCGGGCGGCGGCGCGGGCGGAGCGGGCGGCATCCAGGCGGGCGGCGGCGCGGGCGGAGTCATGGAAGGCACGGCCCCCGCCGCAGCGGCGCTGGATGCCTCGGCCGCCTGTTCGACGGTTGGGAGCAGGCGTCCGCATGACGCACAGTTGTTCTGGCCGGCAAACAGCAACGGCGCTCCGCAGAACGGGCAGGATCCAATGGCCGGGACTTGACTTTCAGCCATTGCGCGAACTCCCTCATGCGCCCGATGCGAATCTAAGTCAGGTCGACGTAGACGTTCTTGACTTGCGTGTACGACTCGAATGCGTGCATGCCGTTCTCGCGGCCGACCCCGGACATTTTGTAGCCGCCAAACGGCGCCTCGGCGTGGACACTCGAATTGCAGTTTACTGAGATCACACCCGACTGGAGGGCCTTCGCCGCGCGGATCGCCTTCGCGATGTCACGCGTCCAGATCGATCCCGAAAGGCCGTACGGAGTGTCGTTGGCGAGCCGAATCGCCTCCTCTTCGGTGTCGAATGGGATCACGACCACGACGGGTCCGAAGACCTCCTCCTGGGCGATGCGCATCCGCGACGTGACCCGATCGAGGACCGTCGGCTCGATGTAGGCGCCGTGCGCGAGGGTCGGATCGGCGGGTATGCCACCGCCGACAACCACGTGCGCGCCCTCCTCGCGCCCGATTCGGACGTAGTCGAGGACGGTCTCACGCTGGCGGAAGCTGACCATCGTGCCGACTTCGGTCGCCTCGTCGGCCGGATCGCCGACCTTGACCTTGAGCGTGGCCGCGGCGAACAGCTCGACGACTTTGTCGTGGACGGAGCGCTCGACGATGATGCGAGACCGAGCGCAGCAATCCTGGCCGCAGTTGTCGAAGACGGAGTACGGAGACTCCGCGGCGAAGCGCTCGAGATCCGCGTCGGCGAAGACCACGTTGGGACTCTTGCCGCCCAGCTCCAGGCTGACCTTCTTGACGTTGCCCGCGGCCGTTCGCATGATCTCCCGCCCCGTGGCCGTCTCGCCAGTGAAGGCCACTTTGCCGATGCCGGGGTGAGCGGCGATGGCGGCGCCGGCCGTGCTGCCGGGGCCGGTGACAACGTTGAGGACTCCCGGCGGGAAGCCCGCCTCGAGGGCGAGTTCGGCGACGCGGATTGCCGTCAGCGGCGTGTAGCTGGCGGGCTTGAGGATGGCCGTGTTGCCCGCGGCCAGCGCCGGGCCCATCTTCCAGCTGGCCAGCATGAGCGGGAAGTTCCAGGGCACGATCAAGCCGACGACGCCGATCGGTTCGCGCAGGGTGAAATCGAAGCCGGGCTTCGAGACGGGGATCGTCTCGCCCATCAGCTTATTCGCGGCGCCGCCGTAGTACTCCATGACGCTGGCCACGGCGCCGATCTCCCAGCGGGCCGAGGAGATGGGCTTGCCCATGTTGCGGGATTCGAGGGCGGCCAGTTCTTCCAGGTGATCGCGGATCAGGGCGGCGAGCCGGGCGAGCGTCTGGCCGCGGCGGGTCTGGCTCCAGCTGTGCCACTCGCCGTCGAAGGCCCTTTGGGCCGCCTCGACGGCCCGGTCCACGTCCTCCGCCCCTCCCCGGGGAACGCGGGCGATGACAGCTCCGTTCACGGGGCTGACGACGTCGAAGACCCGGCCGTCCGCCGCGGCGACGTGGTTGCCGCCGATCACCATCTCGAGCGTGGGGACCGCGGCTGGATTGGCGGAGCCCGCGGGCGGCTGGGCGGGCGGCTGGGCGGTCATCGGGACACCTCGTGCGGGTGGCTTCGCTTCGTGCTCGGGCTCGACCGGCGGAGGCGCGCCCGCCGGCCGACATCGGTTCGGATCATACGCGCCGGTACGCGGCCCAACGGGCCGATCGACCCTCGATTGGCCCAGCGCGACGGGCCGATCGGTCAGACTATCGGCCCGTCGCCGGAGGTCGTTTCGGGCGGTGTCGCCGCCACCGCGCCGGGCTGCAGGCTGGCCGCATTCGGGTTGCGCAGCCGTTCGAGCTCGAACCGGTACTGCTCGTCGGTGATCTCGCCGACGCGGGCCCGAGCCATCAGCTCCTGGGCCCGCTGCACCAGCTGGACTCCCTGGTCGTTCAGCTGGCGGCCCTTGCTGCAAATCGGGCACATCAGATAGTGCTTGGTGCCGTACGGAATGATCGGGATGAAGTAGATGCGGATCGACTTGTTCACGGTGGTGTAGTGGAGGAGGACTTGATTGTGGCAGTTGGGGCAGACCGCCGGCCAGACCGCCCCTTTGTCCTTGAGCTTGCCGCCGCCCCAGCCGAAGATGATCAAGGTCGCCTGCTGCCCTCTGCGTCTCAATGGCCCGACTGTTCACGCCGACAAGAAGGATACGCGCGCGCGGAGACGCAGTTGAGCCGCCACCGGCCGGTCGGACTGCTCCTTAGACGCCTCGCGCGACACTACAATCGCGGCGCATGAGCGACGACCATCGATCTCCGGCCAGCCAGACGCCCCGGCCTTCCGCGGGCGCGCCGCGGCGAGGGGCGCTCGCGGCGGCCCCAACGGCCATCACCGCGACCCATGTCCGAATCTGGCTGGTGGTGATCGTCGGCTGCATCGTCGTCGGCACGGGCGGCTACCTCATCCTCGAGCCCGGATTGCGGCCGCTCGACGCGCTCTACATGACGGTCATCACCCTCACGACCGTCGGCTTCGGAGAGGGTCAGCCGGTCACCGACGCCGGGCGCATCTGGACGATGATCCTCTCGCTCGTGGGAGTCGGACTCATCTTCGGCACGGTTGGGATCGTGGCCGAGTACCTTGTGGTGGAGGCGACCAGCGGACGGCGGGAGGCCAGGCGAATGATCGAGGCGGTCGGCAAGCTATCGGGCCACTACATCCTGTGCGGCTACGGCCGGGTCGGGTTGACCGTCGCCCGGGAGCTCGTCCATTCGGGCCTGAAGGTCGTCGTCATCGACATCCTGCCGGAATCGCTCGCCCGGGCCAGACGCGAAGGCTTCCTCGAGGTCGAGGGCGACGCCACCGAGGAGGCGACTCTTCGGGCTGCCGGGATCGAGCGGGCGCGCGGCCTGATCACCACCATCGACTCGGATGCCCACAACGTCTACGTGATCCTTTCGGCCCGCGCCATCAACCCCGGTCTCTTCGTCGTGGCTCGCGCCAACACCGAGGATTCCGAAGCTCGGCTGATGCAGGCGGGCGCGAGCCGGGTCGTGTCGCCGTACACCATGGCCGGCCATCGCCTGGCCGAGCTGGCGGTCAGGCCGCGGGTCGTCGACTTCATCGACGCCGCGCTCTCGCACGGCGAGCTGGCCTTCTCGATGGAGGAGGTCGAGGTCGTGCACGGGAACGCGATCGACGGGACGACGGTCGGCGCGCTGCGCGACTCCGGCGTCTTCGTTCTGGCCATCGTCACCGGCGAGCGCAGCTACGAGGCCAACCCGCCCGCGGATCGGACCCTCACGGCCGGCGAGACTCTCGTGGTGTCGGGGAGCGTGGCTCGGCTGCACGAACTGCGGGGCACGGGGGCCAGGCAGTAAGGGTCGGCCCAGGCTCGTCCAGGCGGCCATCTCGAGACACTCAGGGTACCGGCTCACCCGCGGCTGCGACCGTCGCCCGAACCCGTCGCTCGTGGGCTATCAGCGCCCCGCCCACGATCCCCGCGTTGTTTCGGAGAATGGCGATGGCGATTGGCGTCTTGACGGTCAAGTATGACAGGTAGTTGTCGGCCCTCTTCGACGCCCCGCCGCCCAGGATGAACAGGTCCGGCCAGAAGAGCCGCTCCAATTCGTGAAGGAATTCGTCGAAGCCGGCGGCCCATTCTCTCCAGCCGAGCCCGAGCCGCTCGCGTGCCGATTCGGCTGCCCGCTCCTCCGCGTCGTGGCCCCTGATCTCCAGGTGGCCGAGCTCCGTGTTCGGCACGAGCCGGCCATCGATGAAGAGCGCCGTTCCGATGCCGGTCCCGATCGTCAGGACCATCACCAGACCCCGCTGGTAGCGCCCGGCACCAAAGCGGATCTCGGCCAGGCCGGCCACGTCGGCGTCGTTGCCGACCGCAACGATCCGGTGCGTCGCGAGCTCGAGCTCCCGCTCGGCGGCGAAGCCGATCCAGGCCGGGTCGATGTTCGCGGCCGTGAGCGTCACTCCGTCGCGGATCGCGGCGGGCAGACCCACGCCGACGGGGAAAACGTCGCCCTGGATCGGATCCCAGGGAGCGACGAGTCGCCGTACCAGCTCATCCGTCACCGCCACGACATCGCGCGGCACCGAGGGCTGGGGCGTCGCAATGCGCAACCGATCGCCCACGAGCTGGCCGGTTCGGATGTCGACGACGGCGCCCTTGATGCCGCTGCCTCCGAAGTCGATGCCGATGGCGAGGTCGCTATGCCGGACGTCGGCCGGTTGCCGGTCGCCCGGCTTAGTCCCCACGACTGCGGGTCCGCCGGTTCGAGTGTCGGTCGCCGGGCGGTCGGTCACGGGCGATTCCTCATTGCGACTCCTGAATGTCGTTCGTCTTGCCAGGGCGAGTGTCGGCCGTCAGCCGATGCTAGAAGTAGTTCACGCTGATGCCGCCGTCGACGACCATCGAGGCCCCGTTGGTCCAGGCCGATTCGTCGGACGCGAGATAGATCGCCAGATTCACGATCTCGTCGGCCTTGCCGAAGCGCCCGGTCGGGTTGCGGGCCAGCCGAAGCTTCTTTGCGGCTTCGTCCTTGAGCAGCCAGTCCATCAGCAGCGGCGTCTCCACGGGGCCCGGCAGGATGGCGTTGGTCCGGATCCCGCTGGGCGCGAACTGGACGGCCAGCGAGCGCGTCAGCGACAGGACCGCGCCCTTCGAGGCAGTGTACGCATCCTGCGGGACCGAGCAGCCCAGGATCGCGACGAAGCTCGAGACGTTGATGATCGAGCCGCAATGGCGCTCCATCATGTGCGGGAGCGTGTACTTGCAGCCGAGAAACACGCCCCGGACGTTCACGGCCATGACCTGATCCCAGACCTCGACCGGGGTGTCCACGACCGAATGGTCGGCCTCGGGCATGATCCCGGCGTTGTTGTAGAGGACGTCGACCTGGCCGTAGCGCTTGATCGCCATCTCGACCATGGCCTTCGCGTCGGCCTCGACCGAAACGTCGACCGCGGCGGCGCACGACTCTCCGCCGGCCGCGCGGATCTCGCGGACGGTCTCCTCGGCGGCCTCGCCCTGGTTGTCGGCGACGATCACGCGCGAACCCTCGGCGGCGAACCGGAGCGCGGCGATCCGTCCCATGCCGCTGCCGGCGCCCGTGATGATCGAGACCTTGTCCTTGAGCCGCATGCGCTCGCGCCTCCCGCTGCGGTGATTGGCAGCTTCGATCAGCCGGTCCGGCCCGCCCAGGGGGCCGATTCGTGTCCTGGCTAGCTTACTCGGCGGGGCCCCGAGCACGAGCGCGGCTGCCGTCGGCCTGTCGTGGCCGAGGCCGACAACGCCATCGGAGGGCCGGCTCCCAAATCGGCCTATGCTGGGACCGCAACGGCGTTGTCGGCTGCTAGTCAGGAGGCCCCGTGGGTTCAGAGTCGTCAGTGGTGGCGGTCGCCGGGGGTTCCGGGTTCGTGGGGCGATCGATCGTGCGCGAGCTCGCGGCCCGCGGGAACAATGTGATCGTGCTTTCGCACAGGCCCCCGATAGCGACGACGGACCGACTGATCGAATTCCGCCAGGCGGACGTCACCCAACCTGAGCGCCTCCCCGATGCCCTGGCGGGGGCCGACACGCTCGTGATCTGCCTCGCCTTTCGCAACTCGCCGATCGAAGCGCCTCGCCGCGGCCAGACCTTCGAACGGGTGGACGCGGCCGGAACGGAGGCGCTCGTGGCCGCCGCTCGGACGGCCGGCATCCGCCGCCTCGTCTACATCTCCGGAGCCGGTGCCGCGCCGGACGCTCGCCGTCACTGGTTCCGGGCCAAATGGCGCGCCGAGGAGGCGATCCGCGGCAGCGGCGTCGTCTACACGATTTTCCGACCGAGCTGGATCTACGGGCCCGGCGATCGGTCGCTGAACCGCTTCCTGGGATTCACGCGGTGGCTGCCGTTCGTGCCGCAGATCGGCAACGGCCGCCAGATCCTTGCGCCGGTCTTCGTCGACGACATCGGCGCGCTCGTCGGCGACGCGCTCGTCACGCCGGCCGCGAACAACGCCACTCTCGAAGTTGGCGGCCCCGAAACGCTGACGATGGACGCGGTCATCCGCGAAGCGCTGCGCATACTGCACCGGAGGCGGCCGATAATTCACGCCCCGGTCGTGCTGATGAAGCTATTCACATGGCCGCTGACGATTCTCCCGTCACCGCCGATGACGCCCGCCGCGATCGATTTCGTCGTCCAGTCCGCGCCCGTAGATACCGCGCCGTTGACCGCGGCGCTGCCGCGTCATCTCACGCCACTCGCCGAGGGCCTCGCCTCCTATTTGGCGCCGCGCGGCTGAATCAGCCGATCTCAGCCGCGCTCGAGGTAGCGCTCGCGCTCCCAGGGGTGGACGGCCGCGTCGTAGGCGTCGCGCTCGACGCGGGCGGCGTTGAGGTAGTGGTCGACCACGTCACGGCCCAGGATCTCCACGGCAGCCTTGCTCTTCTCCAGGAGGTCGATTGCCTCATATAGAGCGCGAGGCATTCGGTCGCAGCCCTTTGCGAGGTAGCCGTTGCCCTTGTACTCGGCCGGCGGCTCGATCCTGTGCTCGATGCCGTACAGCCCCGCCCCGACCACCGCGGCGTAGGCCAGATAGGCGTTCATGTCGCCGCCGGGGAAGCGGTTCTCGACGTGCAGCCCCGGGCCGTTGCCGACGATCCGGAATCCCGTAGTGCGATTGTCTCGACCCCACACCACGTTGACCGGGGCCCAGCTGGCGACGGCATAGCGCTTGTACGAGTTGATCGTCGGGGCGATCAAAAGAGCGAGCTCGCGCTGGAGGGCCATCATCCCGCTGAGGAACCAGCGCATCGTCTGGCTCATTCCGTACGGCTGGGCGCCGTCCTCGAAGAAGAGGGCCCTATCCCCGGCCGGATCCCACAAGCTGATATGAAGGTGGCCGGACGAGCCGGTCCATTCGGCATACGGCTTGGCCATGAACGTCAGGCCGTAGCCGTTGAGCCAGGCGATCTCCTTTGCCCCGTGCTTGAAGAGGACGCTTCGATCGGCCGACTCGAGCACGTCGTCGTAGCGGATGTTGACCTCGTGCTGCGACGGAGCGGCCTCGCCCTTGCTGAATTCGATCGGAATTCGAGCCTCGGTCATCTGGTTGCGGATCTGGCGGTACAGCGGCTCGAGCTTCGTCGCCTGGAGAAGATGGTAGTCCTCGTTGTAATAGCCAACCCGCTCGATGTCGTTGTAACCCTTCTCGCTCAGCTCCTCGAATGTGTCCGACAGAACATAGAACTCGAACTCAGTCCCCGCCTTGACCGCGTAGCCAAGATTGGCGGCTCGCTCCACCTGACGCTTCAACACCGAGCGGGGTGAGATCGGTATCTCCAGACCTGTCTCCTCGTCGATCGCGTCACACAAGACGATGGCGGTCGATTCGAGCCAGGGCAGAACGCGAGTCGTCTCCCAAACCTCGCGCCCGATCCAGTCGCCGTAGCCCGTTTCCCAGTTCATCAGCTTGAAGCCGTCGGGCGTGCTCATTTCCATGTCCGTGCCCAGAAGGTACGTGCAGAAATGAATGCCGTGATCCACGACGCCTTTGAGAAATGCCTCGGCCTGGACGCGTTTGCCCACCAAACGGCCCTGCATGTCGGTCAGAGCCACGATGACGGTGTCGATCCGCCCGTCGCGGACCATCTGGCGCAGCTCCTCGAGGCGCTTCGGGGTGGCATGGCCGGCGGCGCCGCGGGCCGGCGCGTCGTGGGCCGGTGCGTGATGGTCCGCTGCGCCGTGCTGGTCGCTCATCGTCATCTCCTCCGGGCTCGGCATGCGCCCCCGCCTCGGGTGCGGCGCTCCTGGCTCGATATTGTGGCTCGTGTTCGCCCGCCCCGCCCTGGAAATCCGCCGCATGGCGCCGATCTCGCGCCGGCAGGCACGCGTGAGAGCGTCGGTTCGACCCGCGATTGGCGCGAGCAGGGTAGAGTCTGCAGGCTGCACGTTCGCCGCGCCCGAATACGCCCGATTGTGCAGACTTCTACGACCGCTGCCCAGTCGGGCTCGTCCATGGGCGGTGGCAACCCGATCCGCACGGCGGCGTGGCCCCGAGGAGGCGCGCGGCCGGGGGAGCGGAGCGGCGAAACGTAAGAGGTACAAACCACCTGATGAGCGACCCTCGCGTCGAGCGTGGCCCCGACGACAAACTCCCAACCGACCCGTTCCCATCTCCTCTCCACTCCGACCTTCCGAGCACTCGCCGGCCGCACCCTGAGGTAGTGATCCCGTCCGGGACGCCTGCGGGCAGCGGGCTCCGCGGCCGCCCGCACGGAGTGCGCGCGACGACGCCACCGGCGCTCGGGGCCACGCCGCGGCCGAAGGCGCACACGCGGAGCCGCCGCGGGGCGAAGGCCTGGCAGCCACCCAAGATCGGCCTGCCCGCGCTCCACAGACCCGAGCTCCACAGACCCGAGCTGCACCGACCCGCGCTCCACCGACCTACCTGGCCGATGTCGATCCTCCAGACCATTTTCCTGGTCGTCGGTCTCGCGACCGTCATCGCCGTCGTGGCCGGAATGGTCATGCTCATCCCCAACCAGCCGGTCGCCACTCCCGCCACCGGCAGCGTGCGCGCGGTCGACTTCCGAGCGGCGTCCAAGCCGCCCACGGGCAACTTCTTCTACGGACCGTATTTCGTCTCGCAGGGCTCGCAGCTGCTGATGATGGGCAGCGACGGCAAGTCCAGCGGCGTCTGGTCCTCGACCGACGGCTCGACATGGCAGTCCATCTCGGCTGCAGGCTCGTTCGGTGCGCCCAATCAGCGGTTCGTGGTCCTCGGCTTCGCCGACGACGGCAACGGCGGCCTGGTCGCGGTGGGCGATGGGTTCGCGGCCGGAAGCACGGTCGTCGCCACCGCCTGGCACTCACGCGACGGCCGAACCTGGTCGCCCGCCTCGATCGATGTCCCCAACGACACCGAGATGATCGGCCTGGCCGAGCGACCGGGCGCGATGGTCTCCGCCGGCAACGGCGTCGCCTGGTTCTCACCGGATGGGTCGAGCTGGACCGCCGTCAACCTGCCAAACGCCACCGGGTATATTCCGCGGGCGGTCCGCGCCTGGGCCGGCGGGTTTGCGATCGTCGCCGTCTCGACCGGGACCGATCCTCGCCACACCAAGGCGTGGACCTCGCCAGACGGCACGCACTGGACCGAGGCGGCAGCCCCGCTCGCCGGCTTCGAGGTCCAGGACCTTGTGGCCTATGGGAACGGGCTCGTGGCAGTCGGCAGCCAGATTCTCACGCCGGCCGAGCTGGCCACTCCTTCGCCATCGCCCTCGCCTTCGCCGACCGCGGGCCCTTCGGCATCGAAGAGCAAGGCCACGCCCAAGCCGACTCCCAAGCCGACGGGGACACCGGCCGCTTCGGGGGCCTCGGCGTCTCCGTCGCCCACGCCGCTTCCGACGGCCGCAGTGGCGATGGCGTGGATATCGCCTGATGGCATCAACTGGTACCGAGGAAACGCCCTGCCCTCTCGCGAGTCCCAGGCGCTCGAATCGGTCACGCAGGTGTTCGATTCCCTGGTTGCCGTTTCCTCAGAGCCGACCGGCGTCCTGGGCGCGTCCGCGTCTCCGGGAGCTTCCGCTTCCCCGACGGACTTGGTGTCTCTCTGGACATCCGACGACGGCACGACCTGGAAGCCGATGACGACCGGCGCCTCGGCCCTCACCCGCGGCCGTCTGGCGCCCTTCGGCGACAGACTGGTCCTGGCGGGGATCGACGCGAGCGGTTCGCTGGCCGTCCTGACCGGCAACGTGACGCTCGGAGAGCCGCTGCCGGTGGTAGAGCTCACGCCCACGCCCGCGTTCTCCGTCTTGCTGAATGCCGGCGCGACGCCGATGGTTCCCGGGCTCACCGCCGATAGCACCCTCGGCCCGGTCATCGCCACGACGAATCAATTCCTCGCCTTCGTGAACGGCAAGGGCGGGACGACCGTCTTCTCTTCCGCAGACGGAAGCACCTGGTCGACGCAGGCCGGCCCGGCCGTGCTGGCCGCAGCGGAAGCGGCGTCCTCGGGGACGGGAAGCCAGGTGCCCGACACGGCAACGCCAAGCATGGCGCCTGCCACGGGTTCGGCCAGCGTAGTGCCGGCCTCGGGGACGGGCAGCCCGGTCCCTGCCGCGGGAACGCCCGTCGTGACGGCGGCCGCACTCGATAGTCAGGGCGACGTCGTCGCGGTCGGAAGCATCGCCACGGCATCAGGCTCAGCGGCAGCCATCTGGGACCTGACCGGCACGACCTGGACGGCGGCGGCGATCAGCGGCGACGCCCCGTCGAGCCTCGGGTCCGTGGCGGTCCACGGCGGCGACTTCGTCGCGGCCGCCAGCTCGGACGACGGGGCGCGGCTCTTGTACTCCGGAGACGGCATGACCTGGGTCGACGCCTCCATCGCCGGTGCGAATGCCTACTCGCTGACGGTTTCGTCGTGGTCCAGCGGGTTCATCGCATCCGCCGTCGACGCCACCGGCAAGGCGGCAGTCTGGACCTCGTCCGATGGTCTGAGCTGGGTCGCAGCGACCTGGAAGCTGCCTTCGAACGGCGGGGTAGTGATCGCCACCCGCAAGGGACTGGTGACCACGAGCCAGGGCCTGACAGGCAACACCAGCTGGTGGTGGTCGGCCGACGGCACGGCCTGGCAGGACTCCAAGCTCACGACCATGGGCGGCTGCTGGGGAACGCTGGACTCGGGCTTCGTGGCGGTCTCCCCGCCCTCGGCCGGGTCCGCGCCGGCGGCCGGCGCCGCGGCCTCAGGCTCGGCGAGCCCAGCCGCCAGCTGGAGGGTGTGGGCCAGCCGAGACGCCCTTACGTGGCAACAGCCGATGGCCAACCCATTCTCGTTCGGCGGGTCCAGCACCTGCCAGATCGCCTCGCTGCATCAGAGGGTCGTCGTCGTGGGCTGGGCCAAGCCCGGAGTCCTCGAGGGTTTCTACGGTGATCTGACCGGGCTCTAAGCCCGGATCCGCCGGCCAAGCGCGGCAGACAGCCGGCCCGACGAGGGCAAGGCCGGCGCGGCCACGAGCCGGGCGCGCGCCGGGGGCGATTGCGCCGCCCCGGCCGTTCTCGGCGCGCCTGTGGCGCCGCCACCTGCCCGTCTTCGAGGTGGCTGAGTTGCTATCCTGTCCCCCCGAGGGCCAGCCCAGGTGCGGACTCCAGCGACATGGCCCGCGACGACTCCTCGCCAGGCGGCATTCCGGCCCGGCTCGCCCCGACCAAGGAGGACATGGAGTAAGTGGCTAACGTGCAACCGAAAGCGGGGGCCAATCCGGCCGCGGCTAAGCGGATAATCCTGCTGATCTTCGTGCTGTCGGGTTTCGCCGGCCTGGTGTACGAAGTCGTTTGGGCGCGCCAGCTCGTGCTGGTCTTCGGCAACACGACCCAGGCCATCTCCGCGATCCTCACCGGATTCTTCGGCGGCATGGCCATCGGGAGCGTCGCGGGCGGCCGAATCGCCGACCGTGTCCGCAATCCGCTGCGCATGTACGCCATCCTCGAACTCCTCGTTGTCGTGGCCGTGCTCCTCACCCCGGCAACGTTCCTCGGCATGCACGAGGTCTACCGCGGCGTCTTCGGGACCCTTGAAGAGAACCCGGCCCTGCTGACGCTCGTCAGGTTCGTGCTGTCGCTCCTGGCCCTCGGGCCGGCCACGATCCTGATGGGCGCCACCCTGCCCACTCTTTCGCGGTACCTGGTCCGCGATCACAACACCCTCGGCACCGAGTTCGGCAGCCTGTACACGGTCAACACTTTCGGCGCCATCTTCGGCGCGGTGCTGGCCGGCATCTTCCTCATCGAGCTCATCGGCCTGGAGGAGACACTGCTCGTCGGCGTAGCCTGCTCGGCCACGGCCGGCGTGGCCGCCTTCGCCCTCAGCCTCCGGCAGCGGCCCTCCTCGACCCAGGACACGGATGCCGCGCCTGCCGCCGAGCTGGCCGCCACGGCCGGCACGCCCGACTCCTCGGTCGCGACGGCAGCCCGATCCGTGCTGGGGACCGGCGTGGCCTCGATCTCGCGCCCCAAGCTGGCCCTCGCCGTGGCCTTCGTGTCGGGCCTCACCTCGCTCGGGTACCAGAACCTGTGGACCAGGATCCTTTCGTCGGGGACCGGCAGCTCGAGCTACGTCTTCACCTGCATCCTGGCCATCTTCCTGACCGGCATCGCCGTGGGAGCGTTCGTCTTCGCGCGCTTCCTCTCGAAGACGCGGCACCCTGTTGCCCTCCTCGGCGTCGCCGAGATCGCGCTGGCCTTCGTGGTTCTGGCCAGCCTCGGGGTCGAGACGAAGTACCTCGTCAGCTGGAGCTTCCTGCGCGAGCTGATAGTCGTCGTCGCCCCGCCCGCCCTGATCATGGGCGTGGTCTTCCCGATGAGCTCGATGCTCGTCGCCGAGTCCGACGATCGAGTCGGAACCAGTACCGGTCTCCTGCTCGGCGCCAACACCGTCGGGGCGCTCTGCGGGACCTTCATCGTCCCCTTCTTCCTCATGCCGTTCCTGACCTCGCCCCGATCGGTCGTGCTCATCGCAGCCATCAACGCCGCCACCGGCGTCGTTCTACTCTCGCAGGCCAGGCCCCTCGCGATGGCCGCGCGGCGGATGGGATCGGCCCTGGGCGGGGCCGTGGCCATCGTCGCGGTGGTGCTGATGGTCGTCCCAAATGCGCTGGTCGTCGATCCTTCCACGTCCACCCTGGAGCGCCTCCACGCGCAGATCCTCGGCCAGGCCGAGGACGACGTGGCAGTAACCCAGGCGGCGGACGTGCCCGGCGCGCTGTTCCATCTGCGGCTCTACGTCGGAGGGAACTCGATGACGGGAGTGTCGGCGATCACTCGTTTCATGCCCGACCTGCCCCTCATGGTCAAGCCCGATGCGCAGTCCATGTGCATCATCGCCTTCGGCATGGGCTCCAGCTACCGCAGCGCTTTGCAGGACGGACTCAACGTCGAGGCTGTGGAGCTCGTTCCGTCGGTCCCGAGCATGTTCAAGTACTTCTACCCCGACTGGCAGCAGGTCATGGCCAACCCGAAGGGGCACGTCATCATCGCCGACGGCCGCAACCACGTCGAACTGACGAACCACACCTACGACCTGCTGATGGTCGATCCCCCGCCGCCGATGAACACCTCGGGGACGGCGGTCCTCTTCTCTCAGGAGTTCTACGCCGCCGCCAGGTCCCGATTGAATCCGGGCGGCGTGATGATGCAATGGGTCTATTCGGGCTCGGGCCTGACCGTCGACGAACTGCGCAGCCACGCCAAGACGTTCAAGAGCGTGTTCCCGCACGTGACCATCGTCTTCTCGCCGATGGCGGGCGCGAATGGCGTCCTGATGCTCGGGTCGGACGACCCGATCACCCTGACCCCGGCCGGAATCGAGTCCGTTCTCTCGAAGTCCGGCGTTGTGTCCGACCTCTCCGATGCGGCGGACTCCCCGCCAGGCGTCACGACCGCGAGCCAGTGGGAACAGCTGATCCTGGGCAGCGTCTGGATCTCCGACGCCAAGGTCGAGCAATTCGGGGCAAGCGGCCAGATGGTGACGGACGATCATCCCTACACCGAGTACGACCTGCTCCGTCACAAGTTCGGGCCCAAGTCACCCAGGGTGACCAGGGCCAGCCTGCTGGCGGCCATGCCCAGCTGATCGGGGCCACTCGCAGAGAAGCGGCCCGGCGGGCTTTCGCCCGCCGGGCCGCGTGATTCCCGGATCGTCGGCGGAAGAGCTACGCCCCCTCGACGAGCTCCTCGGCAGCATGCTCGAACTCGCGCTCGATCTCGGTCAGCTCGACTTCCCCGACCTCGACGATCGGGCCCTTGAAGCGCTTGCGCGCCCAGGCAAAGTAATAGATGAGCAGGAAGCCGAGGAAGACGACGTAGGCGAGCCACGTGAACGCGTTGCCGGAGGTCGGCCACAGGAAGAGGACCGATATCACGACGATCCACGCCACGGCAACGAGGGCGATCGGCTTGGAGAAGCGGCCGAGCCTCCACACGGCGTGCTCTCGCCACTCTTGCTTGCCGAAGACGCCGAGCAAGATCGGCACTCCGTAGGCCCAGTAGAGCGCGATGGTGCTGATCGCGGTGACTATGGCAATGGCCGTGGCCCCGCCAAAGATGAAAGCGGCGTTCGTGAGCAGATAGCTGAAGACGACGATCCCGATGATGGCGTTGGCCGGCGTCCGGAAGCGGTGTGAAACCTTGCGCAGCCAGGGCGATCCGGGCACGCCGTGGTCGCGGCTGAAGGCGAACAGCATGCGACCCGCCGCGGCGACGGACGCCAGCCCGCACAAGCTCATGGCCACGGCGATGGCGGCGCCTAGCCAGTCGCCCAATGAGCCCAGGTTGTATGTCAGAGTCGAGAAGACGACCGCGTTACCGAGGTAGTACTGGCTGCAAAGGCCGACCGGGGACGCAACGCAACTGGGGTTGAAGACCTGGTCGAGGGGCGGAAGGTGCGTCACCAGGCCAAGGAGGACGACGTAGCCAACCACGGCCGAAACCGCCACGGAGATGAAGACGCCCCAGGCGCTCGAGAGTCGGGCGCCGATCGTCTCTTCGGCGACGTGGGCCGAGGCGTCGTACCCGGTGAAGGTCCATTGGGCCTGCAGGAGGGAGAACATGAAGGCGAACGGCAGGGCATAGCCGACTGCGGGGCCGAGGTTGAGGGCGCCACCGAAGACCGAGGCGCTACCGCTGGCGTCCTGCGGCGCGATCGCGAACGGGCTGAGCGTGGAGTGGGCCTTGCCGGAGCTGATCAAGAAGAGCGCCCCGACGATGACCAGGACGGTGCCGATGTGCCACCACACCGAGGCGTCGTTCAGCTTTGCCACGATCCGGATGCCGGCGATGTTGAGAACGAGCTGGATCGCCAGGAGCGCCGCCATAGTCACAAGCTGGCCGCTCACCAGCGTACCCAGGAACATCGACCCGTTGCCGTAGACAATGTTGAAGTTGCTCACGATGGGGGTGACGATGGCCGAGTTGACGAAGCTGGCGGCGGCGAAATCGATGCCAGCCACGATGGCGATCTGGCCAGCCAGGTTGAACCAGGCCGTCCACCAGCCCCAGTCCTTGTTCTTCATCCGGCTCGACCAGTAGTACAAGCCGCCCGCGGTGGGGTACGCGGACGCGATCTCGGCCATTGAGGCGGCGATCAGCAGGGTGAAGATCGAGACGAGCGGCCAGCCAATGGTGCTCGCGGCTGGGCCGCCCCAGGCGAGCCCGTAGTCGAAAAGGATCACCGCGCCCGTCAGGATCGAGATGATCGTGAAGCTGATGGCGAAGTTCGAGAACCCGCCCATGGTGCGGAACAGCTCTTGGGCGTAGCCCAAGCGATGCAGGTCGTGAATGTCCTGCTCGATCCGCTCCTCGCGCGATGCCTTCTGTTGAGTCACTCGGACCTCCTCGGAAACGGCCTGGAACGACTCTTCGCCAGTGGTGCGGACCGCCCGCAAAATCGCCCTCTCTCTGGCCGCGACGGCTGACTTCTCGTCCGAGCGACGGGGCGGTCCGACGCGAGACGACGCCTCCGGACCGGCGCGTGCGGGCCGCCGGTCCAGCCCCGGGGAATATACCCGTTCGAGCAGCCGGAAATGTACCGGTGTCTCACGCGTCGACCGGATTCAGCCCCGGCGTCGCGGGCGTGGTCGCCTGGTGTGGAACCGCTCGCCGACGGATCGAGGCAGCCGCGGAGCCCGCCGCGGGTCAGGGCAGTGGTGGCGCCGAAGGGGTGAGCGAAGGGTTGTAGACGGCGGCGCCGACCAGGGCCAGGAAGATCGTGAGCACGAGAATGAGCATGACCACCGTGCCCAAGGCGGCCCAGCCCGCGACCGAAACGGCATGCCGGCGCCGGCGGGCGGCTTCGCCTTCGCCGCCGGCCGCCGCCGCCGCCCAGACGAGCATCGCGATGCCCGTCGTGAGAACGCCCAGGAAGGGGGCGAATGCGCCTACGAAGAAGCCGATGATTTTGTCGGCATATGGGCCGACGAGAAACGGCTGGTCGTCGATGATGCCCTTCCGATCGAGTCGAGCCGGGACCATTCGCCCGACTCCGGTTGGCCGATTCTAGCCGACTCGAACCGCCCGCCCGAGTGGACCCACGCCAGCCGCGGCCCGCTCGGGGGCAAGCCAAGCCTGGTTCGAGATGGCGATAGACTCTGCCCGTACCAACCGCGCCCCGTGCCGCGCACCGCCGAAAGCACCTCGATCGAGGAGCCGACACCGCCATGACCCCCACCGACTCAGGCCGGCCGAAGCCGCCCGCCAGCTCGGCCACTCCGGCCGCTCCGGCCACTCCCGCATCTGCCCCGACTCCCCGCCCCGGGTTCCGCATCGAAAAGGACCCGCTCGGCTACCTCGAAGTCCCCGATGCCGCCTACTACGGCGTCCAGACCGCGCGCGGCATCCACAATTTCCCGATCTCCGGCACGCTGCCCCACAGGGCCCTGGTGCGAGCCATCGTCCAGGTCAAGAAGGCCGCGGCGCGGGCCAACATGGCTACCGGCCGGCTGCCCAAGCAGCTCGGAAACGCCATCGTCGACGCAGCCGACGAGATCCTCCAGCCGGCCGAACCGGCGGCCGAGTCGGACGAGCTCGAGCCGAGACGGCCTTCCGATCCGATGCGAGCGGCCTTCGCGGCCGCTCGGGCCGCCAAGCAGGCCGAGCTGATCGACAACTTCCGGATCGATCCGTTCCAGGCCGGCGCCGGAACGAGCCACAACATGAACGCCAACGAGGTCCTGGCGAACCGGGCGATCGAGCTGCTGCACGCCCAGGGCGTCGGCTCGGGCAAGCGCGGCGACTACTCGATCGTGAGCCCCAACGACCACGTCAACATGGCCCAGTCCACCAACGACGTCTTCCCAACGGCGATGCGGATCGCCACGCTGGACCTGATCCGCGACTTCATGCCGGCCGCTGGCGAGCTCATCGCCGCCTTCGAGGCCAAGGCCCGCGAGTTCGATGACGTCATCAAGTCCGGCCGAACGCACATGCAGGATGCCGTCCCGATTCGGCTCGGCCAGGAGTTCGCCGCCTACGCGCTGACGCTTCGACGCGGGGTCGATCGCCTGGCGACCGCGGCCGAATCGATCTGCGAGCAGAACATCGGCGCCACGGCCGTAGGCACCGGCTTAAACGCGGAGCCCGAGTACATCGAGCTGGTCGTCCGCTATCTAGCCGAGCAGACCGGCCACAAGCTTCGCGGCGCCGAGCATCTGGTCCAGGCGACCCATTCGATGCGCCCGATGCTCGAGGTGTCGGCCGCACTGCGCGGCATCGCCGTCGACCTCGTGAAGATCAGCGAGGACCTGCGCCTGATGTCGTCGGGACCGATGACCGGCTTCGCCGAGATCACCCTGCCGGCCGTGCAGCCGGGCAGCTCGATCATGCCGGGCAAGGTGAACCCGGTCATGGCCGAATGCATGTCGATGGTCTGTTTCCGGGTCATCGGCAACGACACCACGATCGCCTGGGCCGCCTCTGCCGGCCAGCTCGAGCTCAACGTGATGATGCCGGTGATCGCTCACACCGCTCTCGAGTCACTCACGATCCTGACGAACATGAGCCGCGCCTTCGCTGAGTTCTGCGTGACCGGCATCGAGGCCAACCGGGACCGCGCCCGCGATCTGATGGAGCGCTCGTCGGCGCTATCCACGCCGCTCGCCCCGTACCTCGGCTACGCCCTCGCCGCGGACATTTCCAAGCAGGCGGTCCGCGAGAGCCGGACCATCCGCGAGATCGTCATCGAGCGCGGCATCTTCACGGCCGAGGAGCTGGACGAGCTTCTGGCCCCTCACGAGCTGACCGAGCCCGGCGTTGCCGGCGGCTTCCGCTTCACGCCCAAGCTGCCGGAGGGAACCAAGCCGCCCACGGGCCCAGTCGGCGCGGGCGGGTAGCCGTGGGCACAATGCCAGGGCCGCCTTGCGCCAAACTCGTATCGCCTTCGTCGGCGCGGGCGCGATCATATATTGCTTGTGGCAGCCAATATTGCTTGTGGCAGCCAACGGTACGGCGCGCGTTCGGCCAGAACGAATGATTCTTCGCGCACCTGAGGAGGCCGCCACGCCCGGCCTCTTGCCGGAGAAAGCAACGCCCCGCCCGGGGCGAGTTCCCCGGCAATGAGACCCGGCTGCGGGTGCGGCCCGAACCGGCACGACTCCGAGCCGGCCCCTCAATCGTGGCCTGTTACCCCGATTGTCGTTGCCGGCCAGCAACGTAATCCTCCCTCGGTGGCAGCCAGATCGACCAAAGGTACTAGACAATTCCGCGGATATGCTGCGACCATTCAACAGCCTGCCGGGGTGGGTAGTCCCTGGGCAGGCTTCCGGGGAGTTTGATCGTGGCTAGCCGTGGCTTTATTGGTGCGCCTTGCGCGCCCGTTTTTCGGAGGTACAACACCGTGTCGTCCAAGCAGTTGGGTTCGCGCATGTTCCGGCGCGTCGCTGCATCCATCGTCGTCGGCCTGCTTCTGGTCCCGGCCATCGCGGCCACCGCAGTGGCGGCGACTCCGCTGACGGTAACGATGACCAAGGAGATATGCCCCTCGTACACCCTGGTGCCGGCGAACGTGAACCCGGACAACATGGACGCCACCGGCAACCACTGGCGTGAGCTCGACACCACGCACTACACGACAAAACCCGTCACCCCGTCCAATAGCACCGCGACGGGCTGCACACCCGCCGCGGGCTGGACGTTCGACTTCACGAGGGGCCAGACCGGCCCCGTCATCTCCACGTACACGACGGGCGCCGACGGGACGGTGACCGAGCCCCTCAACGCCGACGAACTAGCCCTGGCCCGCAGTAACACGGGCCTCTGGGTTCTCGAGACTACGCAAACGAGTGCGGGTTTCGGCTCCCTCCGTTGCTACAACGACATGCTCAACGGCGACAACTCGGAGCAGATGACGTCGGTGCCGGACAGCGTAACGCAGGTTTGGTGCTTCGCCTACAACGTGGCCGTGGTGCCGAGTCTGACGGTCACCAAGACGCCGAGCCTCACGACGTACAACGCCGCCGGCCAGACGATCACGTATACGTACACGCTGCAGAACACCGGAAACGTAGCCCTGGCGGGCCCGTTCTCGGTAAGTGACGCGCCGCTGGGCACGATCAGCTGCGTCGGCGCGAGCCTGGCCGTGGGCGCCACGACCACCTGCGCAACGGCCAGCTACACGATTGCTCAGGCGGATCTCGACGCCAACAAGACGATCACCAACACGGCCACCGGGCACGGCTCCTTCGGGGCGACGCAGGTCAACTCGACAACGGTCACCGTCAATGTGACGCCGGTCCAGGCGGCCGCCATCACCGTCACCAAGACCCCCAGCCTCACGACGTACAACGCCGCCGGCCAGACGATCACGTATACGTACACACTGCAGAACACCGGCAACGTGACGCTGACCAGCCCGTTCACGGTCACCGACGTGCCACTCGGCACGATCACCTGCGTCGGCGCCAGCCTGGCCGTGGGTGCGACGACCACCTGCAACACGGCCAGCTATGCGACCAAGCAGACCGACCTGGACACCAACTCGACCATCAGCGACACGGCCACCGGCCACGCCGTCTTCGGCGGCGCGACGATCAACTCCACACCCGTCACGGTCAACGTGACGCCGGTCCAGAACAAGGCCATCACGGTCACCAAGACGCCGAGCCAGTCGAGTTACAACGCCGCCAACCAGACGATCACCTACACCTACACCCTCCAGAACACCGGCAATGTCACCCTCGCCAGCCCGTTCACGGTCACCGACTCGAAGCTCGGCTCGATCACCTGCATCGGCGCCAGCCTGGCCGTGGGTGCGACGACCACCTGCGCCACCGCCAGCTACACGACGACCCAGGCGGATCTCGACGCCAACAAGACGATCACCAACACGGCCACCGGGCACGGCAACTTCGGGGCGACCCAAGTCAACTCGACCACGGTCACGGTCAACGTGACGCCGGTCCAGAACAAGGCCATCACGGTCACCAAGACGCCGAGCCGGTCCACTTATGACGGCGTCGGCGAGACGATCACCTACACCTACACGCTGCAGAACACCGGCAACGTCACCCTGACCGGCCCGTTCACCATCACCGACGTCCCGCTCGGCGCGATCACCTGCGTCGGCGCCAGCCTGGCGCCCGGCGCTACGATCGCTGCCGCCTCCTGCAACACCAAGACCTACACCACCCAGCAGACCGACTTCGACGCCGGCCGGACCATCTCCGACACGGCCACCGGCCACGCCAGTTTCGCGACGACGACGGTCGACTCGGCCCCAGTCACGGTCAACGTGAAGGCGGTCGGCCAGGCTCCGGCGCTCACGATCGACAAGACCGCCAAGGCCTCCTATGGCCCCGGCGACATGATCACCTATTCGTATCTGGTGACCAACACCGGCAACGTCACGATCA
>Ga0182019_10000270_pt1 | contig 25968 bp, 23 predicted proteins | sample 812E2MmetaG_FD_120483 | JGI IMG/M metagenome (GOLD analysis project Ga0182019, IMG submission 120483) | Permafrost microbial communities from Stordalen Mire, Sweden - 812E2M metaG | ecosystem: Environmental > Terrestrial > Soil > Wetlands > Permafrost | place: Sweden: Stordalen | collected...
CAATAACAAAATCAAGGTCCTCAAACGCCAAGCCTACGGCTTCCGCGACCTCGAGTACTTCAAACTCCGCCTCGCCTTCATCGGCTCTTCCACCCCACGATTTCCCGGATGAACCGAACGTTCAAAGACAACAACCAAGAAGACCGGGAAGGGCCGAAGAGAGGAAGAACGAAGAGGGGAGACGGAAGAGGATAGACACGATTCCCGGCGTCCTTTCGTCTTTCCTCTTCCCTCGCCAACGGAACCTGTGAACGTGCGAACCTTCGAACGGTAGTCAGCGCTTGGAGAGCCAGGTCGGCCCTTCGAACCGGACGTGCGGGACGTCAAAGGCCAGCCTCGCTGCCGCCACGTCGCAGGTGGAACCCTCGAGGAGCATCGTGAGCTGGTCGCGGGTTATCGGTGCCTCGGGAAAGTGCTGGATCACGGAAACCACGAACCGAGCAAGACCGAGCGGGACGTGTACGAGCGTCCGGCGCACGCCGAGGGTGTGGGCGATGCGGCGCAGCACCTCGTCGTAGGTCAGAGCCTCGGGGCCTCCCAGCTCGTACGTCTGTCCGATGGCGACCGGATCATCGAGAGCGGCCACGAAGCAGTGCGCCACCTCGGCGACAGAAATCGGTTGCATCTTGTAGGTTCCGTCGCCGAACACCGGAAAGACGGGGAAGCGCTTGACCGCGGGTGCGAGCGCGCTCGTGAAGCCGTCGCCGGGGCCGAAGATCAGGGAGGGGCGGAAAATCGTCCAATCGAGGCCCGAATCTCTCACGACCTCCTCACCCTGCCACTTGGTCCTGTGGTACGCCGTTGCGGCGTTCGCACGCGCCCCCAGCGCTGACATATGCACGAGTCTCTTGATCCCGATCTCGCGGCAGACCGAGATCACGCGTTCGGTGGTGAGCCTGTGCGCGCGCTCGAACGTCACGCCGTCACGAGGGACCTCACGGATGATCCCGACAAGGTGGATTGCCGCGGCACAGCCGCCGCACCAGCGTTGCCAGCCCTCCTCGGCAACATCGGCGGCAACCTGGATCACGCCGGGGCGAGCCTCCTCGGAGCGCAGGTGGCGCGAGATCGCGACGACCTCCCAGCCATTTTCGAGGAGCTCACGCCGCACCTCGCGTCCGACGAACCCGCGCGCGCCCGTGAGCAGCACCCTACGGTCCGGCTGCGACGGCATTTGACGGGGCGAGTTCTGGCGGGCCGGGCTTCCTGTTCGCACATTCCACCTCTGGACACGCAAATGCTAGCATGGCTCGTGATGCGCGCCGTTCTCGCGGATCTTCACGTCGGGCAGGGCTCCGGCGACATCGACAGGTTCATCTCATCGATCGCCGCCGTGCGCCGTCGTGGCGCGGATGAGGTTGTCTTCCTCGGCGACCTGTTCCGAGCACTGGTGGGGTTTTCGCGATTTTGGGACGACACGGTGCGGCGCGGACTCGACGAACTCGCCTCGCTCCGTCGCGACGGGACGAGGGTGGTTCTGGTCGAGGGAAACCGCGACTTCTTTCTCGACACCCCGGAACTCGACCCCTTCCGCGACGCCGCCGGGCCGGTTCACTCATTCGTCGCGGGCGGCAGGCGGTTCTTGCTCGAGCACGGCGACCTCGTCAACCGCGCCGACCATTTGTACCGTTTTTGGCGGGGCCTCTCCAAGAGCGCTCCTGCGCGGCTCTGGGCGCAGCTGCTGCCGAGACGCGTCGCACAACGCATCGTGCTCGGGACCGAGTCGCGCCTGCGGGAGACCAACTTCACATACCGTCGCGAGCTCCCGATCGCGGAGCTTACGGCGGCCGCGCTGCAGCACTTCGCCGCCGGCGTCGACGTCGTTCTCTGGGGTCACTTTCACCGACCGTGGGTGTTCGAGCAGGGACAACGGGAGGCGCGCGTCGTGCCGGGATGGCTCGAGACAGGCGCCGTCGTGTGGATCGGCGAGGATGGAAAGCCGGTCGTCGAAGCCGGAAGAACCCGCCAAGTCGTTGACAGTTCATCTTGTTCGTGGTACCAAGGACGCGAGAAGAGAGCCGAGGCGAGGTGACCATGGGTGGGACCCTTCTGCTGGCCGATGACAGCATCACGATTCAGAAGGTTGTTGAGCTCACCTTCGCCGAAACCGAGCACAAGGTGGTCGCTGTCGGGAGCGGTCGCGACTTGTTCGCGCGCCTGCCGGAGATCAAGCCCGACGTGGTGCTGTGCGACGTCGTGATGCCTGACATCAACGGCTACGAGGTTTGCCAGACGCTCAAGAGCGACCCGAACACGCTGCATATCCCTGTGGTGCTCCTCACCGGCACCTTCGAACCTTTCGACCGCGATCGCGCGCTGGCGGCCGGATGCGACGCCATCGTGACGAAGCCGTTCGAGGCCCGAGAGCTGATCAACGTGGTTGAGGATCTCCTCAGGCGAGCACAGTCTGTGGCCGCGATCCCGATGCCCGGCGAGGCAGGTGGTCTCGACGATCAAGGCATCCCCGAAGGCGTGCCTTCGCTGGACTTCAGCACGGCGGGGTTCGACCAGCTCGCGGCGCAGATCCAGCCGCCATCTCCGATGCCGGAGGACGGGATCGAGCTCACCGCGAGTTCGCTGGGTGACTCGCACCCATCGAAGCGTAGAGCAGCACCGCCGGAGCTCGTGGAGCCCGAGATACCGACGGCAGTCTCGGCGCTTTCCCAGTCGTTCGCGTTCGGCGGGGACGAGGCTCTTCCCTCGGCTCCGATTGCCGATGCGTTCGCCCTCGAGGAACCAGCGCCCGCGCTGGAGGCTCCGAAGTTCGCGGTCGAGGCCCCGGCGCCTGCGCCGGAGGTTCCACACCTCGCGGTTGAGCCGCGGGTGTTCGCCCCTGAGCAGCCGAAGGCTGAGCGGGTGATGTCGGCCGCCGCTGACCCGTTCGCGGTCAGAGAGACGGACCCAGAATCGGCGCATGAGTTGTTTGCTGCTGAGCCGGCGCCCGCTCCTGAGCCGACGTTCGCTCCGGTGCTGCCACCACTGCCCGTAGGCGACGAGATGCCGACACAGCACCTGCTGATCCGGCCGACGAACGTCCCGAAGCCTGCGGTCGAACTCGCCGCCCCAGCCCCGGCTCCCGTCGAGTCGGTTGTTGCTGCTGCGGCACCGCTCGCGATCGGCGCGCTTTCCACGGAGGTGGTGGAACAGGTCATGCGGCGTGTCAAGGAGCTGATCCCGCCGCCGCCCGCGGCCCCGGCACCTCCGACCGCTGCCGAGCTGCTGACGGACGAGCACGTGGAGCGCATCGCGCGGCGTGCGGCCGAATTGGTGCCGCCACCCCCGGCGCTACCCACGGCGGCGGAGCTGATCACCGACGAGCACGTCGAGCGCGTCGCGAAGCGTGCGGCCGAGCTGGTGCCCGCGCCGCCTGCACCGCCGACGGCGGCGGAGCTACTGACCGATGAGCACGTGGAGCGCATCGCACGGCGAGCGGCCGAGCTGGTGCCCGCGCCGCCGACGGCGGCAGAGCTGCTGACGGACGAGCACGTCGAGCGCGTCGCGAAGCGTGCGGCCGAGCTGGTGCCCGCGCCGATTGCGCCGCCGACGGCGGCAGAGCTGCTGACGGACGAGCACGTGGAGCGCATCGCGCGGCGTGCGGCCGAGCTGGTGCCGGCGCCGCTTGCACCGCCGACGGCGGCGGAGCTGCTGACCGACGAGCACGTCGAGCGCGTCGCGAAGCGTGCGGCCGAGCTGGTGCCCGCGCCGCCGACGGCGGCAGAGCTGCTGACGGACGAGCACGTCGAGCGCGTCGCGAAGCGAGCGGCCGAGCTGGTGCCGCCGCCTGCCGCGGCTGCCGAGCTCTCGGATGAGCAGGTCGAGAAGATCGCCAAGCGCGTCGTGGATCTCGCAACCCCGCTGCTCGAGCGTATCGCCTGGGAGGTCATCCCGGACATGGCCGAGATGATGGTGCGCAAGCGGATCGCGGAACTCGAGAAGGCCGCCGAAGAAGAGAGCTGACAGTTGACAGTTGACAGTTGACAGTCAGAAGCTCACAACTCGGGGTTCGAAGTTCAAAGTCCAAAGTCCAAAGCTAACAGCCCCCAGCGCTTCCTCTGCCGGCTGTGTTTCTTGGGCGGGCGGGGACTGTCCACTGTCAACTGGGTGGGTGGTCGGGCGGAAGCTGTCAACTGCCCCTGAGACGGTGACAAGGTGGCGGAGGCGGTGCGCCTCTCCTAGCATGGAGGCGGTGGCCCCCCTGATGACGGAAGTGCTGCCGGGAACGCCCGAGGAGGCGCGCACCGGCGCCTGGGACGACGCGTCAGGCTGGGTGGATCTGTTCCGCGACCTGGCCGCCGGTGACCCCGAGAGGCTCGGGCCGCTCTACGACATGGCGAGCCGGCGGCTGTACGGGCTCGCGCTCTGGCGGACCGGCAGCCGCGAACTTGCCGCCGACGTCGTTCAGGAGGTGTTCGTCCGCATCGCCCAGTGCCGCGACCGCCTCGGCGAGGTCCGAGACCCGCGGTGGTGGCTGCTGTCGGTCACCCACCGGTTGGCCGTGGACGCCGTCCGGCGCGCCGCCCGCCGGCACGCGGAGCCGATCGAGGAACACGCAGACCTGGCGGCGGAGCCGGTGGACAACGGGCGCGCGGTGGACGCGCGCCGAGCCTGGGCCCTGCTGGGCCGGCTCTCCGCCAAGCAGCGGGAGGTCGTCTACCTCCACGACGCGGCCGGGATGAGCCACGCCGAGATCGGGCGCTGCCTCGGGATACCTACGTTCACGGCCGCCAGCCGCTACCGGCTCGCGCTCCATGCGCTTCGCGGGCTGCTCGGGAGCACGAAATGACCGACCTTCACGACAACGTCAACCGTCTCATCCGGGCGCTCGGCGACCCGGAGCCGCCGCAGCGGCTGCGCGGGCGCACGCTGGCTTGCGCCCAGGCCGCGTGGGCACGGCCCGCCGCCGACCGTTGGCTCGCGCTGTGGGAGAGCCGGCCTCTGCGGCTGGCGTGGGTGGGGGCGGTCATCGCGCTCGTTGTCGCCAACGTCGCTGTTCGCACCTTCGCGCACGCGAGCCGGTTGGCCCGGGCGCCGTCCGTCGCGTCCAGCCTCGCGGCGCGCGGCAACGAGTTGCAGGGCGTCGTGGCGCTACCTCGCCTGCGGGCAGAATACGTCGCCATCGGCGCCGCATCCGGGAACGCCACTGCTCCCCGCGTCCCGAATTCCACGCAACCGCTGCAACGATCGGAGGACAAATCATGAGCGACCCACGCACCCGTATGGTCCGCCTCGGAGTGATCACAGCCGGCGTCGTCGTCGTGGTCCTGAGCGGAGCGCTCGCCGCGGCTCTGCTCGGCTCCCCCGGTTCGCCCGCTCTCGCTCCACCGGCGGCGCCTGCGGCCACCGTCCCGCCGCCGCACCCGTGCGACCTCTCGAAGCTCTCGATCCCGTGCTGGTCGTGCCCGAACGCGGAGAAGTGGCCGCTGCGGTTCGTCACTGACCTCGACATGCTGGCGCCGCTCGGTACGGGGACCGGTAACGCCGCGCAGTGGTACGCCGCCTTTGCGAAGCCGAACGGCTCGCGAGTCGCGGAGGGGCAGGCCATGATGGCGCGCCGCGTGGACCGGGATCCGTTCGGTCCGATCCTCCCGCCGAACGACCAGTTCCTCGCGGAGGCCGCGCCGTGGTGCGACCAGGCCGTGATGCGGTTCTACCCGGACATCTTCCCCATGCGGGGCGGTGAGACGCAGATCGCGAACCTGCTCTTGGCGCTCACCCTCGCGCGCTCGTGGGTCGCGCGCGGGACGGACGCGGCGACCTTCGATGACGCGATGGCCGATTTCCGCCGGGTCATCCGGCTCGGCCGCCTGCTCCGCCAGGAGGACGCGGTGCTGATCAACGACCTCGTCGGGCTGGCGTGCATCCGGATCGGGGCCGAGGCGATCTACGATCGCGCCCGCAAGGATGGCAAGACCGAACTGGCGTTGCTGGCGGCGGTCACGGCGGCCGAGGCGCCGCCGCAGAAGTACCTGTCGGGGGCCCGCGTGACGGCGGTCGAGACGAGGCCGTACCTGCACAAGGACGCCGCCGGGCGGTACGCACTTGACCTTCCCGCGCGCACGCTCAAGGCAGTCGAAGAGATGGCGGCGTCGAGCCCCGACCGCCGCTTCCGCTGCGAGGCCATCGTGGCGCTCCGCCTCATCGCGGGTGTTGGGAGCGCGCAGATGCGGGGCGAAGCGCGCACGCTCCTCGGGAAGTTGGCTCAGGACGGCGACGGGATCGTGGCTGCCAACGCACGCTGGTGCGTGGCTCACCCGCTCAGCGAAACCGACGACCTGGACGCCTGGATCCAAGTCTCGCCGTAGCGGCGAACCGGACAGGGCGGCACGCTTGAGGCGGCCCGGTTGGCGGGTCGCTGGCGGAACCGCACGGGGCGGCCGTCGCGCGGCCGCCCGTGTCATCCGCGAGGGGCACTGCTCCTGGGGTGCGGGCAGCTCCCCTCTCCGGAAACCGCCTCGTCTCTCCAGTCGTTCTTCGTGAACTCGAGCTCCTTGACGGCCTGGCGCTGTTCGGGCGTCTGGAACAGCGCCATCGCGGAGAGCCCGGCCTGCTGGGCGGCGGTCGGAAGCGGATGCCTGTTGAGCACGTGGCGCTTCAGGAACAGCCCGAGGGCGAAGAAGATCAGCAGGACTGTCAGAATGTAGACGGCGGCGAGCACGCTGCCCACGGCGATCAGCCCTGCGGCATGAAGACGGTGCCGTGACGGCCGGGGACGGCGCCGTAGCCCATCGCGCGCTGCGGGAGCGGGTTGCCGGTCGCGCGGCGGGCCTTGAGCAGCTCACCCAGGGGCACCGGACGGGTGCCGCGCTCGCGGGCCCGTTCGAGAAACCAGCGCAGGTCGGCGGCGTAGGGGCCGCCCTCGAGCTCGGCGTGCACGGTGAGGACCGGCCAGGCCGCGGAGGTGGCGGCGTCGAGCATCGAGTCGAAGAAGGCGCGCGCCTCGGTGTGGGTGTCGCCCAGCGCCTCGTCGAGGGTCGGGAGCGTCGCGGGGACCTGCGGCGTGGCGAGCGCCTTGCCCCCGATCACCGGCAGGAACGGCTCGGAGCCGCGGCAGTCGCTGGCGTACTCGAGCTCGTACCACTCCTCGATCTGGAGCGAGCGCTCGTCGCCGAACCATGCGGGGGCCGCAAAGGTCCGCGGGGGCGCTTTGAAGATCTCGATGAACGCCCGCCGCGCGCGGCCGAGCTGCGACGCGACCTCGTTGTCGGACAACCGCGGGAGCTTGTCCTGCCACCGCCTGTGGTCCCACGCGTGGACGCCCGCCTCGTGCCCCTCGGCCACGATCCGCCGGGCGATGTCCGGGAGCGCCACGGCGATCATCCTCGCGGGCAGCAAGGTCCCGGAGAGCAAGGTGCGCAGGCCGTAGACCCGCGCGGCGCCGGTGCGCCGCATCTTGCCGAGGAAGCCGGGGCGGCGGAGCACGTTGAAGATCGCCTTGCCGGAGTTGTCCGGGCCCATCGAGAGGTAGAACGTGCCCTTGACGCCCGACTCGCGGAAAACGTCGAGCAACACCGGCACGCCGGACTTCATGCCGTCGTGCGTGTCCACGTCGATGCGAAGCCCCAACACCTTCCCGGTGGCCATCCCGGTCATCGCAGCTGATCCGCCTTGGTGCGCCAGGGCGGACCGGAGGCCGAAGGGCACAGGGCGCAGGGCACAGGGCACAGCAGGCCAGGGCCTTTGTCTTGGGCGTGACATGAGCAGAGAGCGTGGTCGTCGAGAGAGGCCGGCGTTTCGTCTCCCCTGCGCCCAGTCTCGATCACTGCGCCAGCCAGTCCTTCAGGAACGCGTCGAACGTCATCTCGAGCGCCTCGTCCATGGAAACCTTCGGCGACCAGCCGAGCAGCTTCTTGGCCTTGGCGATCGACGGCTTGCGGGTGAGGATGTCCTGGTACCCCTTGCCGTAGTAGGTCGCCGAGTTGACCTCTTCGATGCGCGGGGGCGTGTAGTTCGGGATTTCGCCGCGCCGCGCCTCGTACAGGCGCGCCAGCTTCTCGGCGAGCTCCTTCACGGAGCACTCGTTGGTCGGGTTTCCGATGTTGAAGATCTGGCCGTTGGCGGTGCCGCGCTCGTCCGCGATGATCGCCATCAACCCGGAGATGCCGTCCTCGACCCAGGTGAAGCAGCGCTTCTGCTCGCCGCCGTCCACGAGGCGGATCGGCTCGCCGCGGAAGAGGTTGATGATGAACTGCGTCACCACGCGGGAAGAGCCTTCCTTGGCGGCGTCGATGTCGTCGAGCTTGGGTCCGATCCAGTTGAAGGGCCGGAACAGCGTGTAGCGCAGCCCCTCCTGCTGCCCGTACGCGGCGATCACGCGGTCGAGGAGTTGCTTCGAGCAGGAGTAGATCCAGCGCGGCTTGTTGATCGGCCCGAGCACGAGAGGGCTGGTGTCCTCGTCGAACTCCGGGTCGGTGGACATCCCGTAGACCTCCGAGGTCGAAGGGAACACTACCCGGCGGCGGTACTTCACGCACTGGCGGATCACCCGGAGGTTCTCCTCGAAGTCCAGCTCGAACACCCGCAACGGCTCCTTGACGTACGTCGCCGGCGTGGCGATCGCGACCAGCGGGAGCACGGCGTCGCTCGTCTTGACGTGGTACTCGATCCACTCCTTGTTGATCGTGATGTCGCCTTCGAGGAAGTGAAATCGCTCATGGTGCAGCGAGTGCTCGAGCTTCGAGGCCGAGAGGTCCATGCCATGGACCTGCCAGTTGGTGGTCTCGAGGATGCGCCGCGTGAGCGCGTTGCCGATGAAGCCGTTGACGCCGAGGATGAGGATGTTCACGGTGTTTCTCCGTTTCCATGTTTCCGTGAAGAGGCGGGGTCCGGGGTCCGGGTTCCCGGGTCGGATGAAGGTCGTGGATCGCCGAGGCGCGCGCCCGGCGCGATTCCCGCGCCCAGAGCGAACGAGCACGCCGGAAGCTCGGGCTGGCCGTCGAGCTGAACGGTGACAAGGCGGACGGCACCGGCGCCGGCGCCGGCCGCCACCGTGACGCCGTCCAAGTCCACTGCGAGCACGGTTCCGGAAGGAGCGGCGGGGAAAGACCGGATCGGGAGGGCCCACCAGACGAGGAGTTTCTTGTCGCGCCATGCTGTGAAGGCGCCGGGGTAAGGGTGCGTGACGGCACGCACCAGGTTGTAGATCCGTTCCGCGCTCCAGTTCCACTCGAACCGGCCGTCCTCTGGCGTGCGCCCCCCGAAGTACGAGCCCTCTTCCAGGTTCATCGGGCGCAAATGCGCGATGCCGTCTCGCAAAGCAGGCAGGGCCCGGTCGAGCAGGGTCGCGGCCGCCGCCTCGAGCTTTCCGTACAGCGTGAGCGCGGTTTCCTCGAGGGCGATCGGGACCCGTTCCTGGTCCACGAGGTCGCCGGCGTCGGCCATCGCGACCATGGTGTGGAGCGACACGCCCGTCTCTTTCTCGCCGTTGACGAGCACCCAGTTGACCGGGGCGCGACCCCGGTAGCGGGGTAGGAGCGACCCGTGCAGGTTGAAGGCGCCGCGAGGGGCAAGAGCAAGCGCGCGAGTCGGGATCATCCACCGGAAGTAGAAGGAGAAGATGAAGTCGGGGTGGTACGAGGAGACGAACTCTCTGAAGGCGTCGGTCTTGAGGTAGGCCTTTTCGGGGCGATGGACCGGGATGCCCTGGGCGCCCGCGCGGTCGGCGAGCGACCCCCACCACACATCCTCGTGCGGGTCGTCGGCGTGGGTGAACACGGCGGCCACCTCGAAGCCGTGGCGGAGCAGCGCGTCGAAGCCAACGCACCCCATGGTGTGGTAGCCGAAGACGAGGGCCCTCACCGGCCCCCTCCCACCCAGCTGACAGTTGACAGTTGACAGTTAACAGTCCGCCTGCCCACCCGGTCGACAGTTGACAGCTGACAGTTAACAGTCCGCCCGCCCACCCAGCTGACAGTTGACAGTTGACAGTTAACAGTCCGCCTGCCCACCCGGTCGACAGTTGACAGCTGACAGCTAACAGTCCGCCCGCCCACCCAGTTGACAGTTGACAGTTGACAGTTAACAGTACGCCTGCCCACCCGGTCGACAGTTGACAGTTGACAGTTAACAGTCCGCCCGCCCACCCAGTCGACAGTTGACAGTTGACAGTCAACAGTCAGAAGCAATGGCAGTGCAGAGAGTCTCGCCAGGCAGTTGGCGAGCGTCTTCTCGTCTCTACTGTCAACTGTTAACTGTCGACTGTTAACTTCTCCGCTCATGGGCGTCGCTCCCTGCCGAAGACCTGGCGGATGACGTAGCGGGGGCGGTGGCGGACCTCCATGTAGATCCGGCCCACGTACTCGCCGAGCAGGCCGATGGCGAACAGCAGGACGCCGATGAAAAAGAACAACACCGCGAACAGCGTGAACACCCCGCTGACCGCCCACTCGTGACCCTTGACGATACGCCCGACGATCAGCACGGCGGCGACGAGCATCGAGGCCGTCGCCATCGTCATGCCGATCGCTAGAGTCGAGCGCAGCGGCCACAGCGAGAAGCTCGTCATGAGGTCGAACTGGAGGCGCACCAGCTTCCAGAGGCTGTACTTGCTCTGCCCCTTGAGACGCTCGGCGTGAGCGACCGGCACCTCGGTGACTCGGCCCGCGAACATGTCGGCCAGCACCGGGATGAACGTGGAGATCTCCTTGGACTGGCACAGGGTCTTGACGACACCACGGCGGTAAGCGCGCAGCATGCAGCCGTAGTCGGAGAGGTGGACGCCGGTCGCCATGGAGGTCACGCGGTTGACCAGCCGCGAAGCCATCCGGCGGAAGAAGGAGTCCTTCCGCTTGATGCGCACCGAGCCGACGACGTCGTACCCCTCCTCCATCTTTGCGACCAGCTTGCCGATCTCCTCGGGCGGGTTCTGCAGGTCGGCGTCGAGCGTGACGATGATCTCGCCGCGGGCCTCGTCGAACCCTGCAAACACCGCCGAGTGCTGGCCGTAGTTGCGGTTGAAGTCGATCACGACGATGTGCGGGTCGCGGACGGCGGCCTCGCGGAGGAGCTCGAGCGAGCGGTCGCGGCTGCCGTCGTTGATCAGCACCACTTCGTAGTTCCTCCCGATGGCGTCCAGGGCCGCCTTGAGGCGCGGCAGCAGCTCGGGGAGGTTCTCCTCCTCGTTGTAGACCGGAATGACGACGGACAGGAAGGGCTCGGGCATGTGACCCTCAGTCGCCTGCGCGGGCGCCCGCGCCCTTTGCATGCGCAAGGGTGTCTTTGATGGCACCCACGACGTAGCGCACGTCGTCCTCGCTCATGAGCGGGAAAAGCGGGAGCGAGCACAGGTGCTCGGAGACCCACTCCGCCACCGGCAGTGCGCCGACCCAGCGCGGGTACTTGGAGGCGTAGTACGGCTGCGTGTGGACGGCACGGAAGTGGATCCCGGTTCCGACGTTGCGCGCCTTGAGCTCCGCGATGAAGTCGTCCCGCGTCAGGCGGGCAGTGTCGAGGAGTTTGACGACGTAGAGGTGGCGGGTGTGGAAGTGGTTGTAGGGAGGCACGGCGAGCGGCTCGATCTCCGGAACTGCGCCGAGAAGCTCGTCGTAGAGGGCCGAAAGCTGGCGTCGGCGCGAGTTGAAGTCGCCAACCGAGGCGAGCTGGTGGATCCCCAGCGCGGCCTGCATGTCCATGAAGTTGTACTTGAAACCGGGCAGGACGATCTCGACCTGCAGCGATCCGCCCTCGGCGTACCGGTTCCAGGCCTGCTTCTCGAGGCCGTGGAATCGGAGCGCCCGCAGCTTCTTCGCGAGCGCGTCGTCCTTCGTGACCAGGACGCCGCCCTCGCCGGTCGTCATGTTCTTGATCGGGTGGAACGAGAACACGCCGAGTCGGTCGAAGCACCCGACGTGGACGCCCTTGTAGAGGCAGCCGACGCCGTGCGCCGCATCCTCGAACACCCAGAGGCCGTGCCTGGCGGCGACCGCCATGATCGCGTCCACGTCGGCCGGCGCGCCGGCGTAGTGTACCGGGATGATGCCGACCGTGCGGGACGTGACCGCGGCCTCGAGCTGCCTTTCGTCGATCTGGAGTGTTTCACGATGAATGTCGACGTACACCGGCGTCGCGCCAGCGACCTCGATCATGTTCACCGTCGAAGCCCACGTCATCGGCGTCGTGATCACCTCGTCACCAGGCTTCAGGCCCAGCGCAATCAGACCGATGTGCTGGCCTGCGGTGGCCGACGAGAGCGCCAGGGCGTGCGGAAAGCCCGTGTAGGCCGCAAAGTCCTTCTCGAACTTCTCCGCCTTCGGACCGGTCGTGATCCACCCCGACTTCAGGGTGTCCACGACCTCATCGATCTCCACCTGACGAATCGTCGGGCGGGAGAAGGGGAGGAAGTCGGGGCGCTTGCCGAATGCCGAGGTCATCGCGATGCCGCCTCCGTGCCCGCAGGGGGCCGCGCCGGAGCCGCCGTGCCCGCCGTTCCCGCGCCCCCGTTCGTGCCGCTGCCAGCTGCTAGAAACCGTGTCGCAACATCCCAAATCATAGCACGCGGCCGCGGAGGTTGGAGTCGAGAGCGACGAGCAGTCCAGCGCATTGACACAGGTGGCCTACGTGAAGTGGATGACAAGGCGAGTCGCGTCGGGCTTGCGCAGCATTCCAATTCCTGGGGCAATTAGACACAATCGCGAGATCGCTATACACGGTACCCGTTCGTACCCATTCCCCAAGGCGGCTCCAGTTGGTCTTGATCACGCCTCAGTCACGGGTACAATCAACCTCATGTGAGAAAGGAAGTTCCCAATTTCATGCCCGACGTAAAGGCACTCCACACCTACTACAAGACTGCCACCGACCAGGAGCTCTTGAAGCTTAGGGCGGACGGCGGCTTCACCGAGGAGGCCGAGCGGGCGCTCGACGAGGAACTCGCACGGCGCAACCTCACGTCCGATGAGGCAAAACGGTACTTTGCTCCAGAATGGCTCGATAAGGCGGACGTGGGCACGGTCGGTGTCCTCGCGCTCGAAAGCGGCGAGCGGGTTACTGCGGAAGTTGTTGGGCTAAACGAAGACGGAGATCGGCTCTCTATCAAGGTGATTTCTCCGGAGACCCTTCCTCGGAACACCCATCGGAGTCACCGCGCCATTCCGCTCCACCGGATTGTTTCATTCGAACCGCAACCGCATTTGATGGAGCGGTGGCCATTCTCTGATCCATGCCGGGATAGGACCTTCTCGCTTCCGCGCTTCGCTCTGATGACAACTATCTTCCTGTGCATGATCGTGGGCAGCATACCCCTGTTCCTACTCCTGGCAAGTAGGCCCTACGGACTGCAAGCGGCGTCAATAGTCACCTACACCCTTTTCGAGGTGTTCTTTACCTTTGCCAGAACGGGCACTAGAGGGGGCCATGATCTTCCCCCCTACAAGTTCACATGCCCCGCCGTCGAACCGCAGGTTGCGCGCCTTCTTTGGCGTCACCTCGGCTTTGTAGTTGGCCTATTTGCCCTTCAAACCGCAATGCTGGCGGCCCGTCCACAGTTACCCGACTGGTGGATTATGCAGGACAGGAAAGGGACCACGCCATTCGATCTTGCCCTGATCTTGTCCTGCATCGGTCTCGGATACGCTCAGGTTTTCACTAACCGCTCCCTACTCGATCGCGCACACCGGGAGTTCTCAATAGGTACCGAATAGGTACCGTGAATCACGATCTCACGAACATGGCCTAGAATAGCGGTGCTTTGTCAGCGGGAGGGATGGGCATGCCGAGAGCGCCACGGTACTTCGTCGACGGGGCGTGCTACCACGTGTACGGCAGGATCGCTCGCGGAGAGATGGTCTTTGCGGATCGTGGGGAAGCGGCGCGCTTTGTCGAGGTGATCCGCGGGGTCAAGAAGCGCGACGGTCTGACCGTGTTCGCGTGGTGTCTGATGGGCAATCACTATCACCTCGCCCTGCGCACCGCCCGGGTGCTGTTGTGGCGGAGCATCCGGCTCGTGCAATGGCGATTCGCGCGGCAGCACAACCTGAGGCTGCGGCAGTTGGGGCCGGTCTGGCAGGGACGGTACCAGGTGCGGACGGTGGCGGAAGACCGCTACCTGCTGCAGCTGATCGCCTACATCCACCTCAACCCCGTGAGTGCAGGCATCGTCACAGACCCGAGCGCCTACCGGTGGAGCGGTCACCGGGAGCTGCTGGGTCGCAGCGGAGAGCCGCTGACGGACGTGGACGCGACGCTTGCGCTGTTCGGGAGGCAGCGGGCGGCCGCGCGGCGGGCGTACGTGCGGATGCTGCGGGGCGAGCGGGGGCAACCGTGGGTGGGCGAGCAGCCGGGCTGGCTGCCGTGGTGGGGCCGAGGCGGGGACGAGGACCTCGACGGGAGCGCCTGGGAGCCCACGCCATCGGGTGGAGCGCGTGGTGTGGCCGAGCGGGTCACCGTCCGCGACGTGGATGGCTTCATCCGCCGGTCGGCGAAGGAGTTGGGCGTGGCCGGCGAGGACCTGAGCTCGCGGCGCAAGGCGCCGGCGACAGTGCGTGCACGGGAGATCATCGCGATCGTCGGCGTCGAGCGCTTCGGGGTGAAGGTGGCGGAACTTGCGGCCCGCCTGAAGAAGAGCCCGGGCAGTGTGAGCAGATGGCTGGTGCAGGCAGGGGAGAGACGACAGAAGGAACGGGGGTTCGAGGCCGACTGCGAGCGGCTGGAGGCGGCAGTTGGGAAAGCCGGACGCGCTGATCAGAGATAATCGTGAGATCGTCATACACGGTACCAAGTCCACGGTACGGTACCAAGTCCACCAAGTCCAATTCCAATTCGGTACCAATTGAAGTCAGCAGAGGAGCAGCGGGCCGATGAGCTGAGGGGCAAAAGCTGTTCGAAGGTTCACAGGTTCGAAAGTTGGAAGGTCCAACGACGAGTCAAGAGTTCAGAGTGAAGAGTCAAGAATTCAGAGACGGCGGTCCGCGGCGCCGCGGGGGTCTCCTGTCTTTCAGGTCTTCACTCTCAACTCCTCACTTCCTCCATCCCCACTCGAACCTGCGAACCTGCGAACGTGCGGAGGTCGCCACTCTGGCCCTGCCGGCCCTGCCCGTGCTACAAGAGAGCTGCCATGGCGGACGAGAGGCCGAGATCCGGAGGCGCTGCCGCGCGGCTGGCGCCGGCGCTCGCGGCGGCGTGCTTGATCCTGCTCCTCGTCTGGAACCTGGGCGGGGCGCCGCTGCTCGAGCCCGACGAGGGGCGATACACCGAAGTCCCGCGCGAGATGTTGGCAAGCGGCGACTTCGTGACCCCGCACCTGAACGGTGTCCTGTACTTCGAGAAGCCCCCGCTCCACTACTGGCTCAACGCGGCCGCCATCAGACTCTTCGGCCTTTCGGAGTTCACGGCGCGCCTATGGAGCGCGCTGTTCGGCCTCGCCGGCATCGCGCTCGCGTGGCGCCTCGGCCGCTCGGTCGCCGGACCGCGGGCCGGTCTTCTCGCGGCGGCGGCGCTCGGCACATCGCCTCTTTGGATCGCGATTGGGCGCCTGGCAACCCTGGACATGACGTTGACGTTCTTTCTCACCGCGACACTGACATGTTTCTGGATCGCCCAGGAGGCGAACGACCGGCGGCGCGGGCGTGCCGCCTGGCACGGGGCGTTCGGCGCGGCTGCGCTCGCGGTCCTTGCCAAGGGGCTGATCGGGATCGTGATCCCGGGCGCGGTCGTGTTTCTCTACCTCCTCGCGACCCGCCGGTGGGGGGTCTTGAAACGGGTGCCGTGGCTGACCGGAATCGCTCTCTTCCTCGCGATCGCGGTTCCCTGGCATGTGCTGGCCGCCGCCCGCAACCCCGACTTTCTCTGGTTCTACTTTGTCCACGAGCATCTGCTTCGCTACGCTACCCCGGTCGCGGAGCGCCAGGAGCCGTTCTGGTACTTCCTGGCTGTGGTGCTGCTGGGGTGCGCGCCGTGGTCCGGCCTGCTGCCGTCGTTGGCCCGCCTTGTGCCGTGGCGTAGCGCGCGCGAGGGCCTCGCCGAGCACCGCGGCGAGGCGTTCCTCTTGATCTGGGCCGGATTCGTGGTGGTCTTCTTTTCGCTCTCGCAGTCGAAGCTCATCCCCTACGTGCTGCCTGCGCTGCCGCCGCTCGCCGTCCTTGTCGGCGTTGTGATCGACAAGCTCTGGGACGGCAAGCTCGTCGCCTCGCGCTGGGAGACGGCGGGCATCGCCGCTGGGAGCGCCCTCGCCGGTCTTTACGGGGCGGCGCTCGTTTGGGCGGGGCTCGGGAAGATCGACCGGCTCGGCCTCGGCGGCGTGGTGTCGCCCGGCCTGCTTGTCCCGGGCGCGCTCGTGGTCGCCGTCGCCCTGCTCGCGGCGGCGAGCGGGTTCGGGCAGAAGTGGGAGAGGCGCGTGTTCGCGCTGTTCGCGGCCGGATGCTGCGTTGGGGCCGCGGTCCAGGTGGTTGGACCGCTGGTCGGTCGTGAGCGGAGCAGCAAGGCGGTGGCGGAGCGCCTCCGCCCCCAACGGCGCCCCGGAGACCTCGTGTTCACGTACCGCTGTTTCCCCGAAAGCCTGCCCGTCTACCTCGAGCGCACCGTGGGCGTCGCCGCCTACGATGGCGAGCTGGCGTTCGGAATCTCGCACCTGAGCGGGGCGGAGCGGAAGGAACACTTCCCGACCGCGGAGGAGTTCCGGAACCTCTGGGAGTCCGACCGTCGCGTGTTCGCCGTCGGGGAGACGCGGGCCTGGTCGCGCCGTCTGGCGCAGGGCGGGATCACCCACGCGCGCCTGCTCTGGGAAGGCGAAGGGCTCGCGCTGCTCTCCAACGAGCGACCAGCGCGGTAACCCGCTCGGAGGTTCACAGGTTCAGAGGTCCGAGGGTTAACAAGGAGCAGAGGAGCGGAGGGGCAGAGGAGCCAGAGACCGTTCGCAGGTTCCGCGGTTCGAAGGTCCGCAGGTTCAGAGATTCGACGCCTCAACAAGAGGAAGGGCTCGGCAGGAGAAGAGACTTTGCTCTTTCGTCTTGTGCTCCTCTGCTCCTCAGCCCCCCTGCTCCTCTGCTGAATCTTGACCTTCGAACGTCCGAACGTCACTCCACCGAGGGCGAGAAGTCGGCGACGAGGCTCTCCATGGCGTCCCAGATGTGGGAGACGTCGTTAGCGCCCACGATCAGGTCGCGCTTCATTCCGTGGATGTCCTTGACGTGGCCGCGGAGCACGGCCTCCTGTCGGAACCCCAGCTTGCGGAACATCTTTCGGGCTCCGACCTGGTTCTCCACGACCTGGATGATCATCTTCTCGATCCCCATCCTGGTCGCGAGCCTGACCAGCTCTCGCGCGAGGGCCGTGCCGAGGCCGTTGCGGCGCATCGGCGGCGCGACGGCGACCCTGAGCTCGGCGACGTGAACGGTCCAGCCGTGCAACGCGCGATAGAGCGTCGCCTCGCCCACGATCTTGCCGTCGCTCTCGGCCACCAGGCTGACCACCTCGCCCGACTCGATGCGGGCGACGAAGCGCCGGAGCCACTCGGGCTTGGTGACGTCGTCGCGGAGGAAGAGCCTGTCCTCCTCCGGGAGCGAGCGGTAGAACTTGAGCACCGCGGAGGCCTCCTCGACGTCCAGCGGTTTGATGACGACGGCGACCCCGTCGCGCAGCACCACGTTCTGGGGGAATCCTTCGAGCTTCACGGGGCGCTCCCTAGTTCCCGCCCGCGACCTGGTCGCGGCCGTACTCGTAGCCCTTGCGGAAGGCCCGCAGGTTGAGGTCCTCGGTTCCCTTGGGGACCGAGCTCTTGACCGCTTTCTCGGCGGCGTCGAAGGAGACGACCCCGGTCACGCCGGTGAAGAACCCGGTCATCACGATGTTGAGCACCAGCCGCCGGCCGAGCTCTTCGGCGAAGCGGGTGGCGGGGACGCCGAACGCCTTCACCCCGGTCGGGAGCTTGTCGTCGAGCGCGATCAGCTCCTTCTCGTACAGCAGAATCCCTCCCGGCTTGAGCTGCGGGGCGAACTGGGTGTAGGCGTCGGGCGACATCACGATCAGCACGTCGGGGTTCTTGACGTAGGGGTAGCCGATCGCTTCGTCCGAGACGGTGACCTGGGCGCTGCAGGCGCTGCCGCGCGCCTCGGGTCCGAACGCCTGGATGAGGGTGGCGTGCCGGCCGTCGAAGATGGAGGCGGCCTTGCCGATGATCATCCCACACAGGATGACGCCCTGACCGCCCAGGCCGCCGACGCGGATTTCAGTCTTGTCCATGGGACACTCCGTACGGCACGTACTTCTCGCCGAAGTGCTGGATGTAGTGCTCGTTCATCGCGTCGAGCCAGGTCGGACGGTCGCGATCGACGAACTTGCCGACGGTGATGTCCCCCTGGAAGGTGAGCCCGACGTCCTTGGTGTCGGCTCCGTTGACGACCTTGCTCTTCTCCTTGTAGTACTTGAGCTGGTCGACGCCGTCGCCGAGGCGGTTGCGGCGCGAGTACAGCGTCGGGCACGGGGCCATCGCCTCGATGAACACGAACCCCTTCTTGCGGAGCCCCTCGAGCATCGCCTTGGCGAGCTGCTTGACGTGGTAGACGGTCCAGCGGGCGACGTACACCGCGCCGCAGGCGTCGGCGAGGAACGGCAGGTTGAACGGGTTCTCGAAATTCCCGTACGGCATCGTGGTCTGGGTGGCGCCGAGCGGCGTCGTCGGCGCCACCTGGCCGCCCGTCATCCCGTAGGTGAAGTTGTTGACGCACACCACCATGAGATCCATGTTGCGGCGCGCCGCGTGAATGAGGTGGTTGCCCCCTATCGCCGAGAGGTCGCCGTCCCCGGAGTAGACGACGACCTTGAGGTCGGGGTTGGCCAGCTTCAGCCCGGTCGCGAACGGGATCGCGCGCCCGTGCGTGGTGTGGAACGAGTCGAGGTTCATGTAGCCGGCCACGCGCCCCGTGCAGCCGATCCCGGAGACGATCGCGACCTTGTCGAGGTTCATCGCGGACTCGGTGAGGGCGCGCGCGAAGCAATTGACGGTGGTTCCGATGCCGCAGCCGGGGCACCAGATGTGAGGCAGCCGCTCCTCGCGGAGGTACGGCGTCACCGGGTTCTCGATGTCGCACACCAGCGTGGCGGGCTCGCTCATTGCGCAGCCTCCATGATCTTCTCCAGGATGGCTTCGGGCTCGTGGACCGTGCCTCCGGCGTGCGGGATGCCGATCACGGACGCCTTGCCGGAGACGGCCCGCTCCACCTCGAGCACCATCTGGCCCATATTGAGTTCGGGCACGACGAAGGCCCTGGCCGTGAGGGCCAGGTCGCGGATGACCTTCGCCGGGAACGGCCACGAGATGATCAGGCGCAGGTGGCCGACCTTGACGCCTTTGCGCCGCGCGGCTTCGACCGCGGCGCCGGCCACGCGCGAGGTGATTCCGAACGAGACCACCACCACGTCGGCGCCCTCGACGCCGTCCGCGCGCACGTCCACCAGCTTGTCGCGGTTGTCGCGGATCTTGTTGAGCAGTCTCCTGACGAGCTTGTCCTGCGCCTGGGCGTTCATCGCGGGGTAGCCGCGCTCGTCGTGGGTGAGGCCGGTGATGTGGATGCGGTAGCCGTCGCCGGCCTTGACCATCTCCGGGACCATCGAGGCGTCGGTCTCGTAGGGGCGATACTCGCCGGGCTTCTTCGTGGTCCACTTGCGCTCGACGACGTCGATCTCGGATGCCTCGGGGATGACGACGCGCTCGGTCATGTGGCCGACCACCTCGTCCATCATGAAGAACACCGGCACGCGGTAGGTTTCCGCCAGGTTGAACGCCTTGATCATCAGGTCGAAGCACTCCTGCGGCGAGTTGGGCGAGAGCGCGATCGGCTCGTAGTCGCCGTGCGAGCCCCACTTCACCTGCATCATGTCCGCCTGCGCCGGAAGCGTGGGCAGGCCGGTCGACGGACCGCCGCGCTGCACGTCGACGAAGACGCAGGGGACCTCGGTGATCGCGGCCAGGCCGACGTGCTCCATCATGAGCGAGAGGCCCGGCCCCGAGGTCACTGTCATGACCTTCTTGCCGGCCCACACCGCGCCCTGGATGGCGATCGAGGACGCGAGCTCGTCCTCCATCTGGATGAACATCCCCCCGACGAGCGGGATGCGGGCGGCGAAGCGCTCGACCACCTCCGTCGACGGAGTGATCGGGTACCCGGCCACGAACCTGCACCCGGCGGCGAGCGCCCCTTCGCAGGCGGCGTGGTCGCCGTCGATGAAGTGAATGCCTGTCAGAACTCCCTTGGGATCGGCGTGCAAGACGTCCTCCGTTGCTCTCCAGGTTCGAACTCGGGGTCAGCTCCCGGCCGGAACCGGAGGCGGGACGGCAGCGGCCTGGCGGCGCTGCTCGATGTCCTTGAAGCGCATCCCGAAGATCGCGAAGTCGGGGCAGTACAGCCCGCACAGGTCGCAGCCGGTGCAGTCTTCGGGGCGTCCCAGCACCGGGTAGTGGTACCCCTTGCGGTTGAACTCGCGCGAGAACTCGAGGCAGTGGGCGGGGCAGAAGTCGATGCAGTAGGAGCAGCCCTTGCAGACCTCCGGTTTCACGAAGACCGTCCCCTTGCCCTTCTTGACCTGTTCGCCGTCACTCATGCGTGGAGCCCCCCTCAAAGCCCAGTGATCGTACGCCAGGGCAGAGGGCGGTTGCAAGGCGGGCGAGGCGGAACTGGCGTTCTAGTTAGAAAGCAGTCTCAATATCGTACGCTGGTGCTTCGCGGTGGAAGGGAGTGCGTGGCCGCCCGGCGCGCGTTACTATGCTCGAGTGCCGGGCGGCGCCGCCGAGGCTGCGCGGACCCGGACGCCGGCCATGGACGAACCGCAGCGCATCGTGGTGCCGTGAGAATCGTGCAAAGGAGGTTCCCCCTGTGTTGACGCGAGAACAGTGGACCGAGAAGTTCGTGGACGTGATCGCGCATGCATCCTCGCAGCTGCCCCCGGATGTCCTTGAGGCGCTGAAGCGCGGGCGCGACGCGGAGGAGCCGGGCTCGCTGGCGGCCAAGGCGCTCGACTCCATCCTCACCAACGTCGAGATGTCCAAGGGGAACTGGCAGCCGATCTGCCAGGACACCGGCACGCCGCTCGTGTGGATCCACCACCCGGTCGGGATGTCCACCCGGATGCTCACCGGGGCGTTCGAGGAGGCGGTGCGCCAGGCGACCGCCAAGCAGCTGCTGCGGCCCAACGCGGTGGACACGCTCACCGACAAGAACACCGGCCACGGGCAGGGCGCCGGCATCCCGACCGTGCACTGCGAGGAGTGGGACTCGCCCGACGTCGAGGTGCGCCTCATCCTGAAAGGCGGCGGGTGCGAGAACTGCGGTGCGCAGTACTCCCTGCCGAACACCAAGCTGAAGGCCGATCGCGACCTCGACGGCGTGCGGCGGTGCATCCTCGATGCGGTCGCCCAGGCCCAGGGCAAGGGGTGCGCCCCCGGCATCATCGGCGCCTGCTTCGGAGGCGATCGCGGCTCCGGGTTCGTGGAGTCCAAGCGGCAGCTCCTGCGGCGGCTCGACGACTCGAACCCCGTCCCCGAGCTCGACGCGATGGAGCAGCAGCTGCTCGAGCAGGGGAACCAGCTCGGCATCGGCCCGATGGGGTTCGGCGGCAAGACGACGATCCTGGGCGTCAAGATCGGGAACCTCGCCCGCCTACCGGCCTCCTACTTTGTGAGCGTGAGCTACATGTGCTGGGCGAACCGCCGGGCGGGAGCGCGGATAACCGAGAAGGGAGAGGTGACATGGTTCAACTGAAAGTTGACAGCTCACAGCCGACAGCCAACAGCCAACTGCCGAACTCAGAAATCTCATCGACGTCGATGACCGGACCCCAGCCTCTCCGACATTTCTTGGGGTGGGCGCGGGAGCTGTCAGCTGTGAGCTGTCGGCCCGACGTCTCGGGAGGTAAAGCATGGCGAAGCTACAGCTTCCGTGTGAAGAGGCAGCTATCCGCAAGCTCAAGGTGGGAGATTTCCTGGAGCTGTCGGGGCGCATGATCACCGGCCGCGACGCCGCGCACCACTGGCTGCTCCACGGCTTCCGCGAGGAGGTGGCGCCGTTCCTCAAGGACTCGGTCATCTACCACGTCGGACCGGTGGTCAAGAAGCACGAGGACGGGCACTACACGTTCGTGGCGGCCGGACCAACCACCAGCGCCCGTGAGGAGCCTTTCCAGGCCGACGTGATCGGCAAGTACGGCCTGCGCGGGGTGATCGGCAAGGGCGGCATGGGGCCGAAGACGCTCAAGGGGCTGCAGGAGCACGGCGCCGTCTACCTGCATGCCGTCGGCGGCACCGCACAGGTGCTGGCGCAGGCTGTCGTCAAGGTGGAGCAGGTGTTCCAGCTCAAGGAGTTCGGCGTCCCCGAGGCGCTCTGGGTGATCCAGGTGAAGGACTTTCCCGTCGTGGTCACGATGGACTCCCACGGCAACTCCCTCCACGCCGAGGTGGAGAAGGCCTCCAAGGCCAAGCTCGAACAGCTGCTCGGACTCTCGGCGTAGGTGGGATCCCGCATCTGACCGAATTCGAGGGGCGGCCGCGCGGCCGCCCCTCGCGTGCGCCGAGCGTCGCCACGAGCCGACAACGCGTGCCGCCCGGCCGGCACGACCTGGGCTCCGATATCATGAGAACGGGCCGTGGCGACCGAACCTCTCCTGACGAATGGCGGTAGCGGGACGAAACGCCGGAGCCGCGCGTTCGGCGGCGTTCTGGCCATGGTCGCGGCGGTGGTCTCGGCCCAGCAGCCGGCGCTGCGCGTCTATGGCATCCGGGACGGCCTCAAGTTCCCGCAGATCTTCGCCGTGATGCAGGACAGCCGGGGGCTGCTGTGGGTGGGCACATCCTACGGGGTCAGCCGGTACGACGGGCGGGAGTTCAGGAGCCTGACGAAGAGCGACGGCCTGCCGCACGACTCGGTACGCGCGCTCGCCGAGGACGGTGCCGGCACGATCTGGGTCCTGACCAAGCAGGGCGTCGCCAGGATCGCGGCATTGGGCGGCCCGCTGGGAGCCCCGGAGGTGCTGCTGCCGCCGCCGGCGCTCGAGCCGCTCAAGGTGCGCGTTCTCAAAGGCATGGTCGCGCACGCCGCCGCGCTCTGGCTTCTCGGAGACAGCGACGTCCTGCGGTTCGAGGGTGGGACACTCGACCAGATCCCCTTGCCGGCGGCGGACCGAGAAGAGACCGTGTCCATTGGACCCGCCGACGCCGACGGGGTGTGGGTGTGCACGACCGGCCACGTCGTCAGGCTGCAGGACCGCGAGCCGCCGCGCACGCTCGCATGCCCGCCGGTGCTCGGGCCGGCCGTCGCGCTCGTCCGGGTGGGCGACGGGGTTCTCTTGATCCAGAAGCGTGGGATCGCGCGCCTCGCCGTCGACCGCATCGAGCCGGAACCCGGCTGGGGACTCCCGCTCGACGCCAACCCGACGGGAGGGATCGCGCTCGGCTCGAAGCTGGTGGTGCTGACGCCCGCTCGTGGCGCCCTGCTCCTGGAGAGGGGCAGCCCGCTACGACCTTTGACGATGGGGGAAGGGCTTCCTTCCGACGCCGTCTACGGTGCGGCTGTCGACCGCGAGGGCCTGCTGTGGCTCGCGACCTCGAACGGCCTCGTCAAGGTCTTCGACCTCGCGCTGTGGTCGTACCCGAGTCGCGCCGGTGAGCTCGGCGCGATGGTCCTCGCGTTCGCGCGTGACGCTCGCGGAGGCCTCTGGGTGGGGCACTCCGAGGGCGCCACCCTGATCCGAGGCGGCAAGAAGGAGAGCCACGACACCCGCCGCCAGCCTTCGGAGGAGGCCGGGGTGTGGGCCTTGCTGCCCGTGCCGGGCGGCGGTGCGCTCGCGGGCACGAGGCACGGCGTGGTTCTGCTCCGGGATCGACGGGTCGTGCACCTCTCCGACCTTCCTCTCGCAGGCAGGGACCGCGTCTTCAGTCTCGCCCGCGACGGCGAGGGTTGGGTGTGGGCAAGCACGACCCAGGGCATAGTCCGGTTTCGCTGGGACGACATTCGAGAGCGAGTCTCTGGGGCGCGGGCTTTCACACACGTCGACGGATCGCCGCTCGGCGAGGTTCGGGGGATCTCACCGGCGGCGGATGGGAAGGTGTGGTTCGGCACCGACGGCGCCGGCGTCGCGTTGTGGGACGGGTCGGCGATGCACCGTTTCGGCCGTGAGGCCGGCTTGCCGAGCGTGGTGTGCCGGGCCGTGCTGTCGCGCCCCGAAGGTGTCTGGGTCGGCACCGACGTGGGGTTGTGGCTGCTCTCGGGTGGGGATGCGACCGAGGTCGATTCGGTCAACCTGGCCCTGAGCGACCGCTATGTGGTGGCGATGGCCCCCGGGGGGGACGGTTCGGTGTGGCTCGCGACGCCGTACGAGGTCGTGAAGGTGGTGGACGACGAGGTCGTCGCCAGTATCGACCAGGCGCTCGGCCTGGTCGGGGCGTCGACCACCGCGGAGAACTGCCTTGCCGCGGGGACCGGCGAGCCACTGCTGGTCGGCACGGTCGGGGGGTTCACTGAGGTGCCTCAGGACCTGGACAGGCGTCCGCGTTCCGAGCCCGCTGTCCTCCTGCTCGGCGCCGAGGACCGGGCCGGTCACCCGGTGCAGGCGGGAGCGACCGTGCCGTACCGACTGAACACGCTGACGTTTGCCTACGCGTCGCCCAGTTTCCTCGCCGAACAGGACACGTTCTTCCAGGAACGGCTGGTCGGCTACGACCCGATGTGGTCGGAGCCCCACCCCTACCTGAACCAGCGCACCGCCAACCTGCCGGCCGGGAAGTACGTTTTCGAGGCGCGGGCGGTCGACCGCGGCGGCGTGACCTCGCCCACGCCGGCCCGCTTCGCGTTCTCGGTTGCCTCCCCCTGGTGGCAGACGTTTCCCGCACTCCTGGGGTTCGTACTTGCGGTTGGCCTCCTCGCATACGGCATTGCCCTCCTCAGGACCATGCGGATCCGGCGTCGAAACGAGGAGCTCGAAGGCGTGGTGCGGGAGCGCACTCGACAGCTCGCTGAGGCCAACGAGGCGCTCGAGCGGCTCGCGACCACGGACGGTCTCACGGGGATCGCCAACCACAGGGTGTTCCAGGACCGGCTCGCCCACGAGTGGGCGCGCGCCGAGCGCGACGGCAGCCCGCTGTCGCTCCTGATGATCGACGTCGACGCATTCAAGGCCTACAACGACGGACTCGGTCATCAGGCTGGGGACTCGTGTCTGCGGCAGGTGGCCCAGGTGGTGGCCGATCACGCCACGCGTCCGGGGGACCTCGCGGCTCGCTATGGGGGGGAGGAGTTCGCCGTGATCCTGGCCGGAACCGACGATGGAGGAGCAAGGGCGGTGGCGGACAAGCTCCGAGCGGCGGTCGAGGCCCTCGCCGTCCCACACCCGGGCTCGCCCGTGGCGCCCGCTGTGACGGTCAGCATCGGGCTCGCCACCGCGCGGCCCGTTTTGGGGGGAGCGCCGGCCATGCTGGTCGCTGCGGCCGACGGCGGCCTGTACAGGGCGAAGCGCAGCGGACGCAACCGCGTCTGTGCCGGCTCCTCAATGACGGGCGCCCCGGCAGGCAGCGACGGCCGCCGCTAAAGCGCGCCCGCAGGACCAGCGGTGGCGTCGATCACTCTGTGACGCTTCGGCCAGGAATGAGGTCGTGGGGCGTTTTGAGACTCGCCTTGACAGCTAGGTTACAAACAAGGAGACTCACATTGAGGTGCCGTCTAGGGGAGGGTCTATGACGCTCCGTTCGATCCGCAGCGTGCAACGCGGGAGCTTGATCGTCCTGTCGCTCGTAGTGGTTGCGGGTCTGGTGTCGTTGGGGCGGTTCGCGCCTTCGCTCGGGGAGCCGGCGGCTCACCGGCTGCCCGGCGGTCTCGCTTTCTCGGTGTCGTCTCCCGGCGCGCACGTTCTCGCAGTGGGCAGTTCGCTCATGTGCGTTCCTACCTCGGCGCATTCGACGGGGGCGAAGGGGACGAACTGGCGGACGGACCTGGAGGTGCACAACCCGGGGACGACGCAGGCGAGTTTCACGATTTCGTTGCTGAAGCGGGACACGGA
>Ga0182019_10000273_pt1 | contig 25892 bp, 25 predicted proteins | sample 812E2MmetaG_FD_120483 | JGI IMG/M metagenome (GOLD analysis project Ga0182019, IMG submission 120483) | Permafrost microbial communities from Stordalen Mire, Sweden - 812E2M metaG | ecosystem: Environmental > Terrestrial > Soil > Wetlands > Permafrost | place: Sweden: Stordalen | collected...
AGTGTCGCCGACATGACAAGCACCCAGAGATCTTCCCGGAGATGATCCTGCACGTCAAGCGTCATCGCGAGACCCAGATCGGCATGCATGGATCGTTCGTGGAACTCGTCGAAAATGACAAGGCCCACGCCGGGGAGATCCGGGCTCGAGTGAAGGAGACGCGTGAGTATCCCTTCCGTCACAACCTCGATGCGCGTGTTCTTTCCCGCAACGGCTTCCCCCCTGATCCGGTAGCCGACGGTTTCCCCCGCGCGTTCACCCAGCTGCGCCGCCATGTACGACGCGGCACGCCGGGCCGCGAGCCGCCGGGGTTCGAGCATGAGTATCTTTTTCCCCGCGATCCAGCCGGCGTCAAGGAGAGCGAGGGGGACGCGCGTCGTTTTTCCCGCTCCCGGCGGAGCGCTGAGAATGACGCGGCGTGAAAGGCCGAATTCCGCGGCCAGGCGCGGGAGTGAGTTCTCGATGGGAAGCAGGTTCATTGCAGCGCAGTGTGCGGGAGAATGGCAAATCGCCATAATATGCCGATTCAGGGGGAGAATTGCACCGGGCGGCGAAATTCGGTATCTTGAAAATCCATGGACGCTTAGCTCAGCTGGTTCAGAGCGCCGCCCTTACAAGGCGGAGGTCGTAGGTTCGAACCCTACAGCGTCCACGAACGACGGGCGTCGTGAGGAATGTGGAAAATCTTCACTCCGGATACCCTGCGAGAACAGAAGAACATACTGCTCATCAGAGACTGGTTCAGGCGTCATGCGATGAGCCTCCTGGTTCCGGGAACGCTCGCCGCGGTGCTCGTGTTCGCCCTCCGCCTGAGCACCCCCCTGGCAAGACTGATGACCGACGGTGCGGAGTACCTGAACCTCGCAAACCTCGGTCTGGTGCCGCAGGCCCACCTCGGAGCTCCTTTCGTCTATCGATTCGCCGTTCCGCTCTTCGTGCACGTTCTGGGTCTCGTGACAGGCGCACCTCCGGTTTCCGTCTTTCCGGTGGTGGCGTTTGCCGCGTGCATCGTGCTTCTGACGGGAGCATACAGGGTCGCGCTGATTGTAGATCCGTCACCCGCCAACGCGCTCGTGGTCATGCTTCTCCTTGCATGTTCGCTTTTCGTCGTGCGTTTTCCACTGTACTGTCCGTATGACGTCGACGTTGAGGCGTGCATCGTTTCATTTGCAGCTTTTGCCTGCATCCTCCGGCGCGCGTATCCGGCCGCTCTGGCGGTCTCGCTCGTGGGATTGATCTTCAAGGAGTTTCTCCTCGCCCCCCTCGCCGTTCTGACCGGCATGTTCGTCCTGCACTCTATCCGGGAACGGTCTGCCAGGGAGTTCCGGTGGGCACTGCTGACATTCGGACTGACCTTTTGCTTTTTTTTTCTGCCGAGACTTCTCATCCCTGTCAGCGGAGGATACGGCACGTCGCTGCATTACAAAGTCGACGCTCCCAGTCGGACTCTGTACCTCTCGGAGCTGCGCATGTTCCTGGCCTGGCCGCCGAACCCGGACATCCTCATTAACGTCGTCCTGTCACTCGTCTCGTTCTGGCTCCCCGGACTCATGCTGCTGACCCCCGGGAGAATCCGGGCACTCCGGGCGGATCCGGGCATCGAATGGATCACCGTCATACTCTGGACAGCGACCGTTCTCCTGCTTATGTCGATAGGGGGGACGAAAGTCATGGTCTTTGCGATTTACACGGCGCCCGTGCTTGTCCTTATCGTCAGCCTGCTCCTGAGGATGAACGTGCATGCCGCCGAGGTATCCGCCGTTGTCATTGGAACGGCTGTTTTCAACCGGATCATGTTCAGCTTCGGCTCCGAGGGGGGAGACCCGGGGACCGATATCGCATTCTATGGAGCCTACAGAGGGCTGACGGAGGTCACCGCCTGGAGGTTCGCCGAAGTGATCGGATGGGTCCTCGTGGCATGGGTGGTCCGCCGGCTGTCACGGCAGAGTCACCCGGCGCTCATACCATAGGGAGAAGTCCAGAATCGCCATGGAAAACGCCCTCCGGTCACCCACGGACGTTCACTTTCCCGTCAACAGGGTGCTTGTCGTTCTCCTCGCCCTCAATTTCCTTCTCCGTCTCTGGGTCGTGGCGCGGCCGCTGGAATATCTGGATGGCCTGACAATCCCGGACGACACCTATCTTTCGCTCACACTTGCCCGGAACATCTCAAGGGGCCTGGGCCCGTCGTATGCCGGCGAGCCTACGAACGGATTTCAGCCCCTTTCCGTATTCCTGATGGTCCCGGTTTTTCTCGCCGTTCCCAACAGTTTATCCTTTCCAGTTCACGCTGCAACAGCCCTGTCAGCCATCTTCGATACGCTGACTCTCCTTCTCCTTTGCAGGATTGCTGCCCGCCACATCAGGTCATCATTCACGCTCCCCGCTGTGGCGCTCGCATGGATACTCAACCCCGCAGGGATTCGCACTGCAACGAACGGGATGGAGACTTCCATGGCCTGCTTCTTCCTGACCTGGGGTCTTTGGATTCTGGAAGTGAATTACATGAGTGCCGGGGCTACCGGCTCACGGCGGGCAAGTCTTGCTCTCGGCGCGGTCATCGGGCTCGGAATGCTCGCCCGGATAGACGTCGTCCTGTTTGGCGCCGTCGCAGTTGCAACGATGCTGGCTGCGGGCCGCACTGACCTTCGGAAGACCTGCCGCGAAGCCATTGTCGTCATAGTCACGGCCTTCCTTCTCTATATTCCATGGCTTCTCTATTCGTTCTCCTTCACAGGTGATCTCTATCCGGTAAGCGGAAGAGCCGTCCGTTTCATGAGTCTGGCAACAGTCGACTTCAGCCCGACATTCCGGAACTGGTATTCACTGATCCTCCGCGCCGGGTTGAATGCCGTTGCGACAACGAACAACGCCGTCCTCCTTGCCGGCGGGGCAGCCCTCGGCGCCCTTCTTGTTGCCACACGCGGCTCAGTTCGTAACGGCCGGGAGAAGTTCCTGTGGCTGGCTCCCGCATCCGCACACGCAATTCTCCTGTTTGCAGCATACACGCTGTACATATTCGGCCCGTGGTTTTTTGAACGATATCTCTTTCCGACAACCATCGTTCTCTTTCTCATCCTTGCGGCACTTGTCGATTCTCTCGTGACGATGTTCAAGCGACAATCGCACACCCTGTATGCAATCACCGCTGTCGCAGCGCTTGTTGTCACGCTTGATCTCGTCGATCCGGATTTCAAGAGCCTGCTGTTCCGGTCGGATACAACATCGATGGGATACATGAACGCGGGCATCTGGGCCCGGAGGACTTTCGCTCCGGGCACGGTCATCGGGAGTGCCCAGAGCGGAGCGCTCGGCTATTTCGCCGACAGCCTTACCGTCATCAATCTCGACGGCGTCGTCAGCAGTTCATGCTATGAGGCGTTGTTGCGGTTCAGGTGCCTGTCGTTTCTCAGGGAGCGCAGAGTGCAGTATGTCATCGGATGGTATTCGAATTTCCAGTATCTCGAACACCAGTCGGAGGGGATGACGAAGAGTGACCTCCACGAACTGCGGAAGATCGACGGATTGACGTCGTGGGGATACAACTGGTATTTTGCGAAGGTCGCTTACTGAAGACTTCCCGGAGGAGACCGGAACGTACGCCGATCCCATCAGATTTGTTATTCTCAATCCGGCTTGATTCTTGCGCTTCACGCAAGTACATCGGCAGCCCCCCAACGCGGCAAATCCCCAGACTGTTGACGACCGGCAGACAATGAAAGCGCGGACCCTAACAGACAATATCAAGACACTGCTTGCCACCATAAGGCAGTCGCTCAGAAGCGAGGAGAAGGATTATACCCATGGGAGCATTCCCAGAGCCATCATTCTCCTCGCAGTACCGATGATACTCGAGCTGAGCCTGGAGAGCGTGTTCGCCGTTGTGGATATGTTCTTCGTGGGGAAACTGGGCCGGAACGCGATCGCGACCGTCGGACTGACGGAATCGGTCATCACGATCGTGTATTCCATATCGTTCGGACTGAGCACGGCAGCCACGGCCATCGTCGCACGGAGGATCGGCGAGACCAATCACGAAGGAGCGGCTCACGCCGGAGCCCAGTCGCTCCTCGTCGCCCTGATCGTGGCGCTCCTCCTGAGCGTTGCGGGGATGACGTTCGCCGGGGACATTCTCACACTGATGGGCGCGAGTGAAGACGTCGTTCAGCAGGGCGCCGTATTCACGCGCATCATGTTCGGCGGCAGCCTGGCAATCATACTCCTGTTTCTCATCAACGGCCTGTTCCGCGGGGCGGGCGATCCCGCCATGGCAATGAGAAGCCTCTGGATCGCGAGCGGGGTGAATATCGTCCTGTGCCCCCTGTTTATTCACTTCTTCGGACTGAAGGGGGCCGCGATAGCAACGGTTGCCGGGAGAAGCTCGGGGGTCCTCTTTCAGTCGTATCACCTGTTCAGGGGAAGCGGACTCCTGAAACTCCACGCGAAGCATTTCGCGTTTGATGCAGGCGTCGTCGGGTCTCTCATAAGCATTTCCTGGCCTGCCGCACTCCAGTTCATCATTTCGAGCGGGAGCTGGATCATGATCGTGCGTCTTGTCGCCGAAACCGGGGGAACAACGGCGTCCGCCGGCTGCCAGATCGCTCTCCGGAGCTTCATATTCTTCATTCTGCCCGCCTGGGGACTGAGCAATGCGGGTGCGACGCTCGTGGGCCAGAACCTCGGGGCGAAACAGCCTCAGAGAGCGGAGGAAAGCGTACTTCTCATCGCGAAATACAATTCCATACTGATGGGGCTCGTGATGCTGCTCTTCCTCTTCTTTTCCAATCCCATCGTCCGGTTGTTCACACTGGATGAAGCGGTCATCGAATACGGCACCCGGGCGCTCGAGATATTCGGGTCGGGGTTCATACTGTACGGAATCGCCATGGTCATGACGCAGGCCTTGAACGGCGCGGGGGACACGAGAACCCCGACGGTGATCAATTTTGTCTGCTTCTGGCTGTTCCAGATCCCGCTCGCCTATCTGCTGGCGGAGGGGTTCCACATGAAATCCTCGGGAGCCCTCGCTGCCATACCCATCGCGGAGACGCTTATCGCGGGTGTCACCTGGTATTATTTCAAGAGGGGGAAGTGGAAGGCGATACAGATCTGAGGCGGCGCAGAATACGAGGGGGCTGACAGTCGATGACCGCCAGCCCCCGGAATCCTTAACAGAGTGACTCTCCGCTACTCATACCACGAAAGTATCTGGTACGTGTTCGTCCCCGGGAAATACGGGGGGGCGCTGACCCTGTAGCGTTCATCGTACGTGACGTTGACAGGGAGGCCGGCCGTCGTGCCGTTGGACGTCGCATAGATCTGCGTTCCGCACCACCCGCCCAGGACGTACAGATTGCCGCGGGGCCGCGTATTATAGTTCACAACCTGGACTCCGTCCGTCTGGGAATACATGGACCCCTGCACGGTGAAGCTGCTGTGCCCCGCGGTGGTGTCGATGTTTATCGTGCTGTAGCCGACGATGCCGAGCATAGCCTGGCACGTCGGATCCGTCCGCGGATCCGTCTTGTACGTGACGTTGTCCTTGACGACGACCGTGCCGCCCGTCGAGCCTGAAGTCCTGAGCGAAGCGACGGTCAGCGGTTTGCTCAGCTCACCCTGGACGTAAAGCGTCCCTTTGTCAATGGCAATGACACCGTTCGGCGCAATCTGCGAAATCGCCTTCGTCGTCACAGGCCCGGCGAGCGACGTCTTGTAGGAGACGCTGTCGTCCTTGAGCGTCAGGTAGAGCGATCCGCCCGAGAACAGGTTTCCGGCGGCTTCGGTGACGAGCTGCGTGGTGTTGAGCGACAGCGGGATGCTGACGCCGTTCTGTATCCCCTGTGCGAATGTGGGGAGTACCGCCGGGCTTGTAAGGCCCGCAATGCCGCTCTTCGTCGTGACCTTCCCCCCGAAATACGCGCCGTACGTCATCGTGCCGCCCGAGGGATTGCCGTAATTCAGGGTGCTTTCGATGTGGCAGGGACCGAACACCGAGTCCGACGGCTCGAAATAAACGCCGGTCATGGATCCCGCGTACAGCGCGAACTTTGAGAACTGGCTCGGATTGAAAAGGACGGTGACCGTATAGTTTGTGTTATTGTACGATGCCACGGTCGTCATCTGGAGGCGTCCCCATTTCCCGTACATGTCCAGCACAGAGTCCATTCTCACAGTGAACGTCCCACCGTTGTACGAGATGGGGGTCGTCCATCCGGTCCACCACATGTTGCCGGCCAGTCCGGGTTTGTTGAGAAATACGTAGTTCGCCCCCAGGTTTGCGCCCGATATCGCGATGTTCTGGACCGTTCCTGTGTCGTTGTAGTCCATCGCGTTATTAAACGCGTCGACGGTCCCACTCGCCATCAACGCACCGGTCATGAGAAAGACCAGACTGTACGCAACCACCATTATGAGTGCCTGCCTGCCCATAGGGCCTCCTAGCGATTCAAGTAATTCACAGTTGAGAGCCGCCTCTGCTGGTAGAAAGCAGTCTGAAACTGCTGATTCACCGGCGCAGTCTGCGCGAGAGCGTTCGCGACGACATTTTGAACGCTTATCGAAATCTGTATCGAAAAAATGGTCTGGAGCTTTGCCGCCGGCACGGGAGTCGCAATGACGTTGTTCGCCTGGTCGTAGTACGTGAGCTTAAAGCTTGTGACGCCCAGGTTCGAACCCGCGGCGGGGAGATTGTTGACGACCCGGTAGAGTATCCGGGTGTTCCCGTTGTTCATCATCCCTCCGGTGGAGCCGAGATAGTAGTAGAGCGAGTCGACGATCCCGTCAGGCCCGGTGCCGTCGATGTCCAGGTCCGTGAGGAACTTGATCTTCGTGGAGTCCGCAAGGAGGATTGCGAGCGTCGGATTCGGGAGCCGGTCCGGCTCCTTGCAGTAGCCGATCTTCCTGAAATCGTATTCCAGCAGCTTCGTCAGCTCGACGAGGTTTTGCTGGCAGAGAAGCTCTCCCTGGTTCGTCTGGAGATCTTCGTTGTTCGCCTGCTTGGCGGTGAGCGTGATGAGGAAGAGCCACCCGAAGATCACCGAAGATCCGATCAGGTCTATTATCGTTGAAAATCCCATTGTGCCGGCTCCTTTTCCGGTTTATCGGAAATACCAGTAACTGTACAGCGTCGATGCAGTGATCGTGTCAGTCGCCATGTAAGGGCTCGAGACGTACACAATGATGCGCTTTGTGTACGTAGGAGAGGCAGACGTGACGATCGCATTCCCCGTGATCTGGACGTAGTCAACCGTGGAGTGCACGTAAAAGTCCGCCGACCGGAAGAAGATCGAATCGCCCTTCACCCACTTGTGAAACTTGTTGTAGTCGTCAAAATCGTTGAACGTATTCTCGACCGAGTCGATCTCGCCGGTCTCCACGCCCAGAGCACCGGCGGGTGTCAGTCCCGACGTGGAGGTGATATTGTTGCTGACGGAGTTCTGGTCGAATGCGAGGCCGGTCGCCCGCTGGATCGTGGAAGTCGCAAGTGACGACGCCATGATGCGATACTGCGACATCTGGACCGCGTTGTTGTTGTCCTGCACGTTCGTGTTGACTGTGAGCATGATGGTTGCGAGCATTCCCACCGCCAGAACCGACAGCATCATTTGTCCTAATCCCATGGCCTGCTCCGTATGGCATACTGTCCTGCATTCGATCGGCCTTTTCCGGTCGTCCGGCGGCCGAACCTGTTTCGTCACAGGGAGTTATCGCAAGAAGCATACCATGACTCTACGCCGGCCGAAATTGCCGCAATATAGGTCATTTGACAGGGTCGGCAATCGCGCCGGAACAGAATAACATGCAGATGAGTAAGAATGACCTCACGATTTTACAATTCGGTAATGCCGCGCCACCCAACTTTTCCCCTCCTCAATCGTATAAATAACAGATGCGGGCGGTTTCAATAAGCATGCGAAGGAGCTCGGGTGCGATGAGGCGTGTACCGGAGGTGGACGAAGTTGTGCAGAGGATCATCAGGAAGATGAAGCCGTGGGGGATTACGCTATCATACCTTGCGGAAAGTCTTGGAGTTTCCCGGCAGTATGCATGGCAGGTCGTCCATTACAGGACGATACTGTCGCAGGGAAAGGTTCTCGAAATTGAGAAAGCGGTCGACCGGATCATCGAGGAGCGGGCGCACGTCCGCACGTTCGGCGACAGGCTACGCGCGGCCAGGATTTCCGCCGGCTATACGCTCAAGGAAGTGGGCTCCATGATAGGCTATACGTGGGTGGGCGTTGAACGGTGGGAGAAAAACCAGTGCGTCCCGAAGCCCGGAGTCCTGTGGCACCTGTGCAACCTGTACTGCGTGGGGGAAGACTGGTTCAAGGACTGCTTCCCGGCCGAGGGGACAGCGCCCACCAGCGGTTTCCGGTACGAACACCGCATGGGCATACGGGGAGAGCTTGCAGCAATGTATATCGCCCCCTCCACAGGAGGCGCCGCTCACCGCTCGCTGAATGAGTCCCGCATCAATCCCGTCAGTTTCCCCGTCCCCCAGCGCCGCCGCCTGAAACGGCTACCCTCTTCGTAATCCATCCCGTCATCAGGTCCAGGAAACCGGGGGTGAATTCCTTCGCGAGAGACGCGTATTCCGAGAAGGATCCTGTCACCGCCGTCTGGAAGAGGTGATTCGCCTTCGGCAGCACTTCCACGTTCCAGTCTTTCGTCCTGCTCCGCGCGAGCGCTGATTCCATGGGCTTTCTGTTCAGGCTCACGGGGACCTGCATGTCCAGCCCGCCGAATATCGCAAGAACGGGACATCCGACATTTACAAGAACCGTGGCGGGATCGAAGTCAATGAAATATCTGAACCACGGCCCCCTGGCGAGGGCAATCATCCCGTCCACGGTCGTTTTCACGAACGCCGAGGAGTCCGGCATCGACTTCCGCTTTCCAGGATCAAGCGCGGCATATCCCGATGCGACATCCTTCGAAAGCTCCATACGGAGCGAGTCCCACCCGCTGTCCGAGCGGACGCAGTCGAATACGCGGCGCTCTTCAGCGAGCGACTTTTGTATTTCTTCCTCCCCCTTTCCGGCCTCCTTCATCTGCGACTCGAGCTGGTAGCAGATGATCCTGTCTCCCGTGACAGATGATCCCGCGATCAGGACGATGAACGCAACGTCCTTCGACTTCGCCGCGGCGATGGGGGCGATGATCCCCCCTTCGCTGTGGCCGCACAGGCCGATCTGCGCGGGATTGATTTCCGCCCGGCCCTGAAGAAATTTCAGCTCCGAAAGCACGTCTCCCGCATGAACCGCCGTCGTCACCGCGGACTTGTTCCCCGTCGATCCTCCCATGCCCCTGTCGTCGCACCGGAGGACGGCGAGTCCGTGACGCGTGAAATAGTCCGCGATAATGCGGAATGGCTTGAACCCAAACATCTCCTCGTCCCGGTTATGCGCTCCGCTCCCCGTAATCAGGATAACGGCAGGATGCCTCCCCGGTGCGCGCGGAATTGTGAGCGTCCCGGCGATTGTCACGGTGTCGGCCCTTATCGTCACTTCCTCTTGCGCGTACGGCACCGGTGCCTCCGCCACCGGGGGAGTCATCGTCCTCACGTCCCTCCCCCTTTCAAGCCGGAATGTCCCCATGTATCCCGACTGCATGAAGCTGCCGTTAACGCTGTCTCCGCGAACCGTGCCGTCAAAAACCGCAAGCCCCGGGCCCGCAGGGAGCTCGAAGTGGGTTTTCGGAGGCCGCCACGAGACATTCCTGAGAGGGAGGCCGATCGCCATCTGCTGCGGGATATCGATGGTTGCCGAGAGTGAATCCCCCTTTGCCGCGAACGTCACCATGATCTTCATTTCCATTCCCATCACGCTTATCGCTCCAATCCACGGACCATCGGGTGACTGCGCGCGGACGGAAGGCGCGAACGCAGCAAGCAAGAGAAGTACAGCCTGAAGTGACGCCCTGAGAGTTTTCATAACGCCTCACCGCAGCATTGTTCAGGAAGCATTCATGCCGCCCCGGAGCGGGCGGCATGCCACAAGAAACCCGGCGATGTACGCAACCAAACCCGCGGAAAGCATGCCGTAGTTGTACGGGGCCGGCATCGTTCCTCTCATCCCGGCATCCGTATCGATCATGAACGAGACCAGGATGAACGCCGTCCCGGCGATTCCGAGGAGCCAGGAAACGGCACCGGGACGAAAATGTCTCTCTCCGGCGGACCGGAGAACCGTCACGCCGCCGCACAGTATCATGAACGCGGAAATCGCGACAGGGGCAATCACAGGGCCGATCCAGGGGAGCGGGATCAGAAACAGTATGTCCCGGTCGAACGGCGTCGCGGGCCACCCGACCGTGACGAGAAGCCACGCATAGAAGGCAATGTCCCAGATGCCGAACGCAAAGAGGAAGAATCCAAACCGTTCCCAGGGTTTCCATCCCGCAATGATGCCCGTCGTCGCAAGCATGATGATGGTTGCCGCTTCCCTCGCGATCTCGACACGGAGATAGCCTGCGGGGATCAGTTTCAGCGGAAACGCGAACCCCTCGGGGTAGTACAGGGCGCGAAGATAGATCACGACGCTCGCTTCCACGAATGCAAAGGCGACAGAGAAGGCGGCCACCCAGGCCAGCGTCACCGCCGCCCGTCTTGGACCGTTCACTCTGCTCCCCGCTCGTTCAGCTCATCGAGGAACGCCACGGCCCTGCGCATGTGCGGGATGACGATCGATCCCCCCACGACGAGCGCAACGCTGAAGACATCGTGTATTTCCGCGTCGGTCACCCCTTCTGTTTTGCACTGCTGTATGTGGTAGGAGATGCAGTCGTCACATCGCAGGACCATCGAGGCGACAAGGCCGAGCATCTCCTTCGTCCGGGAATCGAGCGCCCCAGGTTCATACGTGAGCGTATCGACGCCGAAGAACCGCTTGATCGCCCGGTTGTCAATCGCGAGTATCCGCTCGTTCATCTGCGAGCGGAATTGGTTGAATTCTTCCACGCGGCTTCCCATTGATCCCTCCGATGAATTTGTGTTAAGGCAGGACGCTCCGGTGAACGCGTCCCGCCGGCGAACCGGACATCCCTCACGGAAGAGGCGGGAAGGAAAAACGCTCCTTCATGCGGCCGAGCGCGCCCAGCGCGGCAGATGCTTCCTGCCATCCTCCCTTGTCGATCTCTCCCATGAGCCGGGCGCACTCCCCGATCCCCCCGGCAATCTCTTCGGGACACGACCCCGGGTCCGGGAACGGAATACGGACGTACTGGTCAAGCGAGGCGACGCTCTGCTGAACGATGGAGACCCCGGCGACGACGGCGGAGAGAGCAACGGCTATCGTCATGAGATCGCCCGATTCCCGCCATGAAACAAAAAGGCCGGCCGCGCCGATCGCCGTGACAATCCACCCTTCCACGGTGAGCACCCTGTACCGGGCAAGAGCGGAGTGAAATCCGAAATAGTAATACCCGAGGAATTTTTCGCTCACGCCTGTCATTTCTTCACCCCGGCTCCCGGTTTCCCTTCAGGGAGAGGACCGATCTCGGCAAGGACGGGGGAATGGTCCGAACTCGATTCCTCGTGCTGGATCCAGCATCCGCTCGAGATCGCGGCGACCGACTGAGGGGCGAGAATGTAGTCGATGCGCCACCCCACGTTCCGCGATCTCGCTCCGCCGTAGTACGGCCACCAGGAATACGCGTGAACGGCGTCGGGGTGATGGTGCCGGAAGAGATCTTTCAGGCCGAGAGCCTGGAGGGCGTCGATCATCGCGCGTTCGTCCGGCCGGGTGCAGAGCATGTCCTCGACGTACATTTCCGGGTGGACGTCCGCGTCGCGGTGGGCCACATTCAGGTCCCCGCACAGGATCACGCGCTCCCCCTCGTACGAGAGCGCGTCGACATAGCGCACAAGTGAACCGAGAAATTCGATCTTCTGCCGGTAGCTCTTCTGGCCGAGAGGGGTGTACACGTTCACGACGGTCAACCCCCCGGCGCGGGCCTGCAGGACGCGGGTCTCCTCGTCGAAAAAGGGGATTGTGTACTCCACACCGCCCAGGGATTCGCTGACGAGTATGCTGACCCCGGAGTAGCCCCCGCGCGCGCCGTGCCACTGCGACGTGTAGCCGCTCATTTCCCGGATTTCAGGCGGGATCTGGTCGGGGTGGGCCTTGATTTCCTGGAGGCAGACGATGTCGGGCTTGTGGGCGCGGATCCACCGCTCGAACGCGACCGCCCGCGCCCGTATGCCGTTGACATTCCAGGTGACAATCTTCATCGGTACTATGGAGTGCGAGAGGAATCAGCCCGCGACGACTTCCCCGGACCGGATTTTCTTCGTCCCGAGAAACGCGATGAGGCCGTCAAACGACTTTTCGAATGACGCCACCCCGTCCACCTCCAGCTTGTCGGTCACCGCGTTGATGTCGATCCCCGATGCGGCAAGATCGCGGAGCACCTGCGCCGCGTCTTCGAGGCCGCTCTCCACGGTGTGTGCGGGACGCGCGTGATCAAGTATCGCCTCATACGTCGCCGGCGGGACCGTGTTGACGGTGTCGGGGCCAATGAGCTCCTCGACGTAGAGAAGGTCACTGTAGGCGGGATTCTTGGTGCCGGTGCTGGCCCAGAGCGGCCTCTGGACTGCCGCCCCTTTGGCGCGGAGGGGAGCAAAACGGGGGCCGTTGAATATCTCCTTGAACGTCTGGTAGACCAGTTTCGTGTTTGCGACTGCGACCCTTCCGAGCAATCCCTTCAAACGGGCGACGGCCGCGGGGTCCTTCACCTCCGCGATTTTCTTGTTCACAAGTTCATCGACGAGCGTGTCGATCCGGCTCACGAATATGCTCGCCACCGAGGCGATCCCGGAGACGGGTTTCCCGTCAAATGCACGCTGCTCGAGTCCCGCGATATACGCCTCCGCCACTTCCCGGTAGCGTTTTATCGAAAAGATAAGCGTGACGTTGATGTTGTACCCTTCGCGTATCGCGCGGGTGATCGCCGGGAGCCCCTCTTTTGTCGCCGGAATTTTGACCATGACGTTCTTCCGCTCGATGCGGGAGGCGAGCTGGCGGACTTCCCCGCTCGTGGCGTCCGTATCGCGTGCCTTGGACGGGGCCACTTCGACGCTGACGTAACCGTCCCCCCCTTTTGTCCTGTCGTACGCGGTCCCGAGAACGTCGGCCGCCATCTGTATGTCCTTCACCATGAGGGATTGAATGATCTCCGCCGGAGCCGCGCCGGGGGTCTTCTTCAGTATCTCACGGAGCTGGACGTCGTAATCGGGACTTCCCGATATCGCCTTGTCGAATATCGTCGGATTTGACGTCATCCCGAGGAGTCCCTGGTCCACGAGACGCCCGAGCTCGCCGCTCGTGACGAGCCCGCGGCTGATGTTGTCATACCAGATGCTCTGGCCGAGTTTTTCAAGCTGCCTGAGTGCATTGTCCATCTCTTCTGTCTCCCTCCTACCTCTGATTCAGTTCAATGTCCCTTGTTTTTGCGACACGCCGTACGTGCCGCTCTTCATTCGAAAATCGCGCTGCGAGGAATGCCCTGGCGATCTCCAGGGCGGGGGCCATTCCGATGACGCGCGCCCCCAGACAGAGGACGTTCATGTCGTCGTGCTCGACTCCCTGGTGGCCGGAATACGTGTCATGGCACGTCCCGGCGCGTATCCCCTTGATCTTGTTCGCCGCAATACAGGCGCCGACACCGCTCCCGCACACGAGTATCCCCCGCTCCGCTCTCCCCGAGAGGATCGCCTGGCCGAGTGCCCTTGCATAGTCAGGGTAATCGACCGGCTCGCGGCTGTTCGTCCCCAGGTCGAGGATCGTGTATCCCTCATCCGCAAGCGCGCCGGCGAGCATCTGTTTCATGTCGAACCCTGCGTGATCACCTGCTACGGCGACAATCATATGAGCACCTTTCGCGCGGCCGCCACGACCGCTTCCGCGGTGATGCCGAATCCTTTGAACACGGCTTCCGCCGGGGCGGAGGCGCCGTACGAGCTCATGCCGACGAAGGCGCCGTTCATGCCGATATACCGATCCCAGCCGAGCCTCACCCCCGCCTCGACCGCGACACGCGCGCTGACGGAGGGGGGAAGGACGCTCTCCCTGTACGATACGGGCTGCATCTCGAAAAGCTCCCACGAGGGGAGGCTCACGACCCTTGCCTTCACCCCTTCCGCGCTCAGCGTCTCGTATGCGGCGAGCGCCAGCGATACCTCAGAGCCGGTCCCGATGAGTATCAGCGACGGGTCGGGCGCCCCCGCAAGTATATACCCGCCACGGGAAAGTTGATGCGCGGGGGTGTATTTCGTCCGGTCGATCACGGGAAGTTTTTGCCTGGTGAGCGCGAGTGCGACGGGGCCCGACCTGTGCTCGAGGGCGAACTTCCACGCCGCCATCGTCTCGGTCGCGTCCGATGGACGGAGCATGACGAGACCCGGCATCGCACGGAGAGCCGCCAGATGCTCGACCGCCTGGTGAGTCGGTCCGTCCTCTCCGAGCCCGATCGAATCATGCGTGAAGTCGAATATCACGGGATACTTCGAAAGGGCGGCAAGGCGGATCGCGGGGCGCATGTAATCGCTGAAAACGAAGAACGTTCCGCCGTACGGGATCAGCATGTCGCTCACGGAGATCCCGTTCATGATCGCGCCCATTGCGTGTTCACGGACGCCGTACCTGATGTAACGGCCCTCGCGGTGCTCGGGGGTGAAGTCCACCGCCCCCTTGAACCGCGTGTTGTTTGACGGCGTGAGATCGGCGGAGCCTCCGATCACGAGGGGCATTTTCGGCATCAGCACGTCGAGGAGCTTCCCCTGCGCCTCACGTGTCGCCATGGGCGCGTCAAACGTGGGAACCGATTCCTTCCAGATCTTCTCCCAATCAGCGGGGAGCTGCCTCGCGGAGGCCCCGCGGAACTCTTCCGCCTCCGCAGGATAGCGTGAGGCATACTTTTCGAAGAGGGCGTTCCATTCTTTTTCGAGCGCCTCCCCTTTTCCGACCTGTCCCCGCATGTATTCCGCGACTTCCGGGGGGATAAAGAACTTTTTCTCGGGGTCCCACCCGTAGCGGCGCTTCGTGAGAGCGACTTCTTCGTCCCCGAGAGGCTGGCCGTGCGCCTCGGCCGTGTCCTGTTTATGGGGGCTCCCGTACCCGATGTGCGTCCGCAGCTGAATGAGCGAGGGGCGCTCCTTCTCTTTCCGCGCGGCGCCTATCGCGGTGCGGAATGCGTTCATGTCGTTCCCGTCTCCGCCGACCGTCTGCACAAACCAGCCGTACGCCTCATACCGTTTTGCAACGGACTCGGTAAACGATATCGACGTGCTGCCGTCGATGCTTATGTGGTTGTCGTCGTAGACGACGATGAGGTTGTCGAGCTTGAGGTGCCCTGCCAGGGAAGAGGCCTCGGACGAGACCCCTTCCATCATGCACCCGTCGCCGGCGACGACGTAGATCCGGTAGTTGAGAAGGCGGAAATCGTCGCGGTTGTACCTGCTCGCAAGGTACTTCGCGGCGATCGCCATCCCCACGGCATTCGATATCCCCTGCCCGAGAGGGCCCGTCGTCACCTCGACACCCGGGGTGTGTCCGTATTCCGGATGACCGGGGGTCTTGCTCCCCCACTGGCGGAAATTCTTCAGATCATCCAGCGACAGGTCGTACCCCGTCAGATGAAGAAGCGAGTACAGGAGCATGCATCCGTGCCCGGCGGAGAGGACAAACCTGTCACGGTTTGCCCAATTAGGATTCCGCGGGTTGTATTTCAGGATCTCCGTCCAGAGGACATATGCCGCGGGAGCCATACCCATCGGCAAGCCGGGATGGCCCGATTTAGCTTTCTGGATGGCGTCGATCGCGAGGCACCGGATCGTGGTGATGCACTGCTGGTCAAGCTCTGAAATGCTGGGATTGCGGGGGAGAATCCCCTCCGGGGTCTGGACAGCCGGATTAGTCATTATGGAGGGCGAACAGTATTGTGAATGAATCGAGGACGTGCGTTAATGATCGAAGATAGCAATAAATCCGGTGATTTTCACACGGGCGAATCACCGTTGGAGTCGATTTATTGATGAGGCAACGGGACGGGTCACCCCTTGTGCTCCCTGTAGTAATTGATAAGGCCCCGTGTGGACGAGTCATGCGTCGTGACGGGGACCGCGGAGGAGAGCTCCGGCAATATCTTCCCTGCAAGCTGTTTCCCCAGCTCAACCCCCCACTGGTCGAACGAATTGATGTCCCAGATGATCCCCTGAACGAATATCTTATGTTCGTACATCGCGATAAGTTTTCCCAGAGAACGGGGAGTGATCCTGTCGACGAGTATCGTCGTACTCGGTCTGTTCCCTTCAAACACCTTGTGAGGAAGGAGCCGCTCCAGCGCATCCCCTTTCATCCCCGCGGCAACGAGCTCCGCGCGCACCTCCGCGGCAGTCTTCCCCTTCATGAGCGCCTCGGCCTGCGCGAAGACGTTCGAGAGGAGCAGCATGTGGTGGTTGCCGAGAGGATTGTGGGAGGTGAGGGGGGCGATGAAATCAACAGGGATCAATCTCGTCCCCTGGTGAATGAGCTGGTAGAATGCATGCTGGCCGTTCGTCCCCGGCTCCCCCCAGATGACCGGCCCCGTCGTGTAATCGACCGTCTCCCCGCCGCGCGACGTCCGTTTCCCGTTGCTCTCCATGTCCCCCTGCTGGAAATATGCGGGAAACCGGTGAAGGTACTGATCGTACGGGAGTATCGCGTGCGTTGCGGCGCCGAAGAAATTGCCGTACCAGATGCCGAGGAGAGCAAGTATGACCGGGATGTTCTTTTCCGGGACCTCGGTGCGGAAATGCTCGTCCATTGCGTAGGCCCCCGCAAGGAGCTCTTCAAAATTGTCCATCCCGATCGCGACGGCGATCGAAAGTCCTATCGCCGACCAGAGCGAATAGCGCCCGCCGACCCAGTCCCAGAACTCGAACATGTTGTTCCGGTCGATCCCGAACTTCACCGCCTCTTTTTCGTTCGTGGAAAGCGCGACAAAGTGCTTCGCGATCGCGGCTTCATCCCGGACGTCCCGGAGGAACCACTCGCGGGCCGTCCGCGCGTTCGCGATCGTCTCCTGCGTCGTGAATGTCTTCGACGCGATGATGAAGAGCGTCGTTTCGGGGGCCAGCATCTTCAACGTCTCGGCGATGTGCGTGCCGTCCACGTTTGAGACGAAATGGGACCTGATGCCGGAGTCCGCGTAGTGCTTCAGGGCTTCCGTGACCATGACGGGTCCAAGGTCCGAGCCCCCGATGCCGATATTCACAACGTCGCAGATATTCTTCCCCGTGCATCCGCCCCACGTGCCGGAGCGGACCGCGTCGCTGAACGCGCGCATATGCGCCAGGACGCTCCGGACGCCCGGCATCACGTCCTTCCCGTCCACCATGACGGGCCTGCCGGATCTGTTCCGGAGCGCGGTATGCAAAACGGCGCGCCCCTCCGTGACGTTGATCTTTTCGCCCGCAAACATCCTGTCGCGCCACGAGGTGACCTCTGATTCCCGCGCCAGAGCAAAAAGGAGCGACATCGTCTCCGGCGTTATCCGGTGCTTCGAATAATCGACGATCAAGTCCTCCCAGCGGATGGAGAAACGCGCGAAGCGTTCCGGATCCGCTGCGAAGAGATTGCGCATGTGTGTGCCCGCCATGGACTCATGGTGGGCACGGAGCGCCTTCCATGAAGGCAGTTGCGTGCGTGTCGGCATCGTTCGCTCCCGATAATGGTCTCTTGAAATATATGCAGATTCCTTGGAAAAACCTCCACTCCTCCCGTTGCATCACGTATGTTTCTCTTCGAAGGCTCATGTTGCAGGTCTCGGGCGGTATGGGTAATTTGGTTGGAATTCGCAGGCCCCACATCCAGAATACGCTTATGAAACTTACACTGAAGCGGCCGCTTGTCTTCTTCGACCTGGAAACGACAGGCACCGACATCGCGAAGGACCGGATCGTGCAGATCGCAGTCCTGAAGCTCCATCCCGACGGCGGCGAAGACGTGAAGACGCGCCTTGTCAACCCGGGGATGCCGATCCCGGCCGAGGCGACCGCGGTGCATCATATCACGGACGACGCGGTGGCGGACAAGCCGAAATTCAAGGATATCGCAAAGGGGCTGGCGGAGATATTCCGCGGATCGGACATCGCCGGGTTCAATTCGAACAGGTTCGACGTCCCGATGCTCGTCGAGGAGTTCGGCAGGTGCTCCATCCCCTTCCCCGATCCGGATGCGAAGCTCGTCGACGTCCAAGTCATCTACCACAAGAAGGAGGAGCGGACGCTCGCCGCCGCGTACAAGTTCTACTGCAGCAAAAATCTCGCCGGCGCCCACGACGCCGAGGCGGACGTCAGGGCGACGCTGGAGGTGTTCAAAGAGCAGATTGAGAAATACGACGACATCGGCACCACCCCGGAGGAACTCCACCGGTACTGCAACAGCGACGCGATCGTGGACTACGGCCGGAAGCTGATGCGGAACGAAAAGGGGGAAATCGTCTACGCGTTCGGGAAAAATAGAGGGAAAGCGGTACTCGACGATCCGGGCTATGCCGAATGGATGCTCGGGGGGGATTTTGCGGAGTCAACGAAGAACGTCCTGCGCAGGCTTCTCGCGGGGAAAGAGGGCGCCTCCAGACGCTGAATCTCCCGACCCCGCACGAACCGGGGAGAAGACGCCACCGCGCATCAATGGTACTGCGCTTCGCCGAAGAAGAGGATGTTGATGAATGCCGCGAAAGCGTGTGAGGCCTCGTGCAGCGTCGTCGAAAAGAGGAACGCGACATACCAGAGAAGGCCTTCGGCGAGCTTTTCCATTCGCGGTCCTTGCAGTCAGACTTAGTGATTCACCGGATGGGAGGGACACAGGCGGCGGTGAGCGATCATTTCCCGGGACCGACATCGTAACGCTCGTGCAGGACCGCGAAGTGATGCCGCACGTGACCGGCCATGATGTACGCGAGTGCGCGCACGGAGATCCGTTTGTTGTTGGCGGTGCCGACGGCCTCCCAGGCCTTATCGTCAAGCGAACGGAGGAACAGCACATTCGACTTCCTGACGGCGACAAATTCCACCGTCTGGTCTGCGAGGGGCCGATCGTCATAGTGCGACTGTTTGATGTACTCGTTCTCGTCGAACGCGGGGAGTGGAACGCGTTCTCCCCGGCTTATGCAGAACGCCCGGTACCCGAACACGCGTTCGGAGTCGATCAGATGACCGATCACCTCCCGTATCGACCACTTCTCCGGGGCATACCGGAATTTCTCCCGGTCCGCAGTAATCTGTGACGTCAGTTGAGAGAGCTGGGCGGCCTGGGATTCAAGCACCGCCAGAACGTCATCCTCGGTCACGCTGGAAACATACCGGGAGAACGGGGGCGCATATTCTGTATCAGCGGGACGGGATGTCATACGGGCGGTATTCTATTTGGCGGAATTGAGGGCATCGAGAACAATGCCCGAGGTGATCACCTCGGGGAGAACCCTGGGTGAATCGGACTTCCCCGGGGTAAATATTACGTACAGGGGGACGCCGGAGCGCCCGAATTTCGAAAGGAGCTTCGTAATATCCGGATTCCGGTTCGTCCAATCAGCGCGTACCGTGAGGACGTTCAGCTCGTGAAGCCTGTCGACGACCTCTTTCGAGTTGAGGACTGTCTTTTCGTTTACCTTGCAGGTGAGGCACCATTCAGCGGTGAAATCGAGAAATACGGGGCGGGGCCCGTTCAGATCATCCTGAAGCCCTGCAAGTGAAAACGGCTGCCACTCGATCCCCCCCGCGGCGGCCGGAGCGGCGGCCCCGGATGTTTCAACGGCGAGGGCCGTGTTGATGTCAAGGGCGGAGACGAGAAAGAGCAGGTAGCCGGCGACGACGACAATGACCGCGACAGTCCACGTCAGCCAGTAACTCCGGCGCGAGGCGTTGAGCGTCGCAAACTTGCCGATAAGCCAGCACGCCAGCCCGACGGAAAGGAGAAACGCCCCCGTCCAGATCACCGCCTCCATCCCCATCTGCTTCCCGAGTATATAGAGGAGCCAGAGAAGCGTGGCCATCATCAGGAATCCCATGAATTGCTGGACGCTGACCATCCACGATCCGGGCTTCGGGAGATATTTGATCCAGGCCGGTTTCGCCGTCAAGACCACGTACGGGAGCGCCATGCCCAGAGCGACGAACGTGAATATCAAAAGGATGGTCCACCAGGGCTGGGCGAACGCAAACCCGAGGGCACTCCCCAGGAACGGTGCGGTGCAGGGAGTGGCAAGAATCGTTGCGAACACCCCCTCGCCGAACGAGGCACCGTAGCCGCTGCCGGTACGGTTCGTCACGGCACCGCTGATGCCCGTAATCACGCCGCCGGGGAGATTGATTTCGAACACGCCGAAAAGGCTCAGGCCGAACGCGAAGACGAGCGCGGCCATCGCGATGACGAACCGGGGCTCCTGAAACTGGAAGCCCCACCCCACCTGCTGGCCGGCAACCTGCAGGAGTATGACAACGAGCGCAAGAGCGAGAAACGAAGCGAGTATCCCCGCCGCGAACGAAAGTCCCAGCCCCCTTATGCGGGCGGGCTGGTCCCCCGCCATTTTGACGAGTCCGAATACCTTGAGCGCGATGACGGGAAGAACGCAGGGCATGACGTTGAGGAGGAGCCCGCCTAGAATCGCAAACAGGATGTAAAGGAAAAGCGGCTGTGTCCCCCCTGCCGCCCTCGAGACTTGAAAGTTACGATCGAGGATCGAACTGCCCTGATTTCCGGAAGAAGACCCCCCCGGAGCAGATGACGCGCCTACGGAGACTGATTCCGGAGGGACGGACACCTCAATCATACCGATCGAGCGCGGGCCCCCCGTCACTGTAAAGAGAATCACTCCCCGGACTGTAACCGGATTTGTCACAGGCTCCGCCGCCGAGAGCGGCAGCGTAAGCGTCATCTCGTTCGCGCCTGCCGACACCCCCGTCCGGCCGGGGATGAGGTCACCGAATTCCTGTGGATAGAAATCAGGCGAATCGGAACCGTCGGTCACAAAACTCTGATGACCCGCAGCGGACATCCGGATATCGACCCCCCCTTTTCGCACGGATGCCGTACATGATATGCCCTCAGGGAGCGCAAGCGGGGGCGGGATCCGGCGTTCATACGACGTGAAGAGATCGGCGTTATCGGGAACCGCCGGCCCTTTCACAACCGGGAGCGTGATCCGCACCGAGGCGTCCCCGGGAATGCAGATGTTCCGGCATTCAAGCCACGAGACGTTTGCATTCAGCGTGATCGATGAGCCGGGAAGGAGCGACGAAGGCGCGGTGAAAGGGACAAGGAGCATGTTCTCTTTCGAATACCCGTAACTGAGAACATCCCCGCTGTCGATCGACCTGTGCGGGAGCGGCCACCGGATCGAACGGGCGGCAAATCCCGACGGCAGTTCCCACCGGATCCGTGTCGCCAGACCTGCATCGCCGGGGTTCTCCCAGTAGGTATGCCATCCGGGATCCATCTTCATGAGTACGCCGACGGTGAACGCTTCACCGGGGACAACGCCGCGGACGCCGGCGACAAGACTCACATCTGTATGATGGGGATGGGGATTCTTGTGCTGAGCATTTGCCGCCGGGAAGAGCGCAGCGGCCGAAAAGAGAATCACGCAGGGGATCGTTGCGGATGCGGTGCGAGTGACGCGTACGCTGCGCCTCCCCGCGTAACTGAAGAGGTGGCCGGGGAGCCACCTCAAGAGAAAAGAACGGATAACGCTATTGCTCATTTGCCGCCCTTCGGTCCCCCGTCAGCGTCGTGGAGAAAACCTTTCTTCCATCGCTTGCGGATAAGCATTACAAGGTATGCGAATATCGCCAGCGCGACAACGCTGATGAGTATGATGTTCAGACCGATGAAATTGACGCCTTCGGATTGCTGGGCCATGATGGAGGTTGGCTACGTTTGCCGTCGTTCTGTATACGGCACACAGAGGAATTTGTTGCCCGATTAATATAAAGAATGCCGGGTGGACACGCAAGGTTCCACGGCCCCGCTCATCTGCGGATCCAATCCTCGTACAGGCGGGCCAGTTCTTCCGCTCCCAGCCCCTTTTTTCCCTCCACACCGGCCGCAACACGCTGGCGATGGGCCTCATAAAGCGCCACAGCAGCCGCAACGCTGACATTGAGGCTCTGTATCATTCCCACCATCGGGATGTGGAAATTCCCGTCCGCCGCCTCCGCCGCCTCCGGGGACACCCCTCTGTGCTCATTGCCGAACACGAGTGCCGACGGCATGGAGAGGTCGAGATCATAGAGGGACACGGAGGCGCCGCCGAGACGGGTCGCGTATATCCGAAATCCCTCCTCCCTTAAGATTGCATAACACGCTGCGACCGACGTGTGCCTGCGGCGGTCAAGCCACTTGCTTGCGCTTGACGAGCTCTTCTTCCCGATGCGCGGAAATTTCTCAACGGTGTAGAGAAGCTCGACGCGAAGGACGCCGACTGCGTCGCAGGACCGGAGGATCGCGCTCACGTTGTGCGGATCATGAATATTCTCCAGCACCACGGTCAGGTCGGGCCTCCGCATGCTCAGAACGTGACGGAGTCTTTCCGCGCGGCGCTCACCTGGCGGCATGAGATTCCTCCTGGATTTCTTCCCCTCCCTTTTCACGGCGCACCTGGAGCATGACGATCGCCCCCAGGACGAGGGCCGCGCCGGCTCCCTGAAGGAGCGTCAGTTTTTCTCCCGCCACAATCGCCGCGGTGGCAATCGCCGTCACAGGCTCAAGCGTGCTGACGATGATCGCCCGTGACGACACAACGTGACGGAGTCCGGCGAAGAAGAGCGAGTACGGAAGGAGAACGGAGATGACCGACAGGCCGACCAGCCCGGCCCATATCCCGGCTGAAGGACTCTCCGCGATGACGCGCCACGGAGGATTAATGAAAAGCCAGAACACGGACGCGAACCCGAATCCGTACAGCGTGACCGTCCAGATGCTGTACCTCGCCAGGAGGTGCCTCGTAAATACCGTCATGAACGCGAAACAGACCGCCCCCAGGATGCCGATCCCGAGCGCGCCCGCGGGGAGCCCGCTTGCGGCCTCGAATCCCCCCACCGCACAGTAACATCCGGCAAGCGCGAGGAGCGCCGCCACGAACTTCGCGGCCGTCAGTTCTTCCTCGCGCGTAAACGCCGCATACGCCATGACAAACAGAGGCGCCGTGTACTGAAGGAGGATCGCTATGGCGACCGAGGCTTCCCTGATAACGACGTAATAGGTGTAGTTGGCTCCGGCGATCCCCACGACACCCAGCAGCGCCATCCTCCAGAGATCGCTCCGGCGGACGCGGAGAAGATCCCTCCGGAACAGGAGGAGAATGCAGAGCATGAGGATGACGGAGAATGTGACCCTCGTCTGGGACATGAGAATCGTGTCGACCCGGCGCGCGAGGAGGAGCTTTGCCACCGTGGCGGCGCATCCCCAGAGGAAGGCGCCGGAGGCGACCATCACATACCCCCTCCACTGCTTCATGCGGACGGCCGTTCTCCCTCATCCGGCTTCGGAGGGGGATCACCGGGGGGGAGCTCGGCTTTGAGACGGTAGAACAGCCCCTGATCGGTGTCTCCGAGATACGTGTAGAGATCTCCGAGACGTTTGAACAGGGGAACGGGATCCGCGACGTGCGGGAGGCCCGACTTCAGGAACTCGATGAGGCCGGCGGCGGGAGGGATGTTGAGATCGGGCTCGTGGAGATCAGCTGCCTTGATGTACGGATCGGGTTCCGCGGGATTCAACGCGGCGGCCTTCCGGTAATAGTGGACTGCCAGCTCGCGATTGTCGCTCGTCGAATACGTCGCTTCGAACATGCCGGCAAGCCAGAAAAACACGTCGTAGGCAACCTGCGGAAACTCCCCCGCGACCTTTTCGCCGAAGAGCCGCACTTCATCAGGCGTCAGCGACGGATTCCAGAACAGAAGCCTGTAGGACTCCATTTCGGAGACGCGCTGCGCGAGCGCCGACTGAAAGACGTCGAATATCTCGTTAAAATCCGTCGAGGAGGCGAAACATTCGCGTATTTCTTCGGGTGAGTAGGTGCGCATGAGCAGGATCTGGTCCGCGCGAGCGTAGGGACTGTGCGTGACGACATTCACCGGCGGGCTGGCCGGAACCGGTGACGTGGGAAGCTCTGTCGCAGTTTCAGTTAACCTAACAAACCCACCTCTGAAAATCAACCAATCGGGCGGCACCGGGGAGCGGCCCAGCGGCCACAGGCGGTTTTGCAGGAATGGGAATTATTGCTTATTTTATCTACAGTATCTCGTGTATCCCTATCATTGCCTTTCATCGTCCACGGTATTTTCGAGGAGACCTCATGGCCCAGCCCGCAGACACAAAGACAACTGGAAAAACGGACACAATTTCGATAATCGACAACAGGACCGGGAAGCGGTACGAGTTGCCGATCGAAAACGATACGATAAGGGCGATCGATCTTCGCCAGATCAAGGTCAAGGACGACGACTTCGGGATGATGACGTACGATCCGGCGTTCATGAACACCGCCGCATGCAAGAGCACGATTACGTTTATCGACGGAGACAAGGGGATACTCCGCTACCGCGGATACCCGATCGAGCAGCTCGCGGAAAAATGCTCCTACCTGGAAGTCGCCTACCTTCTCGTCTCCGGGGAGCTTCCCACGAAGGCGCAGCACGCCGAATGGTCGAAACAGATCACCGAGCACACGTTCGTCCATGAGAACCTGAAGAAACTGATGGACGGGTTCCATCACGACGCCCACCCGATGGGGATGTTCGTGAGCACGATCGCAGCGCTGTCGACATTCTATCCCAGCGCGAAGAAGATCGCCGACCCCGCGGAGCGAAAACTCACGATCTACCGGCTGATCGGCAAAGTCCCCACGCTGGCGGCGTTCGCATACCGCCACAGCATCGGGATGCCGTACGTCCATCCAGACAACGAACTCGACTACGCCTCCAATTTCCTGAGCATGATGTTCAAGATTGCAGAGCCGAAGTACAAACCGGATCCGGTCCTGTCGAAAGCCCTGGATGTCCTCTTCATACTCCATGCCGATCACGAACAGAACTGCAGTACGTCGGCGATGCGCGGGGTCGGGAGCTCCAAGGTGGATCCCTACAGCGCGGCGGCAGCGGCGGCAGCGGCGCTGTACGGCCCGCTGCACGGCGGGGCGAACGAGGAAGTCCTCAGGATGCTCGACCATATCGGGAGCATCAGCAACATCCCGGCATTCATCAAGGACGTGAAGGAAGGGCGCGGGCGGCTGATGGGATTCGGGCACAGGGTCTACAAGAATTTCGACCCGCGCGCCACGATCATCAAGAAGCTTGCCGACCAGGTATTCGAAGTGACGGGGCGGAACCCGAAGCTGGACATGGCGCTCGAGCTTGAGAAGATCGCGCTACAGGACGAATACTTCATCAAGCGGAAGCTCTACCCGAACGTGGATTTCTACTCCGGCCTTATCTACCAGGCACTCCGGTTCCCCGTGGATATGTTCCCGGTCCTTTTCGCCATCGGCCGCATGTCCGGATGGCTCGCGCAGTGGCAGGAGATGCTCCTGGACGAGGATCAGAAGATCGCCAGGCCCCGCCAGATTTATCTCGGCCACGACAAGCGGGATGTGACGATGCTGAGCCAGAGGTTGTAACAGCCCTCGCCGAAGGTGCTGTAACCGCCGGTTGCGCTCCGGGCGCAGCCGGTGAGGCGGAATCAGACGCGGCCCGTGCCGGAAGGTGCGGGCCGCGTTTCACGTCCTGCGCCTTCTGCGAGAGGAGAGCGCGTTCATGATATAATGATCTGAAGGCGAATGAGCAAGCAACTACGCCGCGGTGGGAATGTGCCCAAAAAGCGCCGCAATCGTTTCTTTTCATGGCTCATCCTCATCAT
>Ga0182019_10000276_pt1 | contig 25787 bp, 22 predicted proteins | sample 812E2MmetaG_FD_120483 | JGI IMG/M metagenome (GOLD analysis project Ga0182019, IMG submission 120483) | Permafrost microbial communities from Stordalen Mire, Sweden - 812E2M metaG | ecosystem: Environmental > Terrestrial > Soil > Wetlands > Permafrost | place: Sweden: Stordalen | collected...
GCTTGGCAAATATGGAATCCAATTCTCTGATGTATTACAACCAGCAACCAGCAACCAGCAACCAGTAACAATTTCTTTATGGGGAACCGGAAGCCCCTATCGCGAATTCTTATACGTTGATGACCTTGCAGACGCCTGTGTATTCTTAATGGAAAATGTCGATTTTAATGATTTAAAGCCTCAGAAGGGACCAGTTCTAAATACACACATAAATATTGGTACCGGGAAGGATCTTACAATTAAGGAACTTGCAGAGTCCGTGAAGAATATTGTCGGATTTAAAGGTCAGGTAAGTTGGGATAATTCCAAACCAGACGGGACATTCCGTAAACTACTGGATGTATCTAAAATTAATGGGTTAGGATGGGGGGAAAAAATAAGCCTAGAAAAAGGTTTAAAATTGATTTACGACGGGTACTCGTTTTAATACAGTCCTGAAAGAACTTTCTTTGTTAACCTTAACATTAAACTCGCCCTAAGCCTTTTTATGTCCGATTTGGCTGTAATAATGTCTGTCTACAAAAATGACAGACTTAAATTTGTAAAAGAAGTTGTTCAAAGTATATTGGATCAGACATTTGGTAATTTTGATTACTATATTATTTTTGATGGGCCAGTAAGAAATGATATCGATACTTACTTTACTTCATTGAAAGATGATAGGATTAGATTGTTCAGGTTGGAGAGGAACGGAAGGTTAGCTGCAGCACTTATTTATCTTCTTGAAATTGTCTTGAAAAAACCTGAATATACCCTTATTGCCAGGATCTATGCTGATGACATTTCCATGACGGATCGATTTGAAAAGCAACGATACTATTTGTTGGGTAATCCTGAATTCAGTGTTCTTGGATGCTGGCATCAAGAGATTGATGGATGATAATGTTTTATGGGGAAGGGCTTTAAAGGAAGGATTGCGATTTGCTAATATTCCGTACTTCCTTTTGAAATTTAGAAAAGATAGAAGTTTTTATAAGAGACGATCTGGCCGTAAGTATGGTTGGTACTATATCAAATCTAAATTCACAATTTGTAAGTTATTAAATCTTCCACTTTATAATTATCTCTTAAGTTTCTTGATTGGAATACTTAAGATGCTTCCATCAGGTCTACTTAAATTTATTTATTTCCCATTAAAACAAAACAAATTTAATTGTTTCAATTAAGGATACTACTAATTTCTGCCAGAAAGCCGAAGTGCATTAAGAAAAACATTACGGCCAAAATGGAACCTCGCACGTTCCTCCTGCCCTAATCAGAAAGATGCATTTAGGTAAATGTTTGGAAAACAAGAATTGGGATGCGATCAGAAAGGACCTGAATAAATACCCGATTGAGGGAGTGAATGAGAAATCAGGTGAAGACGAAATCCTGCAGATTCTAAGCAAATACGGAAAAGTTAGTTCCCAAGCAACCAGCAACCAGCTTCTCTTTCTGAAATTCGAAATACTCATATCAACATAGGCACCGGGAAATATCTTACTATTAAAGAATTGGCTTATTTGAAAAAAGGGATTGTTGGACTTAACGGACAGATTCATTGGGATGAATCTAAACCTGACGGGACATTTTAGAAGTTACTGAATGTATCAAAGATCAATAATCTTGGATGGATTGGGAAAGTCACTCTTCATGAAAGTATTAAGACAATATATTCCTTGTATTTAAGGTGAATTATAGAATGTAATTTTGAATTAAACATATTGATGATTATTTTATGGAAAAATTCAGGAGACTTATTGAATCGTCAAAACCATTTAAATCAAAAAACTTAGTTCGGATTGGTAGCGAATACGATGGAGGATATGTTTTACCAAAGGATGCGGTACTTAATGCTGATTGTCTCATTTCATTTGGGGTTTCAACAAATTTTGATTTTGAGCAGGATTTTTTGAAAAAAAACTCTAATTGCAAAATACTAATGTTTGATCCTTTTATTGGACCTTTTAACGATTTTAGGAGGCTTACTAAAAGGATTATAAAGAAACAAAATGATGAATTAAATGTATTTCAAGAAAGAAATCCAGAGTACATTCCTGAAAAAAGTAATCTTTTTATCCAAATATCAGAGAGAATTACTCATTGGTTTAAGTTTTATAGATTTATAAGAAATACTCAGGTGACCTTCAAAAAAATTGGGCTGCGTGAGTACTCTGATAGGCTTTTTATCAATTTTTCTGAATTGTTCAAGATTGACGAATTAAAAACGAAAAAATCAATAGTTTTGAAAATTGATATTGAGGGGGATGAATATAGAGTTTATAAGCAAGCATTACATCATTTGGATAATGTAACAACAATACTTCTTGAAGTACACGAAGTAGAAATTTATTATGAGACGTTGGTTGATTTAATCTCAAAACTCAAGATTAATAAGTTCTTTTTGACCCATATCCACGGTAATAATTCAGATAAACTAATTAAAGGTGTCTCTATCCCGAATACTCTGGAATTGGTGTTTAATCGTTATGATTATTGCTTACCTGATCAAGTATCGGAGTCTAAGTATCCATTACCAGATTTGGACAGACCTTGTAATCCAAATTACATAGATTACAAATTAGACTGGCTGTAAATTTATTTAATAAATCTTATTGAATTCATGGAGAGGAAGTATATTGACAGATTAATCCATATTTTCGTTACAATCTTTCATAAAGGATTTAAACGGTTCAGTAAGTATAAAAACACAACATTACGTGATGGAGAGGAATTATTGAGCATCGATGTCGTTATTCCACTTATTCATAAAGATCTTGCAATCGCAGGCATTTGTATTAAAATGCTCAAAAAAAATTGTCTGAATCCGATCAATAAAATATTTATAGTGTCTCCTGAATCATCGAAAATAAGGACGTTTTGTAATGAAAATTGTTTGATTTTTATCAATGAAAACGATGCATCTCCAATTTCAAAAGAGAAGCTTGCTTCAATGATTGTCTCAAACAGGGTTGGATGGATTCTTCAGCAACTTATTAAACTTAATTCTGATCAGATAACTGATATAAACAGATATTTCTTACTGTTTGATGCCGATACAATTCTTAACAGGAAGCAGTTTTTTATAACTAATCAGAGGTATGTTTTAAAACATTCAGATGAATTTCATTATCTGTACCGGGTTACAAATAGAAAAATAATCGGTTATTCGAAATTGCATCCGCCATCATATATTACACATCATCAATTAATTGACAAGGTAATTCTGAAACAGCTCAAAAATCAGATTCAGACAAATTCAAAAGATACAAGTTGGTATGACGTAATTATTCGGGAGTCAATAAAAAACTCATGTTATTTCTCGGAGTATGAGTTATATGCTGCATTTTTATTAAAAAAATATAGGAAGAGAGTTATTATGCAATATTGGTTTAATAGTAATAAGAAAATTCAGAATCTACAGGATATAGATAATATAAAAATATCAGAAAAACTTTTATCAGCTTCTTTTCATAATTATTTAAAGACTCCTTAACTTAGTCTGACAAATTGATAATAATAAATAAATCTGGCCGAATTTCGGACATCTATAGCACATCATCACAGGGGATTAATTTGTTTATTTAATCATTAACTATATTACAATGTTTAAAAGTATTATTTCTAAAATTATTCAAATGACTAATAACTCAGCTGATGAGCTATTATATCGTGAGAACGTTGTAAAAATTCAAAAGCATTCCCTGATTCATTATTATGGGAATGTACATAGTCAGAGAGGACAGGATGGTATTATTTCTGAAATATTACGCAGGTTGAAAATTGACAAAGGTTTTTTTGTCGAATTTGGAGCATGGGATGGAATTTACCTGTCAAATACAAGATTCTTATATGAAAAAGGATGGAATGGATGTTTAATAGAGGGAAATAGAAAAAAGTATTTAGACATAGTAAGATACTTTGATAATAAGTCAATTAAAATGATAAATGGACTTGTTGGATTCTCACATTCCTCAGATGATAGATTTAAGAAACCTTTGGATGAGATACTGGCTGGGCATAACATAAATTTAAATACAATCGATCTTCTGGTGATCGATATTGATGGTTTTGATCTGGAGATTTTGAAAGACTTAACTTTTAGGCCCAAAATTATCATAATAGAAGGAGGGTTTGATTTCTCTCCGTTTTATACAAAGAGTATAGATTATCCAATTGGTAATGCTGGTGGTATCCTACAGCAACCCCTGGGTTATATATTTAAAACCGGTATTGATAGAGGTTATGTTCCGGTGTGCTTTCTTCAGGACACGTATCTTATCAGGGAAGACTTATTTAACATGAGTTTGTTTAATATCGATAATTCTGTGGTAACCCTATATAAAGATGCTTTCTTCTTTATGAGTTCGTCGTGGAACCGCCAGCTATTACAAAAACGTTCAAGAAATAAAATAATTATAAAGCTTGAGACTTCCGAGTTCGGATATTTTAATGTTGATCCACTTGGATATGAAAACATTTAAGTGATTTAATTCATTATCATAATAAAAAAGTCAAAATAATATTGTATACAATCTTAATAAATAGTTCAGATGGTTTTGAAGATTGCTGGGATCCATTTTTCTGGCTTTTCTATAAGTACTGGGAGGACCATTCTACTCTTATAATGCTGAATACAGAAAAAAAAACATTCACTTTTAATGGATTAAATATTATCTCTTCCCAATCAAATCTTGGTATAGATCATCATTTGACCTGGAGTGGATGCTTAATTAATGCTCTCAAGGCAATTAAGACTCCATTGGTTCTTTATTTTCAGGAAGACTATTTTCTTGAAAAACCTGTTTTGATAGATATTATAAATGAGTTTGCAAAGTTGATGTTAAAGGATAATTCAATTAAATACATTGGTTTGACAAATTCTGGCAACTTAAGGTCCTTTAAAGAGTGGAGTAAAGAACATAGTTTATGGGAAGTTTCAAAGGAATCTAGGTATAGAATTTCAACTCAGTGTGCACTTTGGGACAGAGAAACGTTAATCTCCTACCTTAGACCCGAAGAAAATGGCTGGATGTTTGAAATATTTGGCACACGAAGATCTAAAAAGAGAAATGATCTTTTTTTGACAGCTAACCAAGATTTATTTAATAATGAGAATCAGATTGTATTTTACCAACCTACGGGCATTATAAAAGGTAAATGGTTAAAGACTATTCCATTTCTTTTCGAAAAGGAAGGATTGAAAATGGATTTTTCAAAAAGGGGTTTTTACGTTGAAAGAAATCCATTTTTTAGAAAGATTGAAACTTTTGCCAAACTTCTCAAAAATAGACGATTATTATTTAATGGACTGAGGGGTTTATGAGTTTGGTTAAATCATCTATTGGAGTTTCAATTATCTCACTCTTTATAAGCATTGTAAGTTTTATAAACCAGATTATTATAGCAAACTACTTTGGTGCCGGAAAGTCTTTGGATATATATTTATTAGCATCTAGTGTCCCTCTAATGATTAGCGGATTGGTCTCTTCTGCATTAAGCTTCTCACTTATACCTCATCTAATAAAAATGCAGATAAAGCTGGGTATTGACTACAAATTGTATTTGGGTCAATTTTTTAGACGGTGTTTGTTATATAGCTTCAGTTTATCTATTTTGGGATCCCTCATATTCTTCATTGGGATTCCCTATTTGTATACATCATTGAAAAATGAAGAAATTACAATAGCTAGGATAATTTCTATTATTTCGTGGATAAGTATAATTCCTGCAATTATTTTATCAATAATTAGTTCTTCATTAAATGCCAGAAAATCATTTTATTTTCCATTAATTCTGAATTTTGCACCTTTTCTCTTTACGATTATTCTTACTGCAAGTTTTCATAGATTTATTGGATCAGCAACAATTGCTTTAGGTGTTTTATTTGGAACAATTACAGGAATGATAATAGGCCTTAAGAAAATTTATCCTGATATTATATGGTCCAGTAAATCTAAAAATTTTATTAAATCAATAGATTCTTACATATTTTACCTCAGGTATGCAATTATTGCTATGCTTACATTCACAATTTTTCAAAGTATTGACGCCTTTTGGGCAATAAAGCTTGGGCAATCAAATCTTTCTTATCTTGGTTATAGCCAACGCCTTCTTATAGCATTTGGAGCATTAATAATTGCAGGCCCTTCTACAGTCTTAATTCCCAGACTTACAGAAGCTATTCAAGAGAACAGGGAAGATGACTTTTTAGAGGACTCTGTTCATTTAATTAAATTGATTATTTCTTTAGCATCTGTGATTGCTGTTATTGGATCCGTACTGGCAGAACCATTAATAAAGATAATGTTCCAACGAGGTGCTTTTAATTCAATTGACACTTCAAATCTAAGTAAACTTCTTCCTTATATGCTAATAGGAATGGTATTTATGCTGAATGTTGTAGTATTATTCAGAGCCCTTTTTGTGAAAGAGAAAGGGATAGGTGTCGCTTTTATAGGAATAATTTGTGCGTTATTATATTTTATTTTTAGTGGTATTTTTTCGCACTTCTTTAGTATTAAAGGAATTACATTTGCATATATGCTTACATGGATTTTTATTTTTTTTGTAACTGTAAATTCTGTGTTTATCAAAAATTTGAAGAAAATTTATAATTTGGATTTAGTCAGATTTATTCTTAAGCAGGCTATTATTTTGATTTTTATTTACTTCAGCATGTCATATTTGTCAACATTATTTGACATTCATTCTAATCTTAATACATTGTTATATTCAATTTTAACTTCTGGAATTATTTGTTTCATCTCAATAGTAATATATATTTTAATGGTATTTTATATCTTGAAGATTGAGGAGCTAAAAAGATTCATTTCTATTATTTTAAAACTTCTTTAAATTCTCGATCTCTCTAATGAATGTTCTACTTATTATCGCTATAATTTTGATAGGAATTCTGCCAATTTTATATGAACTGAGGGTTAAAATATTTGATTTTTTCAATGTTAAGAACTTATTCATTGCTTACTTTCTTATTATACTTCCAATATCGGGTTATGTTAGTCTTGCTACAAATGATATAGATCCAATAATAAACTTAGACACAGTCGTATTCAATATTTATTATACTAAAGCAATTTTAGCAACTTTGGTAGGTTTGGTATGTTTTCAATTAGGTTATTACGGAACTGGAAATAAGTCCATAAAGGTTCCTGCATTTTTAAAAACTACATGGATCTCCACAAATTTATCTCTTTTATATTGGACCTTTTTCATTGTAGGAATTGGAAGTTTCCTACTTTTCCTAAGTGTAAATGGAGGATTATCTAACTTCCTTAAAAATAGAGAATATTTTCGGAGTGAAGGTGTTTCTGGACAAGGTATTTATATGTATCCAAGTACTCAACTTCTTGCATTTTCAGCATTCTTGTTTTTTTTCAATAGTATAATTATAAAGAATAAAGTTATTTCATTTTTTAGATCAAGTATTACAATTGCAAAAGTTTTTACATTCTTCATTATTTGCATTACCCCATCTTTGGTTTTTGGCTTTAGAAGTCTGACAGGAATATTCATTCTGCAATTCTTGGTAATATGGAATTATGGGTATAAAGTAATTCCTTTTCAAAAAATAATTTTTATTTTAATACTTTTGATGGCTTGTTTTTCTTTTTATGGTATTTATCGGGAAATACCTGTAAATGAAAAAGTTAGTTTTAATTCTATACAAAAAGTTGTTTCTGAACATCCTCAGATAGTTTATGGCATTTTAACAAGAGTCAAAGGAACGGAAACAGTAGCCGCTGTTATAAAAAGACTTGAAACAACAAAAGAATACGATCTTGGATATAAGTCAGTGTATGAAGCATTAACCGTACCCATACCTCATTCAATTTGGAAAAGTAAGCCTATTCCTAGTAGTGTGAGGTTCACAACATATTTCTTTGGAGATCAAATTGCTAAAACCCGTGGTATAAAGGGAAAGAAGAATTTTGGAGGCATTCCTTCGACTGTTATAGGTGAAGCAATTTGGCATTTTGGATGGATTGGTGTGGTTTTGGTGATGTTTTCATTAGGTGTCATTTTTAAAAAAGTGTACTATACATTCAAGAATAATAGAAATAATTTTAATGTCCTATTTATCTATGCAATTATTTTCCCTAATTTTGTTCTCTTTCCTGAAATGTTGCAGGGTTATGTAAATGGGTTAATATTAACAACTTTATTTGTGGGATTTATCATAGTATTTCTAAAATTAAGAATCAGGTTTACATATTCGGAATCAAATTCTTTAGCAGAATAAGTGTTGAATTGATATTAATAATGGAGTATTATCGCTATTGATATTTAAATGGTGATAAGAAAATTTTGAGTGCTATTTATATTGTTTTATAGGAATTGAAAATTTGTATTCTGAAGAGAATTGTAAATGGTTTGGATGTTGAGGATTTTAAAAAGGTAAAGTCTAAAATTTGATAACATAATTCCACATTAAATATTAATAAATTCATTATAAAATCATTATGTTAAAAGTTGTTATACTTGCCGGCGGAATGGGTACAAGACTGGCAGAAGAAACCGTTATCCGACCTAAACCAATGGTCGAAATAGGCGAGAAGCCTATTCTGTGGCATCTGATGAATATATATTCTTCCTATGGGTTTAATGACTTCATAATAGCCTTAGGCTTTAAGAGTGAGGTAATAAAAGAATATTTTCTAAAATTTCATGCTCTCAACGGAAATCTAACAGTTGATATAGCTAATGGGAAAGTAAATGTTCACTCATCTGGAAAGCTTAACTGGCATGTTGACTTAATTGAGACCGGTAGAGAAACACAAACAGGAGGTCGGGTGAAACGATTACAATCTTTAATTGGAAATGAAACTTTTATGGTTACATATGCAGATGGACTTGCTCAGATTGATATTAATGCACTTATGGCTTTTCATCGTTCACATGGTAAAATTGCTACAATAACAGCTGTCCCGCCTCCATCAAGATTTGGAAAATTGGACTTTGATGGTGATATGATATTGAACTTTTCGGAAAAGCCACTGCAGAATGAAGGATGGATAAATGGAGGCTTCTTTGTATTTGAGCCGGAAGTTTTTGATTATATAAAGGGTGATGAAACTGTCCTGGAACGGGAACCAATGGAAAAACTTGCAAAAGATCGTGAGCTTATGGCATTCAAGCACACTGGATTTTGGCAGATGATGGATACTCTTCAGGAGAAACAATTGCTTGAAAAACTTTGGAAAGCAGGTAATGCTCCATGGGGGGGAAAGTCATGAAAAATTTCTGGAGAGATAGACCAACATTAGTTACAGGGGCCACAGGGTTGGTTGGCAGCTGGTTAACCAGAAGACTAAAAGAAGCTGGAGCAGATGTTGTTTGCTTAGTTCGCGATCAGGTTCCACAATCGGAATTAGTAAGATCAGGTCTGATAAATGAGGTTAAAGTTGTTCTTGGAGATGTTTGTGATCAGGCAAACATGGAGAGAGTCCTTGGTGAATATGAAATCAATACTGTAATACACCTGGCAGCTCAAGCAATTGTCGGGATTGCAAACAGAAATCCTGTTTCTACTTTTGAGGCAAACATCCAGGGAACATGGAGTACGCTGGAAGCTTGTCGCAGAAGTCCAGTTGTGAAACAAATTGTGATTGCCTCGTCCGATAAGGCTTATGGGGACCAGAAAATCCTTCCATATACTGAAAATACATCTCTTCAGGGAACCCATCCATATGACGTAAGTAAATCGTGTGCTGACCTTATTGCATATGCCTATGCAAATACTTATGACTTGCCTGTCACTATCACAAGATGTGGAAATTTTTATGGAGGAGGAGATTTGAATTGGAACAGGATTGTGCCAGGGACCATTAGATCAGTCCTTCAGGGTGAAAGGCCCGTTGTCCGTTCTGATGGAAATTTTATACGTGATTACCTTTATGTGGAAGATGGAGCAGCAGCCTATATGATTCTTGCTGAGAAGTTGGCAATAGTTCCTAAATTACGTGGGGAAGCATTCAATATCTCAGTAGAACAACCAGTATCAGTTTTGGAAATCGTAAATCGGATTTTGAGTATTATGGGATCATCTCTTAAACCAGATGTGCGTAATGAGGCTAATTATGAAATCAGGAATCAATATTTAAATGCAAGTAAAGCTAAAGAGTTACTTAATTGGAAACCAGTCTTTGACATAGATTCAGGATTAAGAAAAACGGTACAATGGTATAAAGACTTCTTTATTAATAATGATCTGAAGCCTGTCCAAAACGGTAAAAAATGAAAATCTGGTTAATTTATCCATATGGCAGTATTCCGGGTGAGGGTTTACGTCCTGACAGGCCAAGTATGATCGGAACGGCTCTGGCATCCGCAGGTCATGAGGTAGTTTGGTGGGGCTCAAATATTGAACATCGATCGAAAACAGTTAGATCTGAAGAATGGAAAGACATTGAGATTGCTCCAAATTTCACATTGAGACTTGTGCCTACTTTTAGATATGACAAAAATATTTCGATAAAGCGCATTCTGTATGAAAAAAAATATGGACAGCTGGTCTATATTCGAGCTCAAGAATATTTAACTCCTGAACTCATTATTATGGGTGAACCTGCTTTGTTTCTTTGCAAGTCAATTCTTAAACTAGTTAAGGAAACAGGTGCTAAATTGCTGCTTGACAGATTGGATCTCTGGCCCGAATTGTTTCACATGGTTTTACCAACACCATTCAAAAAAATGGGCAAACTTATTTTTGCTCCACTTTATTATAGAAGACGCTCACTCTTTAAAAAAGCGGATGCAATTATTGCCGCATCTGAAAATTACCTTAAGCTTGCATTGGAAAATGCACCAAAGCTTCCTTTGGAATATACAGAAACAGTATACTTCGGTATTGATGTAGCAGAACAAAGACGGGCTATGAAAAAATCTTTTAAATTACCCCTGCCGCTACAAAATGTTACTCGAACTGAAGGTGAGATATGGGCAATATACGCTTCCACTCTGGGTCATAATTATGATCTGAAAACTCTTCTTGAAGCTTCCAAATTATTGACAGACAGGAAAGTTAATGTGAAGTTATTAATTGCTGGCACAGGACCATTAACTGACTATGTTGTTTCTTATATTACGCATAATAATTTAAGACAGACTGTTTATATCGGAAATCCAGATTCGGATACTTTGGCTCATATTTATTCATTTTGTGATATTGGATTATCAATGTATAGGAAAAGTTCGACAGTATCTATGCCTATTAAAGCATTTCACTACTTTGCAGCAGGTTTACCGATAGTGAATTCATTGGAAGGAGACTTAGCAAAATTTATTTCCACATATAATACTGGGTTAAATTATGAAGCTGAAAACCCTGATTCATTAGCCAGCACTTTGCAGAAATTAGCTTCCGACCATTCTAAACTAAAAGTAATTGCTAAAAATTCCTATGATCTGGCAAGTTTATTTGATATCAACATTCAGTATGAAAAACTTGTTAACCTTGTAAGGAAGATAAAACTTGAACTATTAAAGCAAACTGAGAATTGAGAAGAATCCTAAATGCTATTGAATAAGAAAATTTGTAAGATAGATTTCTTAATGAGAATAGATGCGGATTGAAACTAAATTATAAATGGTTTGAATAATTTTTATATTTGTGTTTTGAATACTCAAAATATTGATTAAGGGTGTTTTTACTAACCACTAATTTGAAGTTGGATTTTAATCTTAACAATGCAATACAACAATGAAATTACGACTGGCAAAAAACAAAGATGCACATTCTTTGGCAGCTATTCATCTTGAGTGTGGTTTACAGCAACCTGGTGGATTTATGTTCAAACTTGGTTATCCTTTTCTAAAAGCTTATTATAAGATTCTCTTGAAGGAAGAGAAAAGTATTGTAATTTTAGCTGAAGATCGTGAAAGAAAAGTTCATGGATTTTGTTCTGGAACACTTGCAGCAGAGGAACATGTCAAGGCATTAAAACAACATAGGGTGAAACTTTTTATATCAATTATCCCTTCGTTAATTAAAAATCCCGGGCTATTAAAAGACATTATTGAGAGATACAGATATTTAAATTCTGAAACCGATCATACGAAATTCGGAACAACAAGCGGGCCCAGAAATGAATACTGGGCATGGCTGCCCAAAAGTAACAAAAGCTTATCAATACATTTGTTTAAAACATGGTTGAATTTAGTTTACGATTTTGGTTTCGATCGTGTCAGAGGGGAGGTTGATTCTATTAATAAGCATATTATTTTGCTCCACAAGATATTAGGGGCTAAGGTTTTAGGAAATATTGATTTGCCGGATGGCAGGCAACGATATTATGTTGAATATGTGAATCAGGAGGGCGTTCCAAAGAATAATTGATTTGAATATTTATTAGACATTTAAATATTCAGAATTGTTTTAATGAATTGTGATTAGAACGATTTCAAAGAATGTAGATTCTTAAATATAAATTTTGATATAGAAATTTGAATTTTATGAGTTCCCTGACCTATTTTAATAAAAACGTTTTAATAACTGGTACTAGTCGAGGAGTCGGATTTGAAATTGCAAATTATTTTCTTGAAAATGGGGCTATTGTAGTCGGGTTAAGCAGACGAGAAGCGACAATCGAAAATGTTAATTACAAACATTATTCAGTAGATCTTTCAGACCCAGATTCTATTGTTGGCTGCTTTAAACAAAAAATTGGTAGAGACTTCAAGTCTTTGGATATCGTTATTAATAATGCTGCAGTATTGACATCGCAGTATTCAATGATAATGCCTCTGAAGAATGCTATTGACATGGTTAATATAAATTTATTAGGTGTATTTTTTGTATCCAGAGAAGCTGCCAAATTAATGCGAAAAAGTACTTCAGGCAGAATAATTAATATTGGTTCAATGGCTTCAAGTCTTGAGCCAGTTGGAGATTCAATATATGCCGCATGCAAAGTTGGGATTATTACATTAGCAAATGTTATGGCAAAAGAATTCGCATCAATGAATATCACTTGTAATACATTAGCAATAACTGCGATAGAAACTGATATGCTAAGACAACATACACCAACCGCTCAGGTCAAAATAAATGAAATTATCAAAAATTTGCCCATTCCCAGAATGACGAAAATCGATGATATTTTAAATGTTATTGATTTTTTTTCTTCAGAACGGAGTTCTTATATTACAGGTCAAATGATATACTTAGGTGGAATTAATTGAGTCTAATATTCATTCAATTAGAAATAGGATTTTCCCTTCTAATACTTACATTTTAACAGATGAGGTTAATCATTCCTGCCTGATTATCGATCCTGGAATGGATAGGGAACAAATTGATTGTGCAATTATGCGTTTAAATCTAAATCCCTTAGCGATCATAGCAACACATGGACATTTTGATCATATTGCAAGTGCTTCATTCTTTAAAAAGAAATTTAATATTCCTTTTTATATGCACGTAGCTGATTTGAAATTGCTTCAGTCTGTGAATTTCTATATGAAGGTTACTAAAATAAATTTTACAATTGATATTATAAAACCAGATTATTTATTGAAGGGTTCTTCAGAAATAATTTCAGTAGGGCAATTTGATTTAAATATGATTAATTTCCCGGGCCATACAAATGGGAGCTGTATAATTCAACATAAAAACCGGCTATTCTCAGGAGATATTATTTATAGAAAAGGGATGTACTTTAATAATTTCCCAGGGGAGAACAGAGTCAAACTTAAAGAGTCAATAACCAATATTTTCAATATGTTTTTGAATGATATAAATACAATGATATTCCCTGGCCATGGAGAGTCAGCCTTACTTGAACACATTAAAGTACATAACATGGAGTTGATTGACTTTTTAGGGCAAAATAGCTAACTTTCGAGTTTATGAATGATTATGGAATTGGTATAGTTGGAGCAAGTCATTATTTGCCAGAAAGAATACAAACTAATGAAGAACTATGTGAGATAATGACCGATGTTACACCTGAATGGATTATTTCCAAAACAGGTATAAAACGAAGGTATCTTGCAGGAACAGAAGATACTTCTTCTTCAATGTCCACAATTGCCTCTAAAAAACTTCTTGATAAACTAAATATTGATCCAACGGATTTAGGACTAATTGTTGTTGCAACATTTACCCCTGATTATATGTTTCCACCAGTTTCGGTGAAAATTCAGCGGGATCTACATGCAAAAAATGCTCAAATTATTGATATAAATACAAATTGTTCTGGGTTTGTTACGGCTCTGACTTTAGCTTCAGATAGAATGCTGGTTGATAAAACTTTAAAATACTCACTTGTTATTGGAGTAGAACTACATACTCGTTTCATTAACCCTAAGGATAAAGAAACTGCAATTTATTTTAGTGATGGGGCGGGAGTAGCTATCCTCGGAAAAGTGGAGAATAAATTTGGAATCATAGAGTCTAAGTTTCTAACTGATAGCTCCACATATGAAGCAGTCCGTTTAAGGGGCGGGGGCTCAAGTTTCCCGATAGCAGGAAGAGTCTTTTCTCCGGAAATTGATTATATCGAAATGAATGGGTTGGCTACATGGAAGCAAGCTGTAACTAATCTGCCTAAGGTGGTAAAGGGATTATTGATAAAAGCCAATATGGAAATAGAGGATATTGATTTTTGCATTTTTCACCAGGCTAATTTAAATTTGATCCAATACGTTATGGCAAAGTTGAAAATACCTTTGGACAGGACCTATACTAATGTTGAAGAAATTGGTAACACAGGGTCAGCAAGTATTGGGATTGCTTTAAGTGAGGCTTTCCAATTTGGGAAGATTAAATCCGGCCAGAATTTGCTGCTGGCAGGAGTTGGAGCAGGATTCAATTTTGGTGCTAACATATGGAAACTTGTATGAAAAAGTATTTTGAAATTAATATTGGAGATAAAGAGCAATTAAAACATACTATTTCCAAAGAAGATATAGATAAATTTGTCGACCTTACAGGAGATGATAATCGTCTTCATATAGACGATAAGTTTGCTAGTACAACATATTTTAAAAAGCCTGTTGTACATGGGATGCTCGGAGCTTCCTTTATTTCTACAATAATTGGCACAAAATTGCCTGGTGATGGTGCCCTATGGTTTTCCCAAACTCTGGAATTTATTCTGCCAGTCAGAATAGGGGATGAATTATTAATTATAGCTGAAGTGATTGGCAAAAACGATAGGGAAAATATTATCGAATTAAAGACTGATATTTTTAATCAAAACCAACAACTTGTTACAAAGGGTATAGCAAAAGTAAAAGTAATTGAGCAAGAGTTGGCGAATCAGAATATTCAAAATGAAGAGATTAAAATTCAGAAAACAGCACTTGTAATTGGAGGGACTGGTGGTATAGGAAGGGCAACTTGTTTGCAGTTAGCCAAAGATGGTTGCGATATAATTATTCACTATAATAAGAACAAACGTCTTGCGGGGGAGATAAAAAAGAGTATTGAATTATTAAATCAGAAGGCAATCATTGTTAATGCTGATATACTTAATGAACAGGATATAAAAAACATGGTTGAAAAAAGCATAAGAGCATTTGAACATATTGACATTCTGGTAAATTGTGCTGCATCTGTAATCCCAAATATTAAATTCGATAATTTGAATTGGATTGATTTTAGTAAACAAATTGAGCTAAACATTAAGTCTATATTTTTAATTATGAAGGAAATCGTTCCTGGAATGATTAAAAACAACTATGGAAAAGTAATTAACGTAGGGAGTCTTTCTGCCGAAAAGCCTAATGTGGAATGGGCACATTATATTACAGCTAAGTCGGCGTTAATTGGTTTGACTAAATCACTGGCGGTTGAGCTTGGTCCAAAAGGAATCAGAATAAATATGGTTACACCAAGTCTTCTGAATACTGAATTAACTGCAGATATACCTGAAAAGATTAAGCTTGTTACTGCTTTTCAAACTCCACTAAAACGGCTTGCTTTGCCTGAAGATGTTGCTGGAGCTATAAGCTTTTTAGCTTCAAATAAATCAGATTTTTGTAATGGGGAAAATATCCGAGTTAATGGAGGACAATTTATGATATGAAATTATCGAGTATTTTGTGAACTTATGAAAGATATTAAATATTCAGAGATACTAAGGCTTAATAAAGAATTTACGTTTGATGAATCTGTTCGCCTTATAGAAATAAGGGTGCTTTCAAATGTTTCGGTTCAACAATCAAAAGAAATATTTGAATTTACACTTAGAAGCGAGTCGGTTCCGGCAAAGGTTTATTACGGTGATTATGATAACATCATACAGGATAGCCTTAAATATCAGACATCCAATGTAGTTATTATTTTCTGGGAGATCTGTAATATTAGTGATGGTTTTGAGTACTCCAGCTATTTACTTGATAAAGATTACATAAACAAACTGATTGAAAGAATCAAACAAAATATCGATCTGGTTTTTCAAAATCTAAAAGCAACTTCATTGGTTTTATTCAATAGATTTTCTGCCCTCTTGTTTTCTTATCCGACTATTCAAAGTAATAATCTGAAGTTAATTGCTGATCAGTTAAATCAATACCTTGAAGAAAAGGCTACTTCAACGATTAAACTCATAGATATAGATAAAGTAATTGCTCAGGCAGGAGTTGAGAGAAGCTTGAATTTGAGATTCTACTTTTCATCAAAAGCATTGTATTCAATTGATTTTTTTAAAACCTATGCACAGTTTGTTAAGCCGTATATATTGGCAGCAAATGGCAAAGCTAAAAAAGCATTAATATTTGATTGTGATAATACTTTATGGGGTGGAATCGTAGGAGAGGATGGTATCGATGGTATTGAAATGTCGGTAAAAACTAAGAATGGGAAAATATTTAACCAGGTGCAGAGCATTGCCTTAGCATTGAACCAGAAAGGAATTTTGTTGGGTCTCTGCAGCAAAAATAATGTTAAAGATGTTGATGAAGTCCTTAACAACCATCCAGATATTCTTATAAAAAATGAATACATAACTATCAAGAAGGTTAATTGGAATGACAAGATTACAAATTTAAGAGAGATCGCATCTGAGTTGAATATTGGTCTCGATAGCATTGTTTTTGTGGATGATTCCTCATTTGAAGTTAATTTGGTAAAAGAAAGGTTGCCTGAGATAAAAATCATTCAAGTACCAGAAAAACTATATGAGTATCCAATTTCATTACTTAAACATTTTGATTTGTTTTATAACCTGTCATATTCAAGAGAGGATAAGCAAAAAACCGAAATATATAAACAACAGTCCTTACGTGAAGTTGAGAAAAAATCTTTTGCAAATATCGATGATTATCTCGTTTCATTAGAATTGTGTCTGACCGTTTTTAAGAATGATCTTTCTCTAACCGCTAGATTATCTCAAATGACACAAAAAACAAATCAGTTTAATCTGACCACAAAAAGATATACCGAAACTGAAATATCTAATTTTATTTCTCATCCTGATTATGTTGTATTTGGCATTTCAGTCAAGGATAAATTTGGTGATAATGGAGTTACGGGTTTATGTATATTAAACTTAGATAAAGATACATATTCGGTAACTTTTGATGTTTTTTTGATGAGTTGCAGAATAATAGGCAGGAAAATCGAATATGCTTTCATGGACCATCTGGTCAGTTACTTAAAAGAGAATAATGTAAAAACAGCTTCGGCAAGTTATATTCCTACTAAAAAAAATGGACAAGTAAGCGATTTTTATGCAAACTGCTTTTTTAACGAAATATCATCAATTGATGAATCTAAAAATTATGTCTTGAACATTACCGAATATAAACCTCATAATTTAGATTATATAAAAATAGAATATGGAGAAATCAACTAAAGAAAGAATTTTAAATGTGATGGCTATAACATTTGAAACTTCCTTAGAAAAATTAAATGAAAACTCATCAGTCGACAACATCGAAAATTGGGACTCTTTAAAGCATATGAATCTAGTTATTGCTTTGGAGGAGGAGTTTGAGATTAGTATACCTGATGATGAAGTTGGTAATATTATTTCTTATAAACTTATAGAATTAGTTGTAAATGAATGCTCAACAAAATAACATGACAGTTAATATAAGGACGGGTAGCGGAATTGCAATTATCTGGAATGGAGAGAAAATCTCTTATGATAGATTAGCAGAAAGAATAGATTTTTGGCAGGAGAAACTTTCAGGAATTAAATCAGGGACTGTGGTTGCCATTGAAGGTGACTTCTCTCCGGAGTCAATAGCAATATTATTAGTCTTGATTAATACTAAATCGATAATTGCCCCATTGGATTTGAAGCAGCATGAGAAAAACAAGAAAAAATATGAAATTGCTGAAGTAGAACTGTTAATCACATGTAATCCAAAAGATGAAGTTACGATTGAAACCATTGAAAATTTTAATAATGGGCAAAAAAATAGCTATTATCAAGAAATTATTAATAGAAATGTGCCTGGTTTAGTATTATTTACATCAGGTTCATCTGGTCAGCCTAAAGCAGCAGTTCATGATCTTTCAAAACTATTAGAAAAGTTCAAGGTAGAGAGAAAAGCTTTAGTGACTATAAATTTTTTGCTATTTGATCACTGGGGAGGATTGAATACATTGTTCCATATTCTTTTCAATGGAGGTAGTGTTGTAACTTTGCAGGAAAGAAATCCAGATTACGTATGTCGACTGATTGAGGAATATCATGTAGAACTATTACCAACATCTCCATCTTTTTTAAATCTACTTCTTATAGGAAGGGCATATGAAAGATGGAATCTGAAAAGCTTGCAGGTAATTAGTTATGGTGCAGAACCTATGCCTGAAAACCTTCTTAATAAAGTGAATTCTGTTTTTCCGGGCGTAAAACTATTGCAAACATACGGACTAATTGAATTAGGAGTTCTTCGTTCAAAATCAGAAAGTAATGAATCATTATGGGTGAAAATAGGTGGTGAAGGCTACCAGGTAAGAGTGGTTGACGGTTTATTGCAAATTAAGTCAGATTCAGCTATGCTTGGATATCTCAATGCTGAGAACCCTTTTACTGAAGATGGCTGGTTTATGACTGGTGACTCGGTAGAGGTGAAAGATGAATATTTCAGAATATTAGGACGAAAATCAGAACTAATAAATGTTGGAGGAGAAAAGGTTTTTCCTCAGGAAGTTGAAAATATTATTCTGGAATTGGATTTTGTTGAAGATGTTGTTGTCTTTGGTGCCAAGAATCCGATCTTAGGTACTGTGGTGGCTGCTAAAGTCAAAATCAAGAGTCCAGATAGCGTGGATGATAAGGCATTAATAATTGCAATTAAAAAACATTGTAATGGCCGATTAAGCAGGTTTAAGGTCCCTGTACAAATATCAATTTCTCGCGAAAATATTGTGAATGAAAGGTTCAAAAAAGGTCGATATGGAAATTAAATTAACTTTTTGCAAGGGTTTTTATAAAAAAGTATTCCATCGCATTCATTTTTGATACATTGATTCAAGATAGAATAGATTGTGAATGACATAAGGTAAATATTAATAAATACAAGAATATTAAATGATTACAGAACAAAAAATTGAAGATTTGATATTATCTACTTTAAATGTAATAAATGATAGCTTCGAAGATGATGCTAAAATTCAAATCACACCTAAAACCGTGCTATTTGGAAATCATTCAGAAATCGATTCTTTAGCTTTGGTTTCACTGGTTGTAGATTTAGAAACTTCTCTTAGTGGAGATTTTGGAGTTGATGTTTCACTTACTGACGACAGGGCTATGACAAGAGAAAAATCACCCTTTACTGACGTATCAAGTTTAAAGGAATATATATTTGAATTATTGACTGAGTTATCTGGAAAATCATAAGATAAAATTTCAATATAATATCATTTACTACGAGAAAACCAAATATTAAAATTTACATATTCAATTATTGGTTGAAATGTATTTACTATTGAATTATCTCAGGTTTTCTGATTTAGCAAATATCATATAATAAGTTAAATATTTTAAGATTTGTGTTTGAAGATATTTTGCCTTCAGTAAGGATGTATAGTGAAAATACAAGAAAGTATTTAGAGATATTCTTTTTAAGTCTCACTTCTCTGCTATTCCTTTTCAAAACAAATATACCTCTATTTAAATATCCTTTTTTAGCTTTTTATGTAATACTTTTTGCATATTCAATAATTACGTTCAGGAAAAGGGTTTTACGTATTCTTTTCGAATTTACAAAACAAATATTCATCGTTTTTCTTCTCAGTACTATTCTGATTTTTGCGTTCATCTTTTCAAATAAAATTTATCTGGAAGTATTTAAAGATATAATTAATCTTCTGATAGTTGTCTCTTTTTTCTATATTGGCAGCCTAATCATTTCAGACAAATCCGAATTAAAGATTTTCTTATCGAACCTGTTCTATCTAATTATTTTATTTGCAATTATATTCTCGTTTTTTGATCTTATAAATCTATTTCATATATATGATTTTAAAGAGATTTTTAGTAATAATCAAGTATCGCAGGTATATACTAGCGATATTCAAAACTTTGATTACAACTTTGCACTACTTCCAATATTTTTTGGTATACTTTGTGTGTGTTTTTTGTTACAGAATACAGAATCAAAACCTCAAATATTTCTTTTTAATTGCTTACTGATTTTATTCTCTTTAAGCATTTTTTTCGCAGGGTCAAGACGTGGAATAATTCTATTGTCATTATTTATTATAATTATTCTGCTTCTCCTTCTGTTTGGGTTAATAAAAAGTTCAGTTTATCTATTACAATTCCCCCAAAAAATATCATTTTATTTAATTTCTTTATTAGGAATTATTATCTTTTCAGGCTATTTTATTTTTTTCGCTCCTTATTCTTTTAAAAACAGAACACTCCGCTTTCTTGGTTCAAAAAATCTTCAATCGACAAAAGAGGTTATTGCTTCAAAATTGTTTAGAAGTTTCAAAGTAATCGACCAAAAATCGGAATATTTCGATTTTTATGGTCGAATATGGACTTCCAGATACATTTATAATGATCCGGAAAGTGGATGGGGCCAGCGAATTCATAAAATAATCTACCCATTAACTGGCGAAAATGTTGAGATTGTTCCTCCTGATGCAAAAGGGTACATGATGGATAGTACTTGTAATGCTAACATAATTAATGGTTCAGATGCTGTTTCTTATACTCAACTTAAGTATACAAAAACTCAAAATAACGAAATTATCTATGCATCTGTATATTGCTTTGTTTCCAAAGATTTTAATGGGGATTGGGCAAGGATTGTGCTGGACGGGTCACTTAATGGGAATTCTTTTGGTTATAATAATTATGATTTAAGGACGAAAGGGACATGGCAAAAACTTAGTTCAATTTCATATTGTAAGAATGGCGTAATAATTCCAAGTTTATATTTTTCTAAAATTGGGGCAATTGACTTTTCTTCATTAAAAGGTTATATAATATTTGCGAGTCCTAATATCCAGGTCTTCAATGCTAATGATACGTTAATTTCAACATTATCGAAAGATCCAGATATTGGTTGGGGCGTAAGAGTTCATAAAACAGTATTCCCTCTTTTAGGGAAAAATGTAAATATGGTCCCAATTGGTGCAAAAGGTTATTTGATGGACTCTACCTGTAACGCAGATACATGGGATGGGAATGCTTACTCCTATTCATATCCGCATAGTTTTTTTGTGTCGGAGGGACAAGTTGTAAAATCAACAGTTTATTGCTATGTTTCTGAAGATTTTAATGGAAACTGGGCGAGAATTACTTTAGGAGGAGCTATCAGGAGCCAGGATACGTCACACAATGCGTATGATCTACATCGAAAAGACTGTTGGCAGAAATTGGAGATTAGTGCAGAATGTGGAAATGGGAAAATAACATCATATTTATTTTTTGAAAAAACTGGTGTTACTGATTTTAAATTGCTTAAAGGATATGTGATTTTTGCTTACCCAAAGACTGAAATATTGAATAAAACGGATAGTTTATTTTCTTTTGATGATAAATCAAATTTATATTTCGGGAAGAATGCGAAATATCCTCTTAATTTTCAAAATAATAGTAAATTTCAATCTTTAAAACTCTCCTACGATAAAAACACAATTTCAATTATACAGAACCTCAAAAAAAAGAATTCATACTATTCTTGTTTTGTTATAGATTTCTCCTCTTTATTCGCTCAAATTTCTTTCCAAAGAGATCATGATCCTATCCGTGTGCTAGCCTCTAGATTAATTCATGAAGATTCATCATATTACAAGTACAAAAGCAATTTATTAGTAGATACGATTTCTGATAATTTCGTTGATCCAAGACTTATAAGATGGAAATTTGGTGTACAAATCTTTTTAAAGGAATATAATTGGAAACAAAAAATTTTCGGAAATGGATTTAATTTTTTGAATTGGTATGGATATTATTTCACAAAAGACAAAACTAAAACTGATTATCCTCATAATCCATTTTTATACATTATACTTTACTCTGGTATAATAGGATTTGTTATATATCTGATACTTTTAGCCAAAACGGTTTACCTATATATTTTGTATATTAAGCAGTCAATGATATTTTTTCTTTTTTTTCTTATAACTTTTTATTTTACTTTTTTTAGTGGAGGAAGTCCATTTGATCCTGCGACTATAGGTTTCTTTATTTTGCTTCCTTTTTTTATAAATTTCATTGAAGAAAAAACAAAAACTGACCCTAGAACAGAATCGAGTATTTGAGTTTTTACATTATTTTTTTAATATTTAGTAAATTTGTATAGAATACTTTTAAAATATGGAATAAACTTATTTAATTACTAAATAATGTTAAAGTTGAAAACGATAAGTTGTTTTTTGATGGCACTGGACCAGAATTTCAGTATTCAGTCGAAATTGAAAAATTATGCGAAACTGGAGAATTCAAGTATTATTAAGTTAACTTAAATGGTTGATATTGTGATTTGACAATGGAAAATGCAGTTACTTTCTGAATAGAGACCTTTCGAAATGCCTCTAATGTTCCACTCTGACTTAGATTTAAAGGAACAGGCGAAATATTAGTAAAACTTGTGGTTCAATCCCACCAACTCCCCGATAATAATGGGATGTGCTATATTCATAATTATTATAGATGATAATTTCATATAAATGTGTAAGTCCTTTAAAATATTATCATACTTTACCATTTCTTATTGTTTTTCAATTTCAAGATTACTCTTTTGCATAGATTTTCTAAGCGTATATTTGATCTTTTGGCTTCGTCCATAGGACTGAGTCTTCTTTTACCTTTTTTTCTGATTCTTAGCGTTGCTATAAAATTAAGTATGCCAGGAGATATTTTTTTTCGTCAATCGAGGATGGGTAAAAATGGAGTCCCTTTCAGGTTATTTAAATTCAGAACGATGAAAAGTATTCAGAAGGCTCCCGAAGGAAGGTTTAATCCTGGAGATAGGACCAGAGTCACTAAATTAGGATCTTTCTTGCGTAAGTATAAGCTTGATGAATTACCGCAGCTAATAAATGTACTAATAGGAGATATGTCAATTGTGGGCCCCAGACCAGAAATTAGAGAATGGACTGAGGTTTACCCTTCTGAATGGAAGATTATTCTTTCTGTTAAACCTGGGATAACTGACAATGCATCCATAGCATACAGAGATGAGGAAGAAATTCTTTCAAAAGCGGATGATCCTCACGAAATATATAGAAATTTGATTCTTCCAAGAAAATTAGCTCTCTATATCTCATATGTTCAAAATAATAATTTACTGAAAGATATTGGTATTATTTTCAGAACTTTAATAACTGTAATTTACAAATAATGAATAACCATAAAATACCATTTTCCAGGGTTCCTATCATAGGAAATGAAATAAAATACCTGAAAGAGGTACTGGACAGTGGTTGGCTGACGACAGCAAGCAAGGCTCTTGCATTTGAGAGAAAATTTGCAGAATATGTCGGAGCTAAATATGCTTGCGCCGTTAACTCCTGTACTGCTGCTCTACATCTTGGAATTGAAGCTCTTGGAGTAAAGCAGGGCGATAAAGTGTTTGTTCAATCAATGACTTTCACTGCCTCTGCAGAGGTTGTAAGATATCTTAGGGCTGATCCGGTTTTCCTTGATACCGAATATGGAACAAACCTGATTACACCAGAAATTCTGTTAAACGCTATAAAAAAATTCCCCGATGTTAAATATCTGATTATTGTCCATTATGGAGGACAGGCTGCTAAAATGACCTCATCCGACGGAAATGGTCTGCTTGATATTTGTAAAAGAAATGGAATAAAAATACTTGAAGATGCTGCGCATGCATTCCCTTCTAGACTGAACGGAAAAATGATTGGATCATTTGGCGATATAACTTGCTTTAGTTTTTATGCTAACAAGACAATAACTACAGGAGAAGGTGGAATGTTAACCACTGAAAATGAAGAAATATACAAACGCGTTAAAACCATGAGGTTACATGGAATTAATCGTGATATTTGGGATAGGTTTACCTCAGAAAAACCTTCTTGGGAATATGATGTTATTGAAGCAGGATTTAAGTACAATATGCCAGATATAAATGCGGCTATTGGTCTGGCACAGCTTGAATATGCTGAAGAGTTAAGAAAAGAAAGACAACGTGCAGCTGAGTTTTATTATAATGAATTGATAAGTATTAAGGAGATCGATTTGCCTATCTGCCATGTCCCTCTGCAGGATCACGCCTGGCATCTTTTCCCTGTTGTTATTAAACCTGAAGCTGGGATAGATAGGAACATGTTTATAGAGATAATGGCGACTGAAGGTATTGGAACCTCAGTTCACTACAAGCCATTGCATAGGATGACTTATTATCAGACAAATTATTTCTTAAAAGCCAGTGATTTTCCAAACTCTGAAAGGACCTGGAAAGGAAATGTATCCCTTCCATTATTTCCTTATATGAAGAATTCTGAACTGAAATATATCTGCAAAAAGATAAGAAATATATTGGAGACCAAGTGAATATATTTTTTTGTTAAAAAATAACATTTTTAATACTGGATTAAATTGTTTTGACTTAACTTTGCTAAACAATTTTATAAAGGGAGATAAGAATAGAATATTCTATATAATATTTTTAATCATTTGTCCTACTTCATCTTCACAGAATTATCTGTTAAGTTTTTCAGCAACAGGATCTTCATCCTCAGTATCGAAAGTAACGGTCGAAAATTTAAGAGCAGGTACTTCCTTATTGTTAAACGGCGATGATATTTTACGTTTAAATGTTATCACCTAACCCCAAATAGAGATGTTCAAAACTACCTTTACTAGTTTCATCAACTCTAGCATGAACTTTGTTTATTCAATAAATAATTGAGCTTTGAATGAATTGATTCTTTCCATTATTACTGTTTCATTCAATAGCCGGGAAACAATTTGCAATACTATTGAATCTGTTATTAATCAAACTTATCAAGGAATTGAATATATAGTTATTGACGGTGGTTCGACAGATGATACTGTTGAAATTATTAAATCTTATGGGAATAAGATTTCAAAATTTGAATCTGAACCAGATTATGGTATCTATGATGCTATTAATAAAGGCATCAGACTTTCAACCGGAAATATCATCGGGATCTTAAATTCTGATGATTTGTTTTATGATAACAATGTCATTCAAAAAGTCGTTGATGCTTTTGAGAGAAATGAAACTGATGCTGTTTATGGTGATGTGCAGTTTGTCGATCCTGCAAACACTTCAAAAATTGTACGATATTATTCTTCAAAACATTTTAATCCCGCAAAATTCAAATGCGGATTCATGCCTGCTCACCCAAGTTTTTATGTAAAGCGAAAGATTTA
>Ga0182019_10000283_pt1 | contig 25522 bp, 23 predicted proteins | sample 812E2MmetaG_FD_120483 | JGI IMG/M metagenome (GOLD analysis project Ga0182019, IMG submission 120483) | Permafrost microbial communities from Stordalen Mire, Sweden - 812E2M metaG | ecosystem: Environmental > Terrestrial > Soil > Wetlands > Permafrost | place: Sweden: Stordalen | collected...
AATTTCTTCAACCGAGAATCTTGCTGTCGCGATCTGGGATGAGCTGAAACCTGAAATTGAAAAGAATGGTGTATTACTTCACTGTGTTAAGATAGAAGAAACAGAAAATAATTTCATTGAATACTATGGCTGAAAAAATCGAAAAAATAAACGACGGATCAGGAATGATAGTTGACGGATATAATAAGATTGAGACCTGGAATTCTGAGACTATTGAAGAGATGGCAAAAATGTACCATAGAATAATCGAACTGATAGGAGAAGATCCCAAGAGAGAAGGATTGCTGCGTACTCCGATAAGGGTTTCCAAAGCGATGAATTACCTTACAGTTGGTTATAAAATGAACCCCGCTGAAATACTGAGGTCGGCAATGTTCAAGGAAGAGTACAGGCAGATGGTAATTGTAAAAGATATTGATCTCTATTCTATGTGTGAGCATCATATGCTCCCTTTCTTCGGTAAGGCTCATGTCGCATATATACCAGACGGTTATATTACAGGACTAAGCAAGATCGCCAGGGTTGTCGAAGCTTTTTCACGAAGACTTCAGGTCCAGGAGCGGCTTACTACCCAGATCAGAAACTGCATTCAGGATACCCTTAAGCCTCTTGGAGTTGCGGTTGTCATTGAGGCTCAGCATATGTGCATGCAGATCAGGGGAGTCCAAAAGCAAAACTCGGTAACAACAACCTCTGCCTTTACAGGCATTTTCCTTGAGCAGCTAAATACTCGCGAGGAGTTCATTCATCTTATCGGTTCGAGGCTTCACTGAAAATAATTTTCTATTTTTACGCTCCTGCAATCAGAACTTAAGTTATTGAAATAATTATGAAGGCATACGTATTCCCCGGACAGGGAGCACAATTCGTTGGCATGGGAATGGATCTTTACAACAAATCACAAGTTGCAAAGGAGATGTTTGAAAAAGCAAACAAACTGCTTGGATTCAGGATCACTGACATTATGTTTTCCGGAACAGAGGCAGACCTGAAACAGACAAAAGTGACCCAACTGGCAATATTCCTTCATTCAACAATACTTGCAGCGCTTCTCGGCGACAGTTTCCAGCCATCAATGGTTGCCGGTCATTCTCTTGGTGAATTCTCGGCTCTCGTTGCCAATAAAACATTATCCTTCGAGGATGGAATTATGCTGGTATCAAAAAGAGCTATCGCGATGCAGAAAGCATGTGAAAAAACTCCATCAACGATGGCAGCAATACTGGGGCTTGATGATAAAACCGTGGAAGACGTCTGTGCCTCTATATCTGAAGTAGTGGTTCCGGCCAACTACAACAGTCCGGGACAGATTGTAATATCAGGATCAAATGAAGGCATTGATAAGGCTATTGAAGTTCTTAAGGAAAAAGGAGCTAAGAGAGCTTTAAAGCTGGCTGTAGGAGGCGCTTTCCATTCCCCGCTCATGGAACCTGCACGTGTTGAGCTCGAGCAGGCCATTAATAATACAATGTTTCATGAACCTGTTTGCCCGGTTTACCAGAATGTAAATGCTCAACCCACATCTGATCCGGTTACCATAAAAGCTAATCTTGTAGCTCAACTTACATCACCTGTAAGATGGGCTCAATCCGTGATCAAGATGATTTCTGACGGTGCAACATCATTTACGGAGGTAGGACCAGGCAATGTACTTCAGGGGCTTATTAAGAAAATAAGCAAAGATATGGCAACTGAAGGGGCCGTATATTAAAAATGCAGCGTAATGTTCTGAAATACAGATTCATTAAGGGTTAATGCCACCGGGCATGTTTTAACACAATATTCGAGGATCTTCCTCTGCTTGGCGCTGTATTCATTTCCGGTAAAATCAAAATCAATCTTAATCTCCCCTATCTTCCTGGGGCTTTCAGTCATGATCTTTGTTATTTTGCAGGTTGTTCCATCGATAGAGAATCCATGCTCTCTTGCCGCAATTCCCATTATAGTAAATATACAACTCCCGAGAGCTGAAGCTACCAGATCGGTGGGTGAGAAATTCTCCCCATTACCCTTATTATCGACAGGAGCATCTGTGGTTATCAAGCTTCCGGAGCGGAGGTGAGTTATTTCAGTTCTCAGATCGCCTTTGTAAATTGTTGTTGCAGTTTCCATTATAGAGTTCTTTTGATCTTATTAAAATTAATGCTGTTATGGCTTCATTATTGCTCCCTTATGCCTCTTACCGTCTATCATTATCTCGAGAGGCTTGTCAAAGCGAATATGCCTTATGAATTCATCTTCATACACAATTTTCATCCTATTCAGAAAATCCACATCATAATAGCCTTCGTTAATAAAAGGATTAATTGTGAAATATCCTACTCGGAAGGATGTGAGGTTTTGAAAGAAATGAGTTCCCTGGCTTGGGTCAATGCGGTAATTCTTCAATCCTGATTCAACAATTATCCTTGCGGCCGATATCTGCTGCCATTTTACAGGGATACCGAGCCAGGGATCCGTAGATCCCCATCTTCCCGGACCAATAAGCACATATCCCAATGATTGCTTTACAAATAAAGAGTTTATTTTCTCTATCACCATGGCAACATTCTTATTTTGTGCAGCATTAAATGACTCCGGTTTGACATAGACTAGATCCATAATGCCTTTGAATAATCCATGGCCAAGGGCAGACTCTGAAAAAATAATTGTTTGCTCTTTCCTGATGTTATCGAGGTTAATATTATAAGTTTCATCTGAATAAACTATCGGCCTTATCTGAAGGAAGTTAAAGACTTTGGGCGTTCCTGCAGGAGTCTCGAGGTTGGCTGCAAATTCAATCTCAATAGGGTTATTCATTTCTTTCTGTCCAACCTCCAGAAGAGTAGAAAGTATATCAGCCAACGGGAAAGTCTTGTGTTGAAGAATGCCAGCAAATGTGATGATTCTCTTGCCATTCTGAATGATTCCGTCGCGAAGCACATTATTTGTACGGTCGTAAGTTGAAGCGAGATATTTCATCGCACCATCGTTGTTTGCATCCTTGATATCTATCCTGAGAATATTTACACCATCGTCTGTAGACGGAACAAAGCTGCTGAAATTCAGGTCAAGAGCCCTGAAGTCCTTCTGTGTATCTCGGAGGGCATCTTCAGGTGATGAAAGCTGAAGTATCTTCTTTGGCATTTTAGGACAGAAGCGAAGCGACATGCCTCCTTCGACAATCAGCTTGCCAAGGCCAAACGCTACGTTTACAATACCGTCATCAGCTTTTTCAGAACCTATAGGGTAGTAATTGATCGATCTGGCAACACCTGATAAGGTAGGGTAAAAAATATCTCCGTGACGGTTACCGCAAACTTCCTGAAGGATTATTCCCATCTTCTCCTCATCGATAACGTTGGCAGTAGCAGTCATATAAGCCTTGCTGGCTTTGTAATATACCGACGCATAAACTTCTTTAATTGCATCGGCTATAGCTTTCACCATTACGTGGTTGTCGGCAAGTCTGGGGATCATATAGGTTGAATACACTCCTGCAAAAGGCTGATAATGTGAATCTTCCAATTTGCTTGAAGATCTGACGGCAATGGGATGATTTCTTGAAACGGCAAGAAAAGCATAGAAGTCCTGGTAAACGCGCCCGGGGAGTTCAGCATTAATGAAACTGTTAAGGATATCCTCGTCAGAAAGGTCCGACATCGCAACCGAATAAAGGTTATTGTGATCCATGAACTCGTCGAAGATATCAGTGCTCAAAACTACAGTCCTGGGAATTGTTATAAGGACATCGGGAAATTTATTGAATAGCTTATAATTCTTTATAATCCTGTTTATAAAAGCAAGCCCTCTGGCTTTGCCGCCAATTGACCCTTCGCCAATCCTCGAAAATACCTGGTACTCATCAAAGCTCATTTTGTCGAATTTGGCAATGACTCCCCTACCTTTTCCAAGCCTGAAGCTTGAGATGGCAACATACAGGAACCGCCTCATCTCATCCATAGTCTCAAAATCCTCTTTCCTTATATATTTAAACATCTGGGCAACAGGAAACAAGGCCCTGGCATTAAGCCATTTTGAAAAATGATTCCGGGTTGCATGGTACTCAAGGGAGTTGTCGGGAACTGTCAGTATCTTCTGCTGAAGAGTCTGAAGGTCTGTAGCAATGGCGATAGGTTCGAGCGTATCAGGGTTTCTAAATACAAACGGGCCAAAGGCGAGATTCTGAATTATATAATTTCTCAGTTCCAGAGAAAGGGATTTGGAGTATTTATGGATAAAACCCGCACCTATTTCCTCAGCCCTCTTCTTATGATCAAGATTTGAGGATTGCAGTAGGAAGGGAACTTTGTCATCATCTGCCATTACAACTTTACACAGCTCAAAGCCTGCATTCTCATCAGGAACATTGTCTCTTTTATAGCTTATATCAGATATTACTCCGAGCACATTATACTTATATTTTTTATAAAGAGCTTCGGCATCATTAAAGTTATTTGCCAGCAAAATTTTTGGTCTGCCCCTCATTTTAATCATCCTCTGGTGCTCATTCAGTGCTTCGCGCTGAAAATCAAGAGATTGTAAAAGAACAATTTTGTAGATATTGGGAAGGTATGACGAGATATACCTGATCGAATTTTCGACAAGGATTATAGCCTGAACTCCAATATTTTCAATATCATAATCGGCATTCATTTTATCCTCGATCAACTTGATAATAGCAAGGATCAGGGATGCATCGCCCAGCCAGCAGAAAACATAATCTATTGCGCTAAGATCTTCACCCTCAAGCCTCAGGGATACTTCGCGGGAAAAATAAGTGAGGACAACAATGGGAATATGATTATAATTTGCCTTGATCTTTTTTGCAAGGGCAAAAACGTCGGTTCCCCTGAGGGAGAGCATTGAAATAACCAGGTCGACATTGCCTTCCGCAAGAATCCTGAAGGCATCCTCAGTATTGTCTGTCTGAATGAATAAGGGGGGATATCTCAGGTTAAGTGATACATATTCATTAAAAATCTGTTCATCGATCCTTCCGTCTTCCTCTAGCATATAATTATCATAATTACTGCAGATTATCAGCACACGGTGTATTCGCTTCTGCATTAGCAGATCGAAGGAGGTATCCGTAAAATCATATTTCTGAAGATCAAGAATACCGTCTATGATGGTCATTGTGAGGTAAATTTACTTATTCATTGTTATAACAGCGATCCCCTTCTTACCATCCATGCGGATGGTGAGTGGTCTCTCAAACCTTATATGCCGAAAGTATTTCCCGGTTTCAATAACTCTCTGGCCGGCAAGCTTACTCCAGTCAATTTTACTGTCGTTGCTTCCCTGGTTTATCGAAAAATAACCTACATTCATTGAGGTAACGTTGTGGAAGAAATGTGAACCCAGTGAGGCATCAAGATGGAAATCAGGGAGATCGACTTCTACAATTACCTTTGCATTTGAAATCTGTGGCCAGGTTACAGGAATTCCGAGGAACCTGTCCTTTGTTCCCCATCTTCCGGGTCCAATAAGGACATACCTGGCATTTGCCTTGAGCATTTTATCATTGATGGCATTAATCTCATCAGCCATCTGGGTTGTACGCAGGTTGTCGAACTTTTCCGGTTCCACATAAATTATATCGGTAATATTGCTAATAATCCCGTTCCCCATGCTTTTCCGGGATTGTAGAATGAGATCCTCAGGGATTATACTTTCCTCATCAATTTCATAGCCGGCACCACTGCCGACAAGTGGTTTAATCTGCAGAAGGTAGAATGAAGCATTGCCTTCATTGTCCTTTGTAAGATCCACTGCAAACTCAATCTCTGAAGGGTTGCCTGTTGCCTCTGCCACAACATCAAGAATTGTCTTTAGTGTTGACGACAGAGGTATGTAATTATATTTCAGGATATCGGCAAAATTTATTACTCTTGGCCCTGGAGCATCGAGGCCGGGAACTATTGTATCATTATCTATATTCAGTACTGAAGCTGAATAATTAAGAGTTCCATGTTCCTCAGCCGTACTTATATCCAGTGATATGAGCCCTGCATTCTCTCCTTCGAGAAGATTCAGATCCTTCTTATTGAGGTCAACAGCATAGAAATGGACCTGAGAGTTTTTATAGAGATCGTTATGAGATACGATATCGAGTGACGGATAGGATGGAGAGAATCTGAAGGCTCTTTCACCTTCAACCACATAATGGCCCAAACCTACAGCCATGACTGCAAATCCATCCTGTGGAGTCATATGTGCAACAGGATAAAAGTTAAATGACTGTGCCGTACCACTGATATGAGGATAAAATGTATCGTTAAATCTGTTGCCAACGACCTCTTGTATAACAATGGCCATTTTTTCCTGTTCAACTTTATAGTTTATTGCCTCAAAATAAGTTCTAGCACTTCTGGAATAAATTGATGCAAAGACTAGCTTTATTGCATCAGACAACTGACGCAGCCTGATCTCGAATTCAGGGTGGTTATTTGGCAGCAGATAAGTGCCGAAGATACCGGAGAATGGCTGACTCATTGAATCTTCGAAAAGGCTGGAAGAACGTACTGCAACAGGCTTGACAATTTGCCTGAGAAACACTCTTAATACTTTTTCAAGAGTATAGCTCAGGCTCCCTTCAATAAACAACCTTTGAAGAACATCAAAGTCTTTTTCACCTTTCACACTGTCCCACAGATGGTTTCGTTCCATAAACATATCGAACTCATCTGTACCGATAATGGCAGTTATTGGAGTTTTAATGTTTATCCCCGGGAGTAGCCGGCCCAGTTCAAAGCTGTAAATCAGGGTGTTGATAAAAGCAAGTCCTCTTCCTTTTCCGCCAAGAGATCCACCGGCAAGACTTACCACATTTGTTTCGTCAATAGAAGCTGACTCTTCAAAGTTTACTACTCGTCCCTTGTTAGTCTCCCTTCTTCGTTTTCTTATGATATCAATAAGGAATTCCCTGAGTTCCCTGAGGCTATTGAAATCAGAGACCTGTATCGGGTTGATCAGCTTGGCAATTTTTACTTCACCTCTGGCCATAAGCCAAAGTGAAAAGTGATTCTTCATAGCATGATATGCAAGCGAATCTTCGGGTACCGTTTCAAGGTAAGCTTCAAACTCCTTCATCGATTTGGCTACTGCAATCTGCCGCCCTTTATTGTCTCTGTATACGAAATGTCCGAAGCCAAGGTAATAGTTGATAAAAGATTTCAGGTCCTGAAGCAGGCTCTCTGAATTCTTGTTAATAAAATTTGCTTTGAGAGTGAAAGCATATTTTGCATTTTCAGAATCAGATGACTGAAGAACGGTTGGCAGGTTCGGAAGATCATTCTTGATAAGCTGAATAAGCTCAAAACCGGCAGTGTCGTATAGTTCCCCGTTTTTCGGAAATCGCATATCGGAAATGACACATAGCAAGCTATCCTTGTATTTATTGTAGATAGATATTGAATCCTCCCAGTTTGAAGCAAGGAGAATCTTTGGTCTCGCTCTGAGCTTCAGTACTTTGTAAAGTTCATCGGTTGAAACATCTTCAATAAGGCTTCTTGTCTGCTCCAAAACAAGAGTATAAAGTATAGGGAGATAGCTGGAATAATATTCTGCAGAGTCCTCAACAATCAGAATGACTCTTGTAAGACCCTTCTTGGTATCATTGTCGACATTTACCTGGTCCTCGAGCAATTTTACCATTGCAAAAAAGACTTTCGACTCACCAGTCCACACAAAATAATTATCAAAAGGTACCCCAAGAGCTTTCTGCTTTTTTATAAAAGGGGCATCAGCAGGGTTATTGAGAAGCAGGAAAGTTGGCAGGTAAGGATATTTTTCCTTAATCTTCCTGCAAAGTACCAGCGGACTCTCCTTATGGACTCCCACCATTATAATTATCATGTCATAGTGTCTGGATTTCAGCCTGTTAAAAGCTTCTTCCTCTCCAGTAACGCCGGTAACTCTTGGCAGGGAAGTGAGGCTGAGCTGATAATATTCCCCAAGCATATGGTCGGAGAATCTACCCTCACCTTCAATAGAATAAGCATCATATAAGTTTGCTACAAGCAATATCTCTTTTACCTTGAATGGCTGAAGGTCATGAAAAACGTCCCTTTCGGCATTATGTCGTTCGAGGAATTTCTGGAGCAGCTTCCTGCTTGAGACATTTGTCATGTCGTCATCATACTCCTTCGGAACCTGAGCCATACGGATAATATCGCGGGCTTTATAGCTGTTTATATAACCGGTAATGAGACTTGCAATGTTCTGAATAAGGTCTCTCTCCTCCTTTAGAAACGGACCTTCATTTTCGATGCTGAATTCCTTATTATAAAATATCTCAATTGTACCATTTTCGTCATCAATTGTATTGAATTCCTGCATCATTTTCCAGGTAGTTTCCTGAAATTCAGGTGTTTCAAAAATCTTATCAAGGTATTTTATTCTTGCATTAGTGAATTCCGGATATTGCCATGCAGCAGGAAGAAGCAGGGTAATTTGTTGAAGGGTTTCTTCAATTGGTTTACCCTCTTTAAGTATATATGTTGTTTGATTTATGCAAGCCAGTTCCTTCAACCGCTCCTGCTGTTCGTGAAGCAACCTGTGATATTCGGGATTGATATGATCTTTATTATCCATCATCCGGCAACTGGAATTCAGGATTTAAAGTTAATAAATGAAAATTAAAAACCCCTTCCGAGAAGAAAGGGGTTTTTTTATTCTACTTTCCAGGTCGACCCGCTGGCAAGCAGATCATCCATGCATTTTATTTTAGAGTCCTTGCGGACCTTTTCAATCTGATCCTCCACATCTGTTTCGTATGTATTGCCGGGTACAGATCGAATAACCCCCAACGCCACTGGATAATCCGGATACTTCATATTTGCCAGCATATACTGAATGCCTGGGTTAGCTTCATATGCATCATGAATGATAAGGTGGTCTCTGGTTATTCCGTTTTCGCCAATTTTTACAACTTTTAGCTTGAGTCCATCCAGTACCAGTCCCTTGTCATTATTTTTCCCGAAGGTCATCGGTTCTCCATGCTTCAGGATAATTGTCCGGTCGTCTCTTACCTCTTTGCCCGTTACAACTTCGTGAATTCCATCATTAAAGATTACACAGTTTTGAAGGACTTCAATTACTGATGTACCCTTATGCCTTGCAGCTTCAATATATATCTGTGTCGACAGGCCTACATTTGCATCGACCGTTCTGGCGAAAAATTTGCCTCTGGCACCGATTACAAGCTCACCGACTGAAAATGGTTCCTCAACGGAACCGAAGGGAGATGTCTTGGTCACAATGCCTTTTTCAGAGGTTGGTGAATACTGTCCCTTGGTCAGACCGTATATCTCGTTATTGAAAAGTATAAGGTTAATATCAATGTTACGTCTGATTGCATGAATAAAATGATTTCCGCCTATTGCCAGCGCATCGCCATCTCCGGTAATTTCCCAGACTGATAAATCAGGATTGGCCGTTTTAACACCAGTGGCAATAGCGGCTGCCCTTCCGTGGATTCCATGAAAACCATATGTATCCATATAATAAGGGAATCGTGAGGAGCATCCTATACCTGAGATAAATACAAATTTTTCCTTTGGTATTCCAAGTTCGGGAAGCGCTTTCTGAATAGCATTCAGCACAGCATGATCGCCGCATCCGGGGCACCATCTGACCTCCTGATCGCTTTTAAAATCCCTGGGGGTATATTGCAATGTTTGTGATTCAGCCATTTTATTTTTCCTCCAGAATTTTAATGCATTTCTCCTTTATTTCGCCGATAGTAAATGGTATTCCCTGTACCTTGTTAATCTGTCTGTAAGTAAATTCATGGTGTTTTATTCTCAGGTAATCTGCAAACTGGCCAAGATTGAGTTCAGCAACCACTATCTTATTAAATTTACTGAACACCTCTCCAACATTTCTTGGCAAAGGATAGATATAATTGAAGTTGGCCAGGCTTACCTTATGACCTTCAGCCTGCAGTTCATTGATTGCGGTCATGAGATATCCGCGGGATCCGCCCCAGCCGACTACAAGAAGATCGCCTGATTCCTCACCGTACACTTTAAGGTCAGGTATCCTGTCAGCTACTTTCGCCACCTTTTCGGCCCTGAGATTAACCATCATCTCGTGGTTTTCAGGTATATATGATACATTACCTTTCATTGTTTTCTCAAGACCACCTATTCTGTGTTCAAGTCCAGGAGTACCTGGAATTGCCCATGAGCGTGCCAGTGTTTCACAATTTCGTTTATAAGGGAGAAAAGGTTTATCATTAATATCGGCAAATGGCGGTTTTATTTCAGGGAGATCCTTCACAACAGGAATTCTCCATGGTTCAGAGCTGTTCGCAAGATAGCTGTCAGTGAGCAGAAGGACCGGGGTCATATGCTCCAGTGCGATTTTTGCAGCTTCGTAAGCGAAATGAAAACAATCGGAAGGTGTGCTGGCTGCAATAACAACTACAGGGCATTCTCCATTTCTTCCGAATATTGCCTGCATCAGGTCGGACTGTTCTGTTTTGGTCGGCAGCCCCGTTGATGGTCCTGCTCTTTGCACATTAATGATTACCAGGGGGAGTTCGGTCATGACTGCCAGCCCGATGGCCTCTGATTTAAGGGCCATTCCGGGACCTGATGTAGAAGTGACTGCCAGGTAGCCGGCAAAACTTGCGCCGATAGCGGTGCAGATACCTGCAATTTCGTCCTCGGCCTGGAAACTTTTTACTCCAAGGTCCTTTCTTGCAGCCATCTCTTCCAGAATGCCGGTAGCAGGGGTAATCGGGTATGAACCGATAAATGTTCTCAGCTGTGCCCTTTCGGCAGCAGCCAGCAGGCCCCAGGCAGTAGCAGCATTTCCGCATACATTCCTGTACGTGCCTTTCTGAATTGGTGCCGGCTCAATTATAATTACAGGATTAAGAGCTTCAATTGTTTCGGCATAGTAATAGCCAGCTCTCAGTGCTACTTTATTTGCCTGGGCTATTTCAGGTTTTTTTACAAATTTCTTATCGAAGTACTGCTCGGTATATTTAAGTTTCCTGTCAAAGAGCCAATAAACCATTCCTAGCGCGAACATATTCTTGGTTCTGAGCACTGACTTTGGATCGAGTCCAAAATCTTTAAGGGCTTCCTTGACCATTGTTGAGATAGGAGCATCGATTACATTGAAACTGTCAAGCTTTTCCTCTTTGACAGGATCGCTTTTATAGCCTGCCTTCTCAATATTTTTTTCAGTGAAATTATCCTTGTCGAATATTATAGTGCCACCTGGCTTAACCCACCTGGCATTTGCTTTTACGGCAGCAGGATTCATGGCAACAAGAACGTCTGTATAATCACCAGGAGTATTAATTACAGAATGACCCATATGTATCTGGAAACCTGATACTCCGCCTACTGTTCCCTGTGGAGCGCGTATCTCTGCCGGGTAATCAGGGAAAGTCGACAAGTCATTGCCTGACAAGGCTGCGGTATCTGAGAACAAGGTGCCAGTAAGTTGCATTCCATCACCGGAATCACCTGAGAAACGGATAACAACCTCTTCTCTTTTAATAACCTGCGAGTTTTTAGCCATGATTAATTTTAAATATTATAACTGAAGCTTTATTACACTTAATCAAATGCTTAAGAATAACAAATTTAGTTTTTTAAAGTTCGAAAAAACTACAATTATTGATAATTGCGCATGACTTTGATCATATTTAGCTCCAGATATCTGCCTTCTTCAGATTTATTTCTCCCTCGAAAAACATCCTGGCTATCTTCTCGAAATATGGTGTATAATCAGAAACAAAGAACTGGTCTTCCGCTTTTCCACGACTATTAAGAAGGTTATTTCTTTCAAGAGTGTCCTCCAACAGAAGAGAGACAATCTTTGCAGAGTCGATAACCTCTACATCGAAATTGAATATCTTGCTTATCTGGTTTCTGATAATAGGGTAATGTGTGCAGCCTAGAATAAGTGCCTGAATTCCGTCAAGCGAGGGATTACTGAGGTATGCCCGGATTATTGCATTACTTATATCATCGAAAATAAATCCTTCCTCTATCATTGGTACCAGCAAAGGTGTAGCCATTGATATGACACTGATTCCGGGTGATTTTTCCTTCAGCTTCGTTTCATACATCTTTGAGCTGATGGTACGTTTGGTTCCAATGACTCCGATTTTCTTAAAATCCCTGGTGCCCATATAATCAACCACCGGGTCGATAACGTCAATAATCAGCGTCTTGCTTCCAAACTCCTTTTTAATAGTCCCGAATGCAGAAGCTGAAGCCGAATTACAGGCAATAACAACCACTTTTGCATTATGCTCAATCAAAAATTCAGTTATCTTCCGTGAATATGATTCGATTGCTTCTGCTGATTTATCGCCATAAGGAAGATGAGCGGTATCTCCGAAATATATAAGATTTTCATATGGAAGTATCTGCTTGATAGCATGAGCAACAGTAAGCCCTCCGACGCCTGAATCAAAAATTCCTATAGGTTGTTCTTTCAATTTGATAGTATTAAAAAAAATGACCATCCGCCAATTGGCGGATGGTCACCTATATCTATTTATTAACTCACTTTATGCCAAGCTTTGTTTTTGCAAGAGCCATAATATTTGTACTCTTTGTTTCATCAAAATAGAGAAGTGCACCTTTAGCCACATCAAAAACATAAAGGAAACCGTTCTCCTTGCCAACATCCTTTATCGCTTTATCTACTTTGGTATAAATTGGCTGGAAAAGCTCAACCTGTTTGTTCTGAAGCTGTTGCTGTGCATTCTGCTGAAAATCCTGGATCCTTTTGTTCAGATCAATGAGTTCCTGTTCCTTCGTCTGCTTAACAATGTCAGTAAGGTTTTTTGCTTCTTTGGTATATGCATCATTCTTATTGTTCAGTTCAACTGTCATAAGATCAAGGGCATTTACCAGCTCTTTACGAAATTTCTCAAGTTTGGCCGTTGCAGAATCGAATTCAGGCATCGCCTGGATAAGTTCATCGCTGTTGATATGTCCGAACTTTAAGTTCTGTGAGTGGCCGGCTGCAACAACAAAAACAAGTAGTGCTGCTATCGCTGTAAATCTTTTCATTTCAGATTGTTTTATAAATTTAAATGCAAAAATAGTTAATTAATTCTTATAACCTAATTTTTCTAGTACCTGATCGCTGATATCAAATTTTGGGTTCGCAAACAGGATATTCCCTCCTGTGGAAGAGTCAAATATTACAGCATAGCTTCCTTCCACAGCGATATCCTTTATGGCTTTAAGTATCTCATCCTGAATCGGTTTTACCAGTTCCTGCCTTTTCTTAAAAAGTTCACCTTCAACTCCAAAATACTTGTTCTGAAGGTCTTTCATCTCTTTTTCCTTGTTGATGATATCTTCTTCCCTTTTAGTCTTCATATCCTGAGAAAGCAAAGGTGCTTCATTCTGATATGACTTGTACATCTGCTCTACCACAGCATAACCGTCTGCAACCTCTTTCTCCCATTGTTTTGAAAGTTTGTCGAGTTGCTCCTGGGCAGTAGTAAAAGCCGGTATGTTTTTTCTGATATATTCAGAATCAACAAAAGCATACTTCTGAGCAACAGCCATAGCTGATGTCAGAAGAACCATTCCTATAATCAAACTGAATTTTTTCATAATAAAAATATAAAGTTCGTGTTAAAATTCCTGACCTATTACAAAACTGAATTGTGAATGATTTGCACTTGTTGCACCTGACGGAACAGCATCGAATCCATAACCCCAGTCAATACCGAGTAGCCCGAACATCGGCAGGTTAGCCCGAAGACCCACTCCTGCAGAACGGCACATTTTGAAGGGGTTAAATTCACTTAGCTTATTCCATGAACGTCCGGCTTCAAGAAATGTCAGAGCATACACAGTAGCCTGCTGGTTAAGCGATATTGGATATCTTAGTTCAAATGTAAGTTTCGAATAAACATTTCCGGTCGGAGCGCTTGTTTTTGAATCAACTGGAGTAAGAGATCCGTCTGTGTAACCTCTCATTGAGATGATATCGTGCCCGTATAATGTGTAACCTGTCATTCCACTTCCGCCAAGGTAGAAGCTTTCAAACGGCGAAGGACCGATCTTACTATTGTAATATCCAAGGTATCCAAAATCAAATCTCGCTCTGAGTACCATCTTATCATCTTTTGTAATCGGGAAATAATAGTCCGATTTGAATAACCACTTATGGAATTCGATCCATTTATATTTTACTTCATCGGTAACATTCGACATATCTTGTCCTGAAATAAAAGAATAAGGTGGAGTAAACTGGAGGGATAAGGTAAATGAAGATCCGCTTCTCGGGTAAATGAGGTTAGGGCTGGTAGAGAATCTTACGAGCTTGGTTGTAAAGCTCAACAGGTTTGACTGTCCATTGTCAAACAGGAACCTCATATATGTATAATTGTTCAGGTCATATTTCTGATAGCTTAGCTCACCATATATTGAGAAGAAGTCATCAGGCCATTCCAGCCTTTTTCCGAGGCCGATTGAAGCCCCGTCAATAACCATCGATTGATACCCATCTTCTCCTTTTTTCGTGCCATTGGTCATGATCGACCTGTAAAGTGAAACTGAGAAGTTATTTGCCTTTTTGCCTCCGAGCCAGGGCTCATCGAAGGAGATATTATATGACTGATATATTTTCCCGTTGGATTGTGCCCTTATGCTGAGCGACTGGCCGTCGCCGGAAGGATAAGGTCTCCATTCAGAAAGCTTGAAGAAATTCTTCATGGCAAAATTATTAAACCTCACGCCTACAGTACCAACCAGCATTCCGGCTCCCCATCCACCTGATATTTCGAACTGATCGTTGGCTCTCTCTTCAAGTTTGTATAGCATGTCTACAGTTCCGTTTGTAGGATCGGAAAGCGGTGTGGGATTGATTTTTTCCGGGTCAAATTCACCAAGTACTCCAAGCTGCCTTATCGATCTCATGATTTTCTCCTTGCTGAAAAGGTCGCCTGGAAGTGTGAAAAGTTCACGCCGGGCCACGTGTTCATTTGTCCTGTTGTTTCCAGAAATTATAACATCATTGATGTAAGCCTGTTCTCCCTCATAGATCCTGATCTGAAGGTCTACAGAGTCGCCTTCAACCTTTGATTCAATTGGTGTAAGATCAGAGAAAAGGTAACCGTAATCGAGATAAAGGTTGCTGACAGCATTTTCTGAACCGCTGGATCCTTTAAGCCGGTCTAGTATCAGCGACTGGTTATAAACCGTTCCATGTTTTATATTAAAGACCTTATCAAGATCCTCCTTCCTGTAAACACTGTTTCCAACCCAATCAACATTCCTCAGGTAATATTGTTTCCCTTCATCAATCCGGATCGTCAGGCCTAACCTATTATCAGAAATCTTATAAAGTGAATCGGAAACTATACTAAAGTCTTTAAAACCATTGTCGTTATAGAATGTCTCAAGCTTTTTCTTGTCTTCTTCAAATTTCACACTGATGTATTTTGAGGCTTTAAAAAAGTTAAGGTTTTTCTTCTTCGTTCCCTTCATCTGATGACGCAGCTTGGAATCTTTAAAATATTCGTTGCCAACAAAACTTAATTCTCCGATTTTGACCCTTTTCTTCTTGTCAACATTTATACTTAAAATGACATTATTTGGCTGATCAGGATCATCCTTTTCAACATAATCGACTGTTGTATAATAAAAGCCCTTTTCTATAAAATGGTCCCTGATGATATTTCTGGTATTGTCAAGAATATATGAAGTTATTTGAGAGCCGACAGGCAGACTTATCTTCTTCACAATGTCATCTTTCTCGGAAGTTCTTATTCCGTTGAATTTAATCGCAGATATCCTTGGCCTTTCCTGCAAAAATATTTCAAGAAAAGCAGTGTCTGATTTAACAGTATCAATACTTATCCTGACATCCGAAAATAGTCCCTGCTGCCATAATTTCTGGGCTGCATTCGTGATTGCATCACCCGGTATGGTGATTTCCTGTCCCACCTTCAGGCCGGAGATCCCGACCAGTGCATTTATATCGAGGTACCTTATCCCTGAAACAGAGACTCCTCCAATAATATAATCGTTTTCCTTTGAAAAATCAATAATATTCTGCTTATCCTGCGCATTTGCTGAAATGGCCACCAAAATCAGAAATAGTGCTACGACAACCCTGTCAATTCCTCTAATCTTCATTATTAAATTATTTTTCAAAAATCTGTTCACTAGTTTTTCCAAACCTTCTTTCTCTTTTCTGGAAGTCAATTATAGCATTATAAAAGTCTTCCTTGCGAAAATCAGGCCAAAGTTTTTCTGTAAAGTATAATTCAGTATATGCAATCTGCCATAAAAGAAAATTACTAATCCTTAATTCGCCACTGGTCCTTATCAAAAGGTCGGGATCCGGAATGCTATAAGTATTCAGGTATTTTTCAAATTCTTCTTCATTTACTGATTCGTTTTTCAGCGTACCATTGCAGATATCAGCTGCCATTTTTTTTGCAGCTTCTGTTATTTCCCATCTCGAGCCGTAACTTATTGCAATTACCAGGTTTAATCCTTTAGACGATGATGTAAGCCTTATTGTTTCAGACAACCTTTCCAAAACATCATCTGAGAGTCTTGTAAAATCTCCTATCGCACTCATCCTGATATAATTCTTCAGCAAGGTGGCAGTCTCATCATTAAGGGATTGTACCATTATTCCCATCAATGCTGTTACCTCATCATCAGGTCGTTCCCAGTTCTCAGTTGAAAAAGCATAAAGAGTAAGATATTTAATGCCAAGCTCAGCTGCAGCTTCAATGACAGAACGCACAGATTCTACTGCCTGCCTGTGCCCGAATATCCTATCCTTGCCGTGCTGGGTTGCCCATCTTCCGTTACCATCCATAATGATTGCAATATGGACAGGGAGTTTATCAACAGATATATCTTGTTTTAATGACATGTACTACCTTTTTCTTTTCTTTTGCACATCATTATAAGCAGGGCATCCTGCAAGCTTGTTATAAATTTTCCAGGTAACCGCTATGCCTGCAAATGTGTACCAGTCATTATTATGGAGCCACGCGTAATCTGACGGGGCAACCAAATCTTTCAGGCCGTCAAAGTTATCATAAAAAGTCTTACGAAAATCATATTCAACTTCAAGGCCCAGATTTTTATGAATATTGACCTTAAAGCCAAATGAAAACGGTATCACTGGCTGGTAAGACATTGAAACTGTGTTAAATATTGCCAATCCGACTCCGGCAGCATAATATGGAGAAAAGTTCCACAGTTTACCTGTTGTTGAATAGGGAAGGAAGTTAAACTCAAACTGGGCTGAAAGTTCTCCAACAGTGCCTGAAAATGAGGCTCCCCTGGTTTGCTGATAGCTGTTGTTGAAATCGTGGTCATTTGCATGCAGTCCACCAAAGAACAAGTTTCCGCGGATTGAATATCTTGGATGTAGATTATACCTGTAGAAGACACCTGCCGCCGGAAGAGGAGAATAGAGCAGTCTGTTAGGATTTATATCGCCAATATATGATGATATGCCTGCGAAAACTCCATAATCAGAATTACGCTGTCCTGCACTGGCTATTGAAATGCTGATAAACAAGAAAATCCAGGGTATTCTTTTCATTAAAACCGATTGCTCTCATTATCACCTGAGTGAGGGCAGACCATGGGGCCCAGACTTCAGCTTATAAGTAACTGTAAAGTTCAAAAAATAATAAACGTCGTTCGCCCTGGAATATTGTGAAGTATAACCATCAAGATAATCAGAAAATGCATACCTCCCACCGACTTCCAACCCAAAGTTCAGATTTGGTGAATAGATAAGAGTGGTACCTAATCCGGCAGGAATTACTTCAGTGAATCCTTTGCTGGATAAGCCGTGAGCAACCTCGTATGCAACTAGTCCGGTATTTCCTTTGACATTATAGGATAGACCTCCGAACCCGGCAAAAGCATAAAAATCGAGCGATTTGAAAAGATCCCTCATAAGGCCCTGTTTCTGCTTCATAAACAAATAACTGTTTTCAGCATAGTTTTTTATAAAATAATATTCTCCAATTACTGCCGGTTCGAAAAAGCTTGTTGAAGCTTCAAAATTACGGTCCTCATTTGAGCCTCTGATGTCCGTGGCATGAAACAATCCGTAAGTAAGGCTGAGTCTTAAGTTGATATCCCTTGTTAGCCGGTATTTCAGGTTACCGTTAATATCGAACCTGGTCTGCATAAAGCTCAAGTCGCGCAACCCAAGGATATTCTGAGTCTTGGAAAATCCACCTATATCTCCGAAAAAGAATGATGGCCCTATTCCGCCTAAAGCTTCCCACCTCTTCATTTTCCAGAGTTGTGCATTGGAAACGGGAAATGCAAGACAAATGATCAGTATTGCTAAAATGGACCTTTTCATGATTCACCTTATTGTTTGATGATACAAATATAATAATCAAATATTAAACAACATTAGGTTTTGGCACTTTAATTCAATTAGTTCCTTTTGTCTGCACCCCACATTAGCTTGTTCCTCAGTGTACTGTAGAAGTCCCTTCCGTTGAGCATGACGGTTTTCAATTTTGATCCAGCTTTCCGGATATGAATTTCCTCTCCCATAGCCACTTTCCCAAATCTGAAATCACATGTTGCAAGGTACTCCGTCGTTCTTCCCTCCATAACCATCTTCAGTTTACAGTCGCCCGTTATGACAATGGGTCTGATAGTCAGATTATGCGGAGAGATTGGCGATATTATAATACTCTGATCATCAGGAGAAAGGATTGGTCCACCGGCGCTTAAATTATAGGCAGTCGAACCTGTAGCAGTTGAAACTATTAAGCCGTCAGCCCAATAAGTATTCAGAAAGGTCTCATTCACATACACATGTATCGTGATCATGCTAAGGGTAGCCTTCTGAATAGTGATCTCATTAAGGGCGGTAGCCGATACTCCATCGAATAAGCCGGCAGGGTGTGATAGCTCAAGAAGTGTCCTTTCAGCTAATTCAAACTGGCCCGTGCATAGCTGATCGACTGAATTGCCTATTTCCTCGGCCGGAATGTTGGCGAGAAACCCCATTCTTCCTGTATTTACCCCGGCAACCGGGATACCAAGATTCTTAACCCTGAGCATTGTCTCGAGAAAGGTACCATCTCCGCCTACACTTAAAACTATATCAGGAAGAGCCGACAGGGAGCCAAGGTCGATAAACGATTCTACCCTCATGTCCTTGATGGTCCCCGGATCACTTGCCGTCTGAAACACCTGGACCTGAATAGAGTGACGCAGAAATTCTCCAACCAGCTTTTTTACAGCTTCCCTGGTCTTTTCATTATTATCCTTGCTAAAGATTGCAACACGCTGAATCATAATTTTTTAAATATTTAAATATTTCATCAGCAAATCAAATCTTTCGGAATAGAACCTATCAATCGAATCATTTGTGGTGACCCATGTTTTTACTTCATAGTTATATCTTTCAAATGTTCTTATCAACGCCAAGAGATCAGTAGTATTCACCTTAAGAGTAACCTCAAGTCTTGTGGAATCGGACGGGGAAGAGATATACATACTCAGCACCTTTACATTATTGCTTTCAACTATCTGCGCAATCTGCGAAAGTGAATAATCCCTTTCAATCATTTCGAGTACAATTATTCCACCTGGCTGATCCATGGAAGAGAACCCGGCAATGTCCTTTATAAGGTCGGTGGTAGTTATTACCCCTTTAAAATGATTGTTTTCATCAAGCACCGGAACTACAGACAATTTTAACCTGGCTGCGAGGCCTATTACTTCAAAAATATGCTGATTACTGGTTACATAAGGCTTAAGTAATGTAAGTTCGTGATTCCCAATAGGTTCTTCTGGACGGTTCATATCGAAGATATCTGTATCGGAGATCAACCCAAGAAAATCCTGATTATTGACAATCGGAAGATGTGAGATCCTGAAGATATCCATCCAGTTCAGTGCCGTCTGCCCAGTATCGGAAGTTTTAAGTGAAGGTATAATCTCGGAAATCAGATCGCCAGCTATCATTATAGGTTAATTTTCAACTAAAGTAATAAAAAAACAACAGTTCTGTTAATTTTGCATTCTAATATCATTACGAAGAATCAACTTGTTTATTATATGACTAAACTGAGTGTGAACATCAATAAAATTGCAACATTAAGGAACGCCAGGGGAGGCAATATTCCTAATGTACTTAATGCCGCTATAAACTGCCAGCTCTTTGGCGCTGATGGAATAACTGTCCATCCACGCCCTGATGAAAGACACATCAGGTATCGGGATGTTCTGGATATCAGACCGATAATCAAGACCGAATTCAATATCGAAGGTAACCCTACTGACAGTTTTATCGATCTAGTTCTTTCGGTAAAGCCTGACCAGGTGACACTTGTTCCCGACAGGCACGATGCTATCACATCAAATGCCGGTTGGGATACCTTGAAAAACAAAAGTTTTCTTACCGACATCGTCTCGACTTTTAAAAAAGCAGGAATCAAGACCTCCCTGTTCGTTGATACCAATCCTGTTAATATTGAAAATGCCGCTATTACGGGAACTGATAGGGTTGAACTCTATACCGAACCTTATGCGACAGGCTTCAGCCAGAATGCGGCAGAAGCTGTCGATCCATTTATCAAAGCTGCAGAAATAGCAAGAAATGCCGGGATGGGAATCAATGCCGGCCATGATCTGAACCTGGATAACCTAGCATATTTTCATAAAAATATTCCCTGGCTGCTGGAAGTGTCGATAGGCCATGCGCTCATTGCTGATGCTCTTTATCTTGGCCTTGAAAACGCAATCCAAATCTATAAAAGGCAGCTGACAATGTAACTGGAGATGAAGCTTTTCTACAGGAAATATGGAGCAGGGCCTCCCCTGATAATCCTTCATGGCTTATTTGGATCGTCAGACAATTGGGTTACGATTGCAAAAAACATCAGCAATCATTGCACTGTGTACCTTCCCGACCAGAGAAACCATGGAAACTCTCCTCATGATGACAGGCATGATTATGAATCGTTGAGCGATGACATTTTTGAGCTTGTGACTGACCTTGGGTTGAAAAAGTTCTCCCTGGCAGGACACAGCATGGGTGGGAAAGCTGCCATGATGTTTGCCTCAAGATGGCCTGAAATGCTTGATAGCATGATGATCGCAGATGTCTCCCCTTTTACTGATGACAGTAGACGGGCGGAAGCCAGGGATGAGAATCTCACGATTCTTATGGCCATTCTTGGTGCAGACCTCTTAAAAGCATCATCAAGAAATGAAGTTGAAGAAGACCTGGAGCAATATATCCAATCTGGAAAAGTCAGGGAACTGATAATGAAAAACCTTCACCGAAACGAATCAAATAATTTCGAGTGGAAGCTTAATGCGAGGGCACTCCTGAATAATCTGGATAAGATCGTGGATGGAGTCCCTTTTCAGAGAATTGACAACCAGCAAATTACGGGATTTCCTGTTATTTTTCTCAAGGGAGAAAACTCAGATTATATCAAGAGCGGGGAATTAACTGAAATAACCAGGATATTTACGGCTGCAGAACTTAAGACAATTAAAAATGCCGGGCATTGGTTGCAGGCAGATAATCCGCAGGCAGTTACCAAAGAGCTTCTAGACCTGATCAGCTGATAATAAACCGGAATAGGGATGATTTAGAAAACTGTGACTGATTCAATCATGTCATCCTGAACAAGAGGAAGGTTTTTAAAGCGCAGCAGGACTTGTGCTATAGCCAGAACATCCTTTTCACAATAACGGACTATCCTTCCCAGATCATTCTCTTCATAGTAAACCTTCGCAACCATGCTGCCGTCAATATCATCCTTTGGTGAAGGAATCCCAAGTACAGAGGTTAGAAGGTTAAGGGAAGTGTAATTCTTGTAATCTCCGAACTTCCATAGGTCCATTGTATCAAGAAGCTTCACTTCCCATGGCTTCTTACCGGCGTTATCGAGTATTTCAGGGATAACCTGCCGGTTGATAATCATCCTTCTGGCGATGTACGGAAAATCAAATTCCTTACCATTATGGGCGCATAAAAGAGCATCCTTTTTTGATTTTGAGAATTTCAGGAGCATTGCTGAGAACTCGGAAAGTATTTTATTCTCCTCATCCCCGAAAAAAGATTTCAGCCGGAAACTGAGAGGATTTTTATCCTTGATATAACCAACAGAGATGCAGATTATTTTACCGAATTCGGCGTATATTCCGGCTCTCTCATAAACTGCTTCTGCTTTTTCCTCGGTAGTCCTGAAGAATTTTGATTTCTTATCCCAGAGAGCCTGGGCAGCAGGTTCAAGCAGGTTCATGGAGGGCATCTGCGGAACTGTCTCGATATCCAGAAACAGGACATCTTCTATTTTTATACTATCGAGCATTTTTACTGGTTTTTCTTAAATGTTTTTCAATAATTGTAACCAGGACTTCAATCCCGACCTGGTTTTCACCACCTCTGGGGATAATGATATCAGCATATCGTTTGGATGGTTCAATAAACTGAAGGTGTGAGGGTTTGACTGTATCATGATATCTCTCAAGGACATTAAGAACGGATCTGCCTCGCTCGACAATATCTCGCGTGATTACACGGCCCAGACGATCATCCGCATCAGCATCAACAAACACTTTGATGTCAAGCATTTTACGTAACCCGGGATCGGCAAGTATCAGTATCCCCTCAACCAGTACAACCCTTGCAGGATTGACTGTAATTGTCTCTTTCGATCTGAGGCATGTGAGATAGGAATAAATCGGCATTTCTATGGATTTTCCTTTCTTAAGCTGGTTCAGTTGCTCAATCAGAAGACTGAATTCCAGTGAATCAGGATGGTCAAAATTGATCTTCTGTCTCTCATGCAGGGGAATATTCCCGCTATCCTTATAATAGGCATCCTGCGGGATTACAATGATTTCCCCGTTCGGAAAAACATCCATCAGTTTATTGACAACTGTTGTTTTTCCTGAACCGGTGCCCCCTGCTATTCCAACAATCAGCATTTTTTTATAATTTTGTCTCCAATTGTTACCAAAAGTAATGAAAAGTTTGGAGTGACTAAAGTTTGGAACGACTAAAGTTTTCTTTTCAATTCTGACTAAAAACACTTCGAGCAATATTTAATACTTTCATAATGTCAGAACTCTATCCGCTTAAATTTGAACCTCTATTAAAAGAAAAAGTCTGGGGTGGAACATCTCTTGTCAGCCATTATCATAAAAGAGCCGACCCTTCTGCTAAATATGGCGAGAGCTGGGAAATATCTGCTGTTTCCGGAAATATATCCGTAATAAGTAACGGCTTTCTTGCCGGGAATAACCTGGAAGAGCTTATTGAGGTTTACATGGGTGACATAACCGGTGATTCGGTATATGCAAAATTCGGAAAAGAATTTCCTCTGCTCATAAAGCTTATTGAGTCATGCGAAAATCTTTCAATACAGGTGCATCCAGGCAATGCTATGGCCATGGAGAGGCATAATGCCTTTGGGAAGACTGAGATGTGGTATATTCTTGAAAGCAAAAAGGAATCAAAGATATATACCGGATTTAAAAAGCCCATAGATAAAAATACTTATGTCGATTCACTGAGTAACGGAGAGCTGGAAAAACTTCTGAATGTTGAAAATCCATTCCCGGGCGATGTCTTTTTTACACCTGCCGGCAGGATTCATGCTATAGGTGCCGGAATTATTCTTGCCGAGATTCAGCAAACTTCTGACATCACTTACAGAATATATGACTGGAATAGAAAAAACAATAAAGGTCAACCCAGGGAATTACATACGGATCTTGCACTCGACGCAATTGATTTTAATGCAGCAGGGAAAACAAAGTTCGCGGCCAATCCGGTCCTGAATAAAACAAGGAACCTGGTCAACTGTGAGTTTTTTACTACAAACATCATCAGCTTTAACGAACTTATTGAAAAAGATTATAATCTCATCGATTCCTTTGTAATTTATATATGTGTTGAAGGTGAATTCATGATTCGCTGGGATGGCAACTCGGAATCCGTTATCAAGGGTGAAACAGTTTTGCTTCCGGCAATGATAAAGGATGTGGTGCTCGAACCGGTAACTGATACAAAGGTTCTTGAGATACTTGTAAATGAAGAGGGAAATCAACAAAACTAATTTACTGCATTACATGAAAAAGTGCTCCATCTCACTAATTATTTTGATATCCATTGCCTTGCTGGCAGGATGCAAAGGCAGGAAATCAGAAAAAAAGGCTGAAGGAACCAACCCTGAAGCTATAGCTGCCGCTGATAGCGTAGTACAGTACAAAAGCGGAAATAACCTCATTAAGGAGATTACATTCAGGAATGGAGTCCGGGAAGGACTTATGAAATCATTTTATGCGGGGGGGCAGCTTTATCAGACATTCTGGTATGAAAATGGCCTCAGAGAGGATTCAGTAAGGTGGTACTATCTTGAAGGTCAGCTGTTCAGAACTACACCCTATAAGCATGATACAATTGACGGTATACAGAAACAATTTTACAGGAACGGGAAGCTGAAAGCAAAAATAGGCTATAGTAAAGGGATGCGTACCAGGTTCTTCCAGGAATTTACAGATGAGGGCAAGCTTTTTGGACCATACCCGGAGATAACTGTGACGATTCAGGATAGTTACAGGAAAAATGGTGCCTACATAATCGATCTTGGCCTGTCAGATAAAAACACAGAAGTGAAGTTTTTCCGGGGGAATTTTATCAATGAACGGTTCGATACCACAATGTGTAAGTATATCAAACCGTCAAACGGCAAGTCGATTATTTACCTTAAGAAAACTGCAAAAGCCGGACCGGATCATATTGACATCATTGCAGCAATGACCACATTATTTGGGAACAAATATCTCGGATACAAAAAGATAGATCTCCCATACAATGACCTTAATTAGCTGCTTAGATGATAATCCACTCAGCCACCTTCATAAAGAGCAGCGAAACTCTTAAACAGTGCCCTCCATCATCTCTGCCTGAATTCGGATTCATTGGCAGATCTAATGTGGGCAAATCATCGCTGATAAATATGCTTACCGGTTGGTCAAGGCTGGCAAAGATATCGGTAAATCCGGGCAAGACCAGGACAATCAATCATTTCCTAATAAATGGAAAATGGCATCTTGTCGATTTACCGGGTTATGGTTATGCAAAGGTTCCCATCAAACTCAGGGAAAAATGGCAACATAATACCAGGGAATATATTATGAAGCGGGATAATCTGGTATGCCTCTTCGTGCTTCTTGACTCAAGGATAAAACCTCAGAGATCTGATATCAACTTCATGGAATACCTCGGTATCAATCAGGTTCCGTTTGTACGTGTTTTTACAAAAAGCGATAAAGTAGGCACTGAAGCGTTTAAGGATTCAGTTGATCAGTATGATGCTGAAATGTTGAAAAAATGGGAATCACTTCCGGTCACATTCATCACTTCATCAAAAAACAAGGAAGGGAGAGATGAGATTCTTGGCTTCATTCAGGAAAATTTAAACAAGTTATCAAACAGGGTCTGATATCATCAGGAATAGTTAATTTTGCAGGTAGAAAAGGATTGTAACAGCAAAAAATCAAGA